>Ga0114129_10007860_pt1 | contig 15175 bp, 13 predicted proteins | sample RhiMetdeltSRZDD1_FD_80071 | JGI IMG/M metagenome (GOLD analysis project Ga0114129, IMG submission 80071) | Populus rhizosphere microbial communities from Tennessee, USA - Rhizosphere MetaG P. deltoides SRZDD1 (version 2) (version 2) | ecosystem: Host-associated > Plants > Roots > Rhizosphere >...
GATCGCAGCGAGCGCGATGCTGATCCGCTGTCGCGTGTCCACACCCGGCCTCCCCGCACATGTTGCTTCGATCGTCGTCGAGTCAGGCACCACCAGGCCATCAAGCGGGCGACGTCCGACCGGGTCCGGTGCTGCCGCCGGTGTAGCGGATCACATGGGGGTGGACGAGCGGGTTGTCGAAATCGTTCGCCTGGAACGCGAAGCGTCCGCTGCCTCGCACCGCCGGTCGCCGACCACGAAGCTCATCGTATGTGACATAGACGCCCGCGGTGACCAGCTCGTCAAGCGTGCCCTCGACACCGTCGTGGGCCACGAGCGCGGAGAGGTCGCCCAGCTCGACGCCAGCATGACGCAGCAACGTCAGATACGGACTCTTCGGGTTGCGGTAGATGGCTCGCTCTGCGACATCCAAGAAGCGACGGTCTCGCGAGGCCAGTTGACGAAGCAGACGCATCCGGGCGACGTCGGCCCGGATAGGGTGCCGCAACGCACGCGGAAGGTCACGAGCCAGGCGAGCAGCCATGGCGAGATTCTCGGCGGCCTCCTGAGCGTGGCACGCCACCGCTTCAGGGATGGGGTACGACACTGCATGACTCCGTCGTCGTGGCATGGGCGACCACCTCACCTTCGAGGCGTTGGAACGCCGGTTGGAACGCAAGGCAGAAAGCAGCCCCCTGGCCTATCTGGTCAGGGGGCTTCGGGGAGCCGATGGTGAGATTCGTCTAAGCTGCGATCCGTGGTCGTTCGCAGGCGTTCGCCCCTTCGAGGCAGGCGCCGCGAGCGGACGGGATGAACGCCAGCGGACAGTCACGAACAGCTCGTCGTTACTTTCTCGGCTCCTTTCTCAATCGCGGCACAACGGGCCTGCATCTCTGGCCTAGTCAGGATCGCGCCTCAGACTTGCCGCACTGAGACTGCCAGTGCCCCCTTCGCTTGGCACATCCGGCGGACCCCAACCGAACCGCCGCGTCCCGTGCGTCGTCTGGGCCAGTCGCCTGACCGAGCCGACCAGGGTCGGGACCCAGGACTGGTCGGCGCTCCAGCCGCCGTTCGGGGCGGTCTGCCAGCGGTGCAGCACGCCGGTCGGGCCGCTCGGGGAGCCGTCCCCGAGGGTGGCGAAGACCTCCAGGCGCCCGTCGGAGTTGGCGGCGACGTCGAGGCCGCCGGGGTTGCCGCCGAGGCTCTCCCAGGCGCTCCCGCCGAGGACGACGACGAAGGCCGACAGCCGCCCGTCGGCGGCCGTCCCGACCGCGAGCCCGAATGGGAAGAGGCCGCTCGGGGTCCCCAGGCTGTGCCAGCCGCTCCAGCCGCCCGTGGCCTGCTGCCAGATGTGCCAGAGGGCGCCATCGCTCGCGAAGGCGAACAGCTCGAGTCGCCCGTCCGCGTTCCGCCCGACCGCGGCCGTCACGTTCGCTAGGCCGCCGGGCGGAGAGCCGAGCGTGTCCCAGGCGGCCCAGCCCATCGCGGGCGGGACCTCCTGCCAGGCGTGCCAGGCGAAACCGCTGCTCATCGGCCCCTCACGGACGAACAGCTCCAGCCGGCCGTCGCCATTCTCCCCGATGGCCAGGTCGCCGATGTTGCCGGTCGGCGGGGCGCCGAGCGAGTCCCAGGTGCTCCAGCCACCGCCCGGCGCGCCCTGCCAGGCGTGGACGATCTGGAGCCCCACACCGCCGCTTGCGTGGCCAAAGACCTCAAGTCGGCCGTCCGCGTTGCGCCCCGCGACCGGCCTGCCGCCGATGACGGGACCGCCGAGCCATGCCCACCCGTTCCAGGCTGCCATCTCTCCTCCCGCACGGAACGGCCGATCGGGCGACGTGGCCGCCGATGGCCCTGAACGCCGAGGCGTCATCCCGCACCGGTGTACCTCATCAATGGGCACGGGACCCAGGTGATGGGCCGTGGCCAGCTCGGGAACAGCCATCTGCGGTCATGGCAGCCTCGTCAAGCGGTGTACTTCGGCCCTCGGGAGCGCAGCGCGCTGATCCTCCGGCGGCAGGTAGTCGCGGAGCTGACGGACCCTGGTCACGAGGTCCGGCACGCTCGACCGCACCACGTTGAAGCGCGTCTCGACCACGGTCGAGTCGAGGCCGGCCTGGCAGTCTGCCGCTTGACATGCGCGCGCCAGCCGCTCGATCTCGCCGCGCTCGGCGGTCGGCTCGCCCGCGTGCGGGCCGTCACGGAGCTGATAGCACAGCAGGTCCGGCACCGCGCCCCTCTCCCGCCTGGGCTTCCTTGATCAGGATCGCGCGCGGGCTCGGCGGCGTCAGTGATCGCGGTCACGACATCGGGTGGGCGCACCCGTTCCCGGATCGGCCCGACGGTACGGCCGGGGCAGACGCGGCGAGGGCCAATCCTCGTCCGTGGGGCTACGCGGATGGCTGCTCTTCGAGGGCGTAGGCGACGGCCTGCTGCAGGGTCATCGCCCGGCCCTCGGCCCAGGCCGAAGCGAACACCTCGTCACCTATGGTGACGCGCACGGCCGCGCGAAGTCGCTCGACCTTGCCGCGGTCGGGTGGGACGACCGGGGGAGCCGGGGGCAGGGTGATGCCGCTTGGATCTCGGCAGCCAACTCCAGCACAAGCTCGATGGCCTGCTCCATTGGCATGGCTCGTCCGTCGGCGAAGGCGACCTCGTAGGCATCCTCGCCCAGGCTCGTGCGGATCATCGCCACCAGCCGGTCGGACGACGGCCGCTCCCAGCGAGACATGAGGCTCACGGTGGCCTCGCGCACGCCAGGCGCCGCTCCGAGCACACACGCCCCGGTCGTGGAATGTGTCGATATACACCCTTGACATCGTCGGTACAATTCCTCCCGAAGCGTTTTACGTAAGGTTTTCGACGCCTCCAGTGGCGCAGACGCAGCGGTTGCACCCAAGCTCGCGGGCGAGATGAGGTCGTCGCATTCTCAAGAGGCGCGCGTGCATCAGGTCGTGTCCGAGCCTAAGGCATCACAGGTTCGCGGGGAGTAGGAGGTTCGCTGTGGGAGGGCGTCATGGACTCTTCTGGGGTGTGCTGGTCCCGCTCCTTGGCCCGCTCGTTGGGGTCGTCAGTCTACTCTTCCTGTTCGGCGAACGGCGCCCCCTCTCGCTGGTCCGACCGTCGCTGTCATCGGTCGGAGGAGTAGGGGTGCAGATCGCCCCACCATTTCCACCTGCCGTAGTCGCGACACCGGACGTGAGCGGAGTCGTCGGGACGCCTGCCGCTGGGACGGGGCCTGGCTCCGTCGGCGCGCAAGTCCCGGCAACCGCCACGTCGGCGGTCCAGCCGGCCACGTCGGCACCGCTCCGGACCCTGCTCGACGAGAGGTTCATCGAGTCTCCGCACGGATGGCCGCACGATCCCGGCGCGACGGCGTGGCTTTCGGATGGGACGTACCGCCTGTTCGTCCGAGGGCCCGATCCCGGCGTGGTCGTCCATGTGCCGGTCGACGAGCTGCTCGACGATGTCCTGGTGACGGCCACTTTCCGGAAGGCGAGCGGCCCGGTGAGCGGCGGGTACGGCGTGATTGTGCGCAACGAAGCGACGAGTGCGGAGGATGGCGTCAGGACGATGGGCCGGCACTACTTGTTCGAAGTTGGCGACCGCGGCGAGGTCGGCATCTGGCGACGCGATGAGCAGCGCTGGGTGGACCTCGTTCCCTGGACTCCGTCGACGGCGGTACGCCCCGGTGACGGGGCCAACGAGCTGACGGTCCGGGCAATAGGACCACGGCTGGCGTTCCTGGTCAATGGCACCCAGGTGGCGGAGTTGGAGGACCCGGCGCCGTCGCGGGGTCGGGTCGGGATCTTCGCCGGAGGCCTGCAGAACGAGGTGATCGTCGAGCGAGTTTCAATTCAAGTACCCGATCGCCCATGAGCGAGCCTGGCCCGTGGTCGCGATAGCAGGTCGGGCAGGGCGCTTCATCCGGCGTGTCTCCACCAACATACCTATTAGGTTAGGGGCGGAGCGAAGATTAGGTTAGGGGCGGAGCGAAGAAGGTGAACAGCCAGAGGTGGAGATGGTCCGGAATCTGGGCGGCGAGAGCAGCGACACGCCGTCACTTCCTCGGCCGAATGGGCCAGGCGATGAGCGTCGCCGTCGTGGCGCTCCTGGCAGCATGTCGAGACGGGCGGGCAGCCACGGACGCGCCGTCGGCGCAGGCCTCGACCTCGGCACCGGGCAACTCGGTTCCCGACGATCACCCGATCAGCACATCGGGTGCCGGGTCGGTCCCGACCACCACGTCCGCAGCCGAACCGACCGCCACCGCGATGCAACCGCGCGCGAACGTTCGGCCGAGTCAATGGTGGGGCTACATTCCGGACTTCGATCACGCCGCCGCCTGGTCGGCTGCCGAGGCTCACCGCGACGCGCTCACCGGCATCGCCGTCGTGCGGTTCAGGCCCGATCATGCCGGCGACCTCATCGGACTCCCGGGCACGGTCGATGTCCCCGGGTGGGCGGTCGCTCAGGGACCGGCCATCGTCCCCGTCATCGCGAACAGCTCTCCGGACGGTTGGGACCGCGAGGTCATCGCGCACCTGCTCTCGACCCGGTCGCGGCGACGGCGCCACGTCGAGCAGCTCGTGACGATGGCGGCCGAGGGCGGCCATCCGTCCATCGAGATCGACTACGAAAGCCTGTCGGCCGCCGAGCGCGACCCGTTCTCGCGCTTCATCGAGGACTTGGCCGGTGAACTCCACGATCAGGGCAAGCAGCTCGCGGTGGCGGTCCATGCCAAGGCGAGCGATCCGGGCGAGTGGGCCGGTGCCCGGGCCCAGGACTGGGCCCGGATCGGCGCGGCGGCGGACCGGGTGATCGTGCTGACGTACGATTACGACCCGGCCCGTCCGAGCCCGATCGCGCCGCTCTCGTGGACGAAGGATGTCCTCCGACATGCGGTCTCCCGCATCGACCCGGCCAAGGTGATCCAGGGCGTGCCCCTCTACGGGTACGACTGGGCATCGGGCGCGCCGGGTGTGGGGCGAACGTACCAGGAGTTGCTCGAGCTCGCTCGCCAGCACGGCGTGCAGCCGCGTCGCGAGTGGCGAGATCTGCACGTCGTCTTCGACTACGGCCGCAGCCGCGACCGGCACCAGGTGTGGCTCTCGGATGGCGCCACCGTGGCGGCTTTGCTCGCGATCGGGCGGGAGGTGGGCATCGGCGGCTACGCCTTCTGGCGTCTCGGCGGCGAAGATCCCGCGGTCTGGCCGGCGCTCGTGGCTGAACGCGCGGCGTTGTCAAATTTGTGATCACCGCGAGAAAAGGGACCGCCATGATGGCGCATGAGGCTCAGCCTATACCCCGGCCCGCGCCGGGGCCGGCATTCGACGAGCAGGAGACGAACCGCCTTCCGAGCGCGTGGCCGGTGCGGGCGGGCGCCTCGCGCCCGCCCCGGCGTGCGTCGCAGCGGGCATTCGACGAGCAGCCGACGGATCCCTTGCAGCCCGCGTGGTGGGTGCGGCCGGAAGCCCAGCGTCCCGCCCAGCCCATATCGGGACCGGCATTCGACGAGCAGCCGACGACCCGCCTGGCGGACGTGTGGCGCGCCTGGGCGGGCGCACCCCGGCCGGTTCCCACGATCGTGGCGGACATCCTGCCGACCCACGGGCGCGCCTACGCGCGGCTCCGCGTGCGTGGCCGCCTCGACCTCGCGACGCGCGAATCGCTCCTGCAGACGTGCCGCTGCCTGGTACGCCGAAACGTGGTCAGGATCGTCGTCGACGTGACCGACCTTGAGGGCGACGGTACCGGTCTCGAGGATTTGGTGGAGCTCCACGTGAGCCTGGAGAAGCGCGGCGGCGGGATCGGGCTGATTGCACCAACGGCCCCGTCGTCGCGCACTGGTGCTCCGTCGGGCCTGCCGACCTACCGGGACGAGCGCCAAGCCCTGGAGGGGCTCGTCACCGACACGACCGCCGAGGATCGGCAGTCGGGACGCCACGCCCGACTCATCCTACCGACCGGGCACGCGTGGCCGCTGTCCGACAGCGTGCTCACCATCGGTCGGGGCACCGGCAATCACCTCCGGCTCGATGACCCGCTGCTGGCCCCGGAGCATGCTGCCATCGTTCGCGCGGGCGACGAATACGTGCTGATCGACTGGGGGAGCGAACGGGGCACCTTTGTCAACGGCGGGGACGGTCGGGACCTGCATTTCCTCCAAGATGGTGACCGCATCGAGATCGGCGATTCGATCCTGATCTTCCGCTCCGGAGCCCTCGTCACCAGCCGAGCGGGCATGACGCTGTTCGACTGGGACACCCCCTCGAAGGAGCCTGCACCTGCTGGGGCGTCCTCGGACCCGGCTGGGGGAGTATCGCTCGGAGATCAACGACGCCAGCCCGAGGATCCGGAGCATCGGACGCGAGGAGGGCAGCGCCGCTTGACGGTCATCGGCGGCTCGCGGCGCGGCGCACGGTGCGACAGCGACGCGACGGCCTGCGCCTGGTGCGGCGATTACCTGAGCTGGTTTCGATTCTCTGTGCTGATCGCAGGCCAGGCGCAAGTCCGCTTCCCGGTCTGGGCCGACGAGCGGGCCGAACGCCCCGCCTGGGGAGCACCGCCGCACTTCGTGTTCGCCGACGATTCCGGCCGTCGCTGGTTGCGCATCCGGTTCCAGGTGTCGCTGGTCACCGGGTGGATGCTGGCCCTCGCGTTCCTCTGGTGGTACCTGGTCCTGCAGTGAAAGCAATCACCCGGGCCACGTCCGTCTCAGGACGCTCCTGCGCCGTCGTCGTTGCCGTCACCGTGCTCGTGCTGTTCGCAAACGGGATGTGGGCGCCCGAGGCGCGGCCGTCGCGGGCCACGCCGCCCCGCGGCATCATCGCGTTCGAGCTGGCGGAGGCCGATCTGCACGGCCTGCGCTCGCTCAAGGATCACGGTCGCGCGTTCACGCACCTGTTCCCGCGCTGGTTCCACCTCACCCGCGAGGAGGGCGATCCGCTCGTCGATCTCGTCATCGAAGACACGATCGCGATCGCCGTCGATGCCGGGCTGACGGTGATCCCGACGCTGGACAACGTCGACGAGCGCGGCAGCAGCCATCCCGACCTCGTCAGGGCCATCCTGGCGGACCCGGAGCGACGAGCGGACGTGATCAAGGACGTAGCCTGGACGCTCGACTCGTACGGCCTGGACGGCATCGACGTCCACTTCGACGGCCTCGAGGAAGTGGATCAGCCGGCGCTCGCGACCTTCCTGGCCGAGCTCAGCGCGGCGCTGAAACCCCAGGGGCGCGTCACGATCGGCTCGGTGACCGTGCATGCCGCTGACCCCGAGCGCCTCCAGGCGTTCGCGGCGCTGCTCCCGCACGTCGACTACCTGCGCGTGCTGATTTCCCTCGATGCGGGTGCCCGTCCCGAGCCGGGACCGGACGCGCCGACCCCGTTCTTCACGTCGATGGTGGATGCCCTCATCCAGGTCGTGCCACCCGAGCGGCTGATCGCCGGCATCTCCATGTTCGGCCACGCATGGCCCGAGGGCGGCCACGCCCGGGCGATCGACTTCCCCCAGGCGATGGCCCTGGCCCACGTGCACGGCGGTGAGGTTGCCTGGCAACCTGACACCGGCGGCCTCCGGCTGGCCTACGAGCAGGCGGGGACTCGATACCGCGCCCACGTCGACGACGCCCCGGCGCTCAGCAACAAGCTGGTCCAGGTCGAAGCGCGCGGGCTGGCCGGGGTGAGCCTCGCCAGGCTCGGCGCCGAGGATCCGTCCCTGTGGGCCCGTCTCGCCGGCACGGGCCGGCAGGACATACTCCGTGCACTCGGTGCCATCCCGGCGGAATTACCGTTCCAGTTCGTCGGTTCCGGCGAGATCGTCCACCTGACCAACGATCAGGTACGCGCCGGGCGCCGCGAAATCGCGCTCGATCCCGCGAGCGGCCTGGTGACGGACGTCCGCTACACCGAGCTGCCGGTGCCCTACGTCCTCGCGCGCAGCGGCGTGCCGCCCGGCGGCCGGAAGATCGCGCTCACCTTCGACGACGGCCCCAGCCGGGAGTGGACGCCCCAGGTGCTGGACCTGCTGGCGCGCTATCAGGTACAGGCCACGTTCTTCATGGTAGGGCGCCACGCCGTGGGCAACCGCGACCTGGTGCGGCGGGCCTACCGCGAAGGCCACGAGCTCGCGAACCACACCTTTACGCACACCATGCTGGCCGACGTCTCCGAACCGTGGGCACGGTTCGAGCTGAACGCGACCCGTTACGTCATCGCAGGCATCACCGACCGCGACCTGCGCTACTTCCGCTCGCCGCTCTATGCTGAGGCCAATTCGTTCGTCGAGGCCGAATCGCCGCTGCCGGACACCTACCCTCGGACGCTTCGTCTGGCCAGCCAGCAGGGCTATCTGTCGGTCGGGAACGTGCTCGATCCGAACGACTGGCGCCTGCCGGGGACCGACTGGATCATCACGGCGGCCACCGATCAGAGCCGCGTCCGGGGGTACGTCATCCTGCTACACGACAGCGGCGGCGACCGTCGTCAGACCCTGGAGGCACTCCCGGCCATCATCGAGTCGTATCAGGCGCAGGGCTTCGAGTTCACGACCGTCTCGGGCCTGATCGGCATGGATCGCGAGTTCGGCATGCCGCCGATCCCGCCCGAGGATCGGCTCCCGATCCGGTTCGTGGCGCTATGCTTCGCCGCCTTCCAGGCCGGCGAGGACGCGCTCTACGTGCTGATGGTCGCCAGCATCCTGCTCAGCATCGTGCGCATCGGCGGGCTCGCATGCCTGGCGCTGATCCAGTATCGGAGGCCCCGGCCGTACCCCTTTGACGGCCGTCGATTCCAGCCGTTCGTGTCGGTGCTGGTCCCGGCCTACAACGAGCAAGCGGTGATCGGGGCCACGATCGAGTCGCTGCTGCGCAGCGACTACGAGAACTTCGAGGTCCTGGTGATCGACGACGGGTCGAAGGACGACACCCTTGCGGTCGCGCGGCGGTACGCATCGCACCCGGCCGTCCGGGTCATCAGCAAGGAGAACGGGGGCAAGGCGAGTGCGCTCAATCTCGGCGTGCGCGAGGCGCGGGGGGAGGTGCTCATCGCGATGGACGCCGACACGGTCTTCGACCCCCGGTTCATCTCCTACATGCTTGGGCACTTCCGCGATCCGACCGTCGGGGCCGTGTCCGGCAACGCCAAGGTCGGGAACCGTCGAGGGACGCTGGCCGGTTGGCAGTCGATCGAGTACATCACGAATTTCAACCTCGACCGTCGGGCCTACACCCTGTTGAATTGCATCACCGTCGTGCCCGGGGCCGCGGGGGCGTGGCGGAAGCGCGACGTGCTCGCGGCCGGCGGGTTCGGGCACGGGACCCTCGCCGAAGACGCCGACTTGACGATCAGCGTCCGCCGCCTCGGTCGGCGGATCGTGTTCGAGGACCGGGCGATCGCCTGGACGGAAGCCCCGGAGACCGTGCAGGCCTTCATCAAGCAACGGCGTCGCTGGTCGTACGGCACCCTGCAGGTCCTGTGGAAGCATCGGGACGTGCTGCTCAGGCCGCGCTTCGGTGCGCTCGGCATGGTCGCCTTCCCATCGGCGCTGCTCTACCTGGGCTTGAGTCTGGTCGGGCCCGCGATGGACGCCGGGGCCCTCTGGTTCTTGTCGATGCACGTCCTGGAAACGGTCTACTTCAACCACGAGGGGCCGGTGTCCATGGGGGCGCTCGTTGGGTCGATCTTCTGGTCCGACGGTCCGACGCCCGGCCTCTACTACGCCGCGTTCATCCTGACGGAGTGGGTGCAATCGATCTTGGCGTTCCGCCTGGATCGCGAGCACCTGCGACCGCTGCTCGCGGTTCCGGCTCAGCGCTTCGTCCTGCGCTGGCTGATGTACTTCGTGCTGTTCGCGACGTTCCTCACCGCGCTCAAAGGGTTCCGCGTCGGTTGGGGCAAGCTGGAGCGCACCGGCGTGGCGCTCGGCCCCGTCGCCACGCCAACGCCGTCGCACGGTTGATAGAAAGAGGAGGAGAGAATGCCGGCCCCGCTTCCGATCGTGTCCCAACCCCGCGTCGTGGTCCTCGGCGGCGGGACGGGGTCCCACACCGCGCTCTCGGGCCTACGCCGTCGAGGCGTCGATCTCACCGCCGTGGTCTCGGTGATGGACTCCGGCGGCAGCTCCGGCCGCTTGCGGGACGAGTACGGCTTCCTGCCGCCCGGAGATGCCCGTCAGTGCCTCGTCGCGCTCGCGGGCGATGACGAGACGGCGGCCATGCTGCGGGCGCTCTTCACGTATCGGTTCCGGAGCTGGCAGGGCGAGGACGGCGGGGATGACGCGCGTAGCCTCGACGGCCACAACCTGGGGAACCTCTTCATCTCGGCGTTGGCGGACATCACCGGCTCGGTCGAGAGTGCCTACAGCTGGGCGGGTCGGCTGCTCGGGGCGCATGGTCGCGTGATCCCGGTGACCACGTCGAACGTCAATCTTTGTGCGCGCCTGGTCGACGGTCACGTGCTGCGCGGGGAAGCGGCGATCGACGTGCGAACGGAGCACCGGGAATCCGAGATCGACTACGTCTACCTCGACCACCCCGCCTATCCCACTGCCTCGGCGATCGAGGCGCTGAGGAGGGCCGACCTGGTGGTAATCGGGCCGGGAGACCTGTACACGAGCATCGTCCCGAACCTGCTGGTCGACGGGATCACCGAGGCGATCGCCGAGTCGCGGCATCGCCTGTTCGTCGTAAACCTGATGACCAAGCCGGGGGAGTCGGACCAATATCGCGCCAGCACCTTCGTCGAGCGACTGCTCGACTATTTGGCCCCGGCGTCGCTCGACGCGGTCCTCGTCAATACCGCGGCGGCGCCCCCGAGGGTCCTGAAACGGTACACCGACGAGGGCGCTTTTCCGGTCGAGGCCGACATCGAGGCGATCCAGTCTATGGGCATCGAGGTGATCGCTCGACCATTGGCGTCGGCGAGGTATCTCCTGCGTCACGACGCTACGGCCTTGGCCGAGGCGATCCTCGGGTGGCTGCAGGCCCGGGCGGACCGCATGCCGGACGTGGCTGACTCTCATGCCTCACGCTGACGGAACCGTCAGCGCACCCCAGTCCAGCCACGCGGCGACCGGCCGGTCCTATGCTCGGATTGCTTCAGGCAGGCGCGGGGCCCGAGCAACGGTGGATGCGGTGGCCGACGCGAGGACCGCTACTAGGGCTCTCAAAAGCACGGCCGCTGGCGCGGGTCTCGTCGGTAGCCAGAATCTGAGGGTTGCCCAGGCGGCTCAATCGGCACACGAAACCCCGAATCTATCGAACGGAGCCCTCGATCATCATGCGGACGGAGCCGTCCTTCTCCAACGCGGCGGCGTTCGCTTGCGCGTCCCACGCTGCCCGGCCGGCCCCGACTAAGCCAACTCCACGATGGGATCTCCATTGCCGTAGGTACAAGGTCTGCGGGTATCGCCTTGGCTTTGGTTTCGGTCTCGGCCATCCCCATCTCCGACCAGTGGGTCGTGGCTGAGACGCGCGTCAACCGGCGGAGGATCGCCGCGTGAACACATGGTGCACCAATTGCGCAGCGGAGCTACCAGCTCACGCGAAATTCTGTGGCCACTGCGGTCAGCCCGTCGCTGCTGTCGGGCCAGATCATCCGACCGTACTGCCATCGTCCGAGCGGGCCATGGACATGCCAACGCCGTCCTGGCCACGGCGGCTGGGGGTGCTGAGCGCCGCCCTGGGGCTGCTGGGATTTCTCCTGCTCGGCGTCGCGCTGCTGGGCAGCGGGTTGGGGCTGTCGCCGGTGCGCGATCCGTCGGTGGTGGCGGCGCCCGCTCCCCCTACGCCTGCACCGGTCGTGGTCGAAACGCCCGAGGCCGTGGTGGCACCCTCGACGCAGACAGCGACCGCGACGCCGTCGCCATCGGACGGATTGCAGGAAGCCCGAACGCTGCTGGGTAAGGGTGACGCCGGGCGGGCCATCGAGATCCTGGAGATGCTCACACGACGGGATGGGACCAGCCCGGAGCTGGATGAGACCCTCTATCAAGCCTACCTGAAGCACGGACAGGCGACGCTCGGTCGGCATGACCTGGACCTGAGCTACGCCATGTTCGCCGAGGCGGCCAGGCTCAAGCCGAACGACCCCGCAGCCCACGATGGCCAGAAGCAGGTCGTCCTCGCCAAAGCCTGGGCGTGGATGGAAGCCACCTGGACAACGGATCCGGACGCATCGCTTGCCGCCCTTGAGGAGATCGTGCTGCTGGACCCGAACTATCGCGAGGCGCGACCGAAGTTGTACGCCCAGCTTGTGGGCGAGGCCAAACGCCTCATCCAGGCTAACCGTCGGGCCGATGCTCTCCCTGTCCTGCAGAGGGCGATCGAGGTCAGCACGAACGGCGACGAGGCTCGCCAGCTCCTGCTCTCGTACACGCCGACGCCCGCGCCGACACCTCGGCCCCAGCCAACGCCGACCACCCTCCAGGATAGTGGCGCCGTGTCCGCGCCGGTGCCCCAACCGTCAGGCCCCTCGGCCAGGTCCGTGCTCTCGGCCCATGCCATCGCGCACAGGATGGTCGCCGCAGGCGACTCGGTCACGCTCACGTACGAGGTAACCAACCCGGGGAGCACCCCGGTGACGGCAATCCTTGGAGCATCTATCCGCCCGATCAGCGGTGGACCGTGGATCAATGACCCCGCAAACGACAAGCGGCTCACCTTCCCGCCCGGCAAGAGCAGTCACACGCGGGTCTTCCGGGTACCTATAGGTACGCCCGCGGGCCGCTACGACGTCGCCTGGGGCCTGTTCGGCGACGGGCGGCAGGGCTGGGGACCGGCTGTGGAGTCCGGCGTCCTCACGATCATCCAATGAACCGCGTCGCACCGGTCATCCTTGATGGCCACATCGACAGCCAGAGGATCCTCGGACCGCTTTCCTGGGCACCGTGGCCCGCACGACGCCAAAGCAACCGCGGAGGGCGTCGCCCCTCCTGGTAGGCGGCGCTCCTGGAGGCTGCCCGATTGTCGAGCCTCACCTCGAGGGCCAACATGGCGGAAGTCGAGACTCGGTGACGCACGGGAGGAGTCCATGTCGTCGACCGAAGAGAACGAGGCACTCGTGCGCGGTTGGTCGGACGGGACGAACCAGGGGAACCTCGCGATCATCGACGAGCTGTGCGCGCCGGACTACATCGACCACAAACCGTCGCTGCCAGGGATGGGAGAAGGCAGCCACGCCGTCCGCAGGGCGAACGAGACGCTCTGGACCGCCTTCCCTGATACCGTCCATATCATCGAGGCGATGATCGCCGAGGGCGACTTGGTCGTGACCCGCCTGCGCGGACGGGCCACCTTCAAGGGCGAGATCCTCGGCATCTCCCCGAACAACAAGGTAATCGAGATCACCGGCATCTCGATCCACCGCATCGCTAATGGCGAGCTGGCGGAGCACTGGGCAAACGCCGACCTTCTGAGCTTCTTGCAGCAGATGGGGGCGATCCCGACGTTAGCGCCGGACACGTCGGCGACCCACTGAGACCCGTTCGCGCCGGCGGGAACATCGGCATGGCCCCACGCCGGCCGAAATGGCCCACACCAGTCCAGTCCGGGCCTCTCGCCGATCCCGGGGCCACCAGCGCGCAGACACGCGGGCGCTGTGGGCACACGCCATGCGTGGCCGTATCTGCTCGGCCGGCGGTCCGGTTAGCGTGCTTGGAAGGCACCCCAGGCTGCCCACGCCTCCACCGCGAGGATTCCTACCCGGGTCGACGGGGTCGGCCAGATGCAAAGCGCCCCGGTCGAATGGCCGGGGCGCTGATGCGTGACGGGGCGGGGAGGTCAGGCGGCCAGCGGGCAAACGAAAGCGCCCCGGAGATTGGCGGTCCGGGGCGCCGGTGGTACGCCGCTTCTCAGCGACGACGACAATGAGACGACAGCAGACAATCCAAACGCTTGCCACACAAACGGGGCGGCAGGTCGCCCCACCGGCCCGTCCGGATCGCGCGGTCGTCGGTCAGTCGTACGGCGGCGCGGGGAACTGGAGATGCTGGTCCCGGTGAACGAGATCAGCAGAAAGAATGGCCCGACTACTACCGCCGCGCCGATCGCCGCCAGCACGACCACGGCGACGGGTTAGCTCGCGGCTGCTCAGCGACCGCCCACCAGTCCGGCGATCGTCACCAGTACCTGGTCGACGTCGAACGGCTTCGGGATGTAGGCCGACGCGTCGCACGCCGCGATGGTCACGGTGATCACGTCGTGGTGTGCGGCCGACAGCAGGACCACCGGGGTTGTGCCGCCACGCCAGCGATAGGCCCAGCAGAACTCAGCGTCGTCCGGGCGCGGCAGGTTGGCGTCGACCAGGAGGATGTCCGGAGCCTCGCGTTGGGCCAGCGCGAAGGCCTCAAACCCGTCGCGCGCCAGCAGCACGCGATAGCCCACGTCGATGAGCAGGATCTCCAGGATCTCACGGGTGTCAGAATCGTCCGTGGCAATGAGGACGAGGCGCGACGTCCCGTGGTTAGCCATCGGCCGTCCCCATTGCCGCGAGCGCGGCGCGAGACGTCACGCCGAGCTTGCACATGATGCGCCCGATGTGGGTGCCGACCAGGCCAGGCGTGAGGCCCAGCCGATCGGCGATCTCTCGGTTCGTCAGGCCATTGACCACGAGCACGAGGATGTCACGCTGCAGTGGGGTCAGTGCCAGCATCTCGCCGGACCACTCGGACGCGTCCGCCATGGATCGGGCGCTTCAGCATGCGCGCGGGGTCAGTCGCGATGACGGCGCCGCGCCGGCTGGGCGCGAGTCGGGACGTGCCGGTCGTCGCTCCAACGGCGATCGGCCGACTGGCTCGACGGGGGGCGCCCTGAGGGCGGCCCCTTGCGCGGGGCTGCCCGACCGTCCGCCCGTCGCCGGCTACCGCCGACCCGATCCCCTTCTGCACGTTCCGTCGCAGCATCGTTGCGACGGCGGCGAGGCGCTCCTGGATCTCTTTGCCCTTGTTCTGCAACTGCTGTTGGATGCCCGTCGCCATGCTGCCCTCCGCACCTCAGTCGAGCCTGTCCCGACTCATACGACGCCGGGTTCACCTCGGCCACACGAATGCCACGGGCTACGGCCGCCAGTAGGACGAGGATGGCAATGAAATCGTTGATCTCGATCGCACTCGCTGTACTGGTCGTCGTCGCTGCTCAGCTCGGCGCGCCCGAGGCCACACGGGCCCAGACGTCAGGCGACGGCCAGGCGGGCACGCC
>Ga0114129_10007861_pt1 | contig 15174 bp, 14 predicted proteins | sample RhiMetdeltSRZDD1_FD_80071 | JGI IMG/M metagenome (GOLD analysis project Ga0114129, IMG submission 80071) | Populus rhizosphere microbial communities from Tennessee, USA - Rhizosphere MetaG P. deltoides SRZDD1 (version 2) (version 2) | ecosystem: Host-associated > Plants > Roots > Rhizosphere >...
ACCTGTGCATCTCGAAGGCAGCGTGTTTGCACGCCGGATCATCGCAGGAGGACAGGATGAAAGCGTATACGCCCCAGACGTTCGAGCACCTCAAGAGTCTGGACGGAATCTCCGATGCCCAGCTGGCGGAGCACTTCAAGCTCTATGAGGGGTACGTCAAGCAGGTGAACAGTCTGAACGAACAGCTCGACGAGATGGTGCGGAAGGGGAAGCCGTCCGGGACCGACCCGCACTTCGCCGAGCTCACGCGGCACCTCGGCTTCGAGTACAACGGCATGATTCTGCACGAGTACTACTTCTCGAACATGAAGCGCGCGGCCGACCCGACCCCGGCCAAGGGTTCGGGACTCGCCCAGGCGCTGGAGCAGAACTTCGGCGGGGTCGACCGCTGGAAAGCTGACTTCCAGGCGGTCGGCGGGATGCGCGGCGTCGGCTGGGCGGCGCTGTTCCAGGATCCGGTGACCTCGCGGCTGGTCAACCACTGGATCTCGCTGCACCAGGATGGCCCGCCCGTGGGCTTCAAGCCGCTGCTCGTCATGGACGTGTGGGAGCACGCGTACATGCGGGACTACAAGGCGACGGAGAAGGCGCAGTACATCGAGGCGTTCTTCCGCAACATCGACTGGCAGGCCGCCGAACGGCGCCTGAACGAGCGCGCCGCGATCCGTCCCGCCGCCTGACGTTTGCCGTCGGGGAGTCCGGAGTCGGCGCTCCGGGCTCCCTGGCGTCCCGCTTGCAACCCCACCCGTTGATGTTTTGGCGCGCCCTCAGTGTCGTGTTCCTGCTCGCTCTCACCTTTGGCGGCTGCTCGCTCGCCGGCCGGACGTTCGGGACCTACGTCGACGACAAGGTCGTGAGCCTTTCCGTCAGGCACGGCGTCGGCACCGATCACTGGCGCGCGCTGCGAAGCGTCAAGGTCGACACATACGAGGGCACCGTGTACCTGAGCGGCGAGGTCGACACGGCCGCCCAGAAGGCCGAGGCTGAGGCGGCCGCGCGGCGGGTCGACGGTGTGGAGCAGGTCATCAACGACCTGAGCGTGCGCTCGGATGCCGCGGTGAGCGCCTCGCCGCGCACGACGGACGTGAATCCGCTCCAGACGCGGCTGCCGGGCCTTCAGCGTGTGGAGACCGCCAGGCCGGGTGGTCCGGCCCTCGCCTACGATGCAACGGGCCGGGTCGTCGCGACGGTCTTCGTACGGCCGCTCAGCGACGTCAGCGTGAAGGGATTCGACGAGATAGGCCCGACGGTGCAGCCGATCAACCACGTTTCGCTTTATCCCGTGCTGGCGAGCCCGGGGCAACCCGAGGCGCTCGTGACCATCGTGCTCTGGCACATCAGTCCGGCCGCCGCCGCCGCCCTGAAATAGGCGCCCGGTCGGCGACCTTTATATACTGATCCCGATGGGTTTTCGCCGGCTCGCGCTCACCGCCGTCGTGCTCGGGGTGCTCGGCGCGCCCTCCGCGTTCGGCGCCGGCACCAAGCCGGCCGCGCTGGTGCTGCCGCGCGTCCAGTACCACCTGCAGCACATCGACGAGCTCACCCAGCATTTCGAGACCGTCATGACCTCACCATGCCCACATTTCGCCTCGACCGACGAATGGAAGTCGTACTTCGACGGCGAGGTCGATCGCGTGGTGACGCTTGTCGCCCACGTCGAGCAGGCGTGGCGGGAGGCATTGCAGACGGGCGACGACGACGTGCGTCGCGCGGCCAAGGCGCCGCGCAAGCGCCTGGAAGAGGCGCGCACGCTGCTCGACAAGCTGCAGCAGTGCGCCGGCGACAACGGCGCCGCGTTCTCGCAGATGGGCGTGTGGAAGAAGATCGAGCGCCAGGTTCCGCAGCGCCAGGCCGAGATCACCCAGCCGCAGCCGTAGGCCGTAGACGCGGCCGGCGGGCTGGAGTATCGTCCCCGCCATGGCCAACTCCCCGTTCTCGCTCGAAGGCAAGACCGCCATCGTCACCGGCGGTGGCACCGGCATCGGCAAGTCGATCGCGATCGAGTTCGCGCGCGCGGGCGCGGACGTCGCGCTGTGCTCGCGCAAGATCGAGCACCTCGAGCCGGTGGCCAAGGAGATCGGCAAGCTCGGCCGTCGGACGTTTGCGGTGGCCGTCGACGTTCGGCAAGAGGAGCAGGTCAAGGCCATGGTCGAGCGTGCGGCGTCCGAGTGGGGCCGCGTCGACATCATGGTGAACAACGCCGGCGCGTCGTTCCGCGCCAAGCCCGAGGACATCTCGATCAACGGCTGGAACACCGTGATCGGCATCAATCTCAACGGCGTGTTCCTCGGCTGCAAGTGGGCCGGCAAGCAGATGATGCAGCAGAAGACCGGCGGCGTGATCGTCAACATCGCGTCGATCGCGGGCGTGTACGGCTCCACGATGATGTCGCATTACGGCGCGGCGAAGTCCGGCGTCATCATGCTCACGCGCGAGCTCGGCGTGGCGTGGGGGCGCAAGGGCGTTCGCGTGAACTGCATCGCGCCGGGACCGGTGGAGACCGAAGGCTACCTCGACGTGTTGAAGCAGGCCGGGCCCGACGGCAAGAAGACCTACGACGCGGTGGCCGCGCGCGTCGGCATGGGCCGCTGGGGCAAGGTGCACGAGATCGCGTATCCGTGCATCTTCCTCGCGTCCGACGCCTCGTCGTGGATGACGGGCGAGACCATCGTGATCGACGGCGGCCCGTCGCCGCGCGAGTCGGACGAGGCGAGCTAGCCGGTTCTCGGCCCGGCGGACGCCGCTCGTTGGTTGACACCCCCACGGCCCGCCCGTACCATGAACGCTCGCGTTTGTACGCGGTGACCGTAGCTCAATTGGTTAGAGCGCTGGACTGTGGCTCCAGAGGTTGTGGGTTCGATTCCCATCGGTCACCCCATGTCACCCCGCTTCGCTCCGCTCTCGTGATCACTCCGTCACAGTGATCTGATTCTCCGCGAGCAGCGTGCCGCCGCCCTGCGGGAACACCTGCGCCTTGATTACGTGCGAGCCGGCGCCCAGCCGGCCTGTTTCGCACGGGCCGTCCCCGCCGAAGAGACAGTATTTGGAGATGTTCTCCTGGTGATAGAAGGTCCCGTCGACGAAGAAGCTGACGCTCACCGGTCCAGTCGCTGTCGTCTGCGCCTCCACGGCATAGGCGCCCGTGCTCGGCGTGCCCGTCACGATCAGCGTCACCGTCGGGCCGGCGCCACTACCGGCGTTGACGGTGAACGTCAAGGCGTTCGATGGCCCGCCGGTCGGGTTGGTCACGGTGATGGACGGCGTGCCGGCGGTTGCGATGTCGGACGCAGGAATCGCCGCGGTGAGCTGCGTGCTGCTCACGAACGTGGTGGGCCGCGTCGCGCCGTTCCATCGCACATTTGCACCCGACACGAAGCCGGTCCCGTTCACCGTGAGCGTGAAAGCGGACCCACCCGCCGTCGCACTGCTCGGCGCCAGCGACGTGAGCGCAGCGGCCGCCGCTCCTTCCGTCACCGTGATTTGCGTCTCGGCAAGAACCGTACTGCCGCCCTGCGGCAGTACCTGCGCTCTGACGACGTGTGAGCCGGCGCCCAGCTGGCCTGTCCCGCACGGACCGTCGCCGCCGAACAGGCAATACTTCGCGACGTTCTCCTGGCGATAGAACGCACCGTCCACGAAGAAGTTGACGGTGAGCGGCCCGGTGGCCGTCGTCTGCGCCTCGACCGCATACGGTGCGGTGCTCGGTGTGCCGGTCACGACCAGCGTCACGGTCGGCGGTGTCGGCGGCGTTGGCGCCTGCCCAAGCGCCGCCAGCGCGCGGTCGACCTGGATCCGCGGCTTGCTGACCGAGCCGCCGCTTCGGCTGTCGGTGACCGCGACGCCGGTCGTTTGCAGCGCCGAGAGCACCTGGGACACCGTGGCGGTCGGTGCGGCCTGCTTCAGCACGGCCCACGCGCCGGTGACGTGCGGCGTTGCCATCGACGTCCCGCTTGCGAAGCCGAAGCCGCCGCCGGTCACCGACGATTGAATCGACTCTCCCGGCGCGAACAAGGAGGTGAAGCTGGAGACGTTCGAGAAGCTGGCGACGGCGTCCGACTTCGTGGTGGCGCCGACGCTGATCGCGGAGGAGACGCAGCCGGGCGACGATATGCTGTTGGTACTGCCCCCGTTGCCCGCCGCGATGGCCGTCGCGATACCGGCGGCCCGCAGGTTGTCGATGATGTCCTTGGTCGGATCGCTGTCGCAGGCGGCGGTGAATTGCCCACCACCCAGGCTCAAGTTGGCGGCGGCGATGTTGCGTGTCCCACGCAGCGCGTACACACGCTCGAGCCCGGCGATGATGTCCGACGTCCACGCGAGCAGGCACGGTGGAGAGTTATTGCAGTCCGACCCCTGGGTGAAGCGCGAAAAGACCTGGACGGCCATGATCTGCGCGCCCTTCGCCATGCCGGAAAACGTCGCGCCGGCTCCCGCGGCAATGCCGGCGACGTGCGTGCCGTGCCAGCAGCCGCCCAGCGGGCACGGCGCGGCCGCGCCGGCGCCGAACTGCGGACTCTGCCCGTTCGGACACACGGTCGTGCTCCGCGACGTCGTCGAGGAGTAGCACGCCTCCTCGACGACCTTGCCGCTCAGAAATGGATGCGTGGCCTCCACGCCGGTGTCGACGATCGCGACGACGGTGCCCGTGCCGTCGAAGCCCTGCGTCCACGCGCGATCCGTGCCGGTCAACGGAACGCTTTGGGGCAGCGTGGGCGCGTTCACTGTGTCTTCCACGATCCGCCGAACGAAGAAGCTGCTCGCCTCCAGCTCGAGGAGCCCGTCGGCACCGACCTCGAGCGCAATCAACGGGACGGTCGCGAACTCGTGGACCACGCGATGACTGCGGCCTGCCAGCCGCGCGAGCAGCTGACGTCGCGCGCTCGCAATGTCGTTGCGTTGTACCGTGATCGCCGCCGCCGACGACAGCAGACCCTCCGGAGTGGGCGCGCCACCGGGAAGACGGAGCTCGACAATGACGCGCGCGACGCCGTCCTGCGAGAGCCGCTGCCGAACGCGCGGCTCCGTCGGGTTCGGAGCCGCGTCGACGAATCGCGAGTGGATCCACGGCACCGCGGCGGCGGTGACGAGAAGGATCACGGCGGCGACGCGGACGCATCGCATAGCGCGGTCTGGCTTCACGGCGACGACCTCCGTCGTGGTTTCAAGGGCCTGCTGTCGGTGGCGTCAGAGGGGAGGGAGACGAGGGGACAGGTCGACCCGTGGTTCGGGAAGGTGGCCGATCATCAGTTGTTCCGAGAATCGCAGAATTGCTCGGCGAGAGTCAAACATCAACGGCGTCGGTCGCGTGGATTTCCCGCGGGAATATGCAGTGTTTTGAAAGAATTGCGACCGACCGGCCGACAGGGCGTGGTTCCGCGGGCTCGCGCTACAAGGCGTTGGGTCGTTCGACGTTCGCCGACGACAACGGTCGTCGGCGAACGCCTCGAGACCCTTAAGCGGGCACTACTACCAGCGGTTACCCCCTCCCGCGTGGGAGCTGCTGCCCGCGCGGTATCCCCCTCCGGACCGAAAACCGCCATTGCCGCGCGGCGCGGACGGCTTCGAGATCTCGACCTTGAGCGTGCGACCGCCGAGCTCGTAGCCGTTGAACTTCCGGATGGCCTGGTCGGCCGCCTCGGAGGTCGCCATCTCGACAAAGGCGAAGCCACGAGACTGACCGGTGTCGCGATCGGTGATGACCTGGACGTTCTCGACCCCATCGACCTGGTTGAACAGCTGGCCGAGCTCCTCGGTGGACGTGCTGAATGGAAGACCGCCGACGAAAAGCTTTTGACTCATGATGCGTCTCCTACTCCGCGACTGAACCACGCGCCCTGGGACGGCGGAGGCGAACGCCAAAGCGTGGACTGATGGGGAAGGGGAGACCACAGTGGTCGACGACCCGAACCAGACGCTTGCAGCGTACCACACACTCAGACGGCGCGCGCACCCATCCGTGCAACGGTGTACACTCATGTTGCCTTCGCCGCCGTTTCCCTGGTTGACGCATCAGGCGTCGTGACCCCGGCGATCATGGCTTGCCGTACGCTGTCGACAGTCACGATGGTCGCCGGGGCTGCTGCCTTCTCACGCAGCGGTGACGAAGCGCAGCGAACCGTTCGGCGACGACGCGAGGCATGACGATGCAAGTGACGGCAATCTCAACCCCGAGGAATCCGGAGTACACCGGAGTGACCCTGGAGGAATCGAACAGACGCCTTGGGGCCGAGTCGCTGATGTCACGCGGACGTTGCAGCGGGCGCTCGCGCGCATGACCATACGTGCGATCGATCCCGTGCAGGGCACCGCGCTCGATGCGGACCTCATCGACGACCGCATCGGAGCGGCCGCACTCTGCGCTGACTGTCTCAGCCGGATCACCGGCCTATCGTCGTCGCGCCTGAATGAGGCGCTGCCCAGCCTCATCGGCGCACTGCGGGTGGCCAGCACGCTCGCCGTCTGCGGTATCTGCCTGAGGCAGCGAATCGTGCACCGGAAGGAGTAGTCAACCATGAGGTTGGGCATCGGCCTCCCGTACATGACGCTCGTTGCCGCCGTCGTCATATTCGCAAGTCCGAGCGTCGGTCACGGACAAGTGCCGAAGGCGGACGACATCGCGGCCTGCAACGCGGAAGCGCAACGCGCGGTCGAATCGAGCAAGCCTTCGGGAGACTCGGCTCAACCCAACGCGACAGATCACCGGCGGGCTGCCGAGGCGCGCCGCAGCGAGACAGCGGCGCCGACGGCTGGCGGCGGCACGAAGTCGGATGATCCGCAGCTGGCGGGCATGGACATCCAGGGCGCGAAGGATCCCGCGTATCAGGCCGCGTATCGCACGTGCATGCGAAGGGCCGGCTTCTAGATCCCACGATTCACCCCCACGTTTTCGGCCACATTCCGGCGTGGTACCATGGCGACTCGCGCGTAAGTCCTGAATTTCGCACGGCGCGCCCGTAGCTCAGTTGGATAGAGCGTTGGCCTCCGAAGCCAAAGGCCGCAGGTTCGACTCCTGCCGGGCGCACCATTGGAGTCGAGGCAGCACACAGGCGTCGCGCGTTCGACGGGCCGTTAGCTCAGTTGGTAGAGCAGCTGACTCTTAATCAGCGGGTCCAAGGTTCGAGTCCTTGACGGCCCACCAACAAAAGCGGGCACTTCCAAAACATCGGAAGTGCCCGCTGATTTTCGGTCAGCGGTTCTCGAGTTGCGCAGCCCGAAAAGCCCAGTAATTCCACAATCCGGAGCGACGGCGGGGGAAACGATGTTGACTCGGCACTCCCACTCGAGATCCCTCGCGGCCAGGCTGGTCCCGGAATCCTGATATACTGATTTTCGGTATGGCGGCCACGATGACGATCCAGGTCCGAGGGCGGGGGACCCTAACGCTCCCTGCATCTCTACGTGAGAAGTATCGACTCGGCGAAGGAGACCCCTTGACGGTGGTCGACCTCGATGGAGCGGTACTGCTGAGCCCTCGCCTGCTGCTCGTGCCGCGGCTCGCTGCTGAAATGGAGCGTCTGCGTCGAGCGCGAAAGCTGTCCCTGAAGGACTTGGGTGGCCCAGCCCGAGAAGACTGAGCCGTTACCCGTCTGTGTCGATGCTGACGTCCTCATTGCCGGGCTACTGTCCCGCACAGGTGCCAGCCACGCGATCCTGGTTCTCGGCGAGCTTGGTCTCCTTCGTCTGGTGATTCCGGAGACCGCGGTGGTGGAGGTCCGAAGGAACCTGGCCGCCAAGCTTCCCGAGGCCGCGCCGCTCTTCGAGGAATTCCTCCGCTCCGTTCCGCTTCAGATCCAGCGGCCGACCGCACATGACCGTGAACGAGCGAGTGAGCTCGCCGAGGCCAAAGACATTCCGATTCTCGCCGCAGCGATTGGCGCCCGAACGCACCTGCTCGTCACGCACAACGTCCGACACTTCCGTTCGGTTCACGGTGTACGTATCGTTCGCCCGCGGACGCTCATCGAAGAACTCCGCGGGTGGATGGGATCGTTCGCAACGTGAAGGGCCGTTCGCCGCGCTCGCAAGGAGGCAATCGCGGAGTTGGCGAACGCTTAGAAGCGTCAACGATAGCCCACAGCCATAGCAACGGTCCGAGATCGCCGCAGCGTCACCAACAAGGACAACTCCCTCTCGCGCCGGATGTCGATCCAGTCAGCGGATCGCTCTGCGACTGGCTCATCACGTTCTACGATCGCTGGATACTGCGCGAATGGAATTCTGTGGAAATCGTGAGCGAGGATCCGTCTTCGCAACGGCTGATGAGTCCGAATGCCGAGGTCACCGATGTCCGCGATCGACTAGCCGACCCTGTAATACGAACGCTCCCAGCGATAAATTACGGCGTTTCACTTACCCTGGTGCTGCGTCGGTCGCTTCGACGTAAGCGCTTTCGTCACCCGCGTTTCATGGCCTTGGCTCTTCGGCGCGTGGCGGTGGACGCAGCAGACGGCACTAAAAAGGTGAGGCTGTTCTCGTTGGCGACATCCTCGGCCGTTTGTTCCTCGTTACCAGCTGATCGCCGCTTGCGGCGGATCTCGGTCGGCGGCCTGCCATAGATTTCGGCAAAGATCGAGTTGAACCGCCGCAGGCTCCCGAATCCTGCCCGCATCGCGATCTCAGTCATCGGCAACGCGGTCTCGTCCAGGAGGCGTTTCGCTCGCTGCACTCGTGCGGTCCTTGCCACTTTTGAAGGACTAGCCTGGAGATGACGCGCGAATAATCGCGTCAGCTGCCTTGACCCCATGCCGAGGCGCTGGGCCAAGCGCTCCACAGTAGCTCCCTCCTGATCGAGTGCTCCCTCTTCGACGATAAGCCGCAAGCCCCGCTCGACCGTCGCCCGGCTACCGATCCAAGCGCTGGAAAATGGAGCAGTTTCTGGCCGGCAGCGCAGGCATGGGCGGAAGCCGGCCATCTCCGCGGCGGCGGCCGACGGGAAGAACGAAACGTTGGCTGACCGGGCGGGGCGCACCGGACAGACCGGACGGCAGTAGATGCCCGTGGTGTGGACGCCGGTGTAGAAGCGCCCGTCATAGGCTGCGTCTCGCGCCAAGCGCGCCCGATCACATTCCGCAAAGTCGAGTGACATGCGCCCGATACTACTCGCTGCCGCTCCTCTGCCAAATACTCGTTCGGGGATGGAGTCCGGTTTTGGCCAGCAACCGCGGCTTGGTTCCACTACATCTGATCGCGAGCGCTCACGACGGCGATCCGCTCGCAACGAGACGCTTTGTGCATCTAACGTTAACTGACTCGCGGGAGAGTGAGATTGCAGCAGCACCGAAACATCGAAGTCGGCGGCGCGACGCTCGAATGCACCATGTATGGGTCCGGCACTCCGGTTGTGTTGCTCGCGAATGCCGGCTGCAGCACCGGTTATTTTGACGACCTGGCACGCGTGCTCGCTGCCGGTGGATTGCAAGCCATCAGTGTCAACATGCGCGGTACTGGAGAGAGCCGCGGGTCGCTCGACGGCATAACTGTGCACGATTTGGCCGCCGATGTGGCCGCGGTCCTTGAAGCTGTGGATTGCGGTCCGGCGCACCTCGTCGGCCATGCCTTTGGTAACCGGATCGCTCGCTGCCTGGCGGTCGACCGACCCTCGTTGGTACGCAGTGTGACTTTGCTTGCGGCGGGCGGTCTCATCGCACCCTCGACGCCACTGGGCACGTCCTTTCGCAACGCTACGGAAGCCAAGATGAAGGGCAGCGATTGCGTCACCGTGCTGGGAGCGCGTTGGTTGTCCTCGGCGTCGGATCCGAAAGTACTTGCCCAGGTTGAATGCTGGCCGGCGGTGTGTCTCGCCCACTTCGCGACCAGCCGGGGCATGGCGCTCGAGGAGTGGTGGGGTGCCGGAACAGCGCCGCTTCTCGTGATCCAGGGGCTCGATGATGACGTGGCTCCGCCGGGCAACGGCCACGCGCTCCGCGAGCAATTCGGCGAGCGCGTCCGGCTTATCGACCTGCCTCGTGCGGGACACTTTCTGCTGTTGGAGCAGCCCGAAGCCGTTATCCGCGCTGTTGCCGAGTTTGTCGGCGCTGACCTCGCTAACTGTTTGCCAGAGATCGAGAGGAGCCGAAATGCATCAGCTATCGATCGGGTGAAATCGCGCGAATAACCGGTCGCGAACAAGAATGTAGAGGAGGATGTGAGATGCGAGTACTCGTCGTTGGTGCAGGTGCTATCGGTGGTTATTTCGGCGGCCGACTGGTGCAGGCAGGACGTGACGTAACTTTCTTGGTACGTCCCCGACGCGCCGAACAAATTAGAAAGAATGGTTTTGCCGTTCGCGCCTCCGGCGAGCACGCCGACGAGCTTGCCGTGCGCGCCATCGTCAGCGAACAGATCGAGGCCACCTATGATTTGGTCCTGGTAAGCTGCAAGGCCTACGATCTCGAGAGCGCCATGGACGGATTTGCTCCGGCCGTTGGGCCGGAGACAACGATCCTGCCGGTTCTCAACGGTTTACGTCACCTCGACCTCTTGTCCGAACGGTTTGGTGCTTCGCGGCTGCTGGGTGGTCAGTGCGTTATTAGTGCGACCCTGGATGAGCGCGGTCATGCCGTGCTCCTCGGACCCGCGGCAACGCTTACGTTCGGCGAGCTGAACGGTGCCTCTTCGAAACGCACAAATGCCATCGCGACGACGATGCAGGACGCGGGCTTTGCCGTGCAGGTGAGCAACGCGGTTCTTCTTGAGATGTGGGAAAAGTGGGTCTTGCTGGCGACCTTCGCCGGCATGACTTGCCTGATGCGTGGTGCCGTCGGCGACATCGTAGCGGCGGGAGCAGCGGATTTGACGGAAGCCTTGTTGGAGGAATGTCGCCATATTGCCGCATCGCAGGATCAGGTGATCAGACCGGAGGTCTTGCAGCGCATCCGCACGCTGTTAACACAGGCGAATTCGACGATTATGGCGTCGATGCTGCGCGATCTTGAGCGGGGCGCGAGGACTGAGGCCGATCATGTCCTCGGCGACCTACTGGATCGGCGGTCTGAGTTGGCTGTCAACTCCTCGTCGCTATTGAGGATCGCGTATCTCCATTTGAAGACTTACGAAGCGCGGCGCGCGAGAGAAGGAACCTCCTTGGCAGGCGCCTGATAGATCGGCTGTCTTGGGCTTCGCCGCTTAAGGCGAAATAGATGTGTCCGCGCGAATCACCGGGTCGATTCGCAGCGCGTTGATCAGGTCCGGAATTGGCGAGACAATTTTGGCCCCACCCGCCATTGTGCCCACCAGCGGCCCGCTTATCAGGTCGGCCTTTTGCAGCTTTCGACGCCGCGTGCGGAAACTGACGCGAATCCTTACCGGGGCCAATCCTGGGGAGGCCAAATGAGCAGTATCGCCGCATCTTCGGGCACTGAAGCGCCAGCGGAAGAACTCCGTTGGGGATGGCCCGTTGTGCTCGCCTGCTTTTTCACCGCCACCTTCGCATGGGGCTTCGGCTTCTACGGCAACTCCGTGTATGTCGCGGTTTTACACGACACACGAGACTGGTCACTGTCGGTGATAACCGGAGCAACAACCCTGTACTATCTGGCCGGCGCGGTACTGGTCATGTACGTGCACCGCGCCATTAAGGTTCTGGGCCCTCAGCTCCTATTGATCTCTGGGGCCGTGATCCTCGGCGTTGCGACCATCGGCTTCACTCGGTCACAAGCTCCGTGGCAACTCTATGCCTGGAGCCCGTTTATGGCCCTCGGCTGGGCCTTCACGACCGTCACGGCAATCGCGACTACGCTCTCATACTGGTTTGAGCGGCGGCGGGGATTCGCGTTGCAGCTGGCACTGAGCGGCGCGGCCGCTGGCGGTTTCACAATCGCACCGTTATTGGCGGGCGTCGTTGATCACCTCGGCCTGGCAAATGGGGTTCTGGTGCTAGTCGCAACGTGCCTGATCCTCCTCGTGCCGGTGATTTTTCTAGGGGTGAGGCGCAAACCGCCCTCCATCGCGACTTCGGCGGGGCCGGCAAATGAGGCAGGAACGCAAGAGGATGAGCGACCGGCTTTTCGCAACGAGGTCGAGGCGTTGCGTAGCCTGCATTTTTGGTCGATTGCCTTGCCATTTTCGCTCGCGCTAACTGCGCAAGTCGGTTTCATCATGAACCAGATGGCGCTTCTGCGGCCGCATCTTGGCATCGGCGGCGCCGGCATTGCGATTGCCCTTACCGCCGTCGCCGCTTTTGCCGGACGTTTGGCGCTGGCTCCGATCATCGATAGGCTGAACGAGCGATACGCCTCATCTGTTACTTTTGTTTGGCAGGCGGCAGGCCTCGTCGTGATCTTGGTGATGCCCAATAGTGCAGTGGCTCTGTATGTTGGTAGCTTCATCGTAGGGTTGTCCGTCGGGAACATCGTGTCGTTGCCGCTGCTGGTTATCCAGCATGAGTTTGCGCCTCGTTCATTCGGTCTCCTCGTCGGTCTCAATACAACAGTAGCCACTCTCATCATGGCCGCAGGACCAGGCCTGTTCGGTCTCGCCCACGATTTGAGCGGGAGCTATGCCGTTTCTCTGTGCCTTTGCATCGGCCTGCAACTGGCGAGCTCCTTAATCATCCTTCGCGCTCCGCGGGTCCGCGAGCTAGTCGGCGTGATTGAACGTGGCTAGCGTGGGTGACGATGTCCGAAAACGGCGAGATTGACGGTGGTGGTTTGGAGGATGCTCATCCGATGGAACCGGATCACGAAGCCTGCTACCGGGCAATCTCGACACGCGACGCGCGGTTCGACGGACGCATCTTCACCGCCGTCCGCACGACAAGGATCTATTGCCGGCCGATCTGTTCGGCGCGCACGCCGAAACGCGAAAACGTCATGCTACGGGCGCGAACGCGAGCCAATGAAGGCCGGCCCCGCACTGCTGAGGTGGTCGCGACGGCCGAGGCTTGGCGGCCGTGGAGAACGTATGCGGCCCAGCATCTTTGGACCATGGATGCTCGGACAAGCAGACCAAACAACCGCATCAGCCTTTAAGGACAATGTCGATGCCCATTCCCGTAGCGCCTCAGATCCTATACGTAGATCGCCTCGAGACCGCGATCGGGACATTGCTTCTCATCCATGATCGCGAAGGGCACGTGCGCGCTCTGGACTTTCACGACTTCGAGTCGCGCATGCGGCGTCTTCTGCGGCTTCATTACGGCGCGGAAGGAGATGACTTCGCTATTGAAGATCGCGCAGCGCCGCCAGAAATTCGCCACGCGATCAACAACTATTTCGTAGGCGATTTCTTCGCGATCAACTCCATTCCCGTGACGACCGGAGGTACGTCCTTTCAGCGCGCGGTTTGGGCGGCACTTAGAACGATCCGAGCGGGAACCACACTGAGTTATGGGGCGCTGGCGCGTCAGGTGGGGCGCCCAAAATCTGTCCGTGCTGTTGGCTTGGCCAATGGCGCAAACCCGGTTGCCATCGTGATTCCGTGCCACCGCGTCATCGGTGCGGATGGAAGTCTCACCGGATATGGTGGCGGGATCAGCCGGAAGCGCTGGCTGCTTATTCATGAGGGTGTCGCTTTGGAGAAGTCTGCGGCAATGTGACGTTGGCCCGGAGAACGCCGGCAGGTCAAAACTAGATTAAGTAAGTGACGCCTTACGGCTGTGTCGGGGAAGTGGATCAAATGACGGGTGACTTGCGCGATCTCGCCGGCGCCCCGGCGGGGCACCGCAAGATCGTCTACGAGAACGCCGCGAAGCTCTACGGATCGTGTAGCCGCGCGCTACGGCGGTGCGCCCTGGCCGCACAAAACGCTCGTACATTTCTTTTGACACCTTTCGATCTCCGGGAAGATCTTCTGCGGAGCGGAACGTCTCCGCCGAAGATTCCCATCGTCCCGGCGGCTTAAGTGGAGCACCGCAGTCCTCGGCTTCGCGGTCAGCGAGGTCGCCTGACGGCTCCGCAACCACACGCGCCGACAGCTTGACGCTGATTTCGATGTCCTCCAAACGGTTCTCGCGTCGTTCATCGGATCGTAAATCGTTGGTGCGACGCCGAACGACGATTGAGAACCGTCGCGCGTCGCTGCCGGCCGTGCCCTCACCGCGTCAACATTCATCCCGGCTTCTCTGGCAAGGTCACGCTCGAGCACTTCAACCACGGTCCCTGGACGCTCGAGTTCGTACCAGGCGAAGGTCTCCATGTCCCAGCCACATCCACGTCGTCGGACGGCGGGCTCCGTGCCGAGGCGACGGAAGAAGTGACGACCCAGACGATTTCCCAGAATGGTCAGCGCCGACTGCGACGAGCCGAATTCAGAGGATTCGCGACGATGGCGACGAAATCGTCTGTATCCCGAAGGCGGTCTGAGAATTTTGATGTCGGCCGGGTCAAAACTGGGGGAAAAGCTGCATCAAGCAACGCGCAGAATCGAGACCGCTCGAACGCGATTCCGCCGCCTAATGACTGAGTATTCTGTTCGATGCTGTCCGATGCTGTCGTGCCCGAAGTGACTCTTAATCAGCGGGTCCAAGGTTCGAGTCCTTGACGGCCCACCAATCGCAGACGGGCGCTTCCGGAGCACGGGGAGCGCCCGTCGTGTTTTGTGCAGCCGGTGCGATGGTCGACCTTGCACGGTTCCGCCGACTCGCGTAGAGTCCCCCGCGCGACCGCTCTGGAGGCCATTCATGTGCGGCATTGTTGGTTATTTCACTCTGCGTGGTGACGTCGACCGCGATCTGCCTCGACGCGTAACCACCGCCCGCGATCGACTGGCCTACCGCGGACCCGACGACGCCGGCCTCTACGTCAGCCCCGACGGCCGTTGCGTGCTGGGCGCGCGGCGACTCTCGATCCGCGATCGCTCGGTGGCGGGGCGCCAGCCGATGGCGAACGAGAGCGGTACCGTGTGGGCGGTCTGCAACGGCGAAATCTATAACGCCGACGACCTTCGGCGCTCGCTCGAGGACAAGGGCCACCGGTTTCGCTCGCGCTGCGACATCGAAGTCATCGTTCACCTGTACGAAGAACACGGCCCCGATCTCGTTCACCATCTCGACGGCATGTTCAGCCTGGCCGTGTACGACGTCGTCGGGCGTCGGATGTTCGGCGCGCGCGACCGCCTCGGCGTCAAGCCGATGTACTACGCGATCTCCGAGCGGCGGCTCGCGTTCGCGTCCGAGCCCAAGGCGCTGCTCGCCTTCCCGGACGTCAGCCGCCGGCCCCGGCTCGAAGAGCTGCCGAG
>Ga0114129_10007862_pt1 | contig 15174 bp, 17 predicted proteins | sample RhiMetdeltSRZDD1_FD_80071 | JGI IMG/M metagenome (GOLD analysis project Ga0114129, IMG submission 80071) | Populus rhizosphere microbial communities from Tennessee, USA - Rhizosphere MetaG P. deltoides SRZDD1 (version 2) (version 2) | ecosystem: Host-associated > Plants > Roots > Rhizosphere >...
CTATGATGCGACCTATGGCAGCATTGGTGCGGTGATTGTGCTGCTGACCTGGATGTATCTTACGGGGCTCTTTCTTCTCGTCGGGGGAGAGATAAACGCCGCAATCGCCCATGCCTCGCTGGACGGGAAACCCTCGGGAGAACCCGCTCCAGGAGCTTGGACTTGATCACCTGAGACTCTGTTGGTTAATTCGCCTAAGCCTTCCTAGCCGGTTTATCATGGACCAGCGGGCGCATTATACCTCATGCCGTGCTCGGCATGACGGCGATCGCGGCTGGAGGGCCACTATGGGCAAAGTCCGCATTATCTGCCGGCGCGGACGTTGAATGCTCGGGGTGCCATTACAGCGTTCCGCGCCGTCCTGTGAGCAACAGGCCGAGGCCTAGAATAGCCACGACCACCCCCACGAGCAGGAGCCAGATGGTCCTGTCACTCGGTGTACCGCTGAAGAGTTCCGACAAGCGCGAGCCCAAGGAGGCCGAGGCTTGCATTCCAAAGATGATGAGTACCACACCAACCACAAGCAAGACGAGGCCGACGACGTTTTGCATGCCTCTCTCCTCCTTCGCTCTGCATCCATAATTCGCAAAGAAACTTGCCGACTTCTCCGGATTGTTCCCCTCATCTCCTCACTGCGCTTGAGCCCGTTTAATACTCCAGACCTTGAGAACCTGTGCGGCGGTTTGCTGGGCGATCCCATACGCATGCTGTCCAAAAACTACTGGCCAACCACCAACGTGACATTCATTTGTGTACTGAGTTTCCGTACACGTAACCTCAGCAGGAATGTCCCTCCTAAATCGAGCCACACGACATTGGCACACTGAGTAGCCCATGTAGGCGCGTAATAGCGGTGTGTCCAGTATATCAAGTGTACGAATCTCCTGTGGCCGATTTAGATTGTGTACCGATAACGGGCGTTAAGCTGACGGTGAATACAACCGATCTGTCGCAGTGAGGGGCCGTTCCCCCTGCCGCGTGCTGTGGCTCACGCGGGCGGCCGTCTGGTTCTATCGTGCCGGACGGCCCTTCTCTCCACAGGGACGAACCTCACGGCTCACGCGTCCAATGCTGGGCTTGCGTCCGCCTCTGTGCCCCCGCAGAGGAGAGCACTGCCCCAGGCCTCGTCCATGGCCCTCGGCTCCGTCTCAGTCCTCGCCATGCCCAATGTCAAAGAGGGTGGACGCCAGCGGAGACGCCGGCTGCCGCAGAAAGTGATGGTTAGTACGTGCACGCGTGGCACAATAGACACACACGTCGCCCTGGCGTTCGTTGCCGTGACCGTCGCAGACTGGGTTGGTACAGGGCACATCGAGTAGAATCCCGCACCTGAGGCATTTCGGAGGCTGATGCGCCTCTAGCAGTGTCCGTGGCGGTGATGGCTGGGAGGCAGGCGGACGCCCCCTCATGGCTCTCTCCGATGCCGCCCATTGGTCGCGCCGTGGGGCTGGGCGAGCGGCCAGGAGGTCGCGGCGCATACATCGCAGCCGATGTCACGGACGAGCAGAGCGGGCGCCTCGGGATCGATGGCGCGCAGCCGGGCCGCATAGGCTTGGATGGCCTGGATCTTCTCCGCTGGAAATGCGACCCAGCCCTGCTGGGTAAAACTCCAGCGGCGTTCATGTCGCCGACAATAACGCAGCACCATACGGTATTCCTGGAGAGCCGAGCCCCTTCGGGTCGTGCGTGGTGAGAACTTTTGAGGAGGAAAGTATAGAACAGAACTTATTTAGTATCAAACAAAATATAATCATTAGATTTAATAACTCCTTCAGCATTGTGGCCTGGCAAGAAGAGCATGGCACCAGGTGCCCGCTGGTGCCGGGCGCCCCTCTTTCCCATTACTCGCGGACCACGTTACCAGCGGGGGGGCATTGTGCAGGTCGTACACTGATGTCCGTAAACGGGCGTTATCGGGGGGCGAGCACGATTCGTATAAAATTCCAGATAGCCGTTACGACTGTGCCGAAACTCGTTCAGGCGTATCGCTTCCTGCACGTTGATTTGCGCAGCAGTTTTGGCACGCTTTAGCAAGGCAATCGCAGGTTTTTAACCCTCCCTAGAGACGGCTGATGAGCCTGTGCTAAAAGTACACATTTGGCACTCACGCCCGAAGTCGAGCACGAGATAGTCGATTGACCCTGTGCCTCGTAACTCAGCATTTGTCAGTGCTTAACAGCTCTCATCTGGAATTTTGCACGTTTCGTTCTCAGCCCCCTTATCCTATTAAAACGCGCGCGTACAGCCAGTGCCCCAGGATGACTCCCACCACCAGTGCCAGTATAACATCCGATTCCCCAGTCCCCATGGCGCACCCTCCTCCACCACCATGCCCACCCTCAGCCGCTGCGGCGCTGACCTCCTGTCGTTGCGCCGCGACTGGTGGCGGTGGATAGAGCGCCAGGATACCCGCCCCATCGTCCGCTTGCAGGCTCTCCACATCACTCGCTGTATGGTTCATGATGGCCGCCACCGTCTGCCCGCCCTCGTCGGGATGCTCCAGGCCCAGCACATGCCCGAACTCGTGCAGGACGACCCGGCGCAGGTCCAGGAGCGTGGTCAGCTGTCCATGACAGAACGTGCGGCGCAGCGGACCCTCGTAGGCATCCCAGCACAGCTCAGGATTCAGGAGCGTCGTCGCGCGTCCAATGGCGAGATGTCCATTGACGACGTGATACTCTTTCTGGGTGGCGGCCGCCAGAGGCCCGAGCGGCTCCCCAGCGCCCGCCCAGCGCACCACGTTGGGCGCCTCGGATTGCTGGACAAGGAGCGGCGCCACGGCCGTCCACTCCGCCAGGGCAAACGCGGCGTTATCATCCCAACTGGTGGTCCCATTCAGCAGCACCCGGCCGGCATCGCCCAGCTCCAAGCGGATGGGAATCGGGGTGGTGGGCCACACCAGAGGGGTCCCCGTGCTCTGGTGCTGGATGACCACCGGGCCAGCTTGCGTATCATAGGTAAAGGCGTGACTGGGCAGCCGCGTGAGGGTCGTGCAGACTAGGGCGAGGCCGTAGGCGAGCGCCCGTGCCGGCTTGACGGGGCGCGTCAGCAGTGCTAGGGTGGGCACCGTCGTCTCCTTCCGTGGTCGGAGGTTGCGACAGAGGCGAGGGAATCATCTTGGCGGGTGACCCTCGCCTTGTAAGGTTCCTGTGCGGTTCCTATTATATAGGACAGAATTATTTATTTTCAACTTCTTTATTATATATTTTTATATACTTCAAAGAACTAATGATCTATAATATCTGCTGGCCATCGCCTGGCCCTGCCACGCTAAGACGCACCGTATCGCAGGATCTGATAACGGGCATTATGGAGCGCATGGAAAGTAGAAGGTAGCGGTAATCCATGGTTATCGCTACTTGGGGAATGCTTCAGAGGTGTTCGCGAGCCCTGTCATGCACCCACCATTCGTAGGCAACACCATCACGCTCGTATGTGCCTTCGCGAACCGCACCGAGCTTCTGCACGACTCGTTTGGACGCGCGATTCTCAGGCCGAATGAAACTCGCGGCACGAGGGAAGGGAAAATGCTCGAACAGCCAATCCCGAGCCGCTCTTGCTGCTTCGGTCGCGAAGCCTTGTCCCCAAAAGGGCCTGTCCAGCGCATAGAGGATATGCGGTTCTGGCCAGTTGAGCGGGTGGAGGATGCCGACGCTACCGATAAAATCGCCGCCGTCGATTTTTTCACAGGCCCACACGCCATAGCCGTGCAACGCCCACTGCCCGAGGTACGCGGCCATCATCCGCCACACGTCGATTGGAGTAGACGGACGGCCCGTCCCCAAATAGCGCGTTACCTCGGGGTCCGAGTAGCAACGGCGCAGAAAACTGGGTTTTGGCGTCCAGTTTACTGAACACATTTCCTATCGTATTGAAAAATATGAGGTATATGGACGAGAGAGATGCAGCTTTCCCAGGCGTTTCACGGCGCCTGTGAGGCTGAGTCAGCGCTGAAAGCGCCATCAAGGGGCCAGGGCAGCAGTGCGCCACTTTTGTACAAACCATTGTTTTTATTTTTCCTTGTGACTGGTGGTGTGTGGGGACACTGCGAGCTGTCCACAAAACTGGACGGCTTAGCGCTACTTTCTGCGCCGTTGCTACTCGGACCCCTTTTACAGCTTATCAAGCACCCAAACGGCGTCCACAGGTCATGTCACCACAGAAAATCAAGGGGGGTGCGGTGCTCTCAACATCTGCAGTCCAGTGGGTTACCACTAAATTCGATGGAGTGTGAAATAACCTATTGTTTTTCAAAGACTCAAAAAGATGCATAGGCTGTCCAGAAACGTGAACTTTGCTGGACATACTTCTGAGAGGGAAAAATTACACGCATTCCGAAGATACCCCATGTATCGACTTCTGGAAAAGCCATCGATAACCGTTGCTACAGAATCACTCTGCCGACACCCTAGCGGTTAAATGGAATAGCATCAAGCATTATTGGTGTGAAGTATGCTTCACTCCATCCAAGCGTAGATTATCCGCCACAATTGGCGGATGAAACACGCCGAAGCCGAAGCCGTCACCCGCCTTGTTATCCAAATCTTACAGGAGCGCCGCGAGAGTAAAGGCTTGTCCTACCGCAAGCTGGCACAGAAGACGGGGATTTCCAACCGCTATCTGAGCATGATCGAGCATGGGGAATACAACCCGACGCTGTTGCAGCTCCTGCGGATCGCCGCCGCCCTGAGCCTCAAGCTCGGGCCAGTCGTCAGCCGGGCGCAAAAGGAATGGAAGGAACAGCGAAAGCGGGGCGATTAGAGCGATCTCACGTAGGAACATTATTCGCCGTGCCTATCTTTTTCAGCATCGGCCACATGAAAATACCGGTCAGGCATCCGGCAACCACAAAAACACTGGCCATGCTGGTGGCTTTCCAGACATCCCAATAAACCTGTTCGCAGAAATACGTCACGAGGGCGGCCGCACCTCCACAGCCAAACCACCAAACGAAGTGCTGCCGGCCTGTTTTATATAGCAACAGAGAGATAGGGTATCCGAGCATCAAAAGTCCGGGTAAAGCCGCGCACGGCCCAAATAAGGCGGCTATTACAGCGATCGGCAAAGCACCGAGATGGAACGGGAGGCCAATGATTAAACCGATGATGGCTGATGCAACCGCTGCGGCTTCAAAAAGCAAGGCTAACAGATATAAGGGTGAGACAGTTTTCACAAAGAGAACTGTATCATTCAGGCTTTCTCGGACAAGAGCGGGCGTGTGCATGTCCACAAAGGAAGCGGCGTCTAAGGCTAATTTTCCACAATGATCATTATCCGACTTGTTCGTATGACAGACAATCCCCTGCTACGGCGTGAGGCAACAGGAGTATGACTGCCTGCGTAGCCCCCCATGCGCCGGGGCATGGGGGAGCTACCTCCTTTCCCGACGGCCGACGCTGGACCGCCTCTGGTATTGTGTCCCGTGGTGACGCGGCACGAGCGCAGGCGTGCCCACCCATCCTCTCGCCGCGTCACGCATCTCTCTCATTCTGAGACGGTCGACGACGCGGCGCGGGGGACGCCTCACCGGTCGCACCCCCAGCACACCTCCGTGGCGCCCGCCTGCTGTGCCGGAGTGCGCGTGGTCGCGAGCCGCCCAGCCCTCAGGTGGTATGAAACTTGCGGAGAGACAGCGTCAGGCGCCCGTGGGGTGCTGTGGGTGCGTCACCCCTGCTGCAGCTTGGTGGGGCGGACGAGGCGTCTCGACGCGAGACGCGACCACACGGGGCCAAGGCATCGGATGAAGAAGGAGACCGACGATGCAACTGAAAGAGGTTATGACGCCTGGGGTGGAAGTCATCGCGCCGGAGGCGAGCATCTACGAAGCGGCCGAGAAGATGAGTCACCTTGATATCGGCCCACTCCCGGTCTGTGATGGCGAGCGCTTGGTCGGTATGCTGACGGATCGTGATATCACGGTGCGCGCGGTGGCAGCGGGCCGCGATCCCCTGACGACGCAGGTCCGCGAGGTGATGACCCCCGATGTGGTCTACGGATTCGACGATCAAGAGGTCCAGGACGCCGCCCGTCTGATGGAACAGTACCAGATCCGCCGGTTACTGGTCCTGAACCGTCATAAGCAGCTGGTCGGCATGGTCGCCCTGGGTGATCTGGCCGTGCATGCCGGGACCGAGCCGGTGACGGCAGAGGTGCTCGCCCAGGTCTCAGAACCGGGGAAAGCGGGGCGGAAATAGCGCCGCACACCAGGCAGGTACGCAGGGGTGAGTGCCGTCCAGGCCTGTGGAGGAGGACGCACGCAGGCTGAAGGCCCCCCATAGGAGGCATCATGAGTCCAGAAGTCTATACCGCCGAAGCGGTCCAACAAGCGATTGCCCAGGGAGCGATTACGGAAGCCTATCAGGCCGATCCTCAACAGGTCATTCAGGCGTTAAACCGGCTGCGGGCGACCGAAGTCACGAGCTATCTCCAGTATAAGCAGCATGCTTACATGGCGGTCTCGCTGTTTGCGCCGGGCCTCAAAGACGACTTTGAAGCGCACGCCACCCTGGAACTCCAGCATGCCGATCTGCTGGCGCAGCGCATTCAACAATTGGGCGGGGTGCCCCTCTATAGCCCGGTGGAGATCGCGGCGCAGGCGGCGAGCGTGGGGGTGCGCCCCGAGCAAGGCCCGACGCTCCGGGAGATGATTATTGAGAATCTCATGCTTGAACGGCAGCAGGTAGCGGCGTACACCACCCTCGTGCGCGAGCTCGGTGATGGCGATCCGACAACGCGGCGGCTCCTCCTCGAGATCCTGGCCGATACGGAGCGCCATGCCAGCGAGCTCGCGGATTATCTCAAAAATACCGCGGAGGTGCGGCCGTGAGGGAGCCCACGGCCTGCCATGGAGGAGAGGGTATGAGGCAGCCGCACAGAAAAAAGCCGCCGCCTGCGGTGCGCGAAGCGCAGGGCAATGGTATCTACCTCCTCGCCCACGGGGAACCGCACGATCCGTGTCCGGTCGTCGGGTGCGGGGGGACCCTGCGTTTCCTGCACCGGTGAGGCCAGTCGTATGTGGTCTGCAGTCTGCAGCCCCACCAGCACGGCCGGCCCTCGCCCTGGGGCGAAGATGATGCCTGGTGGCGGCAGCGCGCGCAGCAGAGCCCTCTCGCGGTGCCATCGCGTTCAGGGCCGCTTCGGCAGACAGCGCCACGCGGGGGGAGCAGCGTGCCCCCCAGACAGGGGACCCGCCGGACCAAGCACCACGCCACGACCCGACACCCCAGCGCTCACCATGGCCGTGGGGCGAGGAGATGATCCATGCCGATGGCAACCCTCTGGCACGTGAGCCTCCGTGCCGTCCAGGACTGGTGGCAGGACAACTGCCTGCGGCTGGCCGCCTCGCTGGCTTACTACACCGCCTTATCCCTCGCGCCGCTGGTGCTGCTCCTCGTGGGTGTGGTCGGGCTGGTGCTCGATCGGCAGCAGGTGGCCCAGCAGCTCACCACGCAGCTCGAAGGCCTGATGGGGCCGGCCGGCCGCGATCTCATCACCAGCATTCTCGCCGCGACGAGCCCGCAGGGGGGTGCGGTCGCGACCGTCATTGGGCTGATCACGCTGTTCATTGGCGCCACGGCGGTCTTCGGCGAACTCCAGGCGACCATGAACCTGATCTGGGAAGTCCAGCCCGCGCCGACCAGCGGGGTGTGGGCGGGGATCTGGGGCTGGCTCCGGGAGCGGATTTTCTCGCTCGCCCTCGTCTTTGCCCTCGCGTTCCTGCTCCTCGTGTCGCTCGTCATCAGTGCCGCGCTAGCGAGTGCCGCAGCCCTCTTTCAAGGTCCGGAGCAGGCGCTTCTGAGCCGTGTGCTGGAACTGGCCGTCTCGCTCCTCGTCCTCACCTTCATGTTCGCCCTCTTCTTTAAATATGTGCCGGATGCCGAGATCCGCTGGCGGGACGTCTGGCTGGGCGGGCTGCTCACGGCGGTGCTTTTTACCCTCGGCAAGACGGCCATCGGCGTGTACCTTGGCCGGGCAAGTGTGGGCTCGGCCTACGGCGCAGCGGGCTCGATGGTCGTGCTCCTCGTGTGGGTCTATTACTCAGCCCTGATCCTGTTCTTCGGCGCCGAGTTTACGCAGGCCTGGGCCACGCGGCACGGCGAGGTCACCCCCCAGCCACACGCCATTGCCGGGGCCGCGCCCCAGACCAAAAGCGAGGCGGCCACCGACCGCCCCCCGCAGGCGTGAACGGGACGCTGGGAGCGCGCTGGGAGACGCACCTTGGGACGCGCCGACCAGCTGCCATACGGACATGCGTCCTGCCCCTTGGTCATGCGCCGCGCGGCAACAACCATCACGCCTCCGGAAAGGCAAACAGATCGGCATCCACATCCGGCTGGCCGGTGAGCTGCGTGGTCAGGACCTCGGCGGCAATACGGCTATAGGTAATGCCGTTGCCGCCGAAGGCAAGGATCACAAAGCAGCCGGGTCGATGAGGGATGGCGCCGATGGTCGGCAAGCCGGTCGGGCTGGCACCGAACGAGCCACACCACGCAAAGGCCGCCTGACAATCCAGCTGGGGCAGTAACCGGCGGAGTTTGGCCTCGAGCCGGGCCGTTTTAGGCCCGAGCAAGGCGTCGCGGGTAGCCTCATCCTGAAAGTCCTCGTCCTCGCCGCCGCAGAGCACCCGGCCGTCCGGCGTCGTCCGGGCGTACAGATACGGGGACGCCGCTTCCCAAATATGGCAGCGCTCCGGCCACAGCTGCTGGGGCTGCGGCCGCGTCGCGATCGCATAGGTGGAATGGACCGTATAGCCTGGGGGACGCACCGCTTGGGGCGTTTCATAGCCCATGGCATAGACGACGTAGCGGGCGGTCAGGACCGGGCCAGCACTGGTGCGCACAGAGACGGACGCGGGACCGCACTCGACCTCGTCCACCGTGACGGGGGCCAACAGCTGCGCACCGTTGGCGAGGGCGCGTCGTAAAAAGCCGGCCGCCAGCTGCAGCGGATCGACCGACAGGGTATCAAAGGACAGCAGGGCCGCCCCGCGCCTGATCCCGTAGCGGGCCTGCAAGGCCTGACGCGTCAGGTACGCCGTGTGCAGGCCGATGGCGTTGCGGGCCTGGCATTCGTGAGCCAGCCCGGCCGCATCCAGCAGCGGCCCCGCCAGGTAGAGCGAGGAGACCCGTCTGTAGGCGCACCGGATACCGAGGGATTGTACTTTTGCGGCCAGGCTTTCCAAGCCCAGCTTCGACCGTCGCCAGGCGCGCGCGGCCGCCACAGGGCCCATGGTTTTCTGTAACGTGGTCAGCGGCACGTCGATTTCGTACTGGAGCAACGCGGTTGTCGCCGCGGTCGCGCCTTGTAATGGCCCCCGCCGGTCGACTATGGTCACGCGCCACCCCGCCGCTGTGAGGGCTTCGGCCGCCATGGCGCCCGTGATCCCGGCGCCGATCACGAGGATCTCGGTCTTCTGGTCGACGTGCAGGGAGGCGGCAGGAATGCGGGGCATGGGGCGCGACTGCCAGTACGTGCGGCCGGTCCGCAGCTTGCGTGGCGGATGACTGACGCGACCAACGGGATGGTGCAAGGGCCTGCGGGCACGCGGCGTCTTGTTCACGGCCTCTCCTTCCCAGTCCTGCGTAGGCGCCTCCCTCCTCGTTGCGCACGGCTGTCGCGGCGGTGCTGTGCCCCATACCACGGCACGACGTACGCCAATGCAGGGGTCCATGCGGCCTGAAGCCCTCTCCCGACCCCGAGAGGCGTACTATACCATACATAGATGCTTCCAACGCGCCGGTGTCCTCATGACCGCGGCAGCGTGATGGTCAAGGTCGTGCCCTGGCCCACCTGACTGTCCACCGTCACCTGGCCCTCGTGGGCGGCGACAATCTGCTGCACAATGTAGAGACCCAATCCAGTCCCGCCGGGCTTGGTGGTATGCAAGGGCTCGAACATCTGCGAGAGCTGTGTGGCCGGAATGCCGCTCCCCGTGTCGCGCACCTGGAGTTGCACCTGGACGGGGGTGCCCAGGCCGGCCAGGGTGACCGTGCCGCCTGGCGCCAAGGCCTCGGCGGCATTCTGCACCAGGTTGAGGAGGGCACGGCGTAGTGTGCTGGCGTGAAACGCCACGAGCCCCAGCGGCTCGACCCCCTCCACGTGGAACTGTCCCCCGTGCGCCGCGACCACCCCCTGGAACTCGTGGCTCCAGGCGGCCAGTGCGCGGCCCAGGTCCTGCACCTCGCGCTGGATGGTGTGCACGCGCACGAGCGTGAGGTAATCCTGCACCAAATCGTCCAGGCGAGCCAGCTGCGTTTTGATCTCTGCCAGCGCCTCGGCCACCACCGCCGGATTGTCCGGGGAAGGCTGCGCCAGTTCCTCCGTGAGCACGTCCACATGCAGAAAGATAGCCCCCAGCGGATTGCGGATTTCGTGGGACACCCCGGCCGCCAGTTGGCCCAGCAGGGCAAAGTGCTGCACACGCTGCGCCTCCCGCTCCAGGCGCTGGCGTTCGGCCATTTCCTGGTGCAGGGCGGCCGTCCGCTCCTCGACGCGCTGTTCGAGCTCGGCCGCGGCTCGCGCTAAGGCGGCTTCGGCCGTCTGGCGGTGGGCCAGCTCTGTCTGCGCCTGCTGGTAGAGGCGGGCATTCTGCAGGGCCAGGGCCGCGTGGGTGGCGAGCCGCACCAGGAGGGCTTCGTCTGGCGCGGTGAAGGGCTGACTGGCCGGGTTCGAAGCGTAGAGCAGCCCCTCCACGCGCCCCACGATCAGGATGGGCACCGCGAGGACGGCGAGGTGCCCCGCGGCCCGCGCTCCGGCCAGGAACTCTTTGCTGAAGCGCGGATCGGTGGCATAGTCCGCCGTGCGCCAGGGCCGTCCGGTGCGCAACACCTGCCCACCCAGGCCCTGGCCCGGCGCGATGCGCAGGCCGGCATAGGCTCTCTGCGGTGCGCCGATCTCATAGCGGCCGACCAGGATGTCCGTGCCCGGGTCCCGGAGCGCAATGAGCGCCCGTTCACTCCCGCAGAGGGCCTGCACCCCGGCGACGATCCGCTGGAGCACGGTATCCAGATCGAGCGAGGCGCTCAACCGTTGGGCGATGTCGGCCAGCAGGGCCGTTTCTTGCCGGCGGCGCTCTAGCTCGGCCTCCGCCTGTTTGCGCACGGTGATATCCCGCGCGATCGTGGAGGCGCCGATCAGCTGGCCGGCTCCGTCCCGCAGGGGCGAGATGGTCAGCGTGACTTCGAGGCGGGCGCCGTCCCTGGCGACCCGTTGGGTTTCGTAATGCTCGATGGCGTCCCCCTGTCGGAGCCGCGCCAGAATCTGCGGGAGATCGTCGGGCAGGTCGGGAGGGATCAGGCGCGTGAGCGACTGGCCCACCATCTCCGCCGCCGGGTAGCCGTAGAGCCGCTCGGCGCCCCGGTTCCAGCTCGTGATGATGCCGTCGAGGGTCTTGCTGAGGATGGCGTCTTCCGAGGACTCCACAATGGCGGCCAACAGCATCCGGGCCGCCTCGGCCTGCCGGCGCGCGGTGATGTCCCGGAAGACGAGCACGACACCAACCAGCTGCCCCTGGGCATCGCGAATCGGCGCGCCGCTATCATCAATGGGGCGTGCCTCGCCGTCCCGGCCCAGGAGCACAGTATGATTGGCGAGCCCCACCACCGCCCCCTCCCGCAGCACCCGAGTCACCGGATTCTCGACGATCTGCCGGGTGGCCTCGTTGACAATCGGAAACACCACCGTAATAGGCTGGCCCAGGGCTTCGGTGTCCGCCCACCCGGTGAGCGCGGTCGCGACAGGGTTCAGAAATGTCACGCGGCCCTGATGGTCGGTCGCGATGACGGCATCGCCGATGCTCGCCAGAGTGGTGTGCAACCGTTCGCGCTGCTCGTCGAGGGCGGCCTCGCGCTGCTGCAGAAGGGTCGCCGCGGCGTGCAGGGCCGCCGCCACGTCCTGCACCTCCTGCACCGCCCCCACGGGAGCGCGGGGCACGGGGAGCCCCTGCGCCAGGGCCTGCGTCGCCGGCACCAGCGCCTGGATGGGCATGGCCAGCTGCCAGCCCAGCCGCAGCGCCCACCCCACCGCCACGGCACTGAGGGCCAGGGCACCGCTGACGAGGATCCACAAGAACCGCCGTCCGGGGGCATCCACGACTGCCGCCGGGGCGAGCAATGCCATGGTCCACCCCGTCGACTGGACGCGGCTGAAGGCCGTATAGATGAGCGTACCCTCTTGCGAGCGGTTCGGAAACCAGCCTTCCTCGGCCGCAGCACTGCGCTCAGCCATGCGCGGGGTCGCCGGAGCGCCGATGAAGCGCTCGGGCGCGTGGCTCCGGGCCAGAATGCGGTACTGGCGATCGTTGAGGCCCGTGATCCAGCCCGGCGGCAGTTGCTGCTCGCCAAACAGCCGTCCGAAGGCGGCGGCCGGGCGCGTCAGGCTGAGCACGGCCTCGACCTCGCCGCCGCGGCGCACTGGGACATCCAGGGTGACGACCATCTGGTGGGTGACGGGATCAACGACCAGGTCCGACTGACTGGGGCGGCCCGTCGCCACGACGGCTCGCGCCCCGGCAAGCGCGGTCGGCATGGGGAGCAGGGCGTCATAGGACACGCGCGTATCGAGGAGCAGCTGCCCGTGGCGGTCGCTGAGCGTCAACCAGGTCTCAGGTGGCAGCACGTGCAAGGCTTCCAGGCATTGCTGATAGAAGTCGGCCAGATCCCCAGCGGCGAGCGGGCGCGACACGGCGAGCACCCCAAGCGCCGCGCGCACCTCGCCGACTTCGTGGTCCAGCGCGAGGGCCAGGGCCCGGGCGGTCTCCCGCATGCCCCGCTCGGTGGTGCGCCGCGCCTCATGGGCGACCAGGAGGATCATGGCGACGGCAAAGCACCCCAGGGGCAGCAGGGTGGCTAGGACCAGCAGGACGAGACGGGACCGGAGGCCCCGAGGGCGGAGCCAGGAGCAAGGGAAGCGGACGTGGGGCATACGACGCTTTTCCTTCTTGGGGTCGTGACACGGCAGCGCCTGGCTCGTCGCAGTCCGCACGGCGTCGCCACACCAGCTTGGTGGCGCCACACGTCTCAGGCACGCACAGCCGACAGCAGGCCGAATCGTTCAGGAATACAGCTGAAGCTTTTTTCCCCTGTCCAAGACTTTGATCGCGGTTTCGCGCCTGGAGGCCTCTGCCCTATCCTCGCAGGTTTCGCTGTACACCAGCCGGAATGGTCCCCGGCCTTTGGTGTATTTGGCCCCCTTGCCGGCGGCATGCTCGGCCAGGCGCCGGTCCAGATCATTGGTGATCCCGGTGTACAAGGTCTTGTCAGCGCATTCGAGCATATAGACGATCCAGTGCGCAACGCCTTCTTCATCGCTCATACCGCACCTTGAAGGTCGGGCTGTCCTCTGGCCGGCTGCCCCGTTTATCATAGAGACGCGTGGTCGAAATATCCGCATGTCCCAACCACTCCTGCACCTTGGCGATATCGGGCCAGCGTAGCTCGCGAACGGTCTGATAACACTGCCGATCGTCGATGAGATTCTTGATATTGATCTGCACCGTTGGACTCCTGTCTGGGATCGGGAAATAGGATGTCGTCAGTATACACCATCCTCAAATTCCACGACCCTGGAATCCAATAAGAGCGTGCCAGCAAGGCCACAAAGGGAGAATTTGTGAAGTGTTTGGACCATTTTGACTGCTACAAAGCGCTAGAAATTGAGCGACCCACGATGGCCACAGGCACACGCATCGGGCAACAGCGAGACCGATGAAGTCGGCTCCAACAGCACCTGTTGATGGTCAGGATGGCCAAGCTTAGGGGAGGGGATACGCACCAAGAAAGCGCACCCAGGGCGCTGCGGTGCCAAGTGCATTGAGCAAGGTTTCGTCGGCGGTCCACAGGGTAGTATTTAAGAGCCGGGCCAGCACGACATAGGCACTGTCGTAGACGTTAGAGAGCCCGTGGGTGCGGGCAAAGGCGAAAGCCTCCTCGTAGAGCGACGTGGGGCTCAGGAGTTCCAGCGGGAACGCGAGAAAACGCGCGAGGGCCTGGTCAGCTTCGGCCTCACTGAGGCGCTCTTCTGGTGGGCCACGGCGGCGGCGCTGATAGATGGCGTTGACAACTTCGATGGCCAGATGTGGAGTGCCCACGAGGCGCTGGCGTGCCTGAATACTGGCCGCCATAAGTGCCTGGGCACGGTCGGTGTGTGCTTCGGGCAGCACCCATTTGACGGCGACACTGGCATCGACCACCACGGCGGAAGGTGTCATAGGCGCGTGGCGCGCTCCTCACGGGCATGACGGATCAAGGGCCAGGACGCAGACAGGGGTTGCCCACGCTGGTGTTGGATGGCGGCCGTGAGGGCCTGGGCGTCCTTCAGGGCGACAAGCGCCGCTGCGGCTTCGGCCTCTGTCAGTGGGGGCACGCGGAGGGCTGCGGTCGGGACGAGCAGCTTGGCCAGGTCGGCACGGTGCACGCGCACCGCACGGGGGCCGACACGGTAGGCGTGCAGCCGGCCTTGTTTGAGCCAGCGATGGAGCGTGGTGGTGCTGACTTTCAGCAGTTTGGCAGCTTCGGCGACCGTGAAGAGTTCGGCTCCGAGGTCGGGCGCTTGCCAGGGGATGTTCTGAGCTGAGACAGAAGAAGCACGCTTTTTCATAATATGCAGAAGCTATCATACGCTATCATATGTTGTCAAATGTCTGTCCCCGTTCATTTCCCGCACGAATACCTGTGCGCGCGCCGCCACGTCGATCTTGCTGGCAAGGTCGAGGCCGAGATAGCACGGCTCGCCCTTAAAATCCTCCGGCTTCAGTGAACGGTCGGCACACTTGTTCCACCATTCCATGTTCATCCAGGCGTTCCTCGCCGACACCCACATGTTGAGGTGTTTGATTTTGTAGGCCGCCTGTTTGCGCGCCGCCTGCTTAGCCTGATGCAGCTCACTCAGCACCTTGTCTTCCCGAACCGATACGCCGTAATTCGGGTGGCTCTTATTGGATTCCAGGGTCGTAATTGGCCAACTTTCGCGCAACAGCTTGTTTTTACAGGCTTTCCACGAGGGTCGTGACCGATGTCGCATCTTCGGAAAAAGCCGTTTGATCTCAAGTCCTTACGTCCTGTCCATGATGTGTAAGACCCTGGAATCCAACAAGAGCCTCACGCGAAGGTCTTCGAGCAGTGTATTAACGACAGCTCTTCCCTTTGTCACCATTTTGTGTCATCTTAGGCTCTCCTA
>Ga0114129_10007865_pt1 | contig 15168 bp, 10 predicted proteins | sample RhiMetdeltSRZDD1_FD_80071 | JGI IMG/M metagenome (GOLD analysis project Ga0114129, IMG submission 80071) | Populus rhizosphere microbial communities from Tennessee, USA - Rhizosphere MetaG P. deltoides SRZDD1 (version 2) (version 2) | ecosystem: Host-associated > Plants > Roots > Rhizosphere >...
CCCTGCTGGTGAATGAGGCCAAGACGGGCTGCATGCGGCAAATGAGTGCGTCGTCCAGCCCACCGATGGAAGAAGGACCTTGAATCCCGTTCGCGATCATCCGCAACGGAAGCCGCGCAACTAGTGCCGCAGCCGGCAACGTTTGCCCGATGGCGCCTCCGTTAGCCGATTCCAGCATGGCGGAGGCGCTCACGAGCCGCATTCTCGGTGAGTGAGCGGACGGGTTGCCCGACTGCGTGCTGATACTTGGCATCGTAGGCCCGCGTCCAGGCACCGGCTGCCCACGACCGTTCGAGTTCGTCCGCGCTGAGTTCCCGGTCGTGCGCATCGCGGTACGCCACGAGGAATCGCTGCGTTTCCTCGACGGTGGCTAGCTCTTTCACGCTGACGGTTGAAAACAGTGCGGCGGCGAATCCGGCGAGGACCGCTTCGCTGTCGGCGGTGACGCTGTCCCAGTCGTGAACTACCAGCAGCTTGTCCCCGTTCCAGCGCAGGTTGGCGGCGAGCCAGTCGCAGTGGCCGATCACGGCTTCGGACGCGCCGGCTCGCAGCCGGTCACGGGCACGGCGCCCGGTGTCGTCGATCCATGCGGGACCGGCCATTTCGTTGAGGTTGACGTCAGGGTCCTCGGGATGCGGCCACAGCCCGGCCCCGGCATGATTCCAGTTCGCCCACGACGGTGGCGGGTCAAGAGTGGGCACCTCGGCTGGCCGCGGGGCGAGAGTGACCAGCCGCGCGAATGCCCCGGCGAAGGCCCAGGCCGAGCGGCCCGCGCTGGGGAGCAAGGTGCCGCCGGGGACGTAGGCCTCAGCGGTAGCTACGCCGTCGCCGAAAGAGGCGGCGCCGGTGAGCGGCTCAGGGCACGGATAGCCGGACTCGAACAGGCGGCGCTGGACGTCCACGCATGCTGCGATCCGCGGCGAACCGGGACGTACCTTGACCACGACGGCCCGGCTATCAGCCAGCCGGAGCCCGATGACCGCTGAGAGGTACCCGGACCTGAAGATCTCACTGGTCGCCGGGCTGCCGAGATGATCCTCGCACCATTGAGCAATGCGGGCAGTATCAACGCCAGGCAGGCGAGGTGACATCTGGTCATCCTCACACGAACGATCCCGAGGTAACTCTCACTGCCCGGCAGCCGCTATCAGATCCTTCGTGCACCGCCCGCGCCGGAACGGGGGCAAACGTTGCCGGTCGCGACCACTAGCTTTGCGGCGTGACCATTCCTAAGCGCTGGCTGCATCCCGCCGCTCCTTTACCGGATCGGATCCACTCGACGTCGTCGGTCACAGGGCGTAGACGCTGCCCGGGTGGCGGCGCGTCCCACTCTGGTCGGAGCGGTGTCAGACCCGAGTCGTACCCCACCGATGATTCTGGGCGTGCGCTACGGTCTGATCCCCCGTACGCCGAACGCAGGAGGAACCATGGGCAAGGTCATCGCAGCCATCACGACCTCGGTGGACGGCTACATCGTGGGGCCGCAGGACGGGCCGGAGCGCGGCCTCGGCATCAGGGGCGAGCGTCTCCACTACTGGGTGATGGGTGGCCCGTGGACGTACGCCGACGACGGCCGCGACACGGACGGCATGCACGGCGCGGACCGGGAGTACTACGAGTCGCTCACCGAGACGCTGGGCTGCGTGATCGTCGGCCGCAACATGTACGACGCCGCCGGCGCCTGGGGCGGCACCAACCCGTTCCCCGGCACGTTGATCGTGCTGACCCACCGCACCAAGGACCAGCCCGACCCGAGCACGGGCTTCCTGTTCATCGACGGCTTCGACGCCGCGCTGCTGAAGGCGCGCGAGCTCGCCGGCGACGGCGACATCTCCCTCGGCGGTGGTGCCGACCTGATCCGCCAGGGCCTCGCGGCGGGCGTGGTCGACGAGCTCGCGATCTCCACCGCACCGCTCGTGCTGGGGGGCGGGAAGCGGCTGTTCGAGGGATTCGAGCAGAACCTCGACCTCGAGGTGCTCGGCACCTGGAGCTCGCAGTACGCCACCCACGTGCGGTACGCCGTCAAGCGCCAGGCAGGAGTCCGCCACGCAGTGACGACCGCACCGGTCGCCGCCACGACGGCGACGCGGAAGGACAACCACGCGTGACTGTTCCTCGGCCTCGGTGTCAGCGGACCGAGGCGCAGCCCATCGGCACGCGCGCGGATCGCGGCATGAGAGTGCGTTTCCAAACGCAATACGCTGCCTGGTGTGCTCGATGACGCGCTCCTAGCGGACTGGTGTCTGCGTTACCTGGGTGCGCCGGTCGAGCGGGTGCTCTTCCGCTCCGGATACCTTTCCGACGTCGTCGGGGTCGAGTTGCCGGGCGGTCTGCGGGCAGTGGTGAAAGCGCGTCCCTTCCAGCCTCGGATCGCCGGCTGTCTGCAGGTCCAGGCTGCGCTGGCCAGCGTGGGCTTCCCTTGTCCGGAACCGCTGACCGTGGCGACGCGGGTTCACGGTATGACGGTCACGGCCGAGACGGAAGTGCCTGGTGGCAGTCCTCTGTCTACCGAAACGGGACCGGCCCCCTTCGCGGCCCTCCTCGCTCGCCTGATCGCTTCGGCACCCGCCCCAGCCGCGGTCCCCGATCTGGTGCCCTCGCCACCGTGGACGGGATGGGACCATCCCGGGCGGCGACTGTGGCCCGACCTTGATGAGCACGGGCAAGACCTCAACCTCGTCGCCGGGCCCGAGTGGGTTGATGACGCTGCCCGGCGCGTGAGAGAACGACTGACCTCAACACCGGGGCGGGTGTGTATAGGCCACGGTGACTGGGAGACACAGAACATTCGATGGACGGGCCGCGATCCTCTCGTCGTGCATGACTGGGACAGTGTCATCGCCCAGCCCGAGCCCGCCATCGTGGGCCTGGCCGCGGCAATGTGGCCCCGCGCGGATGAAACCGCCTCGGTTGCCCAGACGGCCGACTTCATCACCAGTTACCAGCGCCGGGCTGGCCGAGAGTGGGACCGGTGGGAGATCCGGGATGCCTGGGCAGCGGGTCTGTGGGTCCGGCTCATCTACGCCAAGCAGGAGGCGGCCGAGAGCGGTAGCCAGCAACTGGATCGCCTCGCCACCGAGATTGGTGAACGGCTTGATCATGCTGCACTCAGATAGACGCTCATCGGCAAACCCGCGTGCCCCACGCGTGCTGGTGGCAGCGAGGAGGCCAGCCGCAGCTGCCCTGCCGGACACGAGCCGGACGGCTCCTTTGTGAGGGGTCGTTCAGTACCACACCGGGGGCGTGCCATCGCAGGCTGGGCTTGATCGTCGGGCTGGCTTGTTCTGTGCCGGTGGCGGCGCTGTTATGCGGCTGGTGGGTTGAATGGCACGGTGACCGTGATGGTGGCGGGGAACCAGTGAGCTCCGCCGGAGTGCTGGGGCGCCCCGCATGCGGTCTGCAGGTACCTCATCGGCGGGCCGAAGCCGTGGAGTGTGTCGCTGGCCGGGAATCCGTAGCTGTCCCGTATGACGTAGGAGAGGGTTCCGGTGTATCGCCGGTTCTGGCGGCGGCCGCTTCCGGTGACGGTCAAGCCCTGTGTGCCGCGAAATCCCCAGTACAGGTCGCTGTTCTTGGACTCGAATGCCACCGTCGGCAGCTGCCCGGCGGAGAGCTGAACGCGAGTCTTGTCAGCCTTCAGCTGGCGGAGGATCGCTTTCTGGACTTGGCGATTCACCGCCTGGAATGCGCTGCTCGACAGCGCCTTGCTGGAGATCGGCGACCCTGCCCGGTAATCGACTTGTGTGCCCTTCCCCGTGAGGAAGTGCATCAAAAGATCAGCCGCGGCAGGGAAGCCGGCCGAAGCGAACCCTTCGGCCACTTTGGTACCCAGCACCTCGTCGGCTGCGAACCTGGCGCTGTCGCATCTTGCCCTCGGCGTTTGCGCGTGCGTGTCTTGGCTTCCACTGCGCGGCACGGGGCGGGCCCCCACGACGGTGAAGGCAAACGCGGCACCGGCGGAGGGCGCTGCAGTGGCCGAGGCAGACCCGGCGGCCGGCGGCGCGGCAGCACATCCCGGCAGCGCTGCGACCATGCACCAGAATGCGGCGCAGATGACCGGCGCCTTCGCCAGCATCTGGTGGGTGCGCCGCATAGCCCGAGCATCCCATGGCTGTCCGCGGGCCCGGACTGGCAGCACTACCGGGGCGGCGACGGCACCACCATCCCTGGGCAGCCAGGCTGCGCGGCGGAGACGCGCACATCCAGATCCCGGTCGGCCAGCCAGCTCTCCAGCGACGTGCCCGGCCCGGGTCAGGGAATCCGGCTCGACGACGTGGCCGGCCTGCACCTGCGCCAGCTCCCGGTTGCGTGGCGAAGCCTGATCACTCACGTGTGGAGTACGCCCGCAGTGGCAGGTCAGCAGCAGAACGCACCCCGGCCACCTGCGCACAGCAAGAACTCACCCGGTATGCGGCATGAGCGGGCGCTTCGAGGTGCGGCACTGGCGCCCGATCCATCACCCGCGTCACGACTAGCGCCTCCGATGGGTGGCCGTAGGTACTAGAGTGCAGGTAACCGCGATGAGGAGAAGGCTGTGCGGGAAGCCTGGGAGTTGTTGATCGCGGGACCTGAGGATGCGGACCGATCGGTCCTCCTCCTTCCGGGCGGAGCCAATGCGGCCCGCTCATTCGACCTGGTGATGGCCGATCCGGCGCTGTCCGGGGTTCGCCTGGTCGCCACGACCCTGCCGGGCATGGCAGGTGCACCGCTGACCGGCGACATCTCCGTCCCGGGACTGGCGCGTACGGCGGGCGAACTGGCCAAGGAACATCGATGCGACGTAGTCGTGGGCTTCTCCCATGGCGCCACCGTTGCGCTGGAAATGCTCCTGGCCGGTCACTTCCGGGGCCCGGTCGTGCTGCTGGGCATCGCCCCGACCTCTGAGGACGACGCCGCGTTCTTCCGCGCCGCCGTACGGCTGTCGCAAAGAGTGGGGTCCTGGCCGCTGGCGATCCTGCTCCGGCTGCTTCCTCTGATGGTCCGGTCTGCCAAGACAACTGATGCGCACAAGCGGGACCTGATCGAGGACCTCAAGCAGAACCGGGCCGGTGATTCGCTCCGGGTGAGCGCCGAGTACCTCGACTACATCGCCGCCGACCGGGACTACGCCGCCGAGCTCGCCGCTTCGGGAAGCCCGGCGTGGGTCGTCCACGCCGAGAAGAACGGGGACGGGGGGCTCACCGACGCCGAGCGAGCCACACTCGATTCGGCTGACAATGTGACCCTTGTGACGGTCCCGGGCTCGGTGTTCCTCCTCCCAGACGAGGCCCCCGACCAGACGGCAGCAGTGATTGCCACTGCCCTATCGACGCTGGACTGACCGCACGTCGCCGTCACGGGACGCGTCATGTCCCGGGCGTGACCACTGGTCCAGTAGCGGCGAAGTGACGTGCCCGCTCATCGGCATGACCGGTCGTCTCCCCCGATACTGGCAGCATGAATCGCCGATGAGCCGCAGGCCCCGTCCGGCCGCAGTGGCGCCGAAGTGTGCCCATTGCCTACGAGGATCGCCTTGTCGTAGCTGACACTTTAGGCACAACGATCAAGCCCACAAACTCAGCTTCCTGCGGGCCCGCTCGCTTGGCGCCAACGGACTACAGCCAGCGGGGCAAGTGCTGTCACCCATATGTAGGGCCGACCGTCGTGACGTGCCTCCAGATCCGCTGGCCCTCGAGCTTCTGGTCTAGCGGACCGGTTCCCTGTCGTTACAGCCAACCGAGAGCTGGGCGGTCGGCTACGCAATGTGAGCGCGGCCGGGGATTCCTTAGTGCTCTCAGCACGCCGAACGATGCTCCTATGCCTTGTCAAGGGCTTGACGGCATTTCGGTGGTTTCTGTCTGGGATGGCGGAGGAATCGGTTTAGTGGGGGCTTGCTGGAATGCGGACAAGACAGGGAGGGGCCGCTCGCGGTGGAGGGCAAGCTCTTATGAGGTCACGCCCAGCGGTGTCAGGTTGTGCTCCGGGGGCGGCCGGCGGATCGTTCGAAGGCCAGCAGGTGCGGCAGCCGATTAGCGGGCCAGGCCGCCCCCGGAAGGACGGGTCAGCTGGCCGGCGGGCGCAGGTGCGGGTAGACCTCGCGGGCGACGTACCGTTTCAGGCAGCGGATGATCTCTGTCTCCGGCAGGCCTTCTTTGCTGCGCCGGTCAACGTAGGCGCGGGTGGGCGGGTGCGAGCTCATCCGGGTGATCACGATTCGCCACAGGGCATGGTTAGCCCGCCGGTCGCCGCCGGGGTTGAGCCGGTGGCGGACGGTCTTGCCCGAGGAGGCGGGGATCGGGGCGGTGGCGCACAGGTGCGCCCAGGCGGCCTCCGAGCGCAGCCGTGCGAGATGGTCGCCCGCCGCGATGAGCAGCAGCGCCGCGGTGTCCGGGCCGACTCCGCAGAGGGCCAGCAGGCCAGGAGCATGGGCGGTGACAAGCGGGAGGATGAGCTCATCGAGGCGCTCGAGCTGGCCGCCGGGGAACTCGGCGCGCCGCCCCAGCTCGCGCAGCGCGATCCGGGTGGCATACCCGACAGTGGCGCCGGGACGGGGCCGCAGCCCGGCCAGCCCGGCCACCAGGAACGCGGTGGCGTGGTGGGCGAACCGGACCCGCAGATCATCGGGGCCGGTCAGGACTAAGGACCGGGCCTGGTTGATCGTCTGGGTCCGCCCGGAGCGGGCGGTGCGCTTGGCGACCATCAGCACCCGGATCGCCTCGACAGTGCCATCTCGGCCCCGGGGCGCGCCGCGGGCCCGGCCCGACTGGGCGGCCCGGGCGGCGCTGATGGCATCGAGCGGGTCGGACTTGCCCCGCCGGCGCCGGTCTTGCCGGTCGCTGCGGTCCACCTCCACCACCCGCACTCCGGCCCCGGCGATGTGCCGGGCCAGGCCAGCGCCATAACTGCCGGTCCCCTCGATCCCGACCAGGCACACGGCGCCGAATCCGCCCAGCCATCCCAGCAGCCCGGCATAACCACCCGGGGTGGCCGGGAACTCCTGCACTCTCAGCAGCCCGCCAATGGAATCCAGCGCGGCAGCCACATGCACGTCGGCGTGGGTGTCCACGCCGCCAGTGACGGCGCGAGTCTCTACGATGGTCATGTCATCCCCTTCTCAGGTTGAGGGATGGCACGCACCCGCTGGCCGCCCGGACCTGTGAACCCCGGCCTCTTGCCAGGCCAGGCAGATCAGACCGGCAGCGCCGGTGGGTGCCATAACCTGGGGCCCGGCCGACAGATCGTTTCCAAGGACAGCCCGAGCGCGGCGTCAGCCGATTCGGAGGTCAGGCCGGGACCCAGGCCTCCGACGCTACGCCCCAACCGGCACACAACCCAGGAAGCAGGGCCGGAAGCACTACCCATATCCTCCCTGCCGAATATTTACGGGCTCAGGTGCCTGGTCGCCGGTGCCTGCACTGTACGCAGATCTGCCATTTATGTACCTGTTTGAACTGGTTGCCGTTGACGTGTGCGGGCCGGTCACGTGTTCGAGGGCGAGGTCGGCGGTGGCGCGCACTTCCCTGCTGGGATCCGCGTGGTGGCCTGGCCCGGCACCGCCTGCTGCCGGTATGAGTGGCTCTGGCGGGCGAGCCACACGGCAGGCCCGCGATGCGCCAGGGTCCGTCAGAGCTGGCGTCGTCTGGGGTGTTACCAGCCGGCGGGCTAGCGGCGATTTAGGCTGGCGCCATCCAGGCGAGGAGTTCGATGGCCTGGTCGCCGGGGTAGCTGGGTGATGTCGGTGGTCCAGACGACGGCGTTGGATCGGAACAGCGGGATGAGCGCGGCCGCGAGGCGCTCGGGTGCGGCCGGTGGGACATCAGGGGCAGGCGTTTGAGCAGCGCTGATCCAGCGGCCACAGTTCGCAGGCCTCGCCGGGGTTGCTCGTTCTCGTTCGGGCTCATCGCGCACGGGCAGTCCCGCATGGGCCAACGTCTGTCCGGTGGCCGAGCCGGGTGTGATGATGGCCTTGGAGATCAATACCGCGCAATGCATGGTTGTCGTGGCGGCGCTGACAGATGCCGCTTCGCGGAGATGCGGCTCGTTAAGGCCGTTTGGGCCCTCGATTGGCGGGACGGCGGCCCTTGCGGCATTGCCGTGTTCGGCGGCGAGTAGGAGCGCGACTTGGGAGAGCCGGAAGAGGCGGGTGCGGCCGCTTCGCGGCGTGAGGAATCGGCTGCGGAGCGGGCGGCGGTGATCTTGACGCCGGATCAGCGGGTGCGCGTGTTCATTTCCTCGACGCTGGAGGAGCTGGCCGCCGAGCGGGCGGCCGCGCGGCGGGCGATCCGGCGGCTGCACTTGGTCCCGGTGTGGTATGAGTCCGGCGCCCGGCCGCACCCGCCGCGCAGCATGTACCGGGCGTACCTGGCGCAGAGCCAGGTGTTTGTGGGCATCTACTGGCAGCGGTATGGGTGGGTGGCGCCGGGGATGGAGGTCTCGGGGCTGGAGGATGAGTACCGGTTGGCGGCGGCGGCGGGCAAGCCGATGCTGCTGTATCTCAAGCGCCCGGCCCCGGAGCAGGAGCCGCGGCTGGCGGCGATGATCGACGGCGTGCGCGCGGCGGGGACGGTGTCCTACCGGGCCTTCGCTACGCCGCGAGAGCTGGAGCGGCTCCTGGCCGACGACCTCGCCGTCCTGCTGAGCGAGAGCTTTGCTGGCGAGTCCAGGGGTGCGGAGCTGCCGGCTGGGACGGTCACGTTTTTGCTGACCGATATCGAGGGGTCATCGCGGCTGTGGGAGACGGTGCCGGAGGCGATGGAGGTGGCGCTGGAGCGGCACAACCGTCTTGTTACTGGCGTGATCGAAGATCATGGGGGGGTGGTGGTCACTTCCCGCGGGGAGGGGGATAGCTTTTTCGCCGCCTTTGCCGGCGCGGTTTCCGCGGTGGAGGCGGCCGGCGCCTGCCAGCTGCGGCTCGGGACCGAGGCCTGGCCGGCGGGTGCGGCGCTGCGGGTGCGGATGGGGCTGCACACCGGGGATGCGCATGTGCAAGACGGCGACTATGTCGATCATGCGCCGATCAACCGGTGTGCCCGGGTGAAGGCGGCCGCGCACGGCGGGCAGGTGCTGGTCACCAAGACCACCCGCGACCTCGTGGCAGGGCGCCTCGGCGGCGGGTTCGGGCTGACGAGTCTGGGGGAGTTCCGGCTGCGGGATGTGGCCGAGCCGGAGCTGCTCTATCAGCTGACCCATGCTGATCTGCCGGCCGATTTCCCGCCGATCCGCACGGTTGCCGAGCGCGGCCCGCGGCCGCTGCCGGTTGACACGACCTCGCTGGTGGGGCGGGAGCGGGCCATCGGCGAGCTGGCCGATCTGCTGGTCCGGCCTGAGGTCCGGTTGGTGACGCTGACCGGGCCGGGCGGGGTCGGCAAGACCCGGCTGGCGCTGGCCGTGGCCGGACGCATGGGTGGCCGTTTTAGTTCCGGTGTTGTGTTCGCCTCGCTGGCCGGGGTCACCGAGCCGGGGCTGGTCGTGGGCGGGATCGGCCGGGCGGTGGGCGCCGATCTGGCCGGGACGGGCGCGCCGCTGCAGGCCCTGGCCGAGCAGTTGGGGGACGGCGCCTGGCTGCTCATCCTGGACAACCTGGAGCAGGTCACCGGCGCCGCTGGCGAACTGGACGAGCTGCTGGCCGACTGCCCCGGGGTCGTTATTTTGGCCACCAGCCGCACGGTGCTGGGGTTGCGGGCCGAGCGGGAGTACCCGGTCCCGCCGCTGCCGCTGCCCGCCGGCCCGTCGGCTGACGCCACGGGCGTGCCGCTGCCGGAGGTGATGGCGTCGCCGGCGGTGGCGCTGTTCGTGGACCGCGCCCGCGCGGTCCGGCCCGACTTCGCCCTCACCGAAGCCAACGCGGCGGCGGCGGTGGCGATCTGCCGCCGCCTGGACGGCCTGCCGCTGGCCATCGAGCTGGCGGCCGCGCGCACCCGGCTGCTCGATCCCGGCGCGCTGCTTGACCGGCTGTGCAGATCGCTGGACGCGCTGGGGACCGGCGCGGTGGATATGCCTGAGCGGCAGCGGACCCTCCGGGCCACGGTGGAATGGAGTGTGGGCCTGCTCGATGACGCCGAGCGGTCCCTGCTGGAGATCATGGCCGTCTTCGCCGGCGGCTGGACCATCCAGGCTGCGACCGAGGTCGCCGGGCTGCAGGAGGACCGGACGCTCGATTTGACCGAGGCGCTGGCCCGGCACAGCCTCATCTACCCCGACAGCACCGACCATGGCCCGCGCTTGCGGATGCTGGAGACCATCCGCGAGTTCATCGCCGAGCGGCTAGCGGCCCGGCCCGACGGCGCCGAGCTCGCGCGCCGCCACGCCGCCTACTACCGGGCGCTGGCCGAACGGGCCAACCGACTGCTTCGAGGCGCCGGGCAGCGCGAGTCTGCGGCGCGGCTGCAGGCAGAGGCGGGTAACCTCGCCGCCGCCGTGCGCTGGTACCTGGCCCACGACCCGGATCCGCTGCCGCACCTGTTCCGGGTCCTGTGGCTGTTCTGGGAACTGGAGGACCGCCTGGGCGAGGTCCACGGCTGGGTCGGGCAGCTGCTGCCCACCGCCGGCACCCTCGACCCCCAGGCCCGTGCCGAGCTGCTGTGGACGGCCGCGGTGACCGCCGTCGAGGTGGGCGACGACACCGCGGCGCTTGCGGCCCGTCAGCGCCTGGAGCCGCTGCTCGACGGCATCGGCGACCCCTTGCTCCGCGCCTTGTGCCAGCTGGCCCTGGCGTGGACCGCGGCGATCGTCGACGATTTGGACGGCGGCCTGCGGGAGGCGTCGGCGAGCCTGGGCGAGCTTCGCGGCCAGGACGCGCCCTTCTGGACCGCCTCGGCCGGCATCACCCTCGGCTCCCTGGAGACGACCGTCGGCCGCTACGACGATGCCCTGGGTCATCTGACCGAGGTGCGCGACCTGGCGGAGCGGTTCGACAACGCCTGGCTTGGCGCCATGTCCCGGGTGTTCCTGGCCACCCTGGCGCTGGTGCGGGGCCGGCCGGAGGAGGCCAAGGCGCTGCTGGACGAGGCGCTGGGCCCGAGCCTGGCGGCCCACAGCACCTGCGGCGTGACCTTGTGCCTGGCCGCGTTCGCCCGGTGGGCACTAGTGGCGGGCGACCCCGAGCGGGCGGCGCTGGTCGCCGGGGCGGCCGAGGGCCTGCGCCGCCGGGCCGGGCTGCGGGCGTGGCCGATCCTGCGGCAGGTAGAGGCCGAGCTGGTGGCCCAGGTCCGGCAGGCGCTGGGGACCGACCGCTTCGCCCGGGTGTTCGCCGCGGGCACCCGGCTCACCCAGCGGGACGCGGTGGCCGCTGCCAGGGACCAGCGCGGCGCCAGCACCTCGCTGGTGGTGTAACCCGGGAACACCAGGCCGTCCGGTGGTCGGCCCCAGCCTGCCATGGTCGGCACCAACCGCGGCCGCGGCGGCCGCATCCCGGCAGGGCTGTGGGCTCGCGTGGTGCAGCGCCTGCTCGCCCTCAACGCCGTGATCTGGTTCAACTGGCAGACCGGCGCGCCGGTCAAGCGTTCCCTGATCGCCTACGACCACTAACACCCCTCCTGCCAGCACCAAAATCGCATCAACGATCCAGCCCCGACGCCCGCCCGGCATCGGGATATGCCGATAGGCGCCTCACGCTGAGTGATGGAGAAGATCAGGAAGAACGCGCGCCGAGCCGCCGTTCGGCGCGCGTGTGCGGTTGCTCGGCCGGGAGGGCGGGGTCCGCCCAGATGAATAGTTCTGTGCTCCGGCCGTGGCCTGATCTCATTCAATCCAGGTCAGGTCCGCAATCCCGTACCGCTTGCCGGCAGGTTCGTTACGGTGAAGCAGGGATGTCATTGATGACAGGACCGCCCTTGTGGTGGATGCCTCGCCCGAGGATCGTTCAGTCCGGGCGTTTATGTTGCGTGGGCGTTGCCGTGTGAGGAAATGCTGGCAGTGGGCACGGCCCGGAAGTGGCGCGCACGTGAGGTGCGGCCCTGCCGCCTCCTGGGCGCCGCGCTCGTGATCCTGGCCGGTTTAATGTCAGGATGCGGTCAGTCAGGGACCGGGACAGCGTCACCTCCTCCGTCTGGCCCGACATCGACGGCGGCTCCCTCAGTGGCATCCGGCGGTCCGTGTGGCACCGCCAGCACCCCGCCCCGCCGATACGAGCACGTCATCTGGATCATCATGGAGAACAAGTCGTACTCTTCGGTGATCGGATCACCGGACGCGCCGTATGAGACCCAGCTGGCGCACCAGTGCGCAAGCGACACGCACTGGTCTGACGCCGGCCGTCAGTACGACTCGCTGCCGAACTACATCGCCATGACCACCGGGCAGAGCGGCCCGATCCTGGCCCCGTTCACCTGCGACTGTGCGCCGTCGCCATCGGTATCTGTCACTGCCGACAACATCTTCCGCCAGGTGCGGACCGCCGGAGGCACCGAGCGCTCCTACGCCGAGGGAATGAGCGGCAACTGCTTGGACAGCGGCACCACCTACGCCCCCAAGCACAATCCGGCGCTCTACATGTGGGGCAGCGCGGACCGGGCTGCGTGCCAGCAGGACGCCATCCCCATGGGAAGCGCCACCGCTGGCAACTTCATCAACGCTGTTAACAGCAACACGCTGCCGGCCTACAGCCTGGTGGCGCCCAACCTCTGTAACGACACCCACGATTGCGGCATCCGGGCCGGCGATCAGTTCCTCAAGACGCTGCTGCCACAGATCTTCTCCAGCCAGGCCTACCGCTCCAGGAAGACCGCGGTGTTCGTGGTGTGGGACGAAGACAGCTACATCCCCAACATCGCCATCGCGCCCTCGGTGATCCCCGGCACGGCCGCCGCCACGGCCGTCAACCACTACGGATTGCTCCGGGCCACCGAGGAGATGCTGGGGCTGCCACTGCTGGGCAACGCCGCCGGCGCCACGTCGCTGCGCACCGTGTTCCACATCTGATGCGGTGCTTCCCGGACCGCAGACCTGCGAGTGCTGAGCTTGGAATGCACCTACCGGATCAAGACCGGGCCAAGCCAGCGAAGGGTGAACAGCCGCCTGCGAGCTTACTTTTCTGGACAGGGCAGTCTGAGTGTTTATGGAGACCACGACAGAGCGCCTCGAGCCCTGCCGCAGCGGATACGCCGACGTCAACGGCCTGCACATGTATTACGAGGTGTACGGCGAGGGGTCACCGTTGGTCCTGCTGCACGGCGGCCTGCTGACCATAGACCTCAACTTCGCCACACTCATCCCGGCCCTAGCCCGCGAGCATCAGCTGATCGGCGTTGAGATGCAGGGACACGGCCGCACCGCGGACATCGACCGGGAGATCACGCCGGCGGCGCTGGCCAGCGACGTCGTCCGCCTGCTCGACCAGCTCGGCATCGACCGCGCGCACGTCTTCGGCCACAGCATGGGCGGCGCAGTGGCGCTCGAGCTCGGCGTGAACCACCCCGGCCGGGTGCGCTCACTCGTGCCGGCCTCAGCTTCGGTGCGGCCGGACGGGCTGCACGAAGACCTCACCGACCCAGCCCGGCAGGCCACCTCGGCGCGCATGCCGACCCAGCAGGACTTCCTCGACTTTCAGGAGGCCTACCAGCGGCTGTCCCCGCATCCGGACCACTTCAACGACTTCCTCACCATGCTGTCGCAGTCGACGGCCGATACGCAGGGCTGGTCCGACGAGCAGCTGGCCACCATCACCGCGCCGACCCTGCTCGTGCTCGGCGACCGCGACTTCACAACTGTCGAGCACGGCGCCCTGATGCAGCAGCTGATCCCCGGCTCGCAGCTCGCCGTCCTGCCCGGCACCACGCACATGCAGGTGACCAGGCGCGCCGACCTGCTCCTGCCGATGCTGGCCCGGTTCCTGGACTGAGATCAGCAGAGCACTGTGGCATCCGTGCGGTAGCGCCGGGGCCGCACGCCGCCGTACCGCAGACATTCGCGGACTACACAACACACGTGCCCGGTGGCGATGACATAGCCAGCGTGGCAGCCATACTCTCGCGCGGCCAGCCAGATATGGCGGACTCAAGAGAATCAGAACAAGGCAATCAGCGCGCCGACAGCGGCGACGAAGTCGTCAACGGGTCTGTCTCGCCAACGGTGTTTCCGGCGGTTTGGGTTAGTAGGTCTCGGCGGCCGGGAACCGGTCGCCGAAGGTGATGGCGAAAGCGTTCAGGGCCGGTTTCCATCTCATCGCCCACCGGGCGTTGCCCCGGCCGGTGGGGTCGAGGGAGCGGGTGACCAGGTAGAGGCACTTTAGCGCCGCCTGCTCGGTGGGGAAGTGGCCGCGGGCCTTGACCGCCCGCCGGTAGCGGGCGTTCAGCGACTCGATGGCGTTGGTAACCGGTATGAAGATGCGAGGCGTTGCCGGTTCCGCCGCTGCTCCGCTTTCCGCGGGTTGCTGGCTGGCATACGGTGCGACCGTCCGGGACAGGGGCGCCGGGAGTGAAGCAGGGTGGGCAGGCCGTTCTTGTTCGATGGGCTGAGAGCCCGGGTTAGTACGTGGCTGCCCCTGCGACCTGCCCGGTTGCGCCGTGCGCGCGGATCCGTAGGTGTCGCTTCGCCCACCCGCTCCCGATCAGATGTCAGCTTCGGCGAAGGGAGAACGGGATGGACAGGACACGCCGGTGCATCGGGCTCGATGTGCACCGTGATTTCGCGCAGGTGGCGATCTGGCAAGCGGGGCAGGTGGTGCAGGCTGGCCGGTTCGATGCAACCCCCCAAGGCGTGCGTGAGTTCGCCGCGGGCCTGGGGCCCGATGATGAGGTGGCGCTGGAGGCGACCGGGAACACCTGGGCGATGGTCACGGTGCTGGCCAGCCACGCGGGCCGGGTGGTGGTGGCCAACCCGGCCAAGACCCGGGCGATCGCGGAGGCGAAGGTGAAGACCGACAAGGTCGACGCGGCAATCTTGGCGCAGCTGCTGGCCGCCGACTACCTGCCGCCGGTGTGGCGGCCCGACGCTGCGACCGGCGCGCTGCGCCGGCAGGTGCTGCGCCGGGCGCACATCGTGCGGCAGCGCACCCGGCTGAAGAACCAGGTGCATGCCATCTTGCACCGCAACCTGGTGCCCCGCTGCCCGGCCGCGGACCTGTTCGGGCTCAAGGGCCGCAGCTGGCTGGCGGCCCAGGACCTGCCGCCCGATGAGCAGGCCGCCCTCACCGCGCTGATGCGCCAGCTTGACTTCCATGCCCGGGAACTGGCCCTGATCGACGCCGACACG
>Ga0114129_10007867_pt1 | contig 15167 bp, 10 predicted proteins | sample RhiMetdeltSRZDD1_FD_80071 | JGI IMG/M metagenome (GOLD analysis project Ga0114129, IMG submission 80071) | Populus rhizosphere microbial communities from Tennessee, USA - Rhizosphere MetaG P. deltoides SRZDD1 (version 2) (version 2) | ecosystem: Host-associated > Plants > Roots > Rhizosphere >...
TGCCAGGCCCGCAAATCGATCGAACGATGCCATCTCGCGCCTCCCTCTCGCCAGGTTGCTCCGGTACTGCATTCGCGGCCGGCGCGGCGACGGATCATCGCTCGGCGACCCCGCTGCCGCGCTACCGTAGCGAACCTGATGACCGACGCGGAGCTCCTGGCGGTCGCGATCGACGACTGGCACGCGCGGCACGGACGCTCGGTCGCGCAATGGCTCCGCGCCGCGGGCGACGTCGAAGCGCTCGCCTCCTTCGCCGCGTACGCCTACGAGCATCCGGCGGATCCGTTTCCGGACGTAGCGGACGAGGGCATCGTGCTCGATGCGGCGGCGCTCGGCCATCCGCTGATCCGCGAGGAGGTCTGCGTCCGCAACGACCTGCGGCTCGGCGGCGACGGTCCGCACGTCGTCATCGTGAGCGGATCGAACATGTCGGGAAAGAGCACGCTGCTCCGCGCGGCGGGCGTGAATGTCGTGCTCGCGCTCGCCGGCGCGCCGGTGCGCGCGTCGCGGCTGGCGGTGTCGCCGCTCGCGATCGGCGCGACGATTCGCGTCGAGGACTCGCTGCAGGAGGGCCACTCGCGGTTCTACAGCGAGATCCTCCGCATCCGCGACGTCGTCGAGCTCGCTCGCCGCCGGCCGGTGCTGTTCCTGCTCGACGAGATCCTGCACGGGACGAACTCGTACGACCGCCGCATCGGTGCCGAAGCGATCGTGCGCGCGCTGGTCGCGACCGGCGCCGTCGGCCTCGCCACGACGCACGATCTCGCGCTGACCGAGCTCGCCGCCACGCTGCCGTCGGCGGTCAACGCGCACTTCGAGGATCGGATCGAGGACGGCCGCGTCACATTCGACTACCGGATGCGGCCCGGTGTCGTCGAGCGCAGCAACGCGCTGGCGCTCATGCGCGCGGTCGGGTTGGACGTGTGAAGGGACGCGTCAATGCAGCGGAATGCGATAGAGGTTGCGGCGGGTGTCGACGATCGTGAAGAGGTACGTCGACGGATCAGGCCCCGGCACGATCAGGCTTTGTCGAATGACCGCCGCACCGGGATGGTCCGCGAGCGTCTGCGCCTGATCCGCCTGATTGAGCATCGGTACCGGAAATGGCCGATCGGGCGTCACAGGGATGACGATCGTCTCTCGCTCCGCGTTCGAGCGTCTCCCGAGACCTGAGAAATAGGCCCGTCTGGCGTCAGGCGACCACACCACCCAGCACACGTCGCAGAGGGGTTCGGGTGCGCCGCCGCCTGAGACAGGGTACGCGTAGACCCGGCTCGCGGCAGTCGCGCCGGCTTGGTTCCTGGTCTGCGCCGTCACCCACCTGTCGTCCGGCGTCATGCTCCCCTTGTTGATGATGGGCGTCGCGCTCACTTGCGCGCGGTCGGTGCCGTCGGTGTTGATCCGCGCCAGGAAATTCAACTGCTCGCCGAGCTGCCGGAACACCAGCCGACCGCCGCCGGCGAACGACACTTGATCGCCGCCCGTCACGACCGTCCGCGGCGGCGTCCGATGGTCGAGCGGCGCCACCGAGATGGCCGACTCCCTGCCGTTGACCGTCGTGAACGCGACGTCGCGCTCGTCGGGTGACATGTCGAAGTCGCGGATCGGCCGGTCGGACACCACGCGATCGGTCCGGCCCGACACGAGATCGAACGACATGATGCTTGCCAGAGACGAAGCGGACTGGCGCAGCAGGTAGTACGCGCGCTTGCCGTCCCTGGACAGCTGGGGCGAACTGGCGAAGCCCTCGGGCGCGAGCGCCCGATCGCCGCTCGCCTCATGAATCCAGACGGCGCTCTGGCGGATGCCGATCGCCGTGACGAGCGACGCGCCGTCCGGCGCGATCGCGACGCCCTCCTCCTCGTTCGGTCCGAAGGTGATCTGCTCGGGCGCGCCGCTCGGGAACCGTTGTCGCCAGATGTGGAACCCGCCGTCGGCGCTCGCGCTGAAATACATCCACGTCCCGTCGGGCGACCACGCCGCCGCCGTGCACGCGCCGTTCGGACCGACCTGCCTGCCCGCGGACGATCCGTCCATCGGGAGCAGCCGGCACGGCTGCCAGTCTCCCGTCCGATCCATCTCGACGGCGAGCACCTGCCGGCGATCGGGCGAGGCGTACGAATAATGCGCCATCGCACGCTCGTGCGCCGGGAAGTAGATCTCGCGCTCGTTTCCACGATCCTGTCTCGAGGTGACGATACCCATGTGCAGGCCGGTCTTGATCTCCGAGAACAGCACCGTCTGCGGCGTCGTCCAGTTCAGGCCGGCGGCATTCGGCAGCAGACGCGTCGGCTCGCCGCCGAGCACCGGTATCCACCACGTCTCCCAGACACCGCCCGTCGCCAGGCCGACTCTCGTATAGGCGATTCGCGAGCCGTCGGGCGAGAACACCGGCCGGTACTTGAACGTGGTGTCGCTGGTCAGGCGCGTGGCCTCGCCCGATGACAGCAGCTTGACGTACACCTGCGCCAGAAACGGGAACTCATCGCCGCCGCGAAGGAACGTGAGCATCCGGCCGTCCGGCGACAGCGCGGGGTCGATCACCGAGTCGCTGAAATTCGTGACCTGGACGTATTCCGATGGATCGGTGACGGGCCGAGGCGTTCGGAACACCCAGGCGGCGGCACCAACCGCGAGCACGAGCGCCGCGGCGCCCGCGACAAGCGCACCAATCCGGCTGCTCGTCCTGGGCGCTGGCGGCACGGCCGCGACCGTCCCCGAGCTGCTGTCGCGCGCGACCCGTTTCAGATCCGCGCGCAGATCGGCGGCGGACTGATACCGCGTGTCGCGATCCTTCTCGAGCAGCCGCGCGATGATGCGCGAGATCTCGATCGGGATCTTCGGGTTGCGCTCGTGGACCGGCGTCGGCGTGCGGTTGAGCAGCGCGTCGAAGACGAGCGGCGCGGTCGCGCCGTCGAACGGACGCTCGCCCGTCGCGATCTCGTAGAGGACCACGCCCACCGACCACAGGTCGGTCCGCGCGTCGACCATTCCGCCGCGCGCCTGCTCGGGCGACATATACGCGGCGGTCCCTACCGTGGTGCCCGGGTCCGTCTTGGCGACGGTGCGCGTCGCGCCCATCGGCTCGACGGCTGACCCGCTCATCATCGCGAGGCCGAAGTCCAGCAGCTTGACGTCGCCGGCGACCGTCACCAGGATGTTCGTCGGCTTCAGATCGCGATGGACGATGCCGGCCGCGTGCGCGGCGGCCAGACCGTTGGCAATCTGGATCGCAAGGCCCAACAGCATCTGCGGATCGTCGATGTGCCTGATGGGTGCGCCCTCGACGAACTCCATCACGAGGTAATCGGGCCCGATGTCGTACAGCTGGCAGATGTGCGGATGGTTCAGCGCGGCGACGGCGCGCGCTTCACGCTCGAACCGCTCCGAGAGATGCGTCGTCGATACCTTGATCGCGACGATGCGGTTGAGCCGCGTGTCGCGCGCCTTGTAGACCTCGCCCATCCCGCCGGTACCGGCGACCGACAGGATTTCGTACGGGCCGAGGCGGGCGCCGGGTGAAAGAAACACGGGTGGGGCGGATTATACCCGCGGCCCTTCGCCGGTCGGCGCGATCACTCGCGCCGCAGCGCCACCATCGGATCGACGTCGAGCCCGCGCCGCGCCGCACCGTAGCTCGCCGCGAGCGCGACAATCGTCAGGAGCAGCGCGACGACCAGGAACGTCGGCGCATCGGTCGGGCTCACGCCGTACATCAGAATCTTCAGCGCGCGCGTCCCCGCCAGCGCGGCAGCCGCGCCGATCGCGATGCCGATGGCCGTCAGCCGAACGGCGCTCCCGACGATGGCCGCGAACACGTGCGCGCGCGTCGCGCCGAGCGCGACGCGGATGCCGATCTCCTTCACGCGCTCGGCGACCGTGTACGTGACGATTCCGTAGAGGCCGCCGATCGCGAGGACCAGCGCGATCAGTCCGGACAGGCCGAGCACGTTGCGCGCGACCGCGACCGGCACCAGCGAGAACGCCATGCTCTCGCGCATCGGCCGGCCGTCGTACGCCGGCACGTCGCGATCCAGCTCGCGCACAATCGAGCGAAGCGCCTCGAGCACGGTGCCCGCGGGCAGCGCGCTCCGGACGTGCAGCGTCAGCGACGGCCGGTAGCGCTGCAGCGCCGGCAGATAGAGGTACGGCCGCGCGTCCTCGCCGACGCCGCCGACGATCGTGTCCCGCGCGACGGCGACGACCTGGCGATCGAGCGCCTCGCCGCGGACGCGAAGCCGCTGGGCGAGCGCGTCGGCGCCGGGCCACAAGCGGCGCGCCATCGCCTGGTTGACGATGGCTACGCCGGGCGCACCCTCGCGGTCGCCGTCGGTGAAGTCGCGGCCGGCGACCAGCGGCAGCTTCACGGTCGAGAAGTAATCCGGCGACACACGGTTGTAGGACACCTCGACGCCCTCGCGGCCTTCGGGCGCGCGGCCCGGGATCGCGATCGCGATCGAGTCGCCGCGATCGCCCATCGGCACGAAGTCGGCGTACGCGGCGCGCTCGGCGCCGGGCAGCGCCCGCGCGCGCTCGAGCAGCCGCTCGTAGAAGCGTTCGACCTTCGCGCGATCGTAGCCGAGCATCTCGGGATCGAACGAGATCACGGCGACGCGATCCGGCTCGAAGCCGGGGTCGAGGGACGCGGCATTTCGGAGGCTGCGCACGAGGAGCGCCGCGCCGACGAGCAGCACGATCGACAGCGCCACCTGCGCGACGATGAGCGCGTCGCGCAGACGCGATTTCGATCCGCCCGACAATCGCCCTTCGTCCTTGAGTCCCGCGACGATGTCGATGCGCGTCGCCTGCAGGGCCGGCGCGAGGCCGAAGACGACGGCGGTCGCCGTCGCCAGCACGAACGTGAAGATCGCGACGCGCGCGTCGACGTGCAGCCCGAGCGCGATCGGCACGCCGGTCGGCGGATGGAACGCGTCGAGCACGCGGATGGACCCGACCGCCATCAGCAGGCCCGAGGCGCCGCCGGCCAGCGCCAGCACGAGGCTTTCGACGAGGAGCTGACCGATCAGGCGCGCGCGTCCGGCGCCGATTGCCAGCCGCGTCGCCAGCTCGCGTCGCCGCGCGGCCGCGCGCGCGAGCAGGAGCGTCGCGACGTTCGCGCACGCGCTGACGAGCACCAGCGCGACGACGCCCGTGAGCAGCGCGAGGAAGGCGCGGACGAGCGTCGCGATGAACGGGTGCACGCCGGCGGCCGAGCCGACCTCGAACGTGCGATCGCGATTCTCGGCCGGATACGCCTGCGCGAGCTGGCTGCCGAGCGCCTGCACGTCGGCGCGCGCCCGCGCGAGCGACACGCCCGGCGTGAGCCGCGCGATCAGCAGCAGGAAGCGATCGGCGGCCTGCGCGATGCGGCCGGAGCCGGGCGCGGCGACGTCGTGCATCATCACCGGCACCCACAGATCGATGTCGAAGCCGGTGAAGGTGCCGCGAAATCCCGCCGGCGCGACGCCGACGATCGTGAAGCGGTGCGCGTTGAGCGTCACGGTGCGTCCCACGATGGCCGGATCGGATCCGAATCGACGCCGCCACAAGCCGTCGCTGAGGACGAGGACCGGGCGTTTGCCGGGCGTCCTATCCTCGTCGGACGCGAAGCCGCGGCCGAGCGGCGGCCTCACGCCCAGCACCGAAAAATAGTTGCCCGTCACGATCTCGCCCCAGACGACCTGCGGGCCGTCGGCCGATCCGAGCGTCATCGGCTGCGGCTCGTGTCCGATGAGGCCGTCGAGCGTCGACGCGTGATCGCGCAGGTAGACGTACTCGACGTGCGACACCGCGCGGAACGATCCGTCGTGGCGGACGGACTGGCCGATGCGGATGAGACCGGCGGCGTCCGCGCCGCCGAGCGGTCGCAGCAGCAGCGCGTCGACGACGCTGAAGATGGTGGTGTTGGCGGCGATGCCGAGCGCGAGCGACAGGACGGCGGGGACGCTGAACGACGGGGCGGCAGCGAGGCGGCGCAGGGCGAGGCGGAGGTCGGCGAGCATGGCGGCTCCAGGAGATGAGACGGAGCGAGGCTACGACAAGTTCTTTAAGATGCAAAGCAGGCAGCCGTGTTGCAACGCCCGCGGCATGAGCGACGCAGCCTTCGAACAGCCGAGCCACCCGGACTTCCCCCGGCCGCCGGACCCCATCGATAAGCCGCCGCCGGACATCAAGCCGGTGCCGCCGCCCGACATCCCGCCGCCGGCCGGCCCGCCCGACGTGCACGAGCCGCGCGGTCCGGACAGGCCGCGACCGCTCTGACGACGGGTATCAGAGTGCCCGGTGCCTAAAGTGCCTGGGGTGCCCGGTGCTTGGTGCTCGGTGCTGCGTGTTCCGTGCCCCGCGCACGCGTCAGGCACCGAGGCACGCTAGGCACCATAGGCACCTTAGGTACCTTAGGCAGTCACTGCAGCGCCACCTCGACCGCGGCCGCGACGCGGACGAGCGCGTCGGTCTGCATCCGCGCGCCGACCAGCTGCAGACCGCACGGCAGACCCGCGCCCGTCGCGCCGCACGGCAGCGAGATGGCGGGGTGCCCGGTCAGGTTGAAGAGCTGCGTCAGCCGCAGCATCACGTTTCTGACCGGCTCCTGCGTCCGTCCGACAATGACGGAATTGGCGCCCAGCGGCGGCGCCGGGATCGCCAGCGCCGGCAGAACGAGCGCATCGCGGCCCGTCAGCGCAGCGTCCACTTCCCGCGCGAGCAGCTGCCTGCCCGCGAGCGCGCGCACGTAATCCTCCGCGAGCACGTGTCGCCCCATCTCGAGCCGCCACCGTACCGCCGGGGTATAGCGATCCGGCACGCGCTCGAGCGTCTTCGCGTGGTACGCCGCGGCGTCGGGCAGGACGATGTGCAGATAGATCGCGGCGATGTGCGCGGCGTGGCGAATCTCGACGTCCTGCACCTGCGCGCCCACGCGCCGCAGATGGTCGATCGCCTCCTCGAACCGCGCCCGCACCTCATCGTCGACGACGTCCATGAAGTAGCCGCGAAGGACGCCGATTCGCAGCTGCGGCAGCGGCGCCGGCGCGGGCGGCCGGGCGGACGCGTCGCCGACGAGCGCGCGGTAGACGAGATACGCGTCGCCGACCGACCGCGCGAGCGGACCGACGTGATCGAGCGTACGGGACAGCGGCACGACGCCGTCCGTCGTCACCTCGCCGTACGAGGGCTTGAGACCGACGGTCCCACACGCCGCCGCCGGAATGCGGATCGAGCCGCCCGTGTCGGTGCCGATCGAGGCAAGCGCCATCCCGGCAACGACGCTGGCCGCGGATCCACCGCTCGATCCGCCGGGCGATCGCGCCGGATCGTGCGGATTGCGCACGGGGCCGAACGCTGAATCCTCGCTGGTCGTGCCGAAGGCGAACTCGTGGAGGTTCGTCTTGCCGACGAGGACCGCGCCGGCCTGCCTCAGATGCGCGACGGCCGGCGCGTCGCGCTCGGCGACGTGGCCTTCCCGTACGCGCGACGCCGCGGTCGTCGCGGTGCCGCGGACGTCGACGAGATCCTTGATCGAGATCGGCACGCCGTGGATCGGGCCGCAGTCGCGGCCCGACGCGAGCATCCGGTCGAGCTCCTCGGCGCGCTGCCGGGCCTGGTCCGCCATCACGAGGATGAAGGCGTTGAGGCGCGCGTTGTCGGCCTCGATGCGCGCGAGACACGCGTCGGTCATCTCGGCGCACGAGATCTCGCGCGCGCGCAGACGTCTCCCGAATTCCTCAATGGCTGGCGTCATCGTTGAAATCTCCCTCCCGCAGGGCCTGCGTCGTACGCGCGAGCGTGTCCAGCAGCGGCGCCAGCTCGGACCGGCCGCGCTTGACGGCGATCGCGACGCCGTCGCGCAGCGGCACGATGGCGGTGATCAGATCGGGATGCGCCTGCAGCCGCTCGTTGTACTCCACAATCGCTCGAGTGTCGGCCGGCGGATGTCGTGGCGCCTTGACGAAGTTCGGCACCACCTCGCCGTCCCACAACACGTTGTCCGTCACGAGCAGCCCGCCGGGGCGCAGCCGCTCGACCAGCGGATCGAGGAGCGGCGAGTACAGCTGCTTGTCGCCGTCCTGAAAGATCAGATCGAAGGGTCCCGACAGCTTGTGCAGCATGCGGCTCGCGTCGCCGATCACGACGTTGACGCGATCGGCGAGCCCGGCGCGCGCGAAGTTCTCGCGGGCGATCTGCGCGCGCGTCTCGTCCATCTCCAGCGTGATCAGCGACCCGCGCGGCGGCAGCGCGCCGGCCAGCCAGATGCCTGAATAGCCGATGGCCGTGCCGATCTCGAGGATCCGCTGCGCGCCGACCGCGGTCGCGAGCACGCGCAGCAGCGCGCCGACCTCGGCGTCGATGATCGGCAGGTTCCGCTCGGCACCGGCGCGGGCGACGTCCTGCAGCACCGCGTCGGGCAGACGATTGAGCGCAGCGAGGTACCGCTCAATCGGATCCGGGACGATTTGACCCATAATGAGGCTCGATTGTACATGCGCCACACGAAGATCATCGCGACCGTCGGGCCCGCGAGCGACTCCGAGTCCGCGCTGGAAGCGATGATGGCCGGCGGCGCCGACATCATGCGGCTGAACTTTTCGCATGGGACGCACGCCTCGCACGGCGCGACGTGCGACCGCATTCGCCGCGTGGCGGCGCGAACGCACCGAGAGGTGGCCATTCTTCAGGACCTCAGCGGCCCGAAAATCCGCACGGGCCGTCTCGAAGGCGGCGGCCCGCTCCATCTGAAGCCGGGCGATGCGCTGCGCATCGTCACGGGCGATCTCGTCGGCCGCGAAGGCGTCGTGTCCACCGCATATGACGGGCTGGCGCGCAGCGTCCGCCCCGGCGACCGACTCCTGCTCGCGGACGGACGCATCGAGCTGCGGGTGGAATCGAGCGACGGCACGACGATCGAGACGACGGTCGTCGAAGGCGGCGAGCTCGGCGAGCACAAGGGCATCAACGCGCCCGGCGTGCCGCTGCCCGCGTCGGCGATCACGCCGAAAGACGTCGACGATCTGCGGTTCGGCCTCTCGCTCGGCGTCGACATGGTCGCGGTCAGCTTCGTCCAGACCGCCGCCGACTTGCGTCGCGCCCGCGACTTGCTCACCGCCGGCGGTGCGCCGGACGTGCCGCTGGTCGCCAAGCTCGAGCGGCCGCAGGCGCTGGATCGTCTCGACGAGATCCTGGCTGCGTGCGAGGCGGTCATGGTCGCGCGCGGCGATCTCGGGCTCGAGATGCCGCTCGAGCGCGTGCCGCGCGCGCAGAAGGAAATCACGCGCGCCGCCCGCCGCTGCGGTATCCCGGTGATCGTCGCGACGCAGGTGCTCGAGTCGATGACGGACGAGCCTCGGCCGACGCGCGCGGAAGTCAGCGACGCGGCCAACGCCGTGGACGACGGGGTCGATGCGATCATGCTGGCGGGCGAGACCGCGGTCGGCAGGTTTCCCGTCCGGGCCGTGCAGACGCTCGACGCCGTCATCGTCGACGCGGAGGCGAGTCCGTCGGCCGGATCGACGACGGGGATGTGCGAGACGTCCGAGGGCGGCCATGCGGACGCGATCTGTGCGGCCGCCGTCACGCTGGCCAATCGCGGCGACGCCCAGGCCATCGTGGCGGTGACGCGGGGCGGCGGCACGGCGCGGCGCCTTTCCGCGCTGCGGCCGCGGGCGCCCATCATCGCGACGACGGATCGCGACGAGACGGCGCGGCGGCTGACGATCTACTGGGGCGTCGTCCCGATCTGCACCGACATCGGCGAGAACGTGGATTCTGCAGGGACGCTCGTTTCCCAGCAGCTCGTCGCGCGGGGGCTCGTGGCCGCCGGCTCGGTCGTCGTGCTCGTCAGCATCGCCGCCGATCTCGCGCGGTCGGACGCAAACTACCTGAAGATTCAGCGCGTGTGATGTTGGCCCAGCCGTATCTGACCGTGCTCGCCATCGTCGTCGCCTTCGCCCTCGCGGCGGCCGTCGTGCGCGTGCTGCACCTGATGATCCGCCGGGCGCTCGACACGCTCGAGATCGTCAGCAGCGAGAACCGGGCGGCGGTGCACGCGCGCGCGAAGCAGCTCACCAACGCGCTGACGCTGCTCGCCTACGGCGTCGCCGCGCTCGCGAGCGTCTCGCTCGCCCTAGCGCGCCTCGGCGTGCACGAGGCGGCGCGCTGGCAGCCGCGCGAGGTGGCGCGGTGGGCGGCAACTCACGGCATCAATGCCGTCATCATCATCGTCGGGGCGTTCGTCGTGGTACGAGCGGCGAACCTGCTGATCGAGCATCTGCAATACAAGCTCGGACAGCGGCACGCCGTCGCCGATCTCGAATGGCAGCGGCGGGCCGCGACGCTGAGCGGCATCCTGATCAGCCTCGTCACCGCGACGGTCGCCTTCCTCGCGCTGCTGATGCTGCTCCGCGAGCTGTCGGTCGACGTCGTGCCCATCCTGACCGGCGCGGGCATCGCCGGCCTCGCCATCGGATTCGGCGCCCAGAACCTGGTGCGCGACGTCATCTCCGGTTTCTTCCTGATCCTCGAAGATCAGGTCCGTGTCGGCGATCAGGCGCGCATCAACGGCGTCGGGGGCATCGTCGAGCAGATCAACCTGCGGACGATCGTGCTGCGCGACGGCGAAGGCGCGGTACAGGTGTTTCCGAACGGCACGATCACCACGCTGGCCAACCTGAGCAAGCATTTCGCCTACGCGATCATCGACATGCGGGTGAGCTACAACGAGAACGTCGATCGCGTCATCGGGACGATGCGCGAGGTCGGGGCGTCGATGGAGCGGGATCCGGCCTGGAGCTCGCTCGTCTCCGGATCGCTGACCGTCGAAGGCATCGAATCGCTGGACGGCGGCGCCGCCACCGTGCGCGCGAAGTTCAAGACGCGGCCGCTCCACCAGGGAAAAGTTGCGAACGAGCTGCGCCGCCGGCTGCTGGCGACCTTCGTCGCGCGCGGCATTCGACCGTATGCCGGATAACGAGTATCACTTCACGTCGGTGTGGCGCGTCGAAGGCACCTGCGGCGAGGTCGCCGATATCATGGACGATCCCGCCGCGCTCGCCCGATGGTGGCCGGCGGTGTACCTGGAAGTGGTCGAAATCGCGCCGCCCGACGCGCGCGGGCTCGGCCGCCGCGTGCGACTGCTGACCAAGGGCTTCCTGCCGTACACGTTGAAGTGGGAGTTCGAGGTCGTCAACTCGCGCTATCCGTACGGGTTCACGATCGCCGCGATCGGCGATTTCGACGGCCGGGGCGAATGGACGTTCGAGCAGGACGGCCGCTTCGTCACGATGACGTACGACTGGCGGCTGCGCGCCGAGAAGCCGCTGATTCGGCGGCTGTCGTTCGTGCTGAGGCCGCTTTTCGAGGCGAACCACCGGTGGGCGATGGCGCAGGGCGAGGAGAGCCTGAAGCTGGAGCTCGCGCGCCGCCGGGCGATGTCGGCGACGGCGCGAGCCGCCGTCCCGCCGCCGCCGGGCCCGATCACGTACAGCGGCGTGGCGCTGCTCGCCGGCGTCGCTGCGATGAGCGCGGCGCTCGCGTACCTGGTCGTTCGATCGCGCAAGCGGTAAACCTTTTACGTCGCGGTTGCGCGTCGATTACTTCAGCGTCAGACGCGGCGACTACAGTTCGCGTGTGGCATGTTTCAGGAGATCCACCGATGACATCGCTGTATCGCAGACTGCCGTGGTTGATTCCTCTCCTCGTGGCGATCGTGTTGGCCGGCCGCCATCTCGACGCTGACAAACTTGGCATTACGACGTCGAACTGGGGAGCGGTCGCGTCGGCCGTGTACGGCACCTCGCAGCCGAGCCCGTACGCTGGAGCCGAGCTCTTCGCCGGTCCATCGCAGTTCGACCTGGACTACTTTCACGGCGTCCTGCCGAACGGGCGCGTCGTCCGTCCGGCGGGCGTCAGCGTGCAGGTCGGCATGAATCCGCTGGGCGCGCGGCTGACGCCGGACGGCGCGTTCCTCGTCACGAGCAACGACGATGAACGCGGCACGGGACTCGCGTCGCTGAAGGACAGCCGGAACCGCGGCGGGTATTCGCTCAGCGTCATCAACACGAGCTCGATGGATGTCGTCTCGCAGATCGACACCGCCGGGCGATATTTCGTCGGGCTCGCCATCACGGGAAGCGGGCCCTACACGGTGTGGGCCGCGGGCGGCGCCGACCACGACGTCAAGTTGTTCACCATCTCGAGCCAGGGCGCCATTTCCCGGGGGAGTCCTTCACGCATCGCGATTCCGCCGATCACGCCGGCGACTGCCGGCTACGTCTCGAGCTACTCGCCGGCGACGGCCTTCAGCTCGTCTCAGGTCGCGGTGCCGACCGGCTTCGGCCGGACCAGCGCCACCCGGATCACGTTCCCGGCTGGTCTCGCGCGTTCTCCGGACGGCCGCTTCATGTACGTCGCCTGCGACGGCGACAACAGCCTGGCTGTGATCGACGCCGCGACGCGGAGCGTCGTCCGGCAGCTGCCCGCGGGCTATTTTCCGTACGACGTCGCCGTCAGCTCCGACGGAAGCACGGTGGCGGTTTCGAACTGGGGGATCACCGAGTACAAGTTCGCCGCGCCGACCTACGCTCAGAACGGCCAGCTGGCCGCGATCGCCCCCGCCAGGACGAACGCGCCGCACGGCTACTACGTCGCGGCGACCGACACCGCGGCAGGCACGGCGAAGACCTCGTCGGTGTCGATCTTCTCTGCGCCTGGCGGCCAGGGCAGCCAGGCCTCGGCGGTGCGGAACGTGTACCTGGGCCGCGCGCTCGATTCGCTGACGAACGTCGGCGACACGCATCCGTCGGCGCTGACCATCGTGGCGCGCGCCGGGCAGCAGGCGTTGTACGTCGTGCAGTCGAACAGCGACGCCGTGGCAGTGCTCGACCTGAACAGCACGACGTCGACGCCGTCGTTCCTCGACTTGTCGCTGCTGAAGGTCGACGGCGCGCAGACGCCCATCCACGGCACGTACCCGAATGCGATCGTCGCCAGCCCGGACCGCAGCCGCGTGTACATCGCGGAGGCTGGGATCAATGCCGTCGCGGTGCTCGACACGAGCACGCCGCTCGCGCCGCGGCTGCTCGGGCGGATTCTGACCGGCTGGTACCCCACGGCACTGGAGATCTCGCTCGACGGCCGCACGCTCTATGTCGTCAACGCGAAGGGCATCGGCGAAGATCCGGGAATCGGGTCGACGTTTGCGTCGACGGCACCGTCGCTGGCGAACATCGACGGCAACTACATCTTCGGTACCGTCCAGAAGGTGGACGTCAGTACATCGCCGGCGACGAGCGACGCGGCGATCATCGCCAACATGACCGTCAACTGGAACACCGACGCGTCGGTCGTGCCGCTGGGCGGCGCGCGCTCGAGGCTGATCAGGCACGTCATCTTCATCCTGCACGAGAACAAGACGTTCGACTCGATGCTGGGCGATCAAGGGCAGTACGGCATGTACGCCAGCACGCAGTTCACGACGGGTCAGGACACGAAGATCAGGGAGCTGCAGTTCACGCCCGTGGCGCTGAACACGCAGACGATCGCGAGACGGTTCGCCGTCGGCGTGAACTACTACTCGGATGCGGAGGAGAGCGACGCCGGCCACCAGTTCGCGGCGTCGGGAACCGCGACCGACTACACGGAGAAGACGCTGCTCGTGAAAAGTGGCCGCGGGCTGCTGGTTAACAAGAACTTCGAGCCGGAGGACTATCCCGAAGCCGGCTACATCTTCAACAACGCGGCTCGCAACGGCGTCTCGTTCAAGGACTACGGCGCGCTCATCCGGATTGCCGGGAGCGACACGGGCACGAGCATGCCGCCCGGCCTCAACGATCCGGGCAACGGCAGGAACGGATATGCGGCGGGCGTCGCGCCGATCAACAACATCGGCGACGTGAGCTCGCCGACGCGGGGCCTCGGCCAGAGCTACTTCATGGCGCTGCCGATCCTGTCGGTGCTCGGGACTGCCAATCCCTCGGGCGAACCGCGCATCGATCCCGATTACCCTGGATACAACTTCAACATCTCCGATCAACGGCGCGCGTTGGAGTTCATCAAGGACTTCGATCGCATGGTCGCGGCGAACACCGTGCCGCAGCTGCTGTACATCTATCAACCGAACGATCACACCGGCGGCGTGCAGGCGAACAACGTGCCCACGCCCACCGCGGCGCAGCAGGTTGCCGACGGCGACGTCGCGCTCGGCATGGTCGTGCAGCACATCATGAACAGCCCGATCTATTACAACGCAGCGACCGGCGAAGGCGCGGCCATCTTCATCACGTGGGACGATGCGCAGGCGACGCTCGATCATATTCATCCGCATCGAACGCCGCTCATCGTCGTGTCGCCGTACGCCAGGCCGGCCTACATGGGCACGAAGCACTACAGCACGGCGTCGATCGTGAAGACCGAAGAGCTGCTGCTCGGCCTGCCGCCGAGCAACCTCGGCGACCTGCTCGCGACGGACCTGCGCGATCTGTTCCAGCCGACCTACAACGGCATCAGGGGATCCGACCTGCCCGTGACCCGCACGGCGTCGTACGAGCCGTCGCCCGAAGGTCGGAAGATCTGGGCGCTCGTGAAGACGCTCGACACGAGCGCGCCCGATCGCGACAGCCGCCGTCTGGGCGCGCTCAGCCGCCTGTCGATGGCGGCCGACCGGCTGCATGCCGAGGCAGCGCGGACGAAAACCCACAGGAGCCGCGCGTACGCGACACAGCAGAATGCGCTGTATCGGCTGGCCAGGGCCGTGACGCGGCTGGCGCCTCGCAAAGACAAAGACGACTAGCGCCTCGGGTTCGAACGTCCGGCTACTGCTCCAACAGCGCCTTCAACGACGCGAGCGCGCGATCCCAGCCGTGGCCGATCACCACGTAGTAGCGGCGCCACCGCTCGCTTTCCTCGAAGCCGCGCTGGATGACGCGCAGGCGCGTGCTTCGCCCGACGGTCGCGACCGCAATCTCGAGCACCATGGGTCCGATGGGATCGCCGTCGGGCGGGAGCCAGAAGCTGTCGGCGACGAAGAATCCGGCGCCGGGCTGGAACTGCATCACGGTGCCGCGAAACACGCCGCCCAGCCGGCCGAGCACATCGTCGCGAAAGTCGGTCGGCGCCCACTCGACGACGTACGGCCCGAAGGGCCGCGGAATCGTGACCGAGCGCACGACCTGCCACCA
>Ga0114129_10007869_pt1 | contig 15164 bp, 11 predicted proteins | sample RhiMetdeltSRZDD1_FD_80071 | JGI IMG/M metagenome (GOLD analysis project Ga0114129, IMG submission 80071) | Populus rhizosphere microbial communities from Tennessee, USA - Rhizosphere MetaG P. deltoides SRZDD1 (version 2) (version 2) | ecosystem: Host-associated > Plants > Roots > Rhizosphere >...
CGCGAACGTGCGCGACATCCCCGATGCCAACTGCCATCGCACCGCCCGCCAGGAGCGCCCCCGCGACGCCGCCCAGGCTAAACAGTGCGTGGAACGACGACATGATCGGCCTTCCGACGCGCTGCTCGACCTCGGCGGCCTGGGCGTTCATCGATACGTCGAGAAGGCCATTGCAGGCGCCCAGGAGGGCCAGGGAGAGCGAGAGCAGGGCTACGCTGGGGCTCGCGACGGGCAGGGGGAGCGCGAGGCAGAGCGCGATACCGGCGGCCGCCGTCATCACGCGACTACCGAGCCGGCCGACGAGCCAGCCCGCCACCGGAAGCGCGACCACCGAGCCGGCCGCCATGGACAGGAGGACGAGCCCGAGCTGACCGTCGCTCATCATGTGACGGCTCTTGATTGCTGGGATGTGCGGGACCCAACTGGCGAGCGCGGCGCCGTTGATGAAGAAGAAGATGGCAACCGCCGAGCGAGACCAGCGAGGTGTCATCCTGCAGTTGGAAACGTCTCGCACGAGCATCGATTCGTCCCGATTGCCTGACCACGAACCCGTGCGCCGCGCCGGCGTGTCGAACGGCGTGACGGGAGTGAACAAAGGACCTTTGAAGGAGGGCCGCGAGTGATCATCGACTGGGGGCGAGAGATCTGCGGCGATCTGGCGTCGGCCGAACGCCGGGAGTGGCTCTGTACCAACGGGATCGGCGCATTCGCCTCGGGGACGGTGGCGGGCACCCTGACGCGGCGGTACCACGGGCTCCTCGTCGCCGCGCTCAAGCCACCGCTCGGGCGCATCCTTCTCTGCAGCAAAGTGGATGAGGTCGTGGAGTACGAAGGTCTGGCGCTCCCGCTTTTCACCAACCGCTGGGCCGGAAACACGATCGACCCCCACGGGTACCGGATGATCGAGCGCTTCGCGCTCGACGGGACGACCCCGGTGTGGACCTACGCGGTCGCCGACGCGCTTATCGAAAAGCGTATCTGGATGGAGCAGGGCGCCAACACGACGTACGTCCGCTATCGCGTACTGCGGGCACGCGGCCGTCTCGCACGCAAGCTCAAGATGTTCGTGAACTACCGCGACTATCACGGGTCCACACGCGGCGACGGCTGGCAGATGGACGTGGCACCCGTCACGCACGGGCTCCGCGTGGCGGCGTTCGACCGCGCCACGCCGCTCTGGTTGCTGGCCGATGGCGCCGAAACGCAGGTCGCGCATACCTGGTATCGGGACTTCGACCTTCCCGGTGAGCGCGAGCGCGGGCTCGACGCGACCGAGGACCATCTGCACGCCGGGACGTTCTCCGTTTCACTCACGCCCGGCGAGGCGCTGACTCTCGTACTTTCGACCGAGTCGTCGCCCGCGCTCGACGGCGAGCAGGCGTGGGAGCGGCGGGCGCAACACGAAGAGCGGTTAGTCGCCGCCTGGAAGCGCGCCCGGCCCGAGGCGTGGACGGCCCCCGACTGGATCAAGCACCTCGTGCTCGCCAGCGACCAGTTCGTTGCGAGACGGCCCACTCCCGCCGACCCTGACGGCATGACCGTCATCGCCGGCTACCACTGGTTCGGCGACTGGGGACGCGACACGATGATCGCACTGCCGGGACTGGCGCTGGCGACTGGTCGCGCGGACATCGCCCGACGGATTCTCACGACGTTCGCCCGCTTCGTGGACCACGGCATGCTGCCGAACCGGTTTCCAGACGCTGGCGAGGCGCCGGAGTACAACACCGTGGACGCGACCCTCTGGTACTTCGAGGCGATCCGGGCATATCACGCCGCGACGGATGACGACGGGCTTCTCAAAGAGCTGTTCCCGGTGCTCGAGGAGATCGTGCGGTTCCACCGTGAGGGCACGCGGTACGGGATCAAGGAGGATTCCGCCGACGGCCTCCTCAGGTCGGGCGAGCCCGGCGTCCAGCTCACCTGGATGGACGCGAAGGTGGGTGACTTGATCGTTACGCCACGGACCGGCAAGGCGGTCGAGATCAACGCGCTCTGGTACAACGCGCTCCGCTCGATGGCCGGCTTTGCAGAGCGGCTGAGGCAGCCTTCCAAGCCGTGGGACGAGCTTGCCGCGCGCGTGAGAGCCGGATTCGATCGCCTCTGGAATGAGCGCGCCGGGTGCTGCTACGACGTCATCGACTCGCCCGACGCAAACGATGACGCACTCCGGCCGAACCAGATCTTCGCGGTCTCGCTCCACGAGAGCCCGCTCTCGCCCCAACGCCAGCGTCAGATCGTCGACGCCTGCGCCCGCCATCTCCTGACGTCCTACGGGCTCAGGAGTCTCGCGCCAGGCCACCCGAAATACCAGGGCCACTACGGAGGCGATCCGTGGCACCGCGACGGTGCCTATCATCAGGGCACGGTGCGGGCATTTCTCCTCGGCCCGTTCGCGCTCGCGCACTTCAAGGTGTACCGCGACGCCGAGGCTGCACGGTCCTTCCTCTCGCCTGTGGCGCATCACCTCAGCGACTACGGGCTCGGCTCCATCGCCGAGATCTTCGACGGCGATTCGCCGTTTGCCCCGCGCGGGTGCATCGCGCAAGCGTGGTCTGTCGCCGAGACGCTGCGCGCCTGGCATGAGCTTGCCGCCGGCTGAGACGTTCGCGTCCCAGACTTGACACGATTGTGACCGTCGACCCGCACGTGACCCGCATCCGGCAGGCCTCCGTTGCCGCGGCTGATCCGAGGCTCATCGAGGTGCGCGCGACTTAGGCCGGCCTCCCGGAGGACCGTGGAGTCGGACGGACCGTCGTAGAATGGACGGCCAGGAGCCGGCCGGCCGCCATGGACAAGCCTCAGTCGTCAGCCCAGGACGCCGACGCACAGCGTGCGCAGACGCTGCTCGAGATCAACAACGCCGTGATCTCGAGCCTGACACGGGAAGCTCTCTTCCACGCGATCGCCGACGCGCTGCGCCACATCATGCCGTTCGATCGCACCGCGATCTTCCTTCACGACCCCGACAAGGACGTGCTCCGTCTCTTCATCCTCGAGTCATCGCTGCCGACGTCCTATTTCACCGTCGGCATGGAGATGCCCCAGGAAGCGAGCCACGTCGGCTGGGCGTTCCAGCAGCAGCGCTATCGCGTATGTCGCGACCTCAGCAGCGAGCGTCGATATCCGATGGAAGAGCGCGCCTTCCAAGACGGCGTCCGCTCGTACGTGATGGTGCCGCTCGTCGCCAGGGGCCGGAGCGTCGGTGTCCTGGCCGTCGCCAGCACGACCCCTGGCCAATATTCCGACGCCGACGCGGCCTTTCTCCAGGAGGCGGCGAACCAGATTGGCCTGGCCGTCGAGAACATGAAGGCGTACGAGGCGATCACCACGCTCAACCGCGAGGTTCGAGCGGAGGCCGCTCGCCGCCGCGAGGTCGAAGAGACGCTCCGCGCGGTCGTTGAAGGCACCGCCTCGATGACCGGCAGCGACTTCTTCTACTCGCTGGTGGAGCACCTCGCCTCGGCGCTGCATGTCCGTTACGCCTTCGTGGCCGAGTGTGTCGAGGGGAGGGACGACCGGGTCCGGACGCGCGCGTTCTGGAAGGGCGGGGGCTTCGGAGAGAATTTCGAGTACGACGTCGCCGGCACGCCGTGCATGAGAGTCCTTGAGGGCGAGGTCGGGCACTACGGGAAGGAGTTGCAACGCCTCTTCCCAGACGACCGCGACCTGGTCAAGCTCGGCGCTGAGAGCTACCTGGGAGTCCCCGTGCTCGACCCCTCGGGACCGCTGATCGGCCACCTGGTGATCCTGGACGACCAGCCGATGACGGATCCTTCTCGCGCGCTCGCGATCTTGCGCGTGTTTGCCGCGCGGGCGGGCGCCGAACTGGCCCGCCTGCGGGCTGACGAGCGCCTCCGGGCGGCACTCGCCGAAGTCGAGATGCTGAGGAACCGTCTCCAGGCCGAGAACGTGTACCTTCAGGACGAGATCCACTCCGAGCACAACGTCGACGATATGGTCGGGTCGAGCCCGCCGCTCCTCGAGGTGCTACGCAAGACCGAGCAGGTGGCCCCCACGAATTCGACGGTGCTCGTGTACGGCGAGACCGGCACCGGCAAGGAGCTCATCGCGCGCGCGATCCACAAGCGAAGCCCGCGCGGCGAGCGTCCTCTCGTGAAGGTGAACTCCAGCGCTATCTCGGCCGGTCTGGTGGAGAGCGAGCTTTTTGGTCACGTGAAGGGCGCGTTCACAGGCGCCATCGAAAAGCGCCTTGGTCGCTTTGCGCTCGCTGATCACGGCACGATCTTCCTCGACGAAGTCGGCGAGCTCCCACTCGAGACGCAGGTCAAGCTGCTCCGTGTCCTCCAGGAGCAGGAATTCGAGCCGGTAGGAAGCAACCAGACCGTCCGCGTGGACGTGCGGGTGATCGCCGCGACCAATCGTGACCTGCAGGAGGCCGTGCGCGCCGGGCGGTTCCGCGCGGACCTTTTCTACCGCCTGAACGTATTCCCGCTGCGGGTGCCGCCACTGCGCGAGCGGGCGTCGGATATCCCACAGCTCGCGATGTTCTTTCTCTGGCGCTTCGCCAAGCGGTTCGGCCGCCAGGTCGACACGATCGCCTCCGAGACGATGGACCGGCTCGTGCGCTATCCGTGGCCCGGCAACATCCGAGAGTTGCAGAACGTGATCGAGCGGGCCGTCGTGCTCTCGCGGGGTCCGGCCCTGGAGTTGGACAAGGATCTCCTTCCCGGTACGGCCGGTCTCGGGGCCGAACAGGGCGTTGAGCACCACGCGGAGCGAGGCCGGCCTGTCGACAAGTCCGCCGCTTCGGGGCTCGCCGCCGCCCTGGAGGAGACCGAGCGGGCTCACATCGTGGCCGCGCTAGAGAGAGCCGACGGGGTCATCGAAGGGCCCAGGGGGGCGGCGAAGATCCTCGAGATGCATCCCAACACCTTGCGCAGCCGGATGGAGAAGCTCGGGATCAGGCGCTCGGCCCCCCGACTTTCGTAGGCTCCCCTCGCTCGTTCGTGGTGTCCACGGATCTTCGTGGCGCGCCAAGTCTCCTTCTTCCGGCCGCAGCGCTGAAGGTATCGGAATTTTCAGTGCTTCCAGGCCAGCATCGCGAGCTGAGACGCCTAGCACGGAGCTTGCTCTTGTCGAGAGACGTGCTACGGATTGAGCTCCTCGACCGGAAGGACGGCACCGCGACTCTCGAGCTCGCCGGCAGGGTCGTCGGTCCGTGGGTGGAAGAGCTGAGCCGGTCCTGCGAGCGGATCCTGGGTGTCGGCGGCACGCTGAGCGTCGATCTCGGTGGGGTCTCGTTCGTCGACCGACACGGCGTGGAGTTTCTGAAAGCCCTGAGAACGCGGGCTGTGGCGCTGGTCAACTGCTCGCCGTTCGTGGCCGAGCAGCTCAAGGGCTGACGATGAGCCAGGCGATCGACTCGGCCGCCGCGGATTTCGATCTCCTTGGCTCGTTGCGCCGCGGCGAGGTGGGTGCTCTCGCGGCGCTCGCGGAGCGGTACGGTCCGACGATCTACCGACTGGCGTTCGGCATCACGCGGAATCAGGCCGACGCCGAGGAGGTTCTGCAGGACGTGCTTCTCACGCTGGCCCGCAAGAGCGCATCGTTCGAAGGGCGATCCGCCCTCGGGAGCTGGATCTACCGCATCGCTACCAACGCGGCGCTGAACAAGCGCCGCGGCAAGCGCCTCGAGCTCGAGAGGTCCCTCGAGGAGCTCCTGCCGACCTTCGAGGCGGGCGGCCATCGAGCCGGCGATCGCACGTACATCCTTGCCGACTGGTCACAGAACCCCGAGGAAGAGCTCCTCGGCGACGAGCGGCGTCGCGTGCTCGAACGGGCGATCGACAGCCTGCCGGACAACTATCGTGCGGTGCTCATTTTGCGAGACGTAGAAGAGCTCACGAACGAGGAGGTCGCTGCCCTCCTCGACGAGTCGGTCTCGTCGGTGAAGTCGCGGTTGCATCGAGCCCGCATGGTCCTGCGCGAAGAGCTCACGCGGGTTTTCGCCGGATCCGCAGCCTCTCTCGGGAGAATCGTCACATCCGCCAACAGTGTCCCAGAGGCAGGAGGAACCCAGCGATGATTACCAGCCATGCGCCGATGCTCGACCTCGCCGGCTCGATTCTCTACCTCGCGGCGCTCTTCGCCGACCAGCCGCGCTCGATCGATCATTACATCGATTACTTCGGGGGCGGGACCGAGCGCGCTTGGCGATCCGAACCGGCCCTGGCGATTCGCCCTGGCTATCTGGGCACGCCCGCCGCGGCCGCGGGAATCGGAACCGATTTGCGAGAGAGGCACCTGACCGCTCTAGGGCGTGAAGCGGCGAGCTGAAGTTTCCGAACCGGCAAACTATCTGAGAGCGCGGTCGCGCCGGCGATCGCGATCGCGTCGTAACTTGGGGATATTTTCGCTGACCCCGAGTGCCCCGATCACCTTGCGGGCATCGACCGGCCTTGATCTCGTCCTCGAACTCCCTCTTAGGCCGCTGGTAGATCGCAGGGCTCTGCGCCTCGCCGATGCCGACATTGACGCTCGCCACCTGCGCGTCGTCGAGCCGGTGCAGCGGGATGAGGGGTAGGGCACCGGCGGATCCCGACGAGCGGGCGCGCTCCCGCGAATCCGGACCCGTCCCCTCAGTGTCTCAGGGAGTATGGCGGAACGTCACGCGATCGGCCGTGTTCTCGCCCGGCGCTCGACGTCGCTCGCGCCGCGGGTTCTCATCGTGGGTGGAGGGTTCGCCGGCGTCACGACCGCCGTCGAGCTGGCGAAGCGGTGTGCGGGCGCCCTGCCCGTCCATATCACCCTCATCAGCGACCGAAACTTTTTCCTCTTCACTCCGATGCTCGCCGAAGCGGCGACCGGCGCGGTCGAGGCGCGGCACGTCGTCTATCCGATCCGTCCCCTCTGCGGCGCGTGGGGCATAGAGTTCGGCGAGATGTTTGTCGAAGCCATCGATCTCGGGCGTCGCAAGCTGGTCGCGCACCACAGCCGGTCCTCGCTCCGGCAGGAGGTTCAGTACGATCGGCTGATCCTGGCGCTGGGCGCGCGCCCCAACGTCGCGGTGGTGCCGGGAGTCGCCGAGCATGCACTCACGTTCAAGGCCGCCGGCGACGCGGTCCAGATCCGCAATCACGTCATCGACCTGTTCGAGGCCGCCGCGCTGACCGAGGACCCGTGGACGCGCCGAAAGCTGCTCACTTTCGTCGTCGTCGGTGCCGGACACGCTGGCACCGAGCTGATGGCGGCCCTCGAAGAGCTGACGCGGGGAATCCTGATTCGCCACTACCCTTCGCTTGCCGCGGAAATGGTCCGCCTCGTGCTGGTGGGAAGCGCGATTCTTCCACAGACGGCGACGAACCTGGCCGCGTACACCAAGGAGCAGCTCCTCCGGCGCGGGATCGAGATCGAGACCTCGCGCGCCACGAACGTGTCGCCCGAGGGCCTGTCGCTCGCCGACGGCCGCCTCATCCCGAGCCAGTCCGTGATCTGGACGGCCGGCAATCGGGTCAACGAAGTCGTCAGCGATCTTGCGCTGCCCAAGACTCGCGACGGGCGACTGAAGGTCAACGAGTTTTTCGAGGTGGAGGGCGCACGTGGTGTGTACGCGCTCGGCGACAACGCCGCCCAGATCGATCCCCACTCGAAGGAACTCTACCCGGCGACAGCGCAAGTAGCGCTCCGCCAGGGTCGCGCCCTCGCGGAGCAGGTCGTCGCAGAGCTCACCGGACGTACGCGACGGCCCTTCGCCTTCCGGCTGCTCGGCGAGATGGTGCCGCTGAGCCGCCGCACCGCCGTCGCCGATCTCCGCGGGCTCAAGCTCACCGGCTTTCCCGCGTGGTTCCTGTGGAAGACCGTTTACATGCTCAAGCTGCCAACGCTCGCGTCTCGCTTCCGCGTGGTGCTCGACTGGACGGTCGAGTTGTTCTTCGAGCGGGACGTCTCCGAGCTGACGGTGGACGGCGAACACGCCACATGACACGAGGACGTCAATGACGAATCTTCCGATCTGGCGCCGGCTCGCCTGGCGACTCGGCGCGAGCTTCCTCCTCCTGACGGCGATCGCCGTTCTGCTCAGCGGTTTTCTGCAGTATCGAGCGCAGGAGCAATGGCTGCGCCAGTCGCTCGGCTCGCTTCTGCTGAACATCGCTCGCACCGGCGCCCTCCTGGTAGACGGCGACCTGCACCAGGCGGTCGTCGCGGCGGCGCGGAGCGACACGCCCGAATACGCAAGTCTCCGGCGCGAGCTCGTGCGCATCCAAGAGACGAATCGACTGGGTGACGCGGTTTACACACTCACTGATGTCCAGGGGGCGACGGCCCGATTCGCGGTCATCAGTAACGGCCAGGTACCGGTGGGTCTCGAGTATCGGCTGGCCCCCGAGATCCAGCCGATTCTGCGCCGGGTCCTGACGGAGGGCGTCCCAGCCTACACGGGCATCTACGTGAGTTCGTCCGGCACCTGGATCACGGCCTTCGCCCCGGTCAAGAACTCAGCCGGCCAGACCGTCGCCGCGCTGGACGTGGACTTCCGGGTCGACGTCTACCTCGGGGAGCTCGCCGCCGTCCGCAGGCGATTTTACCTGCACTCGCTGGCCGGAGCCGTGCTCGCGCTCATCGCCGGCGTTCTGCTGGCGCGACAGATCACGCGGCCCGTCGTTCAGCTCTCGAGCCTGGCCCGCAGCATCGTCGAGGGGCACTTCGCCACGAACGTACGCGTCACCGCTCGCGACGAGATCGGCATGCTGGGCAACGTGCTTCACCTCATGGCCGAGCGGCTCAACGTGTCCCATCGGAGCATGACGGAGGTTCTGGTCCGCGCCCTGGAAGCGCGGGGAGAGGCGACCGGATCGCTTCGACGGCTCGCGGATGCGTCGGCGGCCGTCTCCGAGCACCTAGAGCTATCTCCGACCCAGCGCGAGGCACTGGAGCTCGGCGCTCTACTGCACGACATCGGTGAGATCCGGGTTCCTGAGGCTGTCCTCCAAAAGCCGGATCTGCTGGCGCCTGACGAGCGGGAGATCGTCCAGCGCCATCCGGAATGGGGCGTGGAGCTGCTCGAGACGGTGCCGTTGCTCACGCCTGCGCTGGATGTGGTCGGTGGGCATCACGAGCACTACGACGGCTCCGGGTACCCTCACGGCCTGACCGGAGAGACGATCCCGCTGACGGCCCGGATCTTCGCGGTGGTGGACGCGCTGAACGCGATGACTCACGACCGGCCCCATCGGCGCGCGCGCCTCCTCGCAGAGGCTCTCGGCATCCTGCGCGAGAATGCCGGTAAGCAGTTCGATCCCCGGGTCGTGGATGCGGCGCTGAAGATTCCGCCGGCGCGTTGGGCCGAAGTGCTCGCGTGTCAGGTCTAGCTTGCGGAAGGCGCCGCACAAACGAACCCGACGGACGGCTATCGGTGTCCTAATGGTGTGCCTAAGCGTGAGTTCGTGATGGCGATGACGACCGAGGATCCCTTCCCCCAGCCGAGCGGCGACCGATGAGCGGGTACTCCGGGATCATCCTGGCCGGCGGTGACGGCACGCGGCTCGCGGCGCTGACGCGCCGGCTGGCGGGGGACGGGCGGCCCAAGCAATTCTGCCGGCTGATCGGCGGCGATACCCTGCTGGCGCAGACGCGCCGACGCGCGCGGGTGCTGATCGCGCCGGAGCGTCTCCTTACAGTAGTGACGCGCCACCACGAACGGTTCTATGCGCCCGCGCTCGCGGACACTCCACCTCACTCGATCGTCGTGCAGCCAGAGAATCGCGGGACGGCGCCGGCGGTCCTGTACGCCGTGTCGCGTCTCGCGGCGATCGCGCCGGCGGATCCGGTCGTGATGCTCCCGAGCGATCACCACATCTCGGACGACACGGCCTTCATGGCGCGCGTCGAGTGCGCGCTGGAGGCCGTCGGCGCCCGGCCCGAAGTCGTCGTCCTACTCGGGATCGCGCCCGACCGGCCGGAGGTGGAGTACGGCTGGATCGAGCCCGCGGAGCTGATCCTGGGCCGATGGTCGTGGCCGATCTATCGCGTCCGCCGCTTCTGGGAGAAGCCCTCGCGGCCGGTCGCCGAGCGCCTCGAAGCGGCGGGCTGCCTCTGGAACTGCTTCGTCGTCGTCGCGCGGCCGTCGACGCTCGAGCAGCTGGTCCGCCGCGCGACGCCGGAGCTCTACGAAGCCTTCGCGCCCCTCCGGGTGCGGCTGGGCACGCCGTGGGAGGAGGACAGGGCGCGCGCAGTCTACGGGCGCCTGCCGTCGACTGACCTGTCCCGGCACGTCTTCCAGGCCTGTTCCGAGAGCCTGGCCGTGCTGCCGGTGAGCGGCGTCGGCTGGACCGATCTCGGCGATCCCGGGCGTGTCCATGAGGCCCAGGCGCGGCTCGGCTGGCTGTCGGCGACGGCGTGATGAACTGCCGCGAGGCCATCGACGTCCTGGCCGACTACCTCGACGCGACCCTGACGCCCGACATGCTGGCGCAGCTCGAGGCCCACCTGCGCGTATGCGCGCCGTGCCGCTCCTACCTGGCCACCTACAAGCGGTCGGTGGAGCTTGCAGCAAAGGTCAACCGGGTTGAAATGCCGCCGGAGGTCAAGCAGCGTCTCCGCGACTTCCTCAACCGAAACCAATGAAGGTCCTGGCCGACCCTGAACCCAACTCCGACGCTGGAGGACGCTCATGAAAGCCGTTGCCGTCATCCCTGGCAAACCTGACAGCGTCCATATCGCGGATCTACCGAAGCCCTCAGTGGACGAGATCCCCGGCGGTCGCGGCGTCCTGGTCAAGGTTCTCCGCGTCGGTGTCGACGGGACGGACAAAGAGATCAATGCGGCCGAGTACGGCGCCCCGCCTGCTGGATTCGACTTCCTGGTCATCGGCCACGAAGGCTTCGGCCAGGTTGAGGCCGTGGGATCGAACGTCACGGAGGTGCGGCCGGGAGACTACGTCGTGGCCACGGTCCGTCGCCCCGGCGGGAGCATCTACGACCTGATCGGGACGAACGATATGACCACGGACGACACCTATTTCGAGCGCGGCATCAACCTGCGCCACGGGTTTCTGACTGAGTATTACGTCGACGACGCGGAGTTCATCGTGAAAGTCTCGCAGGGACTCCGAGACGTGGGGATCCTCCTCGAACCCATGACGGTCGTGGAGAAGGGGATCGCGCAAGCTTACGAGATCCAGCGGCGGCTCCGCGTGTGGCGCCCCCAGCGCGCGGCCGTCATGGGCGCCGGGACGATCGGTCTCCTGGCGACCCTCGTTCTCCGGCTACGGGGTCTCCAGGTGACGACCTTCGGGCTGAGCCGGAAGCCCTACCTCAACTCGGACCTGATCCAGGCCATCGGCGCGCGATATGAATCCACGGCCGACGTGCCGATCCTCGACGGCGCCCGGAACTACGGGCCGTTCGATCTGATCTTTGAGGCCACGGGCTACTCGCCCATCGTGTTCGACTGCCTGCAGGGCCTCGGCAAGAACGGCGTGCTCGTACTCTCCAGCGTGACCGGCGGGGACCGCAAGGTGGAAGTGCCTGCCGACAAGATCAACCTGGAATTCGTGCTCGGCAACAAGGTCATGGTCGGCACGGTCAACGCGAACCGCGAGTACTTCGAGCTGGGCGTCCGCGATATGGCGCAGGCCGAGGCGGAGTATGCGGGGTGGCTCGAGCGGCTACTCACCCATCCCGTGAAGGGGCTCGAGAACTACCGCGAGCTCTTCGACAAGCTCACCACGGCCAAGGGTGCGATCAAGGTGTTCTGCGAGGTTGCCGAGCCATGACGGCGGAAGAGCGACGGCTCGCAGAGGCACAGGCCCGCACAGCCCACTGGCGGCGGTGGGGACCCTACTTGTCGGAGCGCCAGTGGGGCACGGTCCGTGAGGACTACTCCCCACACGGGACCGCGTGGGACTACTTCCCGCATGACCACGCGCGATCCCGCGCCTATCGCTGGGGAGAGGACGGGCTCCTCGGCATCTCGGACAACCACCAGCGGCTCTGCTTCGCGCTCGCGCTCTGGAACGAGAAGGACCCGATTCTCAAGGAGCGGGTTTTCGGCCTCACCGGCTCGCAAGGGAACCACGGCGAGGACGTCAAGGACTATTACTTCTACCTCGACTCCACGCCGACCCACTCCTATATGAAGGGCCTCTACAAGTATCCCCAGGGCGAGTTTCCGTACGCGTGGCTCGTCGAGGAGAATCAGCGGCGCGGCCGCCGAGATTCCGAGTTCGAGCTCGTGGACACCGGGGTCTTCGAGGAGGATCGCTACTTCGACGTCGTCACCGAGTACGCGAAGGGAGCCCCCGACGACCTTCTGATTCGTGTCACTGTCACCAATCGCGGACCGAATCCCGCGCCCCTGCATCTCCTCCCTACGCTCTGGTGCCGAAACACGTGGGCGTGGGAACCGGGGGCGGCCCGACCACGGCTCCGTCTTACGGCGGCGGGCGGCAAGGCGTGCATCCTCGTCGAGCATGCGGATCTGGGACGGCCCTACCGGCTGTACTGCGACGGCGATCCCGCAATGCTGTTCACAGAGAACGACACGAATCTCCGCCGCCTGCACGGGGTCGAGAACCCGAGTGCCTTCGTCAAGGACGCCTTCCACGAGTACGTCGTCCACGGGCAGGCGGGAGCCGTGAACCCCGCACAGGAAGGAACGAAGGCAGCTGCCCATTACCGGATGGTCGTGGGGCCTGGGGAGAGCAAGGTGGTCCGGCTGCGGCTCGTGGATCGGGAACTCCGGGAGTCGCCGTTCGAGAAACGCTTCGACACCCTGGTCGCGCAGCGAGTGCAGGAGGCGGAGGAGTTCCACGCCACTGTGATCCCTACGAAGCTCTCCGACGACGCCAGGGGCGTGATGCGCCAGGCGCTGGCCGGGATGCTCTGGTCGAAGCAGTGGTACCACTTCGATGTCCGCCGCTGGATCGATGGCGACCCCACTCAGCCGCCACCGCCGTCGGAACGGCAGCACGGGCGCAATCGCGAGTGGACACACCTCTACAACGACGACATCATCTCGATGCCCGACAAGTGGGAGTACCCCTGGTACGCGGCCTGGGACCTGGCCTTCCACACCATCACGCTGGCCCTGGTGGACCCGGAGTTCGCGAAGGGACAGCTGACTCTGTTCCTGCGCGAGTGGTACATGCACCCGAACGGCCAGATCCCCGCCTACGAGTGGGCGTTCGGCGACGTCAATCCGCCGGTCCACGCCTGGGCGGTGTGGCGCGTCTACAAGATCGACGGAAAGCGGACGGGGCGACCCGATCGGGAATTCCTCGAGGGCGCGTTCCACAAGCTCCTCTTGAATTTCACCTGGTGGGTGAATCGGAAGGACGCCGAGGGTATGAACGTCTTCCAGGGGGGGTTCCTGGGCCTCGACAATATCGGGGTCTTCGACCGGTCAGCGTCTCTCCCGACCGGGGGGCACATCGAGCAGTCCGACGGGACGAGCTGGATGGGGATGTTCAGCCTCAACATGCTGGCGATCGCCTTGGAGCTGGCGCGGGAGAATCCCGCCTACGAGGGCGTCGCTTCCAAGTTCTTCGAGCACTTCGTCCAGATCGCTCACGCCATGGACAACCGGGGGGGCTCGGAGATGAGCCTCTGGGACGACGAGGACGGCTTTTTCTATGACGTCCTCCATCTCCCCAGCGGCGAGCGCCAGTACATGAAAGTGCGTTCGCTGGTCGGGCTCATTCCGTTGCTCGCGGTGGAGACCCTGGAGCCGGATGTTGTCGACCGGCTCCCCGGTTTCAAGCGCCGCCTGGAGTGGTTCGTCCGGAACCGCCCGGAGTTCCGTGAGCACCTCGAGGCGATGGATCAGCCCGGGGGCGGGGAGCGCCGGCTCCTGTCGATCGTGAGCCGCGAAAAACTATCCCGAGTCTTGCGGCTGATGCTGGACGAGCGTGAGTTTCTCTCACCGTACGGGATCCGCGCCGTCTCACAGTTCCACCGTGACCACCCCTGCGTGCTCGTCGTCGACGGCAACGAACACCGCGTTGACTACGAACCTGCCGAGTCGAGCACGGGCCTCTTTGGCGGAAACTCCAACTGGCGCGGACCGATCTGGTTTCCCATCAACTACCTTCTGATCGAGGCCCTTCAGAAGTTCGACCACTTCTATGGTCCCAGCCTTCAAGTCGAGTGCCCAACCGGGACGGGGCCGCGCTCGACCCTCTGGGATATAGCGGCGGAGCTCTCCCGACGCCTGACCCGCATTTTCCTGCGCGGGCCGGACGGGCGACGGCCGGTTCACGGGGGCGTCGCCAAGTTCCAGACTGATCCCCACTGGCGGGACCTCGTCTGGTTGTACGAATACTTCCACGGCGACAACGGTGCCGGCATCGGCGCGAGCCATCAGACCGGCTGGACCGGACTCGTGGCCAAGCTGCTCCAGCAGAGCGGTGGCTAGCCAGCCATCTGCGAATCAGTTGACCTTAGAGTCAGAGCGATGAGAGTCGAGGTCGAGATACGGGTGGGCGATCATCCTGACGTTGCGGCATCCCTCGTCACAGCTCGATCGCACGCGCTCGCCGCTGTGCTCCAGCACTGGCCCGAATACCTGATCGAGGGCCTCGGCCTTGGGCTCTTCATGCTATCGGCTTGCCTGTTCGTCACCCTGCTGGAGCACCCGAACTCACCGGTCCGGCAGACGGTGATGGACCCTTTCGTGCGGCGGATTCCCATGGGGCTCGCGATGGGGCTGACAGCCGTGGGGCTCATTTACTCGCCCTGGGGACAACGGTCAGGTGCTCATTTCAATCCGTCGGTCACGCTGACCTTCTGGCGCTTGGGCAAGGTCACCACCTGGGACGCGTTCTTCTACTTGACCGCCCAGTTCATCGGCGCAATCGTTGGAGTCGGTGTCGGCGCAGCTGCGCTCGACGCGTGGCTCGCGCATCCTGCCCTGAGTTACGCGGCCACGGTCCCGGGGCCGGGCGGCGCCGGGGTCGCGTTCGTCGCGGAGCTTCTCATTTCGTTCTTTCTCATGATCGTGGTCCTGACCGTCTCCAACCGGCCCGGCCTCAACCGGTTCACCGGGCTGTGCGCGGGTGCGCTCGTCGCGAGCTACATCGTCTTCGAGGCGCCCCTGTCGGGAATGAGCATGAACGCCGCTCGCACCGTGGGCTCGGCCATGTACGCCCAGGTGTGGACGGCGCTCTGGATCTACTTCACCGCGCCGCTCCTCGGCATGCTCGC
>Ga0114129_10007870_pt1 | contig 15163 bp, 14 predicted proteins | sample RhiMetdeltSRZDD1_FD_80071 | JGI IMG/M metagenome (GOLD analysis project Ga0114129, IMG submission 80071) | Populus rhizosphere microbial communities from Tennessee, USA - Rhizosphere MetaG P. deltoides SRZDD1 (version 2) (version 2) | ecosystem: Host-associated > Plants > Roots > Rhizosphere >...
ACATGGAGGCGATCGTCAACGCAAATAAGTGAACATAACTTTTAACTTTAGACTTTAGACTTTTGACTTTTCACTTTTCACTTTTCACTTCGCCCGTCCAACGGCGCTCTGCGCGAGATATCGCACGCGCTGATCGAAGTTTGCGAAGCGCGGATCGTCGGTCTGACCCTGGACGTAGCGGAAGTAGATCTGCTGAATCACCACCGCTACCTTGAAGATCGCAAACGTCTCGTAGAAGCGGATTGCCGACACGTCGCGGCCGCTGCGGCTTGCGTAGCGCTCGACGATCTCGTCGCGCGTGAACCAGCCGGGACGATCGGTCACCGGCGTCAGCGCGTCGCGCTGGCCGGGCGGCGAGCTCGGACGCCAGTACGCCAGCAGGATCCCGACGTCGACCAGCGGATCGCCGAGCGCGCTCATCTCCCAGTCGAACACGGCCACGATCCGGCCGGCCGCGGTCGGGTCGAGCATGACGTTATCGAGCTTGAAGTCGCCGTGGACGATCGCGGGCTTCGCCGGATCGGGCGGCAGCCGCGCGGCGAGGTACTCGGCGAGCGCGTCCATCTCCGGCAGCTCCGTCGTCTTCGATCGGTGCCACCGCTCGCTCCACCCCTTCACCTGACGCGCGACGAAGCCGGCAGGCTTGCCGAGATGCGACAGACCGTTCGCGTCGAGGTCGATCGCGTGCAGATCCGCGAGCGTGTCGACCAGCGCCTCGCTCCACCGCCGCCGGAGCTCCGGTCGATCGGTCACGCCGGCCACATCGTCGTGCCGGACGACGGTGCCGCGGCGGCGCTCCATGACGTAGAAGATCGATCCGACGACGGACGCATCGTCGCAGAGCAGATACGGCCGCGGCGCCAGCGGGAACACCGGGCTGACGGCGGCGAGCCAGCGGTACTCGCGCGCCATGTCGTGCGCAGTCGGCGGCACCGGACCGAGCGGCGGACGCCGCAGCACCAGCTCGGTGTCGCCGAAGCGTATGAGGTACGTCAGGTTGGAGTGGCCGCCGGGAAACTGGGCGACCTCCATGTCGCGGGAAAGATCGAGGCCGTCGATGCCGCAGTCGGGTAAGCGCTCGCGAAGATATGCAGCGAGGCGCGCCCAGTCCAGTTGTTCGGTCGCGCGCACCGCACGGACGTCGGACATCCGACCCGCCACGCACGCTATGATAAGTGGAACATGAGAGAAGCTGTGATCGTCGCCAGCAGCAGGACCCCGCTCGCCAAATCGCATCGCGGATCGTTCAACATGACGCGGCCCGACGATCTGACCGCGCACTGCATCCGCGACGTGCTCCGCAAGACGCCGCAGCTCGACGCGCAGGAGATCGAAGACGTGGTGCTCGGCTGCGGCCAGCCGCACGGCCCGCAGGGCCACAACATCGCGCGCGTCGCGGCGCTGCGCGCCGGGCTGCCGGTGACGACGCCCGGCGTGACGGTGAATCGGTTCTGCAACTCCGGACTGCAGGCGATCGTGCAGGCAGCGCACATGGTGCTGCAGGAAGGCGTCGAGGCCGCGATGGGCGGCGGCGTGGAATCGATCACGATGATGGAGCGCGACAAGTCGCCGAATCCGTGGGTGCAGGAGCACTATCCCGGTCTCTACATGGCGATGGGCGACACGGCGGAAGTCGTCGCGAAGCGCTATGCGATCAGCCGGCAGGCGCAGGACGAGTACGCGCTGGCGAGCCAGCAGCGGACCGCATGCGCGCAGCAGGCGAAGCTGCTCGACGCCGAGATCGCGCCGATCGCCGTGCGGCGCGCGATCCTCGACAAGAAGTCAGGCCAGAAGATCGGCGAGGAGGATCACACCGTCGAGCGCGACGAGTGCAATCGTGCCGACACGACGCTCGAGGGGCTGCTGAAGCTGCCGCCGGTCTTCGACACGGCGAGCGGCCAGGGCAGCGTGACGGCCGGCAACTCGTCGCAGCTCTCCGACGGCGCGTCGGCGACGCTGGTCATGTCGATGGATCGCGCGAAGACGCTGGGCGCCCGGCCGCTGCTCGTCTTCCGCGGCTACGCGGTCGCCGCGTGCGAGCCGGACGAGATGGGGATCGGCCCGGTGTTCGCCGTGCCGAAGCTCTTGAAGAAGCACCAGCTGAAAGTCGACGACATCGATCTCTGGGAGCTGAACGAAGCGTTCGCGTCGCAGGTCGTCTACTGCCGCGATCGGCTCGGGATCCCGACGGAGCGGCTGAATGTCAACGGCGGCTCGATCGCGATCGGCCACCCGTTCGGGATGACCGGCTCGCGCCTCGTCGGGACGATTGCGTCGGAGATGCAGCGGCGGAAGGCGCGCTACGGCGTCGTCACGATGTGCGTCGGCGGCGGGCAGGGGGCGGCGGCGCTGTTCGAGCGATTCTGAGGCAGCCGCCGCCAGTGCATAGTGCAGAGGGCCTTGGCATAGTGCCAAGCATGCTCAGCACTCCGCCACGCTGCGCTCCGAACTGTGCACGCTGCACTCTGCACAGCTTAACCAGGCACTATGCCTAGGCCCTCTGCACTAAGCACTTATCACGTCACACATAGTACCGGACGATCCATTCGGCGATCATGCACGGCTTGTCGCCGCCCTCGCGCTCGACGGTGACCCGCCAGGTGACCTGCACCGACCCGCCGACATCTTCGAAAGCGCCGATGACGAATCGGCCGCGAATCCTCGCGCCGGACGGGACCGGCGACACGAACCGCACGCGATTCACGCCGTAGTTGATCGCCATCCGCACGCCGCCGACCGACAGCGCGCGCCGCGCCAGCACGCTGAGGAGCGACAGCGTCAGGAACCCGTGCGCGATCGTCGTCCTGAAGGGCGAGTCGGCCGCAGCGCGCGCGGGATCGACGTGGATCCACTGCCGATCCTCGGTCGCGTCCGCGAACCGGTCGATGCGATCCTGCGTGACCTCGAGCCACTCGCTGACGGCGATTTCTTCGCCGACGCGCGCGCGGAGCGATTCGACCGTCGTGTCGTTCATCTACGTCTGCGCGGCGACCGCCTCGCTGTAGAATCCGCGCCCCTCCCCCACGAGCCGCTCCAGCATGCGCGCCGGCTGCCAGTGATTACCGAACTGCCGCCGATAGTCGTGGACGCGCGCGAGCACCGTCGGCAGTCCGACCGTGTCGGCGTAGAAGAGCGGCCCGCCGCGGTGGCGCGGGTAGCCGAAGCCGTAGCAGTAGATGACGTCGATGTCGCCCGCGCGAATCGCGTAGCCCTCTTCCAGAATCCGCGCCCCCTCGTTGGCGAGCGCCGTCATGATGCGCGCGATGATCTCTTCATCGTCGATCGGGCGCCGCGCGATCCCGCGCCGCGCGGCCGCTTCTTCCGCGAGCTGATCGATCAACGGATCGGGAATCCGCGTGCGGCTGCCCGCTTCGTACTTGTACCAGCCCGCCCCCGTCTTCTGACCGTAGCGGCCCATCTGGAACAATCGATCCGGGACCTCCGACTGCGGCCCTTCGGCGCGCGTCTTGCCGATCGACTTCAGATACATCCGGATGCGCGCGCCGACGTCGATGCCGGCGATGTCCTGCATCCCGTACGGCCCGACCGGCATGCCGAAATCGGTCAGCGCCTTGTCAATCTGCGGGACGCTCGCGCCTTCCTCGAGCAGCAGGTACGCCTCGCGCATGTAGTACGCGAGCATGCGATTGGCGACGAAGCCGAAGCAGTTGCCGACGACGACGCCGACCTTGTCGAGCCGCTTCGCCAGCTTGAGCGACGTCGCGATCGTTTCCTGCGAGGTGTGGCGCCCGCGGACGATCTCGAGGAGCTTCATCACGTTCGCGGGGCTGAAGAAATGATGGCCGAGCACCTGCGCCGGCCGGCCGCTCGCACGCGCGAACTCGTCGATGTCGAGCGTCGAGCTGTTCGACGCGAGGATGCAGTCCGCGCGCGTCACGCGACCGAGCTCCGCGAACGTGGCCTTCTTCAGCTCCATGTCCTCGAACACCGCCTCGACGACGATGTCCACGGTCTCGAAGCCGTTGTAGCTCGTCGTCGGCGTGATGAGCGCCATCGTGCGCTCGAGCGCCTCCGCGGTCATGCGGCCCTTCGAGACGGACGACTCGTAGTTGCGGCGGATCGTGGCAAGACCGCGATCGAGCGCCGCCTGGTCGACTTCTTTGAGCAGGACTGGGATCCCCGCGTTCGCGTACGTCATCGCGATACCGCCGCCCATCGTGCCGGCGCCGACGACGGCGGCGCGGGCGATCGCGCGCGCAGGCGTCGTCTTCGGGACGTCGGGAATCTTCGCGACCTCGCGCTCGGCGAAGAAGAGATGCACGAGCGCGCGCGACTCGGTCGACACGACGCAGTCGGCGAAAATCTCGCGCTCGCGCCGCGATCCCTCGTCGAACGGCAGCTTCAGCGCGCCCTCGATGGCCGTCACGGCGGCGAACGGCGCCGTGGCCCCGCGCGCGGTCTTCTGAAGCGCGGATCGCGTCGCGTCGCAGGCCGCGAGGCCGGCCGCCGTGTCGGCGATCGCCTGTGATTTCTCGCGCGTCTTCGGCCGCCCGGTGCGCGAGGACGCGAACGCGATCGCGCCTTCCAGCAGATCGCCGTCGACGAGGTGATCGACGATGCCGGCCTCGAGCGCCCGCGGCGCCGACACGGGCTTGCCGCCCGTGCACATCTCCAGCGCGAGCGCCGCGCCGCAGAGCCTTGGCAGCCGCTGCGTCCCGCCGGCGCCGGGAATGATGCCGAGCAGCGCTTCCGGCTGGCCGACCTTCGCGTCGCGCGCCGCGACGCGGTAGTGGCACGACATCGCGACCTCGAGGCCGCCGCCGAGCGCGTTGCCGTGAATGGCCGCGACGAGCGGCTTGGACGCGTCCTCGAGGCGCCGGAGCAGCGCGTGCGTGCGCTCCGACCGCGCGAGCGACTGGTCGCGCGTCTTGAGCGTCTTGAAGATATTGATGTCGGCGCCGGCGATGAACGTCGAGCCCGCGCCGACGAGGACGATCGCGTCGGCGCCGGGATCGGCGCACGCGCGCGCGACGCCTTCGTCGATCGCCTCCCACACGCCGGCGCCGAGCGCGTTGACGGGTGGATTGTCGACGGTCAGGACGGCGACGCGCTCGCGGATGTCGTAGTGAACGAACGTGGGCATGATGGCACCGTGATCCGGCGCGTACACTATCATGCGCGCATGGATTTCGAATACTCGCCGAAAGTGCGGGAGCTCCAGCGGCGGCTGATCGCCTTCATGGTGGAGCACGTCTACCCGAACGAGACGACGTTCCGACGGCAGATCGCCGACGGCGATCGCTGGCAGCCCGCGCCGATCGTCGAGGCGCTGAAGGAGAGAGCGCGCGCCGCTGGCCTCTGGAATCTGTTCCTGCCGGAAAGCGAGCACGGCGCCGGGCTCACCAACACCGAGTACGCGCCGCTCTGCGAGATCATGGGCCGATCGGCGGCGTTCGCGCCGGAGATCTTCAACTGCTCGGCGCCCGATACCGGCAACATGGAAGTGCTGGTGCGCTACGGCACGCCGGCGCAGCGCGCGCAGTGGCTCGAGCCGCTCCTCGCCGGCAGAATTCGATCCTGCTTCGCGATGACGGAGCCCGACGTCGCCTCGTCGGACGCGACGAACATCCGCGCGCGCATCGAGCGCGACGGCGACGGGTATCTGATCAACGGGCGGAAGTGGTGGATCTCGGGCGCCGGCGATCCGCGCTGCAGGATCGCGATCTTCATGGGCAAGACCGACCCCGCCGCCCCGACGCATACACAGCAGTCGATGATACTGGTGCCGATGGATGCGCCCGGCGTCACCATCAAGCGGATGCTCCCGGTCTTCGGCTACGACGATGCGCCCCACGGCCACGCGGAGATCACGTTCGAGAACGTCCGCGTCCCCGCGTCGAACCTGCTGCTCGGCGAGGGCCGTGGATTCGAGATCGCGCAGGGGCGGCTCGGTCCCGGCCGCATTCACCACTGCATGCGGCTCATCGGCGTCGCCGAGCGCGCGCTCGACGCGATGTGTCGCCGCGTGACGTCGCGCGTCGCGTTCGGCAGGCCGCTGGCCGATCAGGGGACGATTCGCGCCGACATCGCCGAGTCGCGGATGGCGATCGATCAGGCGCGCCTGCTGACGCTGAAGACGGCGTCGCTGATGGACGCGGTCGGCAACAAGGCGGCGCGCAAGGAGATCGCGATGATCAAGGTCGTCGTGCCGCGGATGACGCTCGGCGTCCTCGATCGCGCCATCCAGGCGCACGGCGCGGCCGGCGTGTCGGACGACTTCGGGCTCGCCTCGGCGTGGGCGCACGCGCGGACGATTCGGCTGGCCGACGGACCCGACGAGGTCCATCGCGAGGCGATCGCGAAGCTGGAATTGCGGGACGCTACCGCCCGCGCCGGTGCGTAGCGCGCGGCTCGAACCGGATGCACGTTGCCGTGCCGTGCGCGTACAGCTTGCCGCGGCGATCGACGACGCGCCCCTCCGCCGTCGCCACCCGGTTCCCCATGTGCACGACACGCGCTTCGCACCGCACCGGGCCGATGTCGCCTGTCAGCGGCCGCGTGAAGTTGATCTTCATCTCGAGCGTCGTGAAGATCTGGCCCGCAGGCGCCAGCGTGTTGACCGCGCAGCCGAGGGCCGAGTCGAGCAGCGTGGCCGCGAGCCCGCCGTGCACGATCCCCATGCCGTTGTAGTGCGCCGTCGTCGGCACGGTGCTGAAGACGACGTGCCCGCGCTCCGCCTCGACGAGCCGCAGGTCGAGCAGCGCCGTCATCGGCGCGCGCGGCACCTGCCCGGCGATCATCTGCCGGAAGAACGCGAGGCCGTCGAACTTGCGGCGCGCGTGGACGATGCCGTGCGTGCCGGTCCTCGCCGATGGACGCCGCTTCACGCGTGCCCCACTCGCGCGGCTTCCTCGCGAAGCGCCCGGTAGAGGATCTTGCCGACCGCCGTCATCGGCAGCGAGTCGCGGATCTCGATCTCGCGCGGCACCTTGAACTCGGCGAGATGCTGGCGGCAGTGCGCCGCGAGCTCCGTCGTCGACGCGGGCCGTTCGGCGCTCAACACGACGCACGCCTTGACGACCTCTCCGTGATAGGCATCGGGCAGGCCGATCACCGCCGCGAGCTTCACCGACGGGTGCGAGTACAGAACGGTCTCGACCTCCGAGGGGTAGACGTTGAAGCCGTCGACGATGATCATGTCCTTCTTGCGCTGCACGATCGAGGTGAAGCCGTCCGCGTCCATGCGCGCGATGTCGCCCGTGTGGAACCAGACGCGGCCGTCGGTGTGGGTCCGGAGCGCGTACTCGGTTTCGTCCGGACGGTTCCAGTAGCCCTTCATCACCTGCGGTCCGGCGATGCACAGCTCCCCCGCTTCGCCAATCGGCAGCTCGCGCGTGCCGGTCTCGATGTCGACGATCTTCATGTCGGTGTCGGGCAGCGGCAGCCCGATGGTTCCCGGCTTGCGCATGGCGAGGTGCGGCGTCGAGTGCGTGACGGGCGACGTTTCCGACAGCCCGTACCCCTCGTTGAGGATGCGGCCGATCCGCCGCTCCCACTGTTCGATCACCTCGACCGGGCACGGCGCGCCGCCGCTGTTGAACGAGCGGACGTGCTCGAGCCCGCGCTGCTCGACCGCCGGATGATTCAACAGCGACACGTAAATCGTCGGGACCGCCGGAAAGTACGTCGGCCGAAACGTCGCGATGGCGTCGAGCACCTGGTCGACGTCGTACTTCGGCAGGATGATCTGCAGCGCGCCGACCCAGATGCCCGTCATCATCCCGACCGTGAACGCGTACACGTGGAAGTACGGCAGGACGATGAGATACCGCGCCGTGCCGCGCTCGTACTCGCGGTACATCCACGTCTCGGTCTGGACGACGTTCGCGAAGATGTTCGCGTGCGTCAGCATCGCGCCTTTCGGCGTGCCGGTCGTGCCGCCGGTGTACTGGAGCACCGCGACCGCATCGGGCGGAATCGAGAGGCGCGGCAGCGCGGGCTTGTCCTCCGCGGCGATGAGATCGGTGAACGCGTGCGCGCCGTCCACGCGCGGCGGCGCCTCGGCCTGCGCCGAATATTCGCCGAGCGACGTGACGACGAGGTGCTCGATCGCCGTCTGCGCGCGGACGCCGAGCGCCAGCGGCGCGATCTTGTCGAGTGTGACGAGCACGCGCACGCCGGAATCCTGCGCGACGTTCAGCAGCTCGCGCGCCGTGTAGATCGGGTTGATGTTGACCACGATCGCGCCGAGGCGCAGCACGCCGAAGGCGGCGATGATGTACTGCGGACAGTTCGGCAGCATGATTCCGACGCGGTCGCCGCTCCCGATGCCGAGCCGCGCGAGCGCCGCCGCGAACCGCTCCGCGCGCATCTTCAGCTGCAGGAACGTCAGGTCGGCGCCGAGAAACGTCGTCGCTCGCGCGTCGGGCAGATCGATCGCCGTCGCCGACAGGATCTCGAAGAGCGGACGCCGCGGGTAAGTCATATGCGGCCGCACCCAGTAGTCGTAGTGCTGCAGCCACGGGCGGGCGGCGTAGGGTGAAGTTGTCATGTCATACCGCCTATGTAATCGAACGGCCGCCATCGACAACGATCGTCTGCCCGGTGATGTAGTTCGACGCGTCGGACGCGAGGAACACGGCGACGCCCTTCAGCTCGCCCGCCGCGCCGACGCGGGGGATCGGGCTGGTCGCCTTGATCGACGGCTCGGCGATCGCAATCGCGGCATCGGCGAGCCGCGAATGAAAGAACCCCGGCGCGATCGCGTTGACGCGGATGCCGCGGCGCCCCCACGAGGCGGCGAGCTCGCGCGTCAGTCCCATGAGACCGGCCTTGCTCGCCGCATACGCGGCGTAGTGCGGCCCCTGCACCGACGCCTGCAGTCCGGCGATCGACGCGACGTTGACGATGCGGCCGTACTCGCGCTGCAGCATGTGGCGGCCGGCGGCCTGTGAGAAGAGAAACGCGCCGGTGAGATTGATGTCGATCACTTTCTGCCACTTGTCGACCGGCATCTCCTCCGGCTCGGCGCCCCAGCTCACGCCCGCGTTGTTCACCAGGATGTCGATCTTGCCGTAAACCGCAATCGTCCGATCGACGACGGTCTGCACGTCGTGGACGTTCGAGACGTCGCAGCGCATCCCCTCGGCGCGCGTGCCGCGCGTCCGCATCGCCTCGACGGCCGGCAGCAGCCACTCCTCGCGGCGCGAGCAGAGCATCAGCGCGGCGCCGGCCTCCGCCATCCCTTCGGCGATTTCCTGGCCGAGCCCGCGGGAGCCGCCGGTGACGATCGCGACGCGGCCGGAGAGATCGAACAGCTGCTGGAGAGTCGGCACCGTGAGCTGCGCTTATACCGACCGACCGGTCGGAAAGTCAAATAGTCATTGGTCGTTAGTCGTCGGTCGCTGGTCGTCGGTCGCTGGTCGTTGGTCGTTGGTCGTTGGTCGTTGGTCGCTTCGTCGTGATGAGGAACCAGGCCCTTTCCGAAATCCTCTCGCCGCGGTATCGTGCCGCCGTTGAGGAGGAGTGTCGTATGCGCCGTTCCGCCGCCCTTGCCGCCTTGATGGCCGCGTATCTACTCGGAGCGGTCACAACGCCATCGGCCAAGCCGCAGCCGCAGCAGCCGCCGGCGCGTGGAGCCGCGCCGACGCCCTCCTACGCAGTGCCGAAGCCGCCCGAGGGGCTCAGGGAGCGCGAGACGTGGACGCCTCCGCTGCCGCCGATGGAGTCGTTGCTGCCGCCGCCGGGATGGCAGCCGAGCCATGCCGAGACGCCCTGGATGCCGGCGACGTTGCTCAGGCTGCCGCGCACACGGATCACCCGCGCGAAATTCCCTGTGATCGATTTCCATCTGCACGCCGGCAGCACGACGCCGGAGCTGATCCAGCTGATGGATCGCGTCGGCGTCGCGGCTGAAGTGAACCTGAACGGCGGCACCGGTCGGTCGATAGACGACGCGCTGAAGGCGAGCGCGCCGTACAGAGACCGCGTCGCCGACTTCATGACGTGGGGCCCCCTCGTCCACGGCATCGACATCAACGACCCGCGGTATTCCGCGACGTGGGCGGCCGAGCTGGAGCGCGGCTTCAAGGCAGGCGCGATGGGGCTCAAGGTGTCGAAGAACCTCGGACTCAGTGCGAAGAACCGCGACGGCTCGTTCATCCAGGCCGACGATCCCCGGTTCGACGCCGGCTGGGACATGTGCGCGAAATATGGCAAGCCTGTGATGATCCACCTGAGCGACTCGATCGGTCGCTTCTATCCGATCTCACCCGCGAACGAGCGGTATGAAGCCGGGTTGTGGCACGGCAGCGGCGATGAGGGGAACTACTACAACAACGGGTCGCCGTCGCACGCGCGGATCGAGCAGGCGCGCGAGATCATGCACGCGAAGCACCCGCGGACGATCTTCGTCAACGCGCACATGGCGATGCTGTACTACGATCCGTCGAAGGTTGCCGCGCTGCTCGAGAGATATCCGAACGCGATGGTCGAGACCTCGGCGACGGTCCAGGATCTCGGCCGCGCGCCGCGGCTCTGGCGCGATTTCATCATCAAGTACCAGGACCGCATTCTCTTCGGCACCGACGGGAACCCTCGAACGGATCCGGAAACATTCTGGCTGCCGCATTTCAGGTTCTTCGAGACCTTCGACGAATACTTCGAGCACCCGGCGCAGATTCGCACGGCCGGCGGCTCTCCCGGCCACGGCCGCTGGAATATCTCGGGCATCGGGCTGCCCGACGAGGTGCTCCGAAAGCTGTACTACGCGAATGCCTTGAAGTACCTGCCATCGCTGAGAGCGGGTCTCGAGCGGCAGCTTGCGTCGCGGCAGCAATAACAATCAGGCGACAGCCTCGCCTCAGTTCGGTTTCTGCTTCTTTTGAATCGGTTCAGGTCTGATCGTCAAAGCCGCGAAGTAGCCCTCCGTTCCAGGCCCGATCCAGAGCGCGACTCCACCGGTGGAGTCCCCGAGTTTGAGGTCGTTCACGACCAGGCAAGGCTGTGTGGCTCCCTGGATGAACAGCCGCGCAGTGGTGCCTTCGACCGTGATCCGATACCGTGTCCACGCGCCGGCCTCGAGATCGACGTAGCTCTCGTACTTCTCTGGCGCTTCCCGGCGCAGCCTGGCAAAGTCGAAATCAGGATACGCGCTGTACTGTGTCGAGTGGTTGCGGCGAACCTGGTCATCGGCTCGGCCGTTGGTTGGACGCAGGTAGATGTATTCAAATTTTTCATCACGCAGGCGGAAGGCGATTCCAATGAATCCGCGGGCCGCGGCCGCGGCCCCCGCGCCGGGACGACCCGCCAGCTCAACGTCAATCGTCCCGTTGTGAAACTCGGCTCCCTTCAGCACGGCGTACGCTTCGCCGTTCGAAACACTTCCGTCCTCGACCATCTTCACCGCGCGCTTGCCGCGGTAATCGACCGATTCAAGCTTGACGCGATGCGGCATCAGCTGGTCGATTGTTTGAGCTGCGGACTCGGACGCAACCGCGCAGGGGAGGCACAGCGCACCGAGCATGAGCGCGACGAGATTCTCGGACATGTCCGATCGTCCTTTCTATCGTATCGAGTCGCGCCAGGCGTACGCCTTCTGAAGGATGGCGGACCGTTGTGCAACCCCGAACGTGAATCGTGCGGGACCCCGATTGTCGCCGAGTGGACGCGCGGAGTCGAGTAGAGTCGTGAGCCATGAGCGGCATCGCCGCCGAACCCGGCCCTCGCGTCGTCACTGCCCAGGCCGTCCGACCGGTGATGCTGGCGAGCTTCATCGGAACCGCCATCGAGTGGTACGACTTCTTCCTCTACGGCACCGCCGCGGCGCTCGTCTTCAGCCGGCTGTTCTTCCCGAACGTGGACCCGGTCGTCGGCACCCTCTCGTCGTTCGCAACCTTCGCGGTCGGCTTCGGGGCGCGTCCGCTCGGCGGCATCATCTTCGGCCACTTCGGCGATCGCATCGGCCGTAAGTCGATGCTGATCTACTCACTGCTGATTATGGGAATCGCGACCTTCCTGATCGGCCTCCTGCCGACCTACCAAACCATCGGCGTCTGGGCGCCAATCCTGCTGGTCGTTCTGCGATGCGCGCAGGGAATCGGCGTCGGCGGCGAGTGGGGCGGGGCCGTGCTCATGGCCGTCGAGCACGCCCCGGAGTCGCGGCGCGGGATCTCGGGCGCCTGGCCGCAGATGGGCGTGCCGGGCGGCCTCTTTCTGTCGACCGTTGTTTTTGGACTCGTGAGCGGCGCGATGAGCGACGCGCAGTTCATGGCGTGGGGCTGGCGGATTCCCTTCCTCCTGAGTCTGCTGCTCGTGGGGATCGGCATGTTCATCCGCCTGCGCATCCTCGAGTCGCCGGCGTTCACGAAAATCCAGGAGAGCGGCCGCACCGAGGCGCGGCCGCTGATCGTCGCCGTGCGCCACTATCGACGCCCGATCCTGCTGGCGATGGGCATGCGGATCGCGGAGAACGGGCTGTTTTACGTCTACACCGTGTTCGTCCTCACCTACGGGCCGGGACAACTGGGCGTTCCGCGCGGGACGATGCTGTGGGCGGTGACGGTGGCGGCGCTGGCTGGACTCGTGGCGATTCCGTCGTTCGGGGCGCTGTCAGACCGGATCGGGCGACGGCCCGTGTACCTCTTCGGCGCCACTTTCTTACTGGTGTACGCGATCCCGTTCTTCTGGCTGCTGCAGACGGGGTCACCAGTCATCATCGGCATCGCCATCGTGCTCGGCGTCGCAATCGGGCACAATGCGATGTACGGCCCGCAGGCGGCATATTTCTCGGAACTGTTCGGCGCCAGCGTCCGTTACAGCGGCGTGTCGCTCGCCTACCAGCTGGCATCGGTCGCCGCCGGAGGGCTCGCGCCCTTCATCGCCACGGCACTGCTCGCCGCGCATGGCTATTACGCAGTGGCGGCCTACATGATGCTGATGGCAGCGATCACCGTCGTGGCCACGTATCTCGCGCCGGAGACGCATCGAGTCGCGCTGGCGCACTGAACGACGCGGTTCGGCCTGCGGTCACGTCGATCTAGCGCGCGCGGGCAGGGCGGACGACAGAATCAGGGTGCATTCAGCCGTCACATACGCGAGTGCACGACGTGGGAGCTCGTCGAGCCGTATCGGTTGCCGAGCGGGCTGCAGGATTTCGACGTCGAGCAGCCACGGACCTGCGGTTCGAACGTCAGTGGCGCCCAGCACCCCGAAGTACAACACGGCGACAATCGACCACAGGAACATCATCGATCCGGGCGCCGTCCGGAAGACGTCCATCGACGACATCTCGCACGCCGCTCCGCAGACGACGAGTATGCCGCCAAAGATGATCACGAGCGCCATCGCGTCGACCCCGGCAGCGAGCGCGTATCGAATCGCGCGCCGCTTCCCCGCCGGCGCGCGAAGAGCGGCGACGACGGCAAGATCGATCGTCGCGACCGGCAGCAGCGGCTCGAGCTCCCTCAGCGTGGCCAGCGGATTCAGACCGACCGCCCGCGCGTACGCGCGCACGGCCATGCGCGCGTAGATGCCGGCGGGCAGCTCATCGTAGCGTTCGTCGTCCAGCGCCGCGACGACGCGTGGCGACAGCCGCGTGAGACGTGACACGTCGGCAGCGCTCAAACCGCACGCCTCGCGCGCCTGCCTGAGTGCGCTCATGGCCGCTCTATCGGACGCGGCGGCGAACGAATTCACTCAGCCGTAGCGTGGGAGGCGAAGCTGATCTGGCGACAGCTCAGCGCAGGAGCCCTTCTAATCTGGCACCAGGCCCTGCCCCCCGGCACCAGCCCTAACCGCGCGGCGTTGCCGCCCACTTCGAGAAAGCCGAGGCCTCAATGAAGCGCACAGCAATCATCACAGCGTCGATGCTTCTCGCTTTGTCAGCAGGGGCTTCGCTGGAACGGTCCAGTCCGGAAGGACTGCGGCTCCTGCACACGATGCAGAACGGTCTGGGCGGAGCCAAACGAATCGACGCGGTTCACGACGTCGACGAAACGATACGGACTGAGGCCTCGGACGCCAGCGGCGCGGCGCTGGGCGAAGTGCGCAAGCGAACACGCTGGATGCGAACCACGATTTTCGGCTGACTCCAGATTCAGCTGCCGGCACGCAACTTCCCTACTCGGCAGCTCGGTCCGCGTCAGACGTCGATGACGGGGCCCCGATCCGGCGGTGGCGACATCCTGGCCTGTTGACGTCTGCGCAGGGCGACCACCATCGCGACGCATCCCGTCCACGTCGGCAGCAGATCGGCCACCGGCACGAGCTCCAGGGCGAACGTCGGCAGCAATATCGGATGGAACCCGAGGAGCCGCCACGTCAGGATCATGGCCGCCACATCGAGCACTTCATCCGCAAACGCCCATCCGAACGGACCCAGGAGCAATTGGAGCACGTCGGTCGACACGGCGACGGTGTAGGCGAGCTGCACGCGCCCCCGTGTCAGAACTGGTGATTCGAGCCTGCTCAGGAAGGCCTTCAACACGTTGTCGACGAGACTCCTTCTCAGACCATCCTCCTCCTCAGCGACAGCCGATCACGACGTCGTCAGCGCTCACGCTCGCACCGGCGGCTACTTCTCGATTTGATAGATTTCCCGCCGGCCTTCCACCACGAGGTCGTGGTACTCCTTGGTGTGTCGGCCATTGTCGTTGAAGGGTCTCGAATCTGTCGAGCAGAACCGCAAATGATCTCCGCGTGCCGGACTACTGACGCCCGGCATCAGGACGTCACGACGAGAGGCGTATGATGCACGCCATGCGGGACGTGTGGCAGCTGCGCATCAGCCGGGCGGAAGCGCTCGCGGCGCGCGACGATGCAGCGTCCCCGCTGCTGGCGTTCTACGCTGAGCTGCTGCGCGTTCAGCATCGCGTCTACTCGCGCCTGGGCGCGAATGGCCACGACGCACCGTCAGGTGCGCTCGAACACGATCTGCCGGCACTGCGATCGGAATGGCGCCCGGCGTTGCAGGCGATCGCGCGCATTGCGCCGGAAATGCTTGCAGCCGAGGCACGACACCTCGGCGACCGAGGAGACGCCGCGATCGAGGCGGCGTTGCTCTCGTTCTGGTACGGGCCGTCCGATCGACAATTCTATCCAAAAGCCCTGCTGCAGCCGTATGCGCAGCGGCTGGCAGAGGCGGGCGTGGCTCCACGCGGCCGCGCGTTCACGCGCACCGACAATCGTTGTCCGTTCTGCGGCG
>Ga0114129_10007871_pt1 | contig 15163 bp, 15 predicted proteins | sample RhiMetdeltSRZDD1_FD_80071 | JGI IMG/M metagenome (GOLD analysis project Ga0114129, IMG submission 80071) | Populus rhizosphere microbial communities from Tennessee, USA - Rhizosphere MetaG P. deltoides SRZDD1 (version 2) (version 2) | ecosystem: Host-associated > Plants > Roots > Rhizosphere >...
GATGGTGACTCCGGCGGCGAGCTCGTCCCACGTCACCGGGGTGGACACCGGCGCGCGCGGCCGCGGCCGCACCGAGTAGACGGAGGCCAGCGTCCGGCCCCAGGCGTTCTGGTTGAAGTCGACGTGCACGCGGTCGCGCGGCCGCGCGTCTTTCCGATAGATCGCCGTGGCCAGCCGGGGATGGCGCCGGGCGATGTCCATCGAGATCGTCTTGGCGACGGTCCACACCGCCTTCTGCGTCGGCCCGCGTACGATCGGCACGTAGACGTGGAGGCCGCGACTGCCCGTCGTCTTCACGTGGGTCGGCATGTCGAGGCCGCGCAGCGTCTCGTTCACCACCTGCGCCGTCTCCACGACCTGAGGCCACGCGACTTCCTCGCCGGGGTCGAGATCGAAGTGCAGGTAGTCCGGGCGATCGACGTCGTCGCAGCGCGCGTACCACTCGTTCAGGTCGATGCAGCCGAGGTTGATGACCCAGAGCAGCGAGGCGAGGTCGTTGATCACGGGAAAGTCGATGACGTTGCCCGAGGAGTGCTCGATGGCGCAGGTCTCGATCCACTCGGGCCGCGGGGTCGGCGCCCGCTTCATGAAGAAGAAGTCGCCGGTGGCGCCGTTCGGATAGCGCTTCATGACCATGGCCCGGTCCCGCACGTGGGGCAGGAGGACCGGCGAGACGTCCGTGTAGTAGCGCAGCAGATCGCCCTTGGTGATGCCTTCCGCGGGCCAGAAGACCTTCTTCAGATTCGTCAGCTTGACCGTCCGGTTGCCGACGGCAAGCTCCACGTCGTTGACGTCCCGCGGAATCTCGACGCGGGCGGGCGCGCGCGCCGGCGCCTTGACGCGCTGGCGCGTCGCCGGATGGTAATCCCGTGTCGGCTGCGCGCGTGGCATCAGCGTCTGCGGCGGGCGGGTCCCGGCAGCGAGGGCGGCCGGGGCGCCGGCGCGTCGTCACCCACACGACCCACTCGCACTTGTTCCAAGTGCGAGGGTACGCGGGGGTCCCACGACGCCGCCGCCCCCGGGCCGCTCCCCCCGCCACCCGCCCGGGCAGGCGTGTGGTGCACGCGGGCGAGACGGGGCGGGCGGGTTCCGTGCCGGACGGCGCCGGCGACGGGGGCGTATGGGAGCTCTTCGCCGGCGCGCACGCAGCGGAGCAGCAGTCCGCCGCGGCTCATGTCGCCGCGGCCTACGAAGTCGAGGGGGAAGGTCAGGCGGTCGCCGAAGATTGCCAGGAGGACGTTCACGTATTTGTCCGACGCGATCGAGCCGAGGAGCGTCACCGAGTCGTCGGGTTTGAGGAGCGCGGCTACTGCGCGCGCGGATTCTTCCAGCGGGCGGCGATAGCGGGGATTGGCGGCGTCGATGTCCACCCGCGCGCTCGCCCGCAGCGAGGCCAGCGTGATCGGCGTGTCCGCCGGTCGGAGGCCGGCGTCGGCCGTGATCACGAGCGGGATGCCGAAGGCCTCGGCGTACGCGAGCTTGCCGCGGAAGTACAGACCCGACACGAAGCTCATGACGTCGCCGAGCCGCGCACCCTCGGCCGTACGAAGCTGCCGGGCGAGAGGGAAGCCGGCCCGCGAGGAGAGCAGCAGCTGCGCGCGCTCGCCGCCACAGTTGGCCGGAGAGAGCAGGAAGACGCGGGCCATCAGGGGTCGCTGCAGTCCCTGGTATAGAAGCAGTTCGGGCAAACGATCTTGCACTTCTGCTCGGCCATCCGCTCACCGCAACGCTCGCAGACGTACACCCACTCGGTCACGCCGGATCGCGAGGAAGCCGGAGGCTGGTTCATGGCGCTACGATACACTCGTTTCATGCCGGAATGGTCCGATCAGCGCTTCCTGCAGACGGTGTTCGACGAGACGCGGGTGCTTCGCAAGCCGCTGCGCGGCATCATCACCGGCTATCACGTGCTGCCGTACGTCCTGGTCGGGCCCTCCGCGTACGATCAGGCGTCACGGGCGGTGGAGGTGCGCGGGCGGATCCGCGTGTCGCCGCGGCTGGTGATCGGCGGCGGCGGACCGACCTACGGCGAGCTGTTCGGGGAGCACGAGCTGATGGACGGCCGGATCGTCGCGCGGCTGTTCAGCTTCCGCTATACGTCGCGGATCAACCTCGAGTCGGAGGACCTCCGGATCCGCCGCTTCGAGCGCGAGCCGCCGGCGCAGCTCGACCGCGTGCTCGAGGAGCTGGCGCAGCGCGAGATCATCGACACGGCCGTGATCTCGTCGCCCGACGCGCGGTTCTATCCGGTCTCGCTGGACCGGTTCATCCGCGAGATTCTGGACCAGGAACTCCCAGGCGGGCCAGGAGGCGAGTGAGCTCGTCGGGGTCGACGGGCTTCACGACGTGGGCGTCGAAGCCGGCCTCCTCGGCGCGGCGGCGGTCGTCGGGGTCGCTGTAGCCGGTGAGCGCCACGAGGAAGGTCCGGGCCCCGGGCAGCGCGCGGAGGCGCCGCGCCACCTCGTAGCCGTCGATGCCGGGCAGGCCGATGTCGATCAGCGCCACCGCGGGAGTCTTGGCGCGGGCGATGTCGAGACCCGCGGGACCATCGCCGGCCGCTGCCACGTCGTAACCGTCCAGCTCCAGGAGGACGCGGAGCGCCTCGCGAGCGTCGGTGTTGTCTTCGATGAGAAGTACCAGCGGCATCGTAGCGACTCCACCGTATCATGTGCGCAAAGATGCCGCCCGCGCCTTGACATCCCAAACAGCCGGATGATAAAGAACATGCGCACTTACCGCCCAGGAGGCCTCCCCATGACACCGAAAGCGCTCGGCGCGCTCGTCGTCGCGCTCATCATCGCCGCCGTGAGTTTTCCGGTCGGCGCGCAGGGACCGGTCAAGATCGGCGCCTCACTCTCGCTCACCGGCACGTACGCCCAGCCCGGTCGCTTTCAGCACGAGGGCTACCAGCTCTGCCAGAAGGACCTGAACGCCAAGGGTGGGCTGCTCGGCCGCCAGGTCGAGTTCGTCGTCTACGACGACCAGTCGAACCCGGCCACCGGCGTGCGTCTGTACGAGAAGCTGATCACGGAGGACAAGGTCGACGGCGTGATGGGGCCGTACTCCTCCGCCATCAGCGAGGCGGTGGCGAGCGTGACCGAGAAGTACAACAAGGTCAACGTCGCGCCGCTCGCCGCCACCACGTCGATCTTCAAGAAGGGCCGCAAGTACATGTTCATGGTGATCTCGCCGGCCGAGGTCTACCTCGAGGGACTGATCGACATCGCGGCCAAGCGTGGTCTCAAGACCGTCGCCATCATCAACGAGGACACGCTCTTCCCGAAAACCTCGGCGCAGGGCACGGCCGACCTGGCGAAGAAGGCCGGGCTGCAGGTGGTCTTCACCGAGGCCTATCCGAAAGGGAACCAGGATTTCTCCGCGCTGCTGACGAAGGTCAAGGCGGCCAATCCTGACGTGCTCGCCGCCGCCACCTACTTCGACGACGCCGTGGCGATCGCCCGTCAGATGAGGGAGCTGAGCGTCAACCCCAAGATGCTGGGGGTGACCGTGGGCGGCGATATTCCGAAGTTCCAGGAGCTGCTGAAGGGCACCGCCGACTACATCTACGGCTCCAGCCAGTGGGAAGCGACACTCCCGTACCCCGGCGCCAAGGAGTTCAACGAGGCGTACATCAAGCAGTTCAAGCAGGAGCCGAGCTATCACTCGGCCGCCGGCTACGCGGGCTGCATGCTCTACGCCGAAGGGGTGAAGAAGGCCGGCTCGCTCGACGCCGACAAGGTGCGAGAGGCGCTGCTGGCGCTGAAGACGCGCACCATGTTCGGCGACTATCAGGTCGACAAGGACGGCTTTCAGACCGCCCACAAGATGGTGCTGCTGCAGTGGCAGGACGGCAAGCGCGTGGTCGTGTGGCCGGATGATCTCTCGAGCGGCAAGCCCCGGTTCCCGACGCCCCCCTGGAACGCGCGATAAACCGTGCGGCAGAGGTGAAGCGGAGCGGGGCGGCCTCCCGTTCCGCTGACCGATGAACGTCGTCCTCACCCCGGCCATGCTGGGGCAGGTCGTGGTGTCGGGTCTGCTCGCGGGCGCGCTCTACTCGATGGTCGCGCTCGGCCTCGCGCTGATCTTCGGCGTGATGCGCGTGATCAACATCGCGCACGGACCGATGCTGATGCTGGGCGCCTACACGACCTGGATCCTCTTCGACCGGTTCGGGATGAATCCCTACCTGACCCTGCCGCTCTCGGCGGCGGTGATGTTCCTGCTGGGCGCGCTGCTCCAGCGGACGCTCGTGTTTCGCGTGGTCGACGCGCCGGAGCTCTCGTCGCTGCTGCTCACGTTCGGCGTCTCCATCGCCCTCGTCAACATCGCCCAGCTCGTCTTCACGTCCGATCTCCGCTCCGTCGAATTCCTCACCGGCTCCATCGCGCTCGGGCCCATCGCGCTCTCGAAGTCTCGGCTGATCGCGTGCGCGTTTGCGGCGGCCATCACGGCCCTGGCGTTCCTGTTCCTCCAGAAGACGCGCCTCGGCAAGGCCATCCGCGCGACCTCGCAGAGCCGCGAGGTGGCCATGGTCTGCGGCATCGACGTGCAGCGCATCCACCTCATCTCGTTCGGCATCGCCTGCGCGCTGGCCGCCTGCGGGGGGACGCTGGTGGCGGTGATGGTCGCCATCCAGCCGGAGATGGGGCAGATCTGGACGTTCAAGTCGTTCCTGGTGATCGTCCTTGGCGGCGCCGGGAACTATCCGGGCGCGCTGCTCGGCGGGCTGCTCCTCGGCCTCATCGAGCAGCTCTCCTCGCTGTTCCTGACGACGCAGCTGTCGGAAGCCGTCGCCTACGTCCTGCTCGTGCTGGCGCTGCTCGTGCGCCCAAGCGGCCTGCTCGGCGGACGCCAGACGTGACGCGCGGCCGCACCTTCGTCGGCGCGCTGGCCCTGCTGGCCGTCGCGCTCGCCGTCTACCCGCTGTTCGGGACGGGTTACGGCGTGCGGTCCATGCTGCAGCTCTTCATGTGGGTCGCGCTGGCCAGCTCGTGGAACCTCATCTCGGGGCTCACCGGCTATGTCTCGTTCGGTCATGTCGCGTTCTTCGGCGCCGGCGCCTACACGACCGGGATTCTCGTGACGGGCGCCGGCTGGCCGTGGCCCGCGGCCGCCCTCGCCGGTGGCGTGGCCGGCGCCGCGCTGGCGCTGCTCATCGGCGTGCCCTGCCTGCGTCTGAAGGGACCGTACTTCGCCATCGCCATGCTCGGGCTCAACGAGGTGCTGCGCGCGCTGGTGTCCTACTTCGAGGGTCTCACCGGCGGCGGTAACGGTCTGTCGTTCCCCACGCGCCACGCGACGGTGCCGATCTACTACGCGATGGCGTTCACGGCGGCCGTCGTCATCGGCATGACGTACCTGGTCATCACGTCGCGGTTCGGTCTGCGACTCATGACCATCCGCGAAGACGAGGTGGCCGCGGAGGCGATGGGGATCGACACCTTCCGGCACAAGCTCTACGCGTTCCTGCTGTCCGCGGTCGGGCCCGGCATCGTCGGCGGTCTGGCCGCGCGCGATCAGGGGTACATCGAGCCCATGAGCGTCTTTCCGCTCGCGACGACCATCACGATGATCGTGATGGTCCTCTTCGGCGGGAAGGGGACGGTGTGGGGTCCCGTGCTCGGCGCCGTGCTGCTGTTCGTCTTCCAGGAGGTCGTCTGGTCCCACTTCATCTATCTGCACCAGCTGCTCTTCGGCGCCATCATCGTGGCCGTGGTGCTGCTCATGCCCCGCGGCGTGCTGGGGCTGCTGCAGATCCGCTACCGGCTGCCGAGGACGATCTGATGGCCATGCTCGAGGTGCGCGGCGTGCGCAAGAGCTTCGGCGGCGTCACCGCGGTGAGCGACGTGTCGCTCGCCCTCGAGACCGGCCACATCTACGGCCTCATCGGTCCGAACGGATCCGGCAAGACGACGCTCTTCAACTGCATCACCGGGCTCGAGCGCCCGGAGGCAGGCACGATCGTCTTCGAGGGCCAGCGCATCGACGGCTGGAAGCCGCATCGGGTGGCGCAGCGGGGGGTGGGGCGGACGTTCCAGGTCATCCGCGTGTTCCCCGAGCTCACCGCGCTCGAGAACCTGATGGTCGTCACGCGCGGCCCGCGCGCGGAGGCGGAGGCGCGCGCCCTGGAACTGCTGCGCTTCGTCAAGCTCGAGCGGCTGGCCGGCGAGTACGCCGGCAATCTCTCGTACGGGCAGCAGAAGCTCGTGGAGTTCGTGCGCGTGCTGATGACCGACCCGTCGCTCATCCTCCTCGACGAGCCGGCGGCCGGCGTGAACCGCACATTGCTCAACGATCTGCTCGAGGCCGTCGGACGGCTGCGCGACCGAGGCAAGACCGTGCTCCTCGTCGAGCACGACATGAAGGTGGTGATGGGCCTCTGCGAGACGGTGTTCGTGCTCGATCACGGCGAGAAGATCGCCGAGGGCGCCCCGGGTGCGATCCAGGCCGACGAGCGGGTCATTGAAGCGTACTTCGGTCGCTAGCGGCGCCCTCGTCGTCGCCTTCGCCGTGGTCGCGCTCACGCTCGCCTGGTGCTCGCGCTCGTGGCCGCTCGTGCACGACGCGCCGATCCTGCACTACATTGCCTGGTGCATCGCGGGCGGGGCCGTGCCCTACCGCGATGTGTTCGACATGAACCAGCCCGGCGTATATGTCCTGCATCTGGCCGTGCTCAAGACGCTCGGCGCGGGCGACCTCGGCTGGCGGATCTTCGACCTCGCCTGGCTTGCGCTCACGGCGCTTGCGGTGGCGGCCTTCGCCGCCCCGTGGGGTGTGGCGGCGGCCGCCGGCGGTGGCCTCACGTTCGCCACGTATCACCTCGCCGGCGGCGCCTGGCAGGCCGGCCAGCGCGACTTCCTGCTGTGCCCGCTCCTGCTCGCGGGCGTGCTCGGCGTGGCGCGCTGGCTCGAGTCGCGCGGAGGTCTGACGAGCCTGGCGTGGTCGGGCGCGGCCATGGGCGCCGCCGTCACCGTGAAGCCGCACGCGGGTCTGCTGGCGGCCGCCCTCGGCGTGGTGGTCGTGGTCGCGGCGGCGCGCGGCGGCGTCGCCGTGCTCATCCCGGCCGTGCTGGTGTACGGTGCGACGGCGCTGCTGGCGCCGGCGGGGATGCTCGCGTGGCTGGCGACCGCCGGCGCCCTCGGCGCGTGGCGGGAGATCGTCTTCGCCTACCTGTTGCCGCTCTACTCGCGCCTCGGCCGCGACACGCCGTGGGCGCTCCATCGCTGGCAGCTCTGGATTCCGCTGCTCCTCGGCGCGGGGCTGTCGCTGGCCGCGGCGTGGCGTGCGCGGCATTTCGGCGTGCGGCACGGGCTGGCGCTGCTGGGCCTCGCGTACGGGATCCTCCACTATGTGGGGCAGGGGAAGTTCTGGGAGTATCACCTCTATCCGCTGGCCGCCTTCGCCAGCGTGCTGCTCTTCTCCGAGCTGGCCCCCGCGCTGGCCGCGCGCCGGGTGGTGGCGGCACCGCTCCTGCTCAGCATCATGGCGGCGCTGGTGCTGCTCACGCTCAAGGGCGCCGAGGCGTCGCCGGCCTACTGGGAGCGCGCCAAGGCCGCGCGCGTCGACGCCCTCGTCCGCGAGCTGGCGCCGCGACTCTCCCCGGGCGACACGGTGCAGATGCTCGACACGAGCGACGGCGGCGCCCACGCCCTCCTGCGCCTTCACGCGAAGCAGCCCACCCGCTTCGTCTACGACTTCCACTTCTTCCACGACGTCGACACGCCGATCGTGCGCGCCCTGCGCGCCGAGCTGATCCACGGCCTCGACGCCCGCCCTCCGCGCTTCGTCGTCCTCTTCGAGCAGGGGTGGCCCGCGGGCGGCTACGATCGGATCGGCACCTTCCCCGAGCTCGCCGAGCGGCTGGCCGCGCGCTACGACGCGAGCGAGCCGCTGGAGGGCGTGCGAGTCTATGCGAAACGACACGATCCGTAGCATCGTCGGGGCCTACGACGATCCTCTGATCCGCGCCTATTGCTGGGCGCGGTTCTTGATTCTCCGCCAGCGGTTCCTCGACGAGATCGGCCAGTATCTTCCGCCGTCCGGCGCCGTGCTCGACATCGGCTGCGGCTTCGGGCTGTTCTCGCTGTACTACGCGGCCACGGGGCCCGCGCGGTTCGTGCGCGGTCTCGACGTGAATCGACGTCGCGTCGAGATGGCGCGGCGGGCGGCGGCGCGCCTCGGGATTCACAACGTCCAGTACGAGCACGGCGACGCCTGCGACTGGAAGGGCGACGGCGAGGTGGCCGCCGCCTACATGCTCGACATCGTTCATCACGTGCCGCCGTCCGCGGTGCCGCCGCTGCTGGCCGCCCTGCGGCGCAGCCTGCCCCCCGGCGGCCGCTTGCTCGTCAAGGACGTCGACACCCGACCGGCGCCGAAGCGCTGGTTCACCTGGGCCCTGGACCGCCTCATGGCGCCCCGCACGCCCGTGCGGTACTGGAGCGCCGAGGAGCTGACGGCGGCGCTCGAGCGGGCCGGCTTCGACGTCCGCCGTCACCTGATGGTGGACGTCCTGCCGTACCCACACATCCTCTATATCTGCGAGGCGCGGCCATGAGCGCGCCGACGCTCCTGTCCGCCCATCGGCTCACCGCCGGCTACGGCAAGCTCGACATCCTGCACGACGTGTCGCTCGAGGTGAGCGCCGGCGAGATCGTGAGCATCATCGGCCCCAACGGCGCCGGCAAGTCGACGGCGTTCAAGACGATCGTCGGCTTCCTCCGGCCGCGCCAGGGCAAGGTCGTGTTCAACGGCGAGGACATCACGGGCGTGCGCCCGGACCTCGTCCTCCGCCGCGGCCTCGCCTACGTGCCGCAGGGCCGCATCGTGTTCCCGCAGATGACCGTGCTCGAGAATCTGGAGATGGGAGCGTACATCGAGCCGAGCGCCGCGCGGGTGACGGCGGCCCTCGAGCGCGTGTACGGGCTGTTCCCCATTCTCCACGAGCGCCGCCGGCAGCGAGCGGGGACCATGTCGGGCGGCGAGCAGCAGATGGTGGCCATCGCGCGCGCGCTCATGACGTCGCCGAAGCTGATCCTGCTCGACGAGCCGTCGCTCGGCCTGTCGCCCAAGTTCGTCACCCTCATCTTCGACAAGCTCGTGGAGATGAAGCGCGCCGGCTTCACGCTGATGGTCGTCGAGCAGAACGCCACGCGCGCGCTCGGCGTCGCCGATCGCGGCTATGTCCTGGAGCTCGGCCGCAATCGCTTCGAGGGTTCGGGACAGCGCTTGCTGGCCGACCCGGAGGTCAAGCGGCTCTACCTGGGTGGCTGATGTTACGATGAGTTCCCATGGCGGATGGCCTGGACGATAGCCTCGACGTTCCGGAGGCCGAGCGCCGGAGCGGCTCCTCACGCGGTTCGACTATGCGCTCCGCGAGGGGGGCGTCCTCTTCCTCGGCCGATCCAAGTCGCTGATGGCGGGATCCCGGGGCTTCGTGCCGATCCGCCAGCCATGGCGCATCTTCCGGCGCTCGACGGACCTGAGCACGCTTCCCGACGTCGCCACGGCGCAGCACGAGGTCGCCGGAGCCCGCGCCGCCGTGCCGCCGACCGCCGAGTCGCCGCGCATCACCGCGGCCGGCGTCATCCGGGCGCTTCCCTACCCGGTCATGGTGATCGGGCTCGACGATTCCGTGCGCGAGTGGAACGAGGCGGCCGCTACGCTGTACGAGATCCCGGCCGAAAACGCCGTGGGGCGGCAGTTCCGGGACCTGGACATCGGCTATCGCGCCGAAGGGCTGCGCGCGCGCATCGAGGACGCCAAGCGCGGGGTGGCGAGCGTCAGACTCGACAACGTCGTGTTCAACCGCCGCTCGGGTGAGCCGGTGCACGTCGACTTCTGGGTGTCGCGGGTCTACGACGAGCGGAGCCGGTCCACGACCGTTCTGGTGGCGGCCGTGGACGGCACTCAGGTGGAGCGCGACCGAGAGGAGATCGTCCGCCTCGGCGAACGGTATGCCACGGCCACCGAGGAGCTCCAGTCGACGAACGAGAAGCTCGAGACCACCAACGAGGAGCTCCAGTCGACGAACGACGAGCTGGAGACGACCAACGAGGAGCTCCAGTCGACCAACGAGCAGCTCGTGACCACGGTGGACGAGCTGCAGGCGGCCAACAGAGAGCTCGCCGCCCGGTCCACCGAGCTCCGGCGGCTGTCCGCCTATCACGCGGCGGTCGTGAGCGGCGTGCGGGAGGCCATCGTCGTGCTCGACCACACGTTCAGCGTGACCGTGTGGAATCCTGCCGCCGAGCGGCTCTTCGGCCTGGCGAGCCCGGCGGCGGTGGGCCGCGACTTCTTCTCGCTGCCCCTCGGAACGCCGGAACCGCTCGCGCGTCTGGCCTTCGCCCGCCTGAGCGGCGGCGGCGTCCACGGCGAGGAGGTTCAGCTCGACCGGCCGCTGCCGCAGGGCGGCACGCGGCCCATCGTCGTCCGCTTCGAGACGCTCGTCGACAGCGCGGGAGCCTTCCAGGGCCTCCTCGGCCTCGCCCGACCGGACTAGCTACGCGGCGGCGCCGAAGCCGGTGGCCAGTGCCCGGGTGAGGACGTCCGGGTCCACCGGCTTGACGAGATGGGCGTCGAACCCGGACTCGCTCGCGCGTCGGCGATCCTCGCTCTGTCCATAGCCGGTCAGGGCCACGAGCGTCAGCCGATCGCCGAGCGCCGCGCGGAGCCGTTGTGCCACGGCATAGCCGTCCAGGCCGGGCAAACCGATATCGACGAGGACGAGATCCGGCATGATGCGCAGTGCCGTCTCGACACCGCTGAGACCGTCGACCGCTGTCTCCACCTGATGGCCGTCGAGCTCCAGCGCCAAGCGCAGCATCTCCCGTGCGTCGGCGTTGTCCTCGATCACCAGCACCCGCCGGGCGCCGGGTGTCTTTCGAGGCGGGGGACACTCGATCGCATCGCTCGTGCTCAGCGGCAGGCGAACGGTGAACTCGCTGCCGCGTCCCGGGCCGTCGCTTGCCACGGCGACCGTTCCCCCGTGAAGCTCCGTCAGGCTCCGAACCAGTGTCAGGCCGAGGCCGAGGCCGCCAAGGGACCGCGCGATCGAGACATCGCCCTGAGTGAACAGGTCGAAGACGCGACCCAGCATGTCGCGCGCGATGCCCATGCCGGTGTCGCGCACCTGCACCACCACGTGAGTGTCCTCGCGCCGCACGGCCAGGTCGATCTGACCGCCGGGGTCGCTGTACTTGGCGGCGTTGTCGAGCAGGTTGGCGACGATCTGGGTGAGGCGCGTCGGGTCGCCCTGGACGCGCACGGGCGTGTCGGGCACGACCACCGTCAGCGTGTGACGGCGCGAGTCGATGAGGGGCTTGGCCGCTTCCACGGCGGTGGCCACCGCCGTGCGGACGTCCACCGGCGCCTTGCGAAGCTGGATCCGTCCCCGAGTGATCCGGGAGACGTCGAGGAGGTCGTCGAGCAGTCGGGCCTGGTGACGGACCTGGCGCTCGACGATCTCACGCGCGCGCTGGACGACCTCCGCGTTGTCCTGATGCCGGCGGATGACCTGCATCGCGCTGAGGATTGGCGCCAGCGGGTTGCGGAGCTCGTGGGCGAGCATCGCGAGGAAGTCGTCCTTGTGCCGGGCCACCTCGGCGGCGTCCCGCAGCTCCTCGAGTCGCGCGCGGAGCTCGGCATTCGCCACCCTCAGGGGTTCGACGCGCTCCTCGGCCGTCAGCACGAGAACCGTGATGTCGTCGCTCCGGATGAGCCGGAGCCGGCACGTCACGCTCACGCCGTCGGCATCCACCGTCTCCACGTCAACGGGCGCCGGCTCGCGCAACGTCTGCCGAACGGCGCTCTGAACGGCCGGCAGTCGGTCCAGGGCGCGGACTTCGTCGAGAGGGACACCGGCCGCCCCGGCGGGACAGCCGAACGTACGTTCGGCGGGCGTGTTGCACGCAAGGATCACACCGGCCGTATCGAGCACGAGGGTGGCGATGGGCAACGCCCCGAGCATGGCTGCGAGGAAGTCGGCATGCCCCATGCCGCTCTCCTGTGCAAACACCTTGCCCTTGAAAAGATTCCAGATTCAGACGCGCTGCGTGGAAGACAGGGGCGCTGAGAGGGTGAAGCGACCGCTCAGCCGGCGCCGCTCTGGCGGCGAAGCTCGAGCGCGTTCGCCAGCTGCTCCGGGGCCACCGGCTTCACCAGGTGGACGTCGAAGCCGGCGTCGCGCGAGAGCCGCCGGTCTTCCGGCTGTCCGTACCCCGTCAGCGCGATCAGCAACGGCTCCTGGCCGAGCGAGGCGCGCAGCCGCCGCGCGACCTCGAAGCCGTCGAGGGCAGGCAGGCCGATGTCGACGATGACGACCTCCGGCCGGCTGGCCAGGGCCACCTCGATGCCCTGCAGGCCGTCGCCGGCTTCCTGGACCTCGTGGCCGTCGAGCTCGAGCACCCGCCGGAGCGTCTCTCGCGTGTCCCCGTTGTCCTCGACGACGAGCACCTTGCACGCGCGCGCGGGCGCGCCCGGCCGCGGCGGCATCGCGTCGGCATGCGGCGCGGCCACCGCGGGCAGGCGCACCTCGAACTCGCTTCCGGTGCCGCGCCCGCGGCTGCGCGCCACCACGCTCCCGCCGTGCATCTCGACCAGGTTCTTGACCAGCGTGAGGCCGATGCCGAGCCCGCCCTGCACGCGGGCCGCCGCCGGATCCACCTGGGCGAAGAGGTCGAAGATGCGCGTGAGCATCTCCGCGGGAATCCCCACCCCGTTGTCGCGGACGGTGACGACGGCGTGCTCGCCGTCGCGCTCGCAGGCGACGCTGATGCGCCCGCCCGCGTGCGTGTACTTGGCGGCGTTGTTGAGGAGGTTGGTGAGGATCTGGGTCAGACGCGTGGGATCGGCGTCGACGAAGATCGGCTCGGCCGGCAACGCCACCGCGGTGGTCTGCGCCTTGGCCTGGATCACGCCGCGGACCGCCTCCAGCGCCTCGGTGAGGGCGCTGCCCACGCCAACGCATCGCCGCCGGAGCTCGATCTTGCCGCGCGCGATGCGGGAGACGTCCAGGAGATCGTCCAGCAGTCGGGCCTGGTGCAGCGCCTGCCGCTCCACGACCTCCCGCGCGCGCTGCACCATGGGATTCTCGCCCGCCTGTCGCCGGAGGATCTGCACCGCGCTCAGGATCGGCGCCAGCGGGCTGCGGAGCTCGTGCGCCAGCATCGCCAGGAATTCGTCCTTCTGTCGGTCGGCGGCGGCCGCGTCCTGGAGCTCGGTGATTCGTCGCTGCAGGTTCTCGTTGACCGTCCGGAGCTCTTCGTCCATCGAGTCCGTCGCGGCCGCCGAGGACTGCAGCTGGAGGCGCGTCGACTCGAGCTCCGCGCTGGTCAGGCGCAGCTCCGTGCGCACCACGTCGGCCGAGCTCGTGTCGGCTCGCCGCACGACGAAGCCGGCGAGTCGGCCCGCGAGGAGGAGCGGCGCGACATCGACCGCGCCGTCTGCCGCGTCGACGCGCAGCGGCCGGGCCCCCGCTTCCGTGCGGACGCCGTCCACACCCTTGCGAACGCCGGCATGACGAGACGAAATTCCGGAGGCCGAAAGGGCGAGGCCGACAGCACCGGCGCCGATGCCGAAGGCGCGGCCGGCTGAGGCGTTGTACGCGACGATTCGCTCGTCGATGTCCAGCACGACCGTGGCGCACGTGTCATGAGCGATCAACGCGTGACACAGAGCCGCCGCCGCCGCCACGAAGTCGCTCATCAGCAGTGAAGGATGAAAGTCTAGACCCGGGGAAAACGCACTTCAAGCACGGCGAGCGAAAAAATGGTGGAGCTGAGGGGATTCGAACCCCTGACCCCAAGACTGCCAGCCTTGTGCTCTCCCAACTGAGCTACAGCCCCACGCGAGGGGTCACGGTACAGGCGAAGGCAACGCGGTGTCAAGGTTCGGAGGTGGTACCGGGGAGGGGAATTGAACCCCTATGCCCTCACGGGCACTCGATTTTGAGTCGAGCGCGTCTGCCTGGTTCCGCCACCCCGGCACGCCGCGGACATTGTACAGCCATCCTGCTCGTGGTCTGCCGACCGGACGGCTCGGGCTGTGCCCTGGCGGCTCGAGAAACCGCTCGGCCTTGGCGCGCTCCGCGCGAGACATGGGACGTTGGGCGCATAGTAGATCCATCGCAGGAGGCGGATCGACTCGGCCTTCGCGTAGCGGGTGACGCCCGGGCCTGCGTTCCTTGGACATGTCGCCGTCGATCCCCACGTGCTCTGCCACCTCGGCGCGCAGCCACCAAATGAAACGGGGGCTCGCCGACAGACGTACTTCGCCTTCTTCGCGGTGAGGGAACGGTCGACATAGGCGACGATCGTCCCGTCTCCGTCGACGCAGCCGCGAACGAAATCGCAGAAGTACGGCTTCGGGATGGAGACGGCGTGGAAGAATCGATCGCGCCACTGGATGTGATGGCAGCGTCCTGAGCTGTACGGCGTGATCGCGTTCGTGAGTTCGAGACAACGTCTCACAACGTCCAGGAGATCGATCCCGTGCCTGGTCCGCGAAAGACAGCCGTCGCTGGCGATGAGGCCAACAGCGGAAGCAAGAGACGGAGACCAATCGGGAATTGGCCGCAGCGGGGATGGCCCACGTGGTCGCGATCGAATGCCGGAGGCCAGGAGGTGGCGCCGAACGGTGCTCTCACCGCAGCCGATCCGTCCGGCGATGACGGCCATGGTCAGACGGTTATCCAAGTACATGCTTTGGAGTTGGGCAGGATCGATGGTGCGTCGGCCAACGCGCATACACGAGGTTCCGCACGCGTGACCCCCGCGTCAATGTGGCAAAACCCATATGCCTCCAGCCTTGACGGCGGCGTCGTGGAATCCGTACACTTCATGTTCTTACGCGACTTTCGGGTGGCGCGTACAAACCTCAGGGAGAGAACAGGTGGATGACGCGCTGGTTCGAGAGCGTGTCCGCGAAATGCTCGGCGCTCGGCGCCTCCCGGGCGACGATCCGGCCAAGCTATGGGCGGGACCGAGCATGGGAAAGCCGTGCACCGCCTGTGGTGAGACCATTCGCACCGCGACCGAATACGAACTCGATTTTCCCAACGTGACGATCTTGCTCCATCCGCGCTGCTATGCGATCTGGAACGAGGAGCGTCGCCGAGGTACTTCGCAGGCCTCGGCCGAACAGGCCTCCTGACGGTGTGACAGAA
>Ga0114129_10007872_pt1 | contig 15163 bp, 11 predicted proteins | sample RhiMetdeltSRZDD1_FD_80071 | JGI IMG/M metagenome (GOLD analysis project Ga0114129, IMG submission 80071) | Populus rhizosphere microbial communities from Tennessee, USA - Rhizosphere MetaG P. deltoides SRZDD1 (version 2) (version 2) | ecosystem: Host-associated > Plants > Roots > Rhizosphere >...
GCCGTGCGCCACGCCATCCTCGAACTCATCGCTCGACCACCACCGCAGCGATGTCCGCATTGCCGAAAATGGATTTGCAACGAGCAGCAGCGTGAGTGAATCTGCCAAAGTAGTGCTAGGGCGTGTACTCATAAACGCGCGGGCAATGTCGGCTTTGGGTAATAGCGGACGTGGCCTGGGCGTCGCGGAATGTCCGCCAATGGACCCGGACCGGACCTTGGAGTGGCTGGCCGGTTGTAAATTCGTTCACTTGCCTCCTGACCGACCTTCACCGACTGGATATCATGCTTTGCAGTCTTGGCCCGAGAGGGATCGGATGCATTCCGTCAATGGAAACGACGCGAGTTCATAACTCTGCTCGGCCGCGCGGCGGCGGCGTGGCCGCTGGCGGCGCGGGCGCAGCAGCGCGAACGGATGCGGCGCAAAGGCGTTAGGCCCGCAACTCACAAGGAGAACAGAATGCGTGCCGCGACCAGGATGGCTCTCGCCACGCTACTCGTCCTCGCCTCCGCGTCGGAGGTCACGGCTCAAAGCCGTCACCGCGCCGCTCAACGCGGCCGAGCGCCACCGGCTGAATTCCAGCAGCACTACCCGACCACGAGCCCCGCCGTGAAACCGTTCACGGCCGAGGAGGCGGGCTGGTTCGCCCGCGCGAGCAAGGTCTACTGATCCACATGCCCCGGAAAGTGCTGCAGACGCTGTGCTGGCGTAAGTCGCTGGGGGGATCAACCTCGACCCAGGATCGCTAGTGACGGGCATATCGTCCGAGAAATCTTGCCCATACTGATAGTAACAAGCGTTCCGAGATGGACTCGCCTCTTCGCTGCTTCGTGCCGTCCTCGCTCGCCTAATTGACCTCTCCTCATGGCACGAAGCGGAGCTACGGAGATGTCTGCTATTCGACTGCTTTGGGGGGGCAAAGCGGACATCAGCCAGCGATTGTCTATCAATCGCGATTTATGAGTACACGCCCTTAATGCATCGGCCAGATCGAGGCCACGGCCTGTTCGAGACCGGTGCGCCGGATCAGCGAGGTCGCGCGATCCTGCGCCTCCTCGTAGAGATCGTGCTCGTTGAGGGTGAGCACCTTGCCGCCGCGCATGAGAATCTTGCCGTCGACAATGACGGTGTCGGCACATCCGCCGTGTGCGCAATAGACCAGGTTCGCGATGGGATTGTGGACGGGTTGCCACTCCGGCCGCCTGATGTCGAGCAGCGTGACATCCGCCTTCTTGCCGACTTCGAGCGAGCCGAGATCCTTCTCCCACCGCATGCACCGGGCGCCGTTGATCGTCAGCATCTCGACCGCCGTCTCGGGGCGAAGCACCTTGGGATCGAGACGCGCTTCATGCAGGCCGCCCACGATGAGGAATGCTTGCCGGATCGCATCCAGATAGTTGCTCGACATGGCCGAATCCGACCCCAGCGACAGCGACAGACCGAGTTCCAGCATTTCGGGCGTCTTGCCGTGGCTGATGTTGCCCATGGCCTGATGCATGGACGCGCTGGGCGCGAGAGAAATCTTCACATCCCGCTTCTGCAGCATGTGCAATTCCTTTGCATCCACCCAGCCCATGTGGAGCAGCAGCATATTCGGGCCGAGCAGCCCTAGTCTTTCGAGCCGCGCGATATCGCCCATGCCGTACTTCAAATGCGAGGCGACGGTCTCGTCGCGATTCTCGCAGGCGTGGCCGATGATGCCGACGCCGCGCTTCTCGGCAAGCTTGCCCAGCCGCCGCAGCAGATCGTCCGACATAGCGACCGGCACGCGGATCGAGAACCAGGCCTTGAGGCGGCCGTCCAACGCGCCTTCGAACTCGGCGACCATCTCGTCGGCGCGAACGAGCGCCTCGTCGGTCGGCTCGAAGAAGCCCTTCGGCAGATCGCCCATCGTCGTCTGGCCCATGTCGAACACGGTGCGGGCGATCATCCCGCGCATGCCGCTCTCCTTGACGGCCTGTGCCGTCTCAGCGCTGAAGTAGCTGCCCGGATCGGCAAAGCACGTGGTGCCGGCACGGATCATCTCGAGCTGGGCAAGCCGCGCGGCGCACAGCGCGTCGCCCTTGTCCATGTGCGCCTCGACCGGCCACAGGCGGCGGAACAGCCGCTCCGGTCCCGAATAGGCTTCATCGCCGCAGCTGCGCCCGAGCTGCTGGGCATTGTGAACGTGGGTATCGAACACCCCGGGCAATGCGAGCTTGCCGCGTCCGTCGATGACGTCGTCGCCCGGGCTGGACGCAACCTCACCGGTCTTGCCGACCGCGACGATGCGGCCATCCTGGATGGCCAGCGCGCCGTCGCGGATGATCCGGCGGCTCGGATCGACGGTGACGAGATAGTCGATATTGGCAATGACGAGGCGAGGCATGGGCGACGAAGCTCCTGGCTGTTTTTCCGGGCAACCGATGTCCCGATCCCGAAATTCGCATCGTTGTGCGGCAGCTTCGTTTGCCAACTTCGGAATCGACGCCCGCGTCGATCCAAACAGACCGACGTTCTCCACGCAATGTCCGCTCTGGTTGCAGCGCCGGCCGGACGCCGCGCGACGAACGATGGAACGAGCACGGCGCTCGGTGTAGGCTTGCAACCTGCTGCGCGGGACAGGCCGGGTTCTCGATCGTTGGCTTTGGCGTCCACAACTTGAGCGTCCTTCGTGCGCACCGCGCGAGGACGCCGGGAGAGATCCATGACACTTCCCCGCCGTCGCTTTCTGCAATTGGCAGCGAGTGCGTCCGCACTCCCGGCGCTCGGTCGCGTCGCCAGCGCGCAAACCTACCCGTCACGGCCGGTGCAGCTGCTGGTCGGCTATGCGCCCGGCGGCGTCAACGACATCGTGGCACGGCTCACCGGGCAAATGGTCGCCGAGCGGCTCGGCCAGCAATTCATCATCGAAAACCGCCCCGGGGCCGGCAGCAACCTCTCCACCGAAGCGGTCGCGCGGGCAAATCCCGATGGCTATACCCTGCTCGAAGCCTCCACATCGAACGGGTGGAACGCGACGCTCTACCAGAATCTCAAGTTCGACTTCATCCGCGACATCGCGCCGGTCGCGAGCACGGTGAAGACCTACAATGTGATGATCGTCAATAACTCGTTTCCGGCGAAGAGCGTTCCGGAGTTCATCGCCTATGCCAAGGCCAATCCCGGCAAGATCAACATGGGATCGGCCGGCCCGGGAAGCTCGCCGCACCTCTACGGCGAGCTGTTCAAGGCGATGACCGGCGTCGACATGGTCACGGTGCATTATCGCGGCGATGGTCCCGCCATCCCCGAGCTCATCGCCGGGCGAATCCAGGTCATGTTCGGCTCCGTCGTGACTTGGGCCGAGCAGATCAAGGCAGGCACGGTGCGGGCCCTGGCGGTGACCAGCGCAACGCGGACGCAGCTGCTGCCGGACCTTCCGCCCATCGGCGAGTTCGTGCCCGGCTACGAGGGCATCGGCTGGCAGGGAATCGGCGCGCCGCGGGGCACGCCGGCCGACGTCATCGCCAAGCTCAACGGTGCGATCAATACCGGGCTTGCCGATCCCAAATACAAGGCCCGCTTCACCGACCTGGGCGCGGAGATATTTGCCGGCTCGCCCGCCGATTTCGGCAGGTTCATCGTCGACTATACCGAGACATGGGCCAAGGTGATCCGCGCCGCCGGCGTCAAGGCCGAATAGTCGCGAAATGCACCTGCCGGCGCCGCTTGGTTCTTCTGTGTTGAGCACATCATCGCGCTCTCAGGCCAAGCGGGCTTCAATGATTGACCATGTCCGCCACCGCGGCCGCGATGGATTTTGGCGTCTGATAGACTTGTTGAACGATCTCCTGGACCGCATCGCCTGAAACTGGATTGATCTCCAGTTTCATTTTCTCGGCGTCAGCGAGAAACTCCCCGTCCTTCATGGTATCCATGAAGGCCTTGCGCACAGCGACCATGCGGTCCGCAGGAATGCCGGGAGGCATCAGGAAGGGGCGTCCCATCGGCTGGCGCGCGAACACCAGCTTGAAGATCTGCTTCTCCTCATTGCTCTTGGCAAAATCCATGATCAGAGGAACGTTCGGCAGGTCGGGGTGCCTGCTCAGCGACAGCTGCACCAGGACGTTGATCCGCTTTTCATCGATCCAGTTCTGGTGGGTTGCGGTCACGCTCGACCATGACCAGCCGCAGCGCCCCATCACTTCGCCGCGCTCCATCGCCAAGTCGATGTCATTGCCGCCCGGATAGCCGGCGATGATCTTGAACTTGGTGCCGATCGTGGCATTGAGAACCTTCGGAAATTGATCGGTGTCGGCAGCCGGGCCCGTTCCGCCGACCGTCAGCTCGTTCTGCTTGACCTGTTCGAGCTTGGTGATGCCGGTCGTGTGCCAGGCGACGCACACGCTGACTTCGTCATTCATGCTGCCAATCCAGTTGAATTTGGCCGCGTCGAATTGAGCCTTGGTCGAGCCGAGCAAGGGATCGAATGCGGTACCGCGGCCGATGATCCCGAAAGCGGTGCCGTCCTTGGGTGCAACGTTATAGAGCCAGTTAGCGAGCACGAGGCTGCCGGCGCCCGGCATATTCTTCGGGACGATCGTGGGATTGCCCGGGATGAAACGTCCCATGTGGCGGGCCAGCGAACGGGCATAGACGTCATATCCGCCACCAGCGCTGTAGCCAATGTAAAGATCGATATTCTTGCCCTTGTAAAAGTCGGCCGGGCTTTGCGCTTGACCGACCGAGATCGGGCAGAGTGCGAGGATCGCGACCACGACGCTGCGGTCCAGAGCCACAAGACGCATGATATCCTCCCATTGCAGGGCTTCGCGGATCACGTGGCACCAACAGCAATGATGTCATTATGTCGCCGACTTCGCGGCCGGGCCAGACCGTGCTGGTGCAACGATCGGCCGCACAACTTCGGTGTTCGCCTGCTTCCGGGCCAACCCGCCGTCTGCTATTTTCCATGCTGCTTCAACGTCATCGAGGAAATGCCCGCTGACGATACTCCCCCGGCCGCCGGTTCGATTGCTCCGCTCATTTTCAAGGCCGCGGAAGCGGATAGCACGGACGGCGTGCGATCAATTGGCCACAGAGAGTAAAGGCGGGTTACCCGCGGGAGCAACGATGATGGCACGGCGAATTGTTCTCGGGTTGCTGATCGCAGCCGGCATTTGCGTTTTTGCCGCCGGCCCTTCAGCGTCACAAGACTATCCGAACCATGTCATCAAGATGATCGTGCCGTTTACACCGGGCGGCCCGATTGACACCATGGCCCGGATCGTCGCGCACGAATTGTCGGCCAGGCTCGGGCAGGAGGTCGTCGTCGACAATCGGCCGGGTGCAGGCTCCACGCTCGGCTCGAAGGCAGCCGCCGGCGCCGACCCCGACGGCTATACGCTGCTGTTCGGGTCATCCGGCTCGCTCGCAGTCGCGCCCGCGCTCTACGCGAAGCTCAACATCGATCCCCTCAAACTGTTCGCCCCGGTCGCATCGGTCTCGCTGCTGCCGCACGTACTCGTCGTGGGGCCGTCCGTGCCGGCGAAAACCGTGCAGGAATTCGTCGCATACGCCAAGGCCAATCCGGGTAAGCTCAATTACGGCGCCGGGCTCGGCACGCCGCCGCATCTCTTGAGCACGTTGCTCAAAGCCAAGGCCGGAATCGACGTCACCTACATTCCATACAAGGGCTCGGCGGCGTCCATTACCGATCTCCTGGCGGGACAGACGCATTTCACGATCGATGGGCTGCTCGGCCTCTATCCGCTCATCAAAGAGGACAAGGTGCGAGCATTAGGCATCGCGCGCGCCGAGCGATGGCCGGCACTGCCGCAGGTGCCGACGCTGGTCGAAAGCGGATTTCCCGATTTCACGCACGATGCCTGGACCGGCGTGGTCGCGCCGGCCGGGACGCCGGCCGATGTGGTCAATACGCTCAATCGGGCCATCAACGAAGGCCTGCAGTCGCCGGAGATGAAGGAGAACCTGGCGCGGTTCAGCGCGATTGCGAAGGCCGGCACACCGCAGGACTTCGCCGCTTTCATGCGGAGTGAGCTGCCGAAATGGGCGGAGCTCGTTAAACTCGCAGGCGCAACCGCGGAATAAGGACGTTGGCGCAATAGCGAAGCGCATCACCCCGGCTGCCAGGCACAGGAGCGCAACTCCACAAGAAACTCAGTCCATCGCGCCGATCGTCGAAGCGAACGGCGCGATCGCCAGTGTGGCGGATTTGACGTTCCCACCAGCTGCGCCAGCCGGCCGCGTTACGGCTGCTTGGGATCCATCAGTACGAACAAAACGCGGCAGGCTGTGTGCCGCGATTGATCCAGGCGTGATTGGTCGCTTGCTGGATGACGACATCACCTGCCTTTACGTGCACGACCGTGTCGTCGAGCATCATGTCGATCTCGCCGGACAGGATAACGGCATAGTCAACGGTTCGGGTGCGGTGCATCAGCGGATGCTTCACGGGAAGGCCCCTCGCCGGTGCGTGATCTCCGACCACCTTCATCATGAAATTGGGATCCATCTTCGCCTCCGCGGCAGGGTCGAGCGGCGGAAATTCGACCACCCGGATAGCCGTACCGTTGTCCGGCGGTGACAGACCGATCGGCTTGGTCGCGCTGTCGTCCTTGAACGAGAATCCGGGCGGCGACGAGTCCGTGATCCACAGATTGGCTGCGGGGATCCCGGACTTCCCCGGACTGAGCGTCAGCCGGCTGTCAAACAGCGCAACGGCCTTGTTGTTGGAATCGAGTCCGGTGACGACGCGGCGGATGTCTGCCGCCGTGCCGGCTGAACATGCCAACATGACCATGACGATCGACCAGACTGTCCTACGGATCATCGCTTCCTCCCTTTTTTGTCCGAATGCGACATGCCTTGCGGGGTTGCTCTCGCCGTCAGTGGCATCCCTGGCGACGCTTGCACGGCAGACTGGCAATGTTCGCCGCTACCGACAAGGCCCCCGGCGTCCGGTTGGTGTCTCGGTTTACTGAGACACCAACCGCTCATACCGTGACGCCGCGGGAATAAATCGCGCGCTCGACGATCGTGTCTGCGGGTGGCCCGATGACGGGCCGTCCCGAGGAGGACAGACGTCATGGCGAACGATCATGACCATCACGCCGACGGCATCGCGAAGCCCACGCGTCCAGGCACCGAAGGCCGGGCTCTTGCAATGGCGCGCGATCCGCGCCGCGTCTCAGGCGGCACCGCGATGTTGACCAAATCCGAGATTGCCCTTCTGGCCGTCGCCGTGCTCGGCACGCTCGCCGCCTGGGTGACGCAGGCGCATCCGTCACCGGTGCGCCCGATCCCGGACCAGCGGGGTTGGCCTGCAACGTTCCGGCGGGCGCCGCCCGGCTCGTCGAGCCGCTTACAAGCAAGCGCACGTGACGGGATGGACCGTCGGCTTGCACGGTTCATCAACGCCGGCAGATCGTGCAAAGACACCAAAAAGCGCCGAAGGCCCACGCGTCATGGTGCGGCTGGCTCGCTCTTGCGCGCTTCGGCCTCGGCCAGCGCGCGCACGAGCTTGTGCGGCGTCAGCGGCGTCTCGCCGACCTCCACCCCGAGCGGGCGCAAGGCATCGTTGACCGCATTGAAGATGGCGGCCGGCGGCGGGATGGCGCCGCCTTCGCCGACGCCCTTGATGCCGTATTCGGTGTGCGGCGACGGGGTCTCGATGTGGTGGATGCTGATGCGCGGGATGTCGGTCGCCCCCGGCAGCATGTAGTCGGCGAGCGTCGATGCCTGCGGCTGCCCGTTGGCATCGAAGGCCATCTCCTCGAACAAAGCCGTGCCGATGCCCTGCACCGCCCCGCCCAGGGTCTGTCCCTCCACGATCATCGGGTTCACCATCGTCCCGCAGTCCTCGACGATCACGTAGTCGAGGATGTGCACGCTGCCGAGCGCGCGATCGATCTCCACCACCGCGGCATGGGTGCCGTAGCTGTATTGACCGCTGTCGACCTTGGGCTTGAAGCCGCCGGTGACCTCCATGCCGCCGGCGTCGGTGTCGGGCGGCAGACGCTGCGGATTGAGGTACCAGATGGCGGCGACGTCCCGCACCGAGATGTCGCCGGACGGCCCGTAGAAGACGCCGTCGCGCAAGGTGACATCCGCGGCCTTGCATTGCAGCAGGTGGGCCGCGATGGCGGCGAGGCGGCCTTTCAGTATCTGGCAGGCGCGCGCCACCGCCCCGCCCGCCATGGTGATGGAGCGCGACGCATAGGTTCCGGTGGAATACGGCGTCATCGCGGTATCGCCAAGGACGACGGCGATCGCGGCAACGGGAATCCCGAGCACCTCGTGGGCGATCTGCGCGAGCGACGTTTCCATGCCCTGACCGTGGGAATGCACGCCCACGCGGATCTCGAGCCCGCCGTCGGGTGTGAAGCGCACCGCCGCCTGCTCGTGCCCGGGCGTGAACGGATAGCCGGCCGCGCTGAACAGCGCCGTGCCGTGCGCGGTCATCTCGATGTAGTTCGCAAAGCCGACGCCGATGAGGGTGTCGCCGTGCGGGAGCGCCTGCCGGGCGCGGATCGCCGGCAGGTTCACGCGCTCGCGCGCGATGTCGAGGCTTCTGCGATAGTCGCCGCTGTCATAGGCGTTGCCGGTCACGGTGACGAACGGCATGGCCGTGTCCGGCACCAGGTTCTCGCGCCGCACGTCGCAAGGCTCGCGGCCGACCGCGCGCGCCACCGCATCGATCGTCAACTCGATGGCGAAACAGATGCCGGTGCGCGCGACCCCGCGATAAGGAACGATCGGCGGCTTGTTGGTGGCAACGGCGGAGGTGCGGACACGATAGGCCGGCAGCGCGTAGGGACCGGGCAGGTGCCGCGCGGCCATGGTGCTCTCGAGGCATGACGTGAACGGCCACACCGAATAGGCGCCGGCATCGACGGTGATATCGGCCTCGACCCCCAGGAGCTTGCCGCGCTCGTCGGCATAGGCGGTGACGGCGTAGTGATGTTCGCGGCAGTTGGCGCCGGAAATCAGATGCTCGCGGCGATCCTCGACCCAGCGGAACGGCGTTCTGAACGTCCAAGCGAGCCAGGCGATGCACAGCTCTTCCGGCTGCAGCACGCATTTGTAGCCGAAGCCGCCGCCCACGTCGGGCGCGATCACGCGCACGCTGCCTTGCGCGATCCCGAGATGCTCGGCGATCGCGGTGCGGATCATGTGCGGCACCTGCGTCGAGGTATGGACCACGAGCTGGTTGCTGCGCGGCTCCCAGTGCGCGAGCACGGCCTTGCCTTCGAGCGGGTTCATCGCCTGGCGCGCCATGCGGTAGCTGCGCCGCACCACGACCGGCGCGGTCAGTGCGACGTCGGCGATGCCCTTGTCGAACGCCGTCTGCAGGAACAGGTTGTCCTTCCAGGACTCGTGCACCAGCGCGGCCGGCGCGTCACGCCCCGCAATCGCATCGACGATGGCGGGCAGCGGTTCGAGGTCGAGCTCCATGCGCCCGACAAGGTCCTCGCCCTCGGCCCGGGTCGCGGCCACGCACATCGCGACCGCTTCACCGACGAAGCGGACCTTGCCGCGCGCCAGCGGCGGGTACTCGGACGACTTGAAGCCGGGCAGGCCGAGCTTGGCCTGGACCGCTCGGATATCGAGGTCCTCGGCGACAAAGACCGACGGCTCCGCCCCCGGCGGCTTGCGGATGGAACGGATGCGGGCGTGAGCGAGCGGGCTGCGCAGGAAGGCAACCTCCTGCAGGGCGGGCAGCGCGATGTCGTCGACGTAGCATCCGCGGCCGCGCAGGAAGCGGGCGTCCTCCTTGCGCAGGACGCTCGCGCCGATGCCCTGGCCTTTCCGGTCCGGATTGACCATGACGCGTGCCCGATTTCCGCTCCGACATGGCTAGACGTTGGTATACCAAATTCGCAACCATGCCCTTGGAAGGCATTTAGGCAAAGACCCGATAGGGTTATCGCAAAGAAGCCGTGGACCCTGCGGCTCCAAGCATCCCGTGTCCCGGATGCGGTGCAGCGCGAGCGGCAGCGAAGCGGTGCGCCGCTGATCCGGGACCGTCGTGAAGGCGATGTTCCTAACGATCCCGGGTCTGCAGCGCATCATTGCGCTTCGCTCCATGCTGCGCTGCGCCCGGGACACACTCCCTATCTTGGCGACCGCAAGTCAAGCCCGCGGGTGACACCTGTGAATGTGAAGCTCTGCGTCAACCAACGCCGTCCGCACGCGAGATCATTTCTTGACCAGCGGGCAATCGGACTCGCTGAGCGGACGGAAAACGTCGTTGCCGGCCAGCGTGTCCTGCACCTTCTCCAGATCCCATGGGTTCGCAGACTCGCCGGGGCGGCGCACCTCGACCAGGTACATGTCGTGCACCAGCCGGCCGTCGTCCCTGATCTTGCCGTTGCGGATGACGGCATCGCTGACCGGCATCTCGCGCATCTTCTCGGCGACCTTGGTGGCGTCGAGCGAATTGGCGGCTGCGACCGCGCGCAGATAATGACGCGTGGCGGAATAGACGCCCGCCTGCCCCATGGTGGGCATGGCCTTGTGCCGATCGAAGAACTTCTGCGCGAAGGCGCGGCTTTCGTCGTCGTAATTCCAGGTGAAGCCGGTGATGTAGGTCAGGCCCTGCGCGATATCCAAGCCCATGCTCTTGACGTCGGTGAGGAACGTCGCCGGGGCCACGAAGCTGATCCCCGCCTTCTGCAGGCCGAACTCGTTGGCGGACTTGAGCGTGTTGACGATGTCGTTGCCGCCGCTCGCCACCACGACGCCGCGCGCCTTGGAGGCTTGCGCCGCCAGGATGAGCGAGCTGAAATCCTGCATGCCGACGGGATGCTTGACCGAGTCCAAGGTCTTGCCGCCCATCTGCTCGATGGCCTTGCGGAAATCCGCTTCCAGCGCGTGACCGAAGGCGTAGTCGGCGGTGATGAAGAACCAGCTGTCGATCTTCTTCTTGCTCAGCGCCTTCACCAGACCGTAGGAATTGGAATAGGTGTCCCACATCCAATGGAAGGAGGTGGGCCCGCAGCTCTTGCCCGTCAGCGCCAGCGAGCCGGCGGTGCTGGTGATGTTGATCTTCTTGAGATTGCGCGCGACCTCCTGCACCGCCAGCGCGGTGCCGGAGTTCGGCATGTCCACGACCAGTTGAACACCTTCGGCGTCGTACCAACGCCGCGAGACCGCGGCGGCGATGTCCGGCTTGTTCTGATGGTCGCCGCCGATCGCCTTGACCGGCTTGCCGAGCACCGTCCCGCCCATCTCCTCGATCGCCATTCGGGCGCCCGCCAGCGAGCCCGGACCGCTCTGGTCGGCGAAATTGCCCGCCATGTCGTTGAGCACGCCGATGGTGACGGATGCCGGCTCGGATTGCGCATGCAGGGCCGTGGTGGCGCAGGCCAACATGCAAGCTGCAGAGATGACGACGACGCACCTGGTCATGACTCTCTCCGTCGCACGAAGCTATCGTTTGCATGCTAACAATCGGCCGTTGGGTGTCAACGGCCGTTCGCCTTGACGCAGATTGAGCCGTGCATCTGCGAACGCGGCAGCGCGTCATGCCGCCTTGGTCTTCGCCGCGATCTGTTCGAGCACGAGACCCTTCGTTTCAACGCCGACGAGCAACAGCGCGAACGATGCAATCAGGAACGTCAGGGCGAAGGTGTGCAAAACATAGGCACCGAGCCCGTAGGCGAGCATGAAGCCGACCACGGCGGGCGCGAGAAACGAGCCGATCCGGCCGATGCCGAAGAACCAGCCGACCGCGGTCGCGCGCAGGTGCGTCGGGTGCAGCTCGCTGACATAGATGCCGGTCGAGCCGTACACGCCCGGATTGACCCAGCCGACCGCCGCGATCGCCGCGTACATCCACAGCCCCGAGGCTTCGGCAAACCAGAGGTGGAAGAATGCGCCGACGAAGTAATAGAGAAACAGCACCGGCCGCCGGCCGTACCAGTCGATCAGAAACCCGCACGCGGCATATCCGACCACTGCGGCCAAGGACTGAACGAGCTGGAAGCTGATGGCCTGCGACAGCGGGATGCCGCGCTGCGTCAGGATGGTCGGCAGCATGAACAGGATGCCGTTCGACGACCACAGGAAACAGAACGAGACGATCCACAGCAGGATGGTGCGCTTGCGGCGGCCGGGCGCGAGCAACTCGAACACGGTGACGTGGTGCGCGGCGGCGGCGCCGGTTTCCGCGACCGCTTCCGGGACGGCCTTGGCCGCTGCCACGGTGCCGGCCTTGACGTCGGATTGTCCGAGCGCCTGGCGCTCGATCTGCTCGACGGTGCGTTCCGCCTCCGCCACCTTGCCCTGGCTGAGCTGGTAGCGGACCGATTCCGGCATGTAGCGGCGCACGAAGAACAGCAGGATCGCCGGAACGATGCCGACGATGAACAAGGCGCGCCAGCCGAAGTTCGGCACGATCGCGAGGCTGAGCGCGGCCGCCACCACCAGGCCGACCGGAAACCCCGCCATCATCGTGCCGGTCATGCGGCCGCGGATGCGCCCCGGGCTGAATTCCGAGGTCAGGGTGAGCGTGACCGGGACTTCGCCGCCGAGACCGAAATTGGACAGGAAACGGAAGACCCCAAGCGACAGCACGTTCCAGGACACGGCCACGAGGCCGGTGAAGAGCGCAAAGATGCCGACGGTGGCCTGGAACGACGTGCGGCGGCCGATGTAGTCGGAGATCGTGCCCCAGAACAGCGCGCCCAGAAACGCGCCGACCAGGCCGACGGTGGCGAGCAATCCCGCCTGCGCCGGCCCCAGGCCGAACTCCTTGGCGATCGGCGGCAGCGCGGCGCCGAACAGCGCGAAGTCGGCGGCGTCGAACATGACACCGAGAAAGGCCAGCAGGAAGAAGTTGCGATGCCAGCGGGAGAACGGCAGCCGCTCCAAGCGCCCAACCAGTTCGGCGGATTTTTCCTGCTGCAGGCTCATCGTTCTCCCCCCATCTCGCGTTCTTGTGCTCGCGCGTGACGCTCGCGAGGGGGAGTGTCGGCGAGCATTTGATCTCCCGCAAGGGAGGTCCCGCGCCCGACCGGGGAGGCGCCCCATCCTTCGAGATGAGGGCCGAATACACATTTCCGTCGCTCAGAATTGATCGCGCATCGCGCCGTAATTCACTACTCTTTGCGGCGGCGTATGACATCGTGGTGAAGTCGCAGCAGGGAAAAGGGCCAGCCGATGCCAAGCCTCAAACTCAGCGTGCTCGATGCGTTCGACGAGTTTCGCGCGAGCGGCCTTGCCCGCCCGGCTGCCGAGAAGTTCGCGGGGGCTTGGCTCGCCTGCTTTCTGGTGATGGCGCGCGGCAACATTTTCGCCGCGTTCAGTTTCGAGCACGCCAGTCTCGCCTCGATCTGCGGCATTGTCAGCGCGGCGGTGACCGTCGCCCTGCTCGTGCAGATGGACCGGACGACCGACAGCGTCAGCCGGCAGGCGACGATCAGCGCGGTCGCGACGTTCGTCGGCGATATCTTCGCGCATCCGTCGCACTTTCCGCCGCAGTGGGCGGAGCCGACGGTCACGGCCGCCGTATCCGCGGGCATCGCCATCGCGCTGTGGCATGCAAAGCGGTGGGCGAGGATGTCGGCCTAGCCCTGTCACAGGCGATGAGAACCATGTCCCGAGCCCCGGCCGCCGGATGGCTCGCGCTTGCGCTGCTGGCCGGCGCCAACGCGCCGGCCCACGCCGAGCCAAAGGCGCAGGTGATGACGCCGCTCCTGCTCGCCGTGCACGACGCGCCGATCCCCTTCGTCGGTTCCGACGGGCGCACCCACCTCGTCTATGAACTGTGGATCACGAACTTCTCCGCCCGCGAGGCGGTGGTCGAGCGCGTCGACGTCGTCGCCGACGAGAAGGTCGTGGCCACGCTGGACGGCGCGGCCGTCGCCGGCCGCCTGCAGCCGGCCGGGCGCGGCGAGGCCAGCGCCACCATGGCGCCGAGCACGCAGGCGCTCCTGTTCGTCCACGTCGCGCTGGCGGCGGATGCGCCGATCCCGCGGCAGCTCGCGCACCGCGTCAGCGCGCGCGTTGCGGCCGCGGCGCCGGGGCGGCAGGAGATGCGCGAAAGCGGCGGCGCGACGCCGGTCGCGCAGCGCGACGTGGTGGTGATCGGGCCGCCGCTGCGCGGCGAGCGTTTCATTTCTGCGGATTCATGCTGCGACGCCAGCCGCCACACCCGCGCCGCCCTTGCGGTCAATGGGCGGGTCTACGTGGCCCAACGTTTCGCGGTCGACTGGGAGCAGCTCGACGCGCAAGGCCGCATCTATGCCGGCGCGCAGAGCGACCCTGCAAGCTATACGATCTACGGTCGTGACGTGCTCGCGGTAGCCGACGCACCGGTGGTCGCCGTGATCGACGGCCTGCCCGATCAACCGCCGGGCAAGATGCCGGCGGACATCGCCATCGAGGAGGCCGACGGCAATTCGATCGTGCTCGATCTCGGCGGAGGGCGCTACGCGCTCTACGCCCATTTGCGCGCCGACAGCATCACGGTGAAGGCAGGCGACCGGGTGAAGCGCGGCCAGGCGATCGCGCGGGTCGGCAATTCCGGCAACACGCTCGCGCCCCACCTGCATTTCCACGTGATGGATTCGCCCTTGCCGCTCGCCTCCAACGGATTGCCCTATGCCATCGATGCGTTCACGGTCACCGGCGGCGGCGCGGGCACGCAGGCGTTCGACAAGGCGGAGGCGGACGGCACGCCGCTCGCCATCACGCCCGTCGCACCGCCGCGCGCGGTGCGCAACGCGCTGCCGCTCGACCAGCTGGAGATCAGCTTCGACAGCCGCTGACGTGCCGCGGTGGCGTCAATATCTCGCGCTGCCGGGCGTGCGCGGGAACGGGATTGCGTCGCGCACATTGGCGAGGCCCGTGAGGTAGGCGAGCGTGCGCTCGAAGCCCAGCCCGAAGCCCGCGTGCGGCACCGTGCCGTAGCGGCGCAGATCCCGGTACCAGGCGTAGTGCTCCTTGTCGATGCCGCGCTCGGTCATGCGCGCGTCCAGCATGTCGAGCCGCTCCTCGCGCTGGCTGCCGCCGATGATCTCGCCGATCCCCGGCGCGAGCACGTCCATGGCCGCGTCCGTCCTGCCGTCGTCGTTGACCCGCATGTAGAACGGCTTCAACGTCCGCGGGTAGTCGTACAGGATCACCGGGCTCTTGAAGTGCTGCTCGGTCAGGAAGCGCTCGTGCTCCGACTGGA
>Ga0114129_10007874_pt1 | contig 15161 bp, 9 predicted proteins | sample RhiMetdeltSRZDD1_FD_80071 | JGI IMG/M metagenome (GOLD analysis project Ga0114129, IMG submission 80071) | Populus rhizosphere microbial communities from Tennessee, USA - Rhizosphere MetaG P. deltoides SRZDD1 (version 2) (version 2) | ecosystem: Host-associated > Plants > Roots > Rhizosphere >...
GTCACGATCTATCAGATGGAGTTGCCCTACAACACCGTCATCTCGCAGGACATGTTGAAGAAGGGCATCACGTCGCCGATCGCCGGCTGGACCACGAAACGCGACTGGCTCAACTACGCTTTTGAACAATTTCTTGCACACGACTACGAAATTGCAGGAAGCGACATCGTCGCGACAAAGAAGAAGACGTGCCGGTTTATTTACCGCGATGCGCTATGGCACGGCGGCGATATGATCGGCATCGGAGTGTCGTCGTTTTCTCATTTCGGCGGAGTCAATTTCCAGAATGCGCACAACTTCGAGGAGTATGTGCGCATCCTTAACGAGGATCGCCTGCCGCTGTTGCGTGCCGTTTCGCTGACGCCGAAGCAGAGACTTATCCGCGAAATGGTTTTGCAGTTGAAGACCGGGTGGCTCGACACCGGTTATTTTCGTAAGAAGTTTGGCGTTGATGTTTGGAACGAATTTCGTCCGGTTTATGAAGGACTGGAAGAAAAGGACCTGCTCGCACGTCGAAACGGTACGATCTCGCTGACGCGCCGCGGGCTGTTGGAAGTCGATCACTTCCTGCTTGATTTTTTTGAACCTGAACTTAGAACTGTACGCTACGCATGAATAACAATACTTACGACGTCATCGTAATGGGTGGTGGACCCGCGGGAAGCACTGTTGCAGGCATTCTGGCGCGCGAAGGTCGCCAGGTGATACTTTTTGAGAAAGAAATATTTCCTCGTCATCACATCGGCGAGTCGCTGATGACTGACACTTACTGGACGTTTCGGCGTCTGGGCTTGCTCGAAAAAATGAGAGAAAGTCCATTCGTTCGCAAGTACAGCGTGCAGTTTGCAAACTCTGCCGGCAAAGAGTCGCGCCCGTTCTACTTCTTCGAAGCGGTGCATCACGAGAGCGCCGTTACGTGGCAGATCACGCGCGCGCAGTTCGATCACATGCTGATCAATCACGCTGCCGAGCAGGGCGCCGTGGTCCATCAAGGTGTTTTGGTGAAGCAGGTGCTGTTTGAAGGCGATTGCGCAGCCGGCGTTGAAGTGCAGATGCAGGACGGCACGCGTGAGAAGTTTTATGCGAAAGTCGTGGTCGATGCGACCGGACAGAGCGCGATGCTCTCGAACAAGTTCCGCTGGCGCGTGCGCGATCCAAAACTCAAGAAAGCTGTGCTCTACTCCTATTTCAAGGACGCGCACCGCGAACCCGATCTAAACGGTGGCGCAACGCTCGTGCTGCGCACGGAGCCAGGCAGCGGCGGCTGGTTCTGGTATATCCCGCTCGAGAACGACGTCACGAGCGTCGGCATCGTTGCCGATCCCGATTACCTTTTGAAGGGTCGAGGCCAGGACCTGGCGAAGATTTTTAACGAGGAGATCGAGAAGTGTGAATCAGTCCGGCGGCGCGTTGCCGGAGGCACGCGAGTCGACAAGATCTACTCGATTCTCGACTACTCGTATCGTTCGAAGCATAACGCCGGCAACGGTTTTATCATCATCGGCGATGCTTACGGGTTCCTCGATCCGATCTACTCCTCGGGTGTGCTGCTGGCGCTGAAGATGGCGGAACTCGCGGCGGATGCGATTCACGACGCGTTCAATCACGACGACTTCTCGGTGGCGCGGGTAGGCCAGTAACAGAATAAACTCGATCGAGGCATCGAGTCGATGCGAAAGTTGGTGTACGCGTTCTACAACGACGGGTTCAGCTTCTCTGGCTTCCTGCGCAAGTATCCCGATGAACGCGTTCACATCATCAATCTGCTAATCGGCGACGTATTCAAAGAAGGTGTGGACGCGGTCTACGGCCCGATGTCGGAATTCGCAGAGATCCCACCACCACTCTACGAACAAGTCGACGGCAACATGATCGCTCAGGTTCCGACACCGGAAGAATCAGACCTTCTGCTGTCGGCGAAGTATTTGTACTACGACGATCAGCCCGCCGATTCCCAGTAGTTGCTTGTTTGGGGCAAACGTCGCGTGTTATTTTTCACCTATGAAAACTCTTGCTGAAATTGAAGCGGCGGTCCAATCGCTGACGCCAGAGCAGAAGGAAGAATTACTTCGTTTTATAGAAGCGCTCTTGCTCGGTGGAATGAAGGCTTTTTCGAAAGACGCATCGGCCAACAGCAAGCGGAACTTTCCTATCTCCAAGGGTCGCATACCTTTTACCTCAGCAGATGTAGCCCGCATCGAATCGGAATTTGACGCGACTCTGTAATGTGGTTGCTTGATGGAAATTTGTTAGTTGCGCTCGCGATTGACACGCACGAATTCCATCATCGCGCGCGACGTTGGTTCAATTCACAAACCGAACCATTCGCAACGTGTGCGACCACGGAGGGTACGTTATTGCGTATACATATGAAGGTCGCGCAAGATAGTAGCGCGACCGCGGCATGGTCCGTCCTGGAAGCCATTCATGCTATGCCGGATCACGTGTTCTGGAATGATGGCTTCAGCTACCGAGAAGTTGCGTTCGCCAGTGTGGTGGGCTCGAAACAGGTAACAGATGCCTGGCTGGCGGAATTGGCTCGTCGTCACGGAGCTTCAATAGCAACCCTAGATATCGCCCTTGCAGCTCTTCATTCAGACGTAGCTTTTTTGATTCCGGCGTAGATTCAATTTTGTAACTTCTGTGTCTTTTTGTGGCTAAAACAACAACTTCAATCCAAACTGAATGTGCCGCGGATCGCGTGCTGACGTGATCCGGCCGAACGTCGGCGAGCCGAGAAAGTTGTCCGGCAAGTTGAAGTTCGGATGATTGAAGAGGTTGAAGGCTTCAGCTCGGAACTGCAGGTTCACGCGCTCGGTAAGCTTCGTATTCTTCAACAACGAAGCATTCACATTCTGAAATCCCGGTCCTTCAAGAATATTCCTGCCTGCATTTCCAAACGTGCCCGGGGCCGGGAACGCGAAGGCGGCCGTGTTGAACCATCGCGACGTCGTCGGGTCTGACAACTCAGGATTTCCAACCAGGTTAGGCCGATCGTTCGCCCCGAAGCCGAGAATGGATCTTCCGGTGCCGCTGTTGTCGATCTCCGAGAGCAGAGCGACCGTGAAAGGTCTGCCCGTCTGAAGCGTGACGATGCCGAGTGTTTCCCACCCACTCAAGAGCGTCGAAAGCACGCCGTCGTTTCTTTTAAACGGGAACGCGTACGAGTAACTCAGCGACAGTCGATGAGCAACGTCGAAATTCGAACGCCCGCGCTCCGCAGCGACGTTGTAACTGTTCTGCGGAAAATTCGGATCGCCGGCACTCGTGAAGAAGTTCGAAGCGTCGTCAATCGACTTAGACCACGTGTACGACGCGAGCGCCGAGAATCCACGCGTCAAACGCTGCTGAAAACGCACTTGCAGCGCGTTGTAGTTGGAATTGGCGCGCGACTCCAGCAAGTCAATGTCGTCAAAACGCGGATCGGGTCGCGGGACAAAAGGCAGTCCCGGCGGCACAACGCTGGGCTGCGGCTGGTTGATGTCGCGAGCGGTCAACAGCTTCGTTCCTTTCGAGCCGACGTAAGCAACCTCCAACACGCTGTCACGTGCAAGCTGGCGCTCGATATTGAAGTTCCAATGCTGCATGTATCCGGTGCGCAGGTCGCGCTGAATTGCGAGCGCCGAATCGGGCAGCGGGAACGGAAAGAACGACGGAAACGGGTTGTTCAGCGTTAGCGGCAGGCCCGGCAACGAGAAGAACAAATTGTTATCGAAGAAAGGCGAGTTGAAGTAGAGCGCTTCAGCCGGCGCCAGCGGCGACTGATCGTAATAGACTCCGTAACCACCGCGGAACACAGTCTTGTCCATGACAGACCACGCGAAACCAACGCGCGGAGCGAAGTTGTTTTTATCCGCTTCGAAACCACTGCGCGGCACGCTATTGGTGCCGACGGGCACGAGATTGCGCGTCACGACGTCGTAAACAGCCGCGCGATCCTGGGCATCGACAGGCGGCGAGTTGTATTCGTAACGCAAACCCGCGTTCAGCGTCAGACGTGGCGTGACGCGGTAGCTGTCATTAACGAAAAAGTTGTAACTCTCGGTGCGAATCTGTTGCGGATTATCCACGCGCGCAACGCTGGTAATGAATGGGAAACCGAGCAACAGATCCCCGAGCGCGTTGAATGTAATCTGCCCGAACGGCGAGAACTGAAGCCGCCCGCGCGACTCAACATCACGAAACGCGTTCTGTTGTGAAAAGCGCAAGTCCGCGCCGAATTTGAATAGGTGATTGCCACGAACGTAACTCGAGTTGTTCAGGAACTGGTAGACGTTCGTGACGCTGTCCTGCGGGTTGTTTCCCTCATCTCCGAGCGGCGAAAAGCCGGTGATGGTAATGAAGCTGAGACCCAGGTCGCGCTCGCGCGGTGAAATCGCCGGCAGCCCGACTTGAGAATTAAGCACGCTCGCTTCTTGCGTGACTGACGCCGCGACTCTGCTGAACGCGACACGACTCTCGTTAATAAGTTTCGGTGTCAACACCAGCGTCAGCGCTGCCATGCCGTTTTGACTGCGTCGCTTCACGGTGTTGCCGAATTCAGGCACGAGAAAAAAAGTAGGACCAGTAAAAGGTTCAAACAGATCGCGATCGCCAAAACTGTATCTGAACGCCAACTCGGCGCGACTGTTCAGATTGTGATCGATACGCGCATCGAAGCTGTCGTTGTCGTCGCGCAGAATCGGCGACGATACAAAATTCTGAAAAGGATCGTTGCGATTCGGAAGTGGATAAAGCGCGGCGATTGCGCGACCGACCGGGTTGATAAAGAAATCCGGGATGATGTTGTTGTCGAAGGGCATTCCGGTAAATGGATTTATCGGAACCGGGAAAATACTTTGCGAGAAATTGCCGGCGCGTTCGAGCGCTGTCGGCACGTTTGTAATGCGCGTGATTCCTTCACGCGAACGCGTGCCCTCGTAGTCCGCAAAAAAGAAGGTGCGATTGCGAACGATTGGACCGCCCAGGGCTCCGCCAAACTGATTGCGAATGTACTTTGGCTTTGGTTCTGAAGCAGGCGCGAAGAAATTCCGCGCATCGAGCGCGGCGTTGCGGTGGAACTCGAAGGCGGAGCCGTGAAAGTCGTTCGATCCTGAATTTAGGATCACATTGACCTGCGCGCCGGGATTGCGTCCAAACGAGGCATCGTAAGTGCTCGTCAACATCTCAAACTCGCGAATCGCATCGACCGATGGCCGCACGCCAAACGTGTTCAGTTTCGGATCGACGTTGTAAACACCATCAAGCAGGAAATTGTTTGAGTCTTCGCGTGCGCCGTTGACGCTGAAGGCGAAATCACCGCGAGCAGAGCCGGCTGAACCCGGCGCGGGAGGCACAGCTCCTGGCACGAGCAGGCTGAGTTCGTAAAAATTCCGGCCATCGAGTGGCAAGCCGGTGATCTGGCGGTTTTCGATGACGGTGCCGAGTGAAGCCGAATCCTTTTTGAGTTGGATGTCGAAAGTCGTATCGACTTGAGGTATCGTCACCCGACCGACTACGAGCTGAACATCCAATCGACGATCCTGGTTGACGAGCAAGTCGAGTGTCTCGACGTACTTCGTGAAGCCTGATTTCTCCACTTCAACGCGGTATGCGCCCGAGGGCAACGAGGTGATCGCGTACTCGCCGTTGCCATTTCCGCTCGTGGTGCGAACTTCGCCGGTGGCAATGCTGGTTACCGTAATCGTAGCGTCGGGAATCGCAGCAGAATTCTGATCGTAGATCGTGCCGCGTAGTGACGCGCGATACGTTTGCGCTGCCAGGGTCGCCGGCAGAAGTAAAGAAAGAACGACCAGGAAGAGAGTTCGAAAGTTGGACTTCAAGATTCAGGGCTCCCGTTCAAAATTTTGTATTGCCCGCGTGTTGGCAGACCTTAGCAAATGAGTTGCTGCTATGTCTAAGCCGCAGTGTTAGAATTACGGCGAAAGTCTTCTCTGAGTTTCAGTTTACCAAGCATTTAATCCTATTCATCCGCGGAGATCCGTGGCTAAAAGTTGGAGGTCTGAATGCTCTGGATCCTTTTTGCTCTCGGCGCCGCGCTCTCGTGGGGCCTTTATGGTCCTGCTTTGCATCGCGGGCAGGTAGAGCTCGGCAGTCCGATGCGAGCACTGCTGTGCGTGGGCGTCGCTTACTTTTTGATTGGCGTGCTGGTCCCGCTGATTAGTCTTTCCGCGCAGGGCCAGCTCAATGGCTTCACCACGAAAGGCTCGCTTGGTGCGACGCTCGCGGGCGCGCTCGGCGCTGCCGGAGCTGTTTGCATCATCTACGCATTCAGATCGGGCGGGTTGCCGACGTATGTGATGCCGCTTGTTTTTGCTGGAGCGCCACTCGTCAACGTGCTGTATTCGATGTGGCTGCACCCGCCAAAGACTTCGCCGAATCCGTTGCTCTATCTCGGCTTTGTTTTGGCTGCGGTCGGTGGTGGCTTAGTGCTCTACTTCAAGCCGCAGTCGTAACGACAGTTCTTCGTGTCTCCCCGAAAGCGAACAGGAGTTTTTCCAACACGAAGGAGATCAGAATGAAGTTTAAGGGTTTACTTGTTGCGACAGTTTTGTTGTTGAGCGCGGGTTACACGGCATTGGCCCAATCTGCCGGCGACTGGCCGCAGTGGCGTGGTCCAAATCGCGACGGTATCTCGAAGGAAACAGGGCTACTCAAGCAGTGGCCGGCTGAAGGTCCGCCGCTCGCCTGGAAAGCCAACGGCGCGGGACGTGGCTACTCGTCGTTTTCGATTTCCAACGGCAAGCTTTACACGATGGGGTTGCGCGGCGATCGCGAGTTTATCGTGGCGTTTGATGTCGCCACCGGAAAAGAAGTGTGGGCCACTGCGCACGGCTCGGCGTTTCGAAACGATCGCGGCGATGGACCGAGAGGGACACCGACGATCGATGGCGATCGAGTCTACGCGCTGGGCGGCAACGGCGATCTCTCCGCGCTTGATGCACGCACGGGCAAGATCATCTGGTCTAAGAATATTTTGAAACAGTTTGGCGCCTCGAACATCACGTGGGGCATTAGTGAGTCGCCGTTGGTAGTGGGAAACAAAGTGTTCGTGAATGCCGGCGCGCCTGAGGCATCGATCGTCGCGCTGAACAAAGCTGACGGCTCGGTTATTTGGAAGAGCCAGAGCGACGAAGCAGGTTATTCGTCGGCGATCCCGGTGACTTTAAATGGCGTTACGCAGGTAGTGTTCTTCACTGCGCAACGCGCCGTTGGTCTTGACTCGCGAGATGGGAAGCTGTTGTGGGAATACGAGCGGCCCTCGAACCGCACGGCGAATGCCGCGACGCCGATCGTGCGCGCGAACAGGATCTTTATCTCTTCCGATTACGGCACTGGCGGCGGCGTGGTTGAGATCAAGCCTGACAACAAGGCGCAGGAAATCTACTTCACGAAGGACATGCGCAATCACCACAGCAGTTCGGTGTTGATTGGAGATTACTTGTACGGTTTCTCGGCCTCTGTGCTGACGGCGATGCAGTTTGACACGGGTGAGATTGCGTGGCGGGATCGAAGCGTGGGCAAAGGTTCGCTGGTTTACGCGGATGGAAACTTGTACTGCTTGAGTGAGAATGGTGTGGTGGGGCTGGTCGAAGCTACGCCGACGGGGTACAAGGAGAAGGGGCGGTTCCGCATTCCGCAGGATTCGTTGCCGACGTGGGCGCATCCGGTTGTTGCTGGAGGCAAGTTGTACCTGCGCGATCAGGACACGATCTACGCTTTCGACGTGCGCGAGAAGAAGTAAGAACCAATCGGGCGTAACTGTAGGGGCGGCCCTCCGTGGCCGCCCGTCCCCACGAAAATATGGTTCGAAGGACGGGCGGCCACGGAGGGCCGCCCCTACAGTTACACCCGTGTTGTTTGTTGCAACTAACGTTTCGCTTGTTTGAGGTAATCGCGGGCTTCGCGTAGTTCGAGGAGGCCGTCGTCGGCCTGTTTCCACTGTTCGATCAACGTCGCGTACGCACTCAGTGCGGCGGATTGATTCCCGGTTTGTGCGGCTGCGCGTGCGGCGCCGAGCAACGAACGCGCGCGATTCGGTTGCCGCAGCAACGCCACTTTGAATTGCTCAGCAGCTTCAGCCGGTTTTCCAGCCCGCAAGAGGATCTCTCCAAACAATTCGTGCGTCGGCTTGACGGTATTCGGCGGTCCGGAAGGTGGACTCATCTCTTCTTCCAACGCCGTCGCCTTCTTCATCATCTCGATCGCTTTCTCGTGCTCCTTCTTCATCGACGCACTCAACGCTGATATCTCCAGCTCTCGGAGCGTAATCATCGGCGACCTGGCTGGAACCTTGTCTGTTCGAAGCGCTTCGATACCTGCCACGCTTTGATCGATCGCGCCACCGTTCACGGCTGCCGCAAGACCACGAACGAAGAACGGCAACATAAGTCCGGCTGACGATGCACGCACAGTCGCTGCCGTGTTGCCGGCAGGAGCGGGCGCCGCACCATGTCCCGCATGCATGCCGCCTGTCGCGCCTTGCTCAGACGTTGCGGGCGCCGCTTTGCTTTCCGGAAACAGATCCGCGGCCAGGTTCCATCTCTCCGTCTCGATGACGAACGTCGACGCCATGACGGCATAGTTGTTTTCGTAGTAAGCGGGTCGCAACTTGTTGTCGTAAGTCGATTCCGACATCACCTTCTTCATCAGAGTGAGCAGTTGCTCCGCCTGGTTATAACGGCCCTGTTGCAGGTAGACATAGAGCAGCCAGTGGAGACTGTGATAGTCGCGCATGTTGAGCGAAAGCTTCTTGCGCTTCACCCAGGCGTCGGACGACTCCCACGATGACAGGTTCGACGCTGCCGCCTCCGGCCACATTCCGAGTTGCAAAAAGATGTGCGACGGCATGTGCCGCGCGTGATGTGCTTCGGGCGCGATGTCCGCGTAGCGACGCGCCGCGGGAAGCGCGAGAATCGCGTGGTCCGGATCGTCAAACGCGTGAATGATGTAATGCGCAGCGCCCGGATGGTTCGGATTTTTCTGATAGACGTCGAGCGCGATCGCGCCGGCCTGCGCCTGCAATCGATAATTCTTGTCTTCGGGTCTGACGAGACCGAGAAGCGACAACGAATAGAACGCAGCCGCGTCGAGATCGTCCGGATATGCGCGATAGATTTTCTCCATCGCCGCCGAGTAAGCAAGATCACGCGCGCGCTTGTCGCCTTCGCCGTAAAGCAGTTTGACGGCGTTGAGATAAGCACGTTCGCGTTCGGTCAGCTTTGGCGACTCTTTGATCTTGCCGAGCACCTGGCGCGCGGCGGCGATATCCTGTTCGGACCAGAGCGGGTGATTGTAAGCCATCGCTTCGCCCCAGTAGCCCATCGCGAAGTCAGGCTCCGCCTTCGTCGACTCCTGAAACGCCTCGATAGCCTCTTCGTACCAGAATGAGTGCAACGCAGCCAGCCCGCGCAGAAAATGCGCCTGCGCCTTCGCCGATCCGGAAGTCGGAAACTCCACGCGCCCGAGTTGCGACTCCTGCGCATTCACACTCAATGCGAGAAGAACAATCACAGCCAATATTCTCATGGTAAATCCTTCTTTTAATCCGCGTAATCCGCGGCTACTTTTTTCCGATCGCATAAAGATGCTGCGAGGCCCTTATGAAGATCCGCCCATCGGAGATCGCCGGCGAACTCAAACAGTAATCATTCAACGGATTCTCAGCCAGCACCTCGAACTTCGGACCAGCCGCAACAACCGTCGTCACGCCATCCTCATTCGTAACGTAAATCTTCCCATCCGCAAGCACTGGCGAGCCACTATAAGTACCGGCCTTGATGCGCTGTTGCCCATATACCTCAGCGCCGGTCTTGGCGTCAAAGCAATACATCACGCCGTTGTCCTTCACGACATAAAAATACTTCCCGTCAGTAACAGGCGTTGGCACGTCAGGTCCGTTGATGGTGGACCAGAGCACGTGTGAACTCGTGACATCACCGCGGCCACCCGCCTTCAGCGCCAGCAACGGTTTGACGCGTGTCGGAGCGTAGATGATCTCGTCAAACACGATCGGCGATGCGACGATGCGATAGAACGGATTGTTTTCCGGATTCAGACCATTCGCGCGCCACAGCTCCTTGCTGGTGGCGGGATCGTGACCCGTGACGCAGTCGCCGCCCGTGATCACGATCTCGATCGTCTTGCCGTAACGAAGCAGCGCCGGCGTGGTGTACGAATCCGGAGATTCACGAATCGCGTTGGTGGGACGGTCTACTTTCCACAACGTCTTACCGTTCTTCTTGTCGATGCGCATGACGTACGACGGGTCGTCCGTCTTCATCCCGTGGAGGACCTGAACGTACAAAGAATCTTCAAACAACAGTGGCGACGAAGCATAACCCCAGTTGAGTCCAAATTGGCCGTAGTCTTTTTGAATGTCTCTCGACCAGAGTTCTTTGCCGTTGAAGTCGAAAGCTTTGAGAATGCCGGTTCCAGTAATCACGTAGACGTTTCTGCCGTCAGTGACTGGCGACGGCGACGACATGTTCTGCTTGCGCATCTTGACGTTGCCGCCGCCGAGCGGTTTCTTCCAGAGCACTTCGCCTTTCGTTTTGTCGACGCACCAGAGAAACAGATCATCGCCGTCGGCAACGTTGAGGAAAATGCGATCGCGCCAGATAATCGGCGTCGAGCCACTGAAGCCCGGCATCGCGAGCTTCCAGGCGACGTTCTCTTCAGCGGTCCACTTCACGGGCAGGTTCTTTTCGTTGCTGATGCCGTTGAGACTTGGCCCACGCCACTGCGGCCAGTTCTGCGCTTCAACGATCGCAAACGAGAAAAGCATGATGGCGACGACGCCAATGGTTCGTTTCTGCATTGATTCGCTCCTCAGTTAGCCGCAGATTACACAGATTACTCTGCCCGGAGAGCCGGCAGCAGCGGCGAGCGCAAGGCGGCCAGTGTGGCCACGAGTGAGGCGGTTGCGCCCGAAAGCAAAACAGCCAGCAGTAAAAGACCGAGCGAGATGTTTGGTAACCGTCCCCCGCGCTCGAAGAGCACGGGCGCAATCGCGAGCAGAGCACAGACAAAACCGACAGCCAGGCCGCAGCACAGCATCAACACATTTTCCGTGATCACCATGGCTGCGAAATGAGAAGAGTTATACCCTACGGCACGTAACAGGGCCAGTTCTCGGCGTCGCTCAAAGACATTCCGCAACAGAACTGCCGCCATCCCGAACGTGCCGAGCACGAGCCCGAGCCCGCCGAGCATTTGGAAAGTCGAGAGATATGTGTTCTCGACGCGATGAAAATTTGCGAGTCTTTCATCCGTTGAAGTGGCGTCGAAGCCGAAGTCTGACAAGTGTTCTTCGAGCGCAGTTGAAACCTGTGCTGTCTGTTGTCTGTTTGGAAGATCGACAAGAAACATGCGGTAACCTTCCTCGCCCGGAAACAGGCGCAGGAAGTTTTTCTCAGACATTAGCAGTTCGCTTTGAAAGATACTGTCCGACAAAGCTCCGACGATCAGGAGACGCAGTGGGCCAGTGGCGTGATTGATTGCGAGCTCGTCGCCGACTTTCAGGTGCAACACATAAGTCAGGGAGTTGGCGTCGCCGATGACCGGCACAACACCGTTTTGAAACTCGCGATCAAGCAGCAGCCACGGGTTTGCTTTTTCCTCGTTGCTCGCAGCGAGTGAGCTCTGAAACGTAAAGCGATTCTCGCGAATGAAAGATTCGGGTGGCGCGACGATCTTCGGGTTGCGTGGTTGGTAGAGATTGAGGCAGCTCGTATCGTCTCCTGGACGCACGCGCAAGTTGACGAAGCTCACGTCCTTCAACACTTGATCGCTGCTTAGGTTCAGCGACTCGCGACCCTCCGGCGTGTTTGCATCATGGACGACGGGCAACAGCGATTCGGCAAGGAGGGGGAAACCGCCGGTCCCTGATTTTCGATCGGTAGCTGCGGCGCCGGAACGGCGGAACGAATCGACGGCGACGATGATGAAGGCCGCGGAGGCGATGAGGGTGATGCAGAGAACGGTGCGGCCTGGGCGATACGTGGCGTTGCGAAAGCCGAGGCGTGCGATGGTCCACCAGCCGGAGCCGTGGATCGGGGGCTGCTTGCGGCGTTTGAGCCAGCTCGAGAGATAGAGTACGCCCGCGACGAGCAGCACGACGCCGCCGCCGAAGAAAGCCGCGACCCGCGGGATCACTTGCAGGGCGCCCGCGATTAAGAGCGCGACGCCGGCTGTGGTCAAAAAGATGCCGAGGTATATCTCACGCAAAGGCGCAAAGGAAGCAAAGGAAGACTTGCTTTGCTCCTTTGCTAACTTTGCGCCTTTGCGTGAAACCGTTTCCGGTGTAATTGACCCCGCGAGCAGACTACGCGTCGATGATCGCCCGAGTCTCCTCAACGTAAAGAAAATACAAACAACCGCCGCCGCCACTCCCCCAATCGCGCCCACCGCCATCCACTTCCACGACACGTGCAGCGTCAACGCCGTCGTGCCCACCGCGTCCACCCACCATGTCCGCAGCCCGTACATCAACAACGCCGCGTACGCTATCGCCCCAACGAGCCCAAGCAGACTCCCGACGATCGCCAGCAGCACACCTTCCGCCAGAAACAAACGCCGAATCCCCGCATCCGAAAAACCGATCGCCTGAAGCGTCCCGACTTCACGCGCGCGCTGCTCGATGCCGAGTTTGAAAAACAACGTCGTCAGCATCAGCGCCGACACCACCAGGAAGAAACTGAAATACAGAAAGTACTCGCCAAAGTCAGTCGCGCCTCGCGAAGCTGCCTGGCCCTGATCGCGAACCGCAACAACTTGCACGCCCATCAACGCAGGATCGATCAGCTCTCGCAGTCTCTCGCCGAAGTTGTTGACAGGCTCGGGCGTTTGCGATCCTTCGATACGAATCGAAGTGAGTTTTCCGAACCGCGTTCCCCACAAATTCTGAGCGACCGAAAGCGGGATGAATACTTTCGGCGTGGTGCGATACTGGTGCCAATAGTCTTCATCCTGTTTTCGCACTCGGTCGAGCTCGAGTGGAAACGGCGGATCCCAGTCAGAAAGATTCTCGGATTGAGTGATGCCCGGATACTCCGGAACGAGTTCGCGATCTGCTGCGAGACCGGCAATCGGCACAACGGCGCTCAACTGGTAATCGGCTTTCTTCGTTTCCAGCCGTCCATTCTCGAGCCAGAGGTAATATTCGAGTGAGACAGTGTCGCCGGGTTTCGCATTGAGATCGCGCGCGGTCCACTCGTTGAGAATGATCGGCGGGCGTGGCGAGGCTTGCGTCTGCGAGGGCGCTAACTTTGCGAGCGTCTCATCGTCCAGCGCAGTCACGAGCGAGTACGGTGTCGAACGTTCACCGGAGTTAATGCTGTTCGCGAGGTAAGAGAGCACCGGCACGGTTCGCAGCGAGAGCGACTTCGCTGCCTCGCTGGCCGCCGCAGCAACGTGCTCGTTTATGATCTTGCTGGTGGTCTCGAGCGAGATGGTCTGCTGGTTGTTGATGACTCGTAACTTCAGTCCGAGATCTTCGAGAATAGCCTTCTTCTTGAATTCCGCTGCAATGAATTGCTCCGCGGGCTGAGTTCCGGAGGAGCGCGCAACCAGGATCGTATTAACCCTGCCCGCCTGCTCCAGTTCGCGTTGCAGAAAACTGAGCGGCACAAAGATCGCGCGGACTGCTCCGTGCTGTGGCTGTAGTGAAAACTCACCGAGCGACTCGCCACCCAAAACGCCCGCCACACTCAACCGGATCGTCTTTCCAGGATCTTCCTTGCGCCCGTGCAACGACTCCACCGGAATGTCGGAAGGCTTTTCCAGTCTCAACAAGATCGACTCACCTTGCGCACTGCCGAGCTCGCTTGCCAGACTCCCGCTTATCAATGCGTTCCGGTTGTCCGGCGTGACAACACCGGCGAACCCGTTGAACTTCCAAAATCTTTCGTCAACGCCGTACACCTTCACATCGCCCGCACGACGTTTACTCGGTTCGTGAATCACCACTCCTTCAAGCGCAATCAACGGGCACGTCACGCCAACGGCATCCTGCATGTCTGCCGCAACCTCTTCACGGAAAAAGCTCGCCGAGGAAATCACAACATCAGTTTTACCCAACCGCCGTGACGATAGATCGCGAAGACTGCCTCGCACTGACTCGCCAATCAGCAGCGCGCCTGCCAGCACAGACACAGCAATCGCGACGCCCAGCACGACAACCAGATTCGTTTGCCAGTAGTACGCGAGACTGCGTTTTATGAGTTGGGTGGTACGCATCAAACCTGTTCGAGCTGCTGGTTTCGAAGTTCGAAGCGTTGGGGAAAACGAGTGGCGAGTTCTTTGCTGTGTGTTACGACCATCAAGATCGTTTCCGCGTCCCGGTGCGTTTCGAGCAGCAGATCGGCAACCACTTCCGCGGATTTCTGATCGAGATTTCCGGTTGGCTCATCACAAAGCAACAACTGCGGTTTCATGATCAGCGCGCGCGCCAGAGCAACGCGTTGCTTCTCGCCGCCGGACAGTTGGGCCGGGCGGTGGTCCAAACGCTCGGCAAGCCCAACCTGTTTTAGCAGTTCATTCGCGCGACTGCTCGGCTCGCCGTTGTTGGTCGTCGAAACCATCGTCGGCGTGAGCACATTCTCGATCACGGAGCATTGCGGCAGCAGGCAGTGGTCCTGAAACATGAAACCGATTTGTTGATTACGAAACGCGGCAAGATCCCTGGCGCTCAAGAGAAACGGATTCTGGCCGCTGAGCGTCACGGTGCCGCTCGACGGCGGTTCGAGCGCGCCGAGCATGTAGAGCAGAGTGCTCTTACCGCTGCCTGACTGACCCATAATCGACACAGCCGAGGCGGGCGGCAAAGAAAGCGAAACGTCGGAGACTATTCGGAGTGGTCCAGCGGGAGTCTGGTACTGCTTCGAGAGATTCTCAACTTTGAGCATTTTTAATCAAATTGTAGCGGACAGCTCCTTGGAGTGCGGTGCCTTGGCACCGCTTTGGCCAATCTTCCGAAAGCCAAGACCAAAGCGGTGCCTTGGCACCGCACTCCAAGGAGGCGCCCATTCAAAGTAGTTTGAATTGCCAAACGAAATCGGCGCCTCTAGAATCAGGCAATTCGCGATGAGCCAGTTCGATTCGAACAAAGACTACTACGGTGTTTTAGGCGTCGACAAGGATGCCTCTCAGGTTGAGATCGA
>Ga0114129_10007875_pt1 | contig 15160 bp, 14 predicted proteins | sample RhiMetdeltSRZDD1_FD_80071 | JGI IMG/M metagenome (GOLD analysis project Ga0114129, IMG submission 80071) | Populus rhizosphere microbial communities from Tennessee, USA - Rhizosphere MetaG P. deltoides SRZDD1 (version 2) (version 2) | ecosystem: Host-associated > Plants > Roots > Rhizosphere >...
GACTGGGGCGTTGTCGGCCTGTACCTGATGAACGGCTGGTCCAACTACAACGGGCTGCAGTCGGTGTTCACCAAGCGGATGAGCCATCGCTGGCAGGGGACGCTGACGTACACGCTGGCCACGCTCAAGGATGGCGACCCGCGGCCACTGAGCGGACTGGCGGAAGTTCCGTTTCGTGTCAACGCGGCGTTCGGCGACGATTACGGGCCGGCCGTCACCGATCAGCGGCACCGGGCCGTTTTCAACGGCATCTGGGATGTCGGATACGGCTTTCAGTTGAGCGGCATCTACTTCTACGGCTCCGGAGAACACTTCGCGCTGACGTCGGGTGCCGGCGTCAGCACCACGCTGATGGGCGCAGCGGGCTCCGATCGGCTGCGCACCAACGGGACGATCGTGCCGCGCAACAGCTTCATCGGCCGGCCGATCGAAAGGCTGGACACGCGGCTCCAGCGCCATTTCAAGGCGGGCCCTCATGTCGGGGCCGACGGGATCCTCGAAGTGTTCAACGTGTTCAATCGTGCGAACTACGGGGGCTACGTCACCAACGAGTCGAGTCTCCAGTTCGGGCAGCCTTCGTCCAGCACGAATCTGTCCTACGCGCCGCGAAGCCTGCAACTGGGCTTTCGCCTGACGTTCTGAGTTGGAAACCACGAAGACACGGAGGGCACTCCTTCGTGTTCTTCGTGGTTCGGAATCGGCGGTAGGATAACGGCCATGACCAAGCTTGCGATGTCACTGGTGATCGTGCTGACGCTCACGGGCGCCGCTGCCGCGCAGGCGCCTCCCGCCAATCGGGCGCCGACCACGGGCACCCTGAGGCAGATCATCCCTGGTCACTACGTCTATACGCAGAACAACGCGGGCAGGCTGTTCAACAGCGGCGTCGTTTCCACGAGCGATGGCGTCCTGGTGTTCGACGCGCTGGATTCGGAAGCGCTCGCTCGCTCCGAGCGGCAGGCGATTGCCGGCGTGACCCAGCAGCCGATTCGCTACCTCGTCTCCTCGCCGTTCCACGATCCGTCCAACGGAGGGAGCGCCGTCTACGCCGATGTCTTCAAGATCGCCCACGAGAACTACCGCGCCGGGCTCATCGACCAGATGCAGCGCGGGAACGTCCCGAGCGACGTGCAGCAGAGGCGGTTGCCGAACGCGACATTCCGCGACCGCATGACGGTGTATCTCGGCGGCAAGGAAATCCAGGTCCTCAATTTCGGCAACGCCCACACCAGGGGCGACAGCGTGCTGTTCGTTCCCCAGGATCGGATCGTCTACATGAGCGAGGTGTTCTTCAACGATGAATTCCCGAACATGGCGGGCGGTTACGGTGTCTCGTGGATTCGGGTGCTGGACGCGGTGAAGGCGCTCGACGCCGACATCTTCATCCCGGGGCACGGGTCCATCCCCGACGACCCGAAGCAGACGCGCGCGCTGCTCGATCGCATGCGGCAGATCCTCGTGGATACCCGGGACCGGATCCAGAACGAGATTACGCGCGGCGCGACCGAAGATCAGGTCGTCGCGACGGTCACGCTCCAGCAGTACGAGAAGATGCCGCAGTTCGCCGGGACCAGGGAAGCCGTCGTACGGCGAATCTACAAAGAACTGAAGGGCACGCTCCAGTAGGCCCCTCTGCCCCTTCGTACGTCGTGATAGGGTACGAAAGGCCCTCACATGCTGACCTTGCCGCTTCGGCTGCTCGGAGCGTTGCTGCTGACGCTGGCCATCGGCATTCCGAGTTGCCAGGCGGTCTTCCCTGTGAACGCGCCCGGGCCGGCGCCGTTTACGCCCAGCTTTCTCCAGAAGTAATGGCCGCGGATCCGCAGACGCCGCCTGCCCTGCCGGCCGCTGACGAGCACGCTCGCGGCACGACGGAGCGGTGGCCGAGACGTGCCTGGGTGACCGCGAGGGCAGCGGCGCTCTTTCTCCTGCCGCTGCCGCTCGTGCTCGCGCTCGTCGGCGCCTTGATTGGCGGAGACGTGCCGCGCGCGCTGTTCAGCGCCGGCGGGCTGGCGTGCCTGTGTGGCGCTGGCGCGCTCAGCGCGGGCGCGCTCGTCGCGGAGGCTCGGTACTTCAGCGGTGAACGCCCCGATCCGCCTGCCATTCCCTTGAAGCTGCTGAGCGCCCTCTTGACGGCGATCGGCATCGTGCTCGCGGCGCTCGCCGGCGGGCACACGGTTCCCGCCGCGCTGGTCTTCGCCATCCTCGGCGTCGCAGGCCACGTCGCGCTCTACGGACGCGACGTGAAGCCGCCGCGCATCGCGGTGTCGGTCGTCGACGGGATCGACGGCGCCGCGATCCTGCTGCAGCTCAAACAGGCGCACGGCCGGCTGCGCGGCATCGAGGCCTCCGCACGCGCGATACCGGCACCCGAGTTCCGCGACCGCCTGCTACGCATCACCGGCATCGGCCGCGACATCCTCGGCGAGATCGAGCGCGACCCGGTGCAGGCGTCGCGCGCGCGCCGGTTTCTGAACGTCTATCTCGACGGCGCCGAGCGCGTGACGAGCGAGTACGCGCGGACGCACGGGCGCATGCGCGCGCAGCCCCTCGAAGAGCACTTCCGCAAGCTGCTGACGGACATGGAGCACACGTTCGCCGACCAGCACCGCACGCTGGTGGAGCGCGATTTGATGTCGCTGGACGTCGACATGGAGGTGCTCGATACGCGCCTCACGCGAGAAGGTCCAGGCTGACGTGGAGACACGAGCATGAGCGACACGAACCCGACGCCGGCGGCGCTCGCGCCGACGGCCCCGCTGCCCCCGACCGAGCCGGTCCGCTACGACACCGCGCCCCCCGAACGCCGCGCCGAAATCGAGCGCGCGATCGCGGAGATCGACCTCGACGAGAGCGGATCGGTCCTGCTCTTCGGCTCGTCGGCGCAGGAGTCGGTGACGGCGGTCGCCGATGAAATGCTCCAGGGCGTGCGCAACAAGGCCACGGGCGCGGCGGGCCAGGCGCTCAACGAGATGGTGGCCACCCTCCGCGGCCTGTCGGGCACGGAGCTCGAGGCCGGCAGCAAGCCGGGGCTGCTCACGCGGCTGTTTCGCAAAGTCTCCCCGGTCGCGAAGATGCTGCAGCGCTACGAGCACGTGCGGTCGCAGGTCGACGCGATCGGCAACCGTCTCGACTCGCAGACCAGCTCGCTGATGAAGGACATCGGCATGCTCGACCGGCTGTTCGACAAGACGATCGAATACTTCCGGCAGCTCGAGGTGTACATCGCGGCCGGCGAGGAGCGGCTGCGGCGCCTCGACACCGAGACGATCCCCGCCCTCACGAAAGAGGCGGAAGAGAGCAAGGACGTCCTGAAGGCGCAGCAGCTCGGCGATCTCCGCGCGAAACGTGACGACCTCGAGCGCCGCGTGCACGATCTGAAGCTCACGCGCCAGGTGACGATGCAGAGCCTGCCGTCGATCCGGATGGTGCAGCAGAACGACAAGGCGCTCGTGGGCAAGATCGCCTCGACGATGGCGAACACGGTACCGCTGTGGCGGCAGCAGCTCGCGATGGCGGTCACGCTCGCACGGTCGGCGGAAGCCGGTGAGACGCTGCAGAAGGCGACCGACCTCACGAACGAGCTGCTCACGGCCAACGCCGACGCGCTACGCAGCTCCACCCAGCAGGTCCGCACGCAGGTCGAGCGCGGCGTCGTCGACATCGCCGCGGTGAAGCGCGCGAACGACGCGCTGATCGGCACGATCGACGATGCGCTGCGGATTGCGGACGAGGGCAAGCGGCAGCGCGTGGACGCGGAGAAGCAGCTGGCCGCGTGCGAAGCGGACCTGAAGCAGGCGCTCGTCGCCGCCCGTCAGCGGTCGCGTCCGGCGGCGACGACGTCTAGCGGGAGCTGAAGGGCACGCTCCAGTAGGCCGGTACGTAGGGGCCGCCTTCAGCCGGTACGTAGGGGCCGCCTTCAGGCGGCCCAATACCATCAAAACATCGCGATCGGATTCACCGGCGACCCGGTCGCGTTGGGCAGCGCCAGCGGCGTGACCGTCAGCATGAACTCCCACCGGTTACGCGAGGCCGTCGCTTCGCTCAGCGCCTCCAGATCGGCGCGGTCGAGAATGTGGATGCCGAGGATCGCCTGAACGAAGTTGTGGACCGCGTTTCTGAACAGATCACCCTGCGGCTGCGGTGAATAGCCGGCGGTCTCCCAGACAATGAGCGCGACGTCGCGTTGTTTCAGCCACGGGAGGATCGAATTGTCGAAGCCCGCAGCGCCATCGTCCGGCCCGAGCTTCGCCCGCCGTCCATAGCGGCCCCAGCGAAGCACGATCGCGTCTCCCGGCCCCGCCTTGACACCCGCTTTCTTCTCCCACGCCTCCATGTCCTCGGGGAAGATGCGATCGCCGGGCGCGAGATACGGGACCCCTTTCAGCCTCGCGATGTCGTACAGCACGGCGCGCGTGACGATGCCGTTTTTCATCGGCAGGACGGAGTTTTTCGCGGCGCCCTTTTGCATGGTCACCAGCGCCGACGTTCCGTAGCCATTCCACATCTTTCCCGCGAAGAATGTGTGCGCGAGGGAATCGAGGTGCGTTGCGGCCGCGCCGTGAATGCAGGGATACGCCACGCGATCGGTGGCACCTGTATCCGTTGCAGTCAACATCGCCCATTCGGCCGGGCACGGGACGTCGGACTCCTTCTTGAAGAACGTGTTGGTCGAGAGCGACACCGGCACGCCTTCCTTGACGAGCGCGAGCGCCGCGCGACGCTTGGCCGGCGTGATCAGGTTGAGGGTGCCAATCTGATCGTCAGGGCCCCAGCGGCCCCAGTTCGACAGCTCCTTCTGCCACGCGTCGTACTGTGCCTGGCTCACCAGAGGACGGGACGGCGTCCGGCCCTGAGAGGTCACCTGTTGGGAGAACGCCGCGACGATCGCCGCGAAACACACCAGTGCTTTCATCGTCTTCTCCGCTCGTCAATCCTCAGTTCAGTTCGTGCGAGCCGTCGCCGGCCGCGCGGCCTCCGGGAGCGCGAACACGAGTATCGAATTCCCGGCCGCGGGCCGCTTGACTTCGGGCGTCAGTTCGATCGGGATGAGCGACGTCCAGCTCCCTCCCCCGAAGCCAGCCGGCACCGCGACGTACTGCCGTCCTCGCACCGAGTACGTGATCGGAAAGCCCTGAGCCGACGTCGGCGTCCTGGTCTGCCAGAGCAGCGCGCCCGTTTGCGTGTCGTACGCGTAGAAGTGACGATCCCAGTCGCCGACAAACGCGAGGCCACCGGCCGTCGTGAGCGCGGCGGTGTTGTACGGAGTTCGCACGCGCTGCTTCCACAGCACGCGGCCGTCGCGCGACATCGCGACGAACTCGCCAAGCTGGTTCGGTGACTTCGGGTGGAACGTGTTGATGCGTTTCACGGCGCCGGTGCCGCCTCCGCCCTGGACCCGTTCCACCGCGTGGAACGTGCCCTTCTCGCACGTCAGGCTCAGCGGAATGAAGAACGCCTGCGCCTGCGGCTGATACGCCATCGCACGCCAGCTCTTGAAGCCGGCGGTACTCGGGCACCACTCGACCTCGACGTCCACCTGCGGAACCATTCCGGGACCATAGGTGACCTTGCCCGTCTGCTTGTCGATCGTCATCAGCGTCTGGTAGCCGAGGTCGAACGCGTTCACGAACTTGCCAGTCCGGCGATCCAGCTCCCACAGCACGCCGATCTTGCCCATCTTGAAGAGCGACTGGCGGCCGCCGGCATCGACGAGGATGCTCTCGAACACTTCGTCCATGTCGTGCGTCTCGCCCGGAATGTGCTGGTAGTACCACGCGATGCGCCCGGTGTCGGGATTGAGGGCGAGCGTGGAATTCGTGTAGAGCGCGGCGCCGTTGGTGCCGCGGACCGCGCGCGCCCACGGTTTGGCCTGTGCGGTGCCCCAGTAAATCAGGTTCGTGGCCGGATCGTAGCTGCCGGGGATCCACGCATCGCTGCCGGCGCGAAACATCAGCGGCAGATCGCCCCACGAATCGCCGCCCGGCTCGCCCGGCCGCGCCACCGTGGCCGTGCGCCACACCTCTTTACCGGTCCTGGCGTCGAGCGCCGTGATGAAGCAGACGTCTTCCTTGTAGCGCGTGCAACCCGTCATGCCCGACACGACCTTGCCGCCGACGATGATCGGACCGCTCGTGTACTCGTAACCCTTGCTGTGATCGGCGACCGTCGTATCCCACACTACCGCGCCGGTGCGCGCGTTCAGCGCGATGACATGAGCGTCGGCGGTGTTGATGAGGATCTTGTCGTCGAAGATCGCCAGGTTTCGCTGCGGCTCACCCATGGGAACCTGGCCCGTCTGCGGAAACTCCCGGCGGTATTCCCAGAGCAGATCGCCGGTGGCCGCATCGAGCGCCTGCACGGCGCTGTTCGGGTTGGGCAGGTACATGACGCCGTCGTGGACGATCGGCGTCGCCTGGTTCGACCCCGGCTGCATGGCCCACGACCACGCGAGCTGAAGTTGACCGACGTTCTGCCGGGTGATCTGATTCAGCGGGCTGTACCCCCAGCCGTCGAGCGTGCGCCGCCAGTTGAGCCAGTCGTCCGGGCTCGGGTTGCGCAGCATCGCGTCGGTCACGGGCGTGAACGTTCTGGCCGGCGTGCCTGCCCCGAGCGAAGTCGAGGGGTTTTGCGCCGTGAGGGGAACGAACACGAGCGCGCACAGCGCCGCCACGCCCAACGTCGTCAGGACGATTCGAGTATTCATTGGCCACCTCGCAATTGCTCGAGGCTCGCCTCGAGTTCTGCAACCAAAGTACGTGGGCCGGGTGCCGCCGAGCAACTGACGCTACGCGGAGGCGGACCCGGCAACGCAATCACGCGCCACCCCAGTTACGGCGATCGACTCGTGGAGGCATTGGGAAATACCGCTGTGATCGCAGCCTGCGCACATTCGTCATCCTGGTTCCCGATGCCTCCGCCAGCGCCTATCGCGCCTACCATCTCGTTGCCGATGAAAATCGGAAACCCACCCGGCTGGGCAAAATCGCCCATCCATTCCGGAGCGCGGTTGATTTGCTTGTTCACGCGTTCCCACAGTTCGATTGTCGGGCGCCGCCAATGCGCGGCTGTCGTCGCTTTCAATTCGGCCGTCTCGAGCGCCGTATTGCTGGCGCCTTCCGTCCCCTGGAACGACAGGAGCGTTCCGTCGGGATCCACCACCGCGATGCCGAGCGCGCTGTACTTCTTCTGACGGGCATACGTGACGCACGCATCCACGAGCGCGCGTGCGGCGGCAGTCGTGATGACCTTGCGCGTAGCAAGGAGCGGCTGCGGGCTGGCCGGCGGCAATGTCTTGCCGTCGCCGAACACGGACTTGATGGCGTTCTGCGCACACTCCTCATCCCTGCCGCCCGATAAACCCGCTGCGCCGGCGCCGATGGCACCGACGACTTCGCCTTGAACAACGATGGGAAAGCCACCGGGGACCGGGAAATAGCCCATCCACTCCGGGGCGCGGTTGATCTGCTTGTTCACGCGTTCGTACAGCTCGCCGGTCGGCCGGCGGAACTTGGCGGCGGTCTTCGCCTTCAACTGCGCGGTCACACCTGTGTTCCCTGTAGCCCCATCCGTCGACTGATACGAAAGCAGGTACCCGGCGGAATCCACGACCGCGAGCGCGATCGGATAATGGTCGCGCCCTGCCTGTGCCAGGCATGCCTCGATGATCTTTCGCGCGGCAAAGCCGGTGATGTCCTTCTTCTCGGATATCAGCGATTGGGCATCTGCGCGTGCGGCGGTCAGAACGGAAATGCACGCGAACGACAGGACGGCGAGCGAGCGATTCGGCATCGGCGTTTCCTCATCGTGATTAGGGTGGGTGCAACTGCCTACTTCCTGAGCACTGGATGCACCCAGCCCGCCGTCAGAATGCCCGGCGACGGCCGGAAGCTCAGATAATCCACGTGCTCGGGGATGTCGAGCCATCCGTGCACGACGCCCGCCGGAATGATGATGATGTCGCCAGTCTTCACCTGCTTCTTGACTGCCTCGTACGCCATCCCGCCGCACGTTGGACCATTCAGGTCCGGCGAAGGGTTGTGCCGTCCGTTGACGATGTAGCCGTCGGTGAACATCGTCCCGGCCCCGGAGACGATGTAATAGCCTTCGGTTTGTGAATCGTGAGTGATGCCGCCGGCCATCCCACCACGAGGAGGCGTGGCCATCTGCCGGCCGCAGGGTGCGGGTGCCGGTGCTGCCGCGGCGCCGGCCGCTCTGCCGCCGGCGGCGGCGTTGGCCGCTCCGGCCGCGGCGACCTGCACACCGTCGACCGTCTTCCCGCGATGAATGATCCCGATGGAAAAATTCTCGTGGCCGATGTCAACGGTCCTGATATTCCGGTCGGTGCCTTGTCCCTCTTTGTTGACGAGATCGATCTCCTCTTTCGTGATGTACGTCGCAGTGGTCGGCTTCGTCTTCGCACCCTGCGTGAAGACCATCGCTGGAGTGAGAACGACGACAACTGCCAGCACTCGTAACAATATCGGCTTCATAAGACGTCCTCCCGCTTGCCTTTCCGCTTGCCGCGGTCACCGGCCCGCGGCGCCACCTCTCTGCGGACAACGACAACCCAGCAGAGGATACAGGGAAACATGACGGCCGTTCCGCGGTTAGCATATGCCCATGACGAGGCTGCATCATTTGGTTTTTGGGATTTGGGTTTTGGGATTTACCAGCGTGGCACTCGCCACTCTGCCGGTGTCGCTCTCCGGTCAGGGTCAGGGCCAGGCCCGGCCGCCCGCCGCCCGGCCCTGGCCTCCGGCGAAGACGGCCGACGGACAGCCGAACGTGGAAGGCACGTGGCGTCCCGTCAGCGGCGGCACGCATTCGCTCGATCCGGCGTTGAGCAGCGCACAGGAGTTCGATCAGCGCATTACCGGCGTCATCAAGCGCAACCCGAGCTTCGTCGTGGATCCGCCCGACGGCCATATCCCGTATCAGCCATGGGCGGCCGCGCTGCGCAAGAACCTGGAAGCGTCGTACGAGAATCCAACCAGGCCGGAGCACGTCGATACGCAGACGCGATGCCTCGTCCCGGGGATCCCGCGCCTCTACTACTTCCCGTCGTTCCGCATCATTCAGACGCCTGGCACCGTCACCTTCGTGTGGGACGAGTACCACACGTATCGCGTCGTCCCGCTGGACAACCGGCCACACCCTGCCGCGAACGTGAAGCTCTGGATGGGCGACGGTCGCGGGCACTGGGAAGGCAACACGCTGGTCGTCGATACCACGAACCTCAACGCGAAATCACGTCTCGACGTGGTTGGTGATTTCTACAGCGAGAACGCACACATCGTCGAGCGGTTCATTTTCGCCGACGCCAACACGCTGACCTACGAGGCGACCATCACCGATCCCACGGTGTTCACGCGTCCCTGGACCCTGCGCATCCCTGAGCGGCGGCTGGCGGACGACGAGTTCTGGGAGTTCGCCTGCCACGAGGGCAACCTCGACCCCGGGGTCGTCGACGAGCAGATTCAGAGGAAGTAGTTACAGCGGCGACATTACAGGTGCAGAAGCCGCTTCGCGTTTCCTCTCAGGATGCGGTCGAGATCGCTCGCCGGTAGCTTCAGCTGTTCCACGAACGAGTTCGGATATTCGATGTCCTTCGCGGCGAAGAGATCCGTGCCGATCACGACACGGTCCGACCCGACCTCGCCGATCAGGAAGCGCAAGGCTTCGGGATAGTAATTGAGATAGTCGTAGTGGAATCGCCGGAGATACTCCCTGAACGGACGCTCCGACTTCAACTGAGCCGAGCCCATGTGAAAGAAGCCGTGCTCGACTCGCGCGAAGATGAACGGGAATGCGCCGCCACCGTGTGGCAACACGATCTCGAGTCGCGGAAATTTGTCGAGGGTGCCGGTGGTGATGAACTTGAGCGCCGTCGTGGCGTGTTCGAACGTGAAGCCAAGCCAGTTGGTGACGCTGGGCGGGCCGACCAGGCGTTTGCTGTAGAAGTTCGCCTCGCCGTCGAGCGGATGGAACAGGAGCGGATAACCCAGTTCCTGACAGCGCGCGAGGATCGGCTCGAACTCGGGCTCGAACAGGTAGTCGCGCTGCTCGATCGAATTCGGCAGGTGAACCGCACGCATGCCGGGCTTGCCGGCGACGCGGTTCAATTCAGTCAACGCCATCTTCGGGTCTCGTATGGGCATCGCGATGCCGGCCACGAAGCGATCCGGATAGGCGGTGTGTGCCTCAACGGCGGCGTCGTTGACGATCCGTGCGAGGCGCACGCCCTGTTCCGGCGTTGCCCACTGCCATGGCATTCCGCCGGAGAGCGTCAGGACGTGCATCTGGATTCCATGCTCGTTCATCCACCTGACGCGTTTGTCGAGGTCGAAGTCCAGAGGAAAGGGATTGGCCGGCGCCGGCCGTCCCATGTCGACCTGGGCTTGCGTGTAGCGCTCGGGAGCCCAGTGCGTATGCATGTCGATCGAAATGGGCCGGACCGACGCGGGGTTCGCGGGACGCGCCTCCCAGGCGGGCCGCTCCTGAGCGAACGCTCTCCCCAGGCTCATGGTCATCGCCGCTCCGGCTCCGACACCCAGCTTGAGAAACCCCCGGCGGTCCAACGTTCGTGAATCTCGATCGTGCATAGCGTCCTCCGCGCGCCCATTCTAGGCGCGTTTACCAGGGATGCGATCATCTGAAGGTGGCGGATTCCGGGCAGGCGTGGAAGACGGGCGATCATCTCACTCACCGCTTCAATCCTGAGCTCGGCATCGGGCACGTGACGGCGGTCGAAGGCCGAGCGCTCGTCGTCAACTTCCCGCGCACCGGCGCCACGCTGCGCATTGCCGCCAGCAGCGACGCCCTCACGCGCGTCGAGTCAGACGCGACTGAGCCGGTCGCCAGGTCGCCAGTCGTCATTCAGGCCGCCGATGCGGACGCGCTCCGCGACGATATCCGTCGGCTTCGATCGATACGCGAGGACGACGTCCTGGGGTCGTTTCTGGGCGGACGCGTCAGGTTGTTTCCGCACCAGCTCTACGTCGCGGAGCGTGCAACCGCTTCCGATCCGGTGCGCTGGTTGCTCGCCGACGAAGTCGGCCTCGGGAAGACGATCGAGGCCTGCCTGATCCTGAATCGCCTGGTCCACACGAGAAAAATCGAGCGCTGCCTGGTCGTCGTGCCCGAGGCGTTGACGGTGCAGTGGCTCGGCGAGCTGTGGCGGAAGTACCACCAGGTGTTCACGCTTCTCGATGGTGCGCGGCTCGCCGACGTGGCGCGCGACTTCGGAGCGGGTTTCAACCCCTTCGACGCTCACCGGCGCGTCGTCATCGCGCTCGAGACGTTGATCCAGCGTCCCGAGCTGACGCCGCAGGCGGTCAACGCGGGGATCGATCTGCTCGTCGTGGACGAGGCGCAACGCATCCGGCGTCCGCGCGGACATCCGGGCGATGCGGGCTGGCGCGCCGTTGCGCCGATCGCCGCCCTCGGCCGCCACGTCCTGCTCCTGAGCGCGACGCCGCTCGAAGACGATGCGCACGGATTCTTCCGGCTGCTGCAGCTGCTGCGGCCAGAGGAGTTCCCCGAGGACGTGAGCTTCGAGGATCGTCTCGCGCGCGGCACTCCGCTTCCGCCGTGCACCAGCTCGACCCGCCGCGCTGACATCGGCGGCCTGCCGCCGCGCGTCGGCATCCCGATCGAGATACCGGCGGTCGTAGGGGCCGCTGTACCCGCAGTCGTAGGGGCCGACCTTCAGGTCGGCCCAGGCCCAGGTCTCTCCGCAGTCGCACGCCGGCGGGCGATCGATCGCATCCGCCGCGCGCTCGCATCAGGTGCCGCACTGGCTGCCGTGCTCGGACCGGACGAGCGCGCGCTGCGCCAGCAGGCCGAGGCGATGGACGCAACCGACCCGCGCGTCGAGTGGCTGCTCGCGAACGCGCCGCAGTGGCGCAGCGCCCACGAGAAGACGCTCGTGTTCGTCGCGCATCGCGAGACGCTGGAGATGCTGCGTACGGTGCTGAGCCATCGCACGCAGCTTGCCACCGGCGTGTTTCACGAAGAGCTGTCGGCGGCGAGGCGCGACACCGAGGTCGCGCGCTTCCGCGAGCCAGATGGTCCGAGCCTGCTCGTGTCCACCGAGTGCGGCGGCGAGGGACGCAACTTCGAATTCTGCCGGCGCCTGGTGCTCTTCGATCTTCCATGGAAACCGACGGTCGTCGAGCAGCGGATCGGCCGCCTCGATCGGATCGGACGCCGGATTCCGGTGGAGGTCGTGTACTTCCGTCCGCCAGGCGGCATTGGCGCCGACGTCGTGCGCCTCTTCGAGGCGCTCGGCGTCTTCCGCGAGCCGCTGGCCGGGCTCGAGCCGCAGCTCGCGCACGTCGAGGGCGCGCTCGAGGAGATCGCGCTGGATCCGCAGGCCTCGCTGACCGACGAGCGGCTGGACGGCCTGATCGCCGACGCGCGGGCCGCGCGCACGCGCATCCGCGAGGCGGCGTACCAGCAACTGCACCGGGACCCGTATCGGCCGGACATGGCGGAGGGCATCCTCGCGCGGGTGCCCGCGGACCTCGACGCGCTCACCGAGCGAGTCATCACCGACACCTGCTCGCGCCTCGGCTTCCGGGTCGAGCATTTGCGCGGGCGCCGGATATTCGCGATCGAATTCGGCAGCGAAGCCCTCGTCGACAGCCTGCCCGGCGTGGCCGGTGGATCGACCTACGTCGGCACCTTCGATCGTGAAGAGGCGGTGGAGGACGAGTCGATCGACTTCTTCGCGTCCGGACACCTTCTCGTCGAGGGCATCCTCGCGTATCTCGAGGACACCACCGGTTATCGGCCTGCCTGATACGCACCCTGCACGAAGCGCGGCGTGCAGATGCACAGGAACAGGAGATCGTCATCGCCGATGTTCGCGATGCGCTGAGGCGTGCCTGCCGGAATCCTGACCACGTCACCCGCGGTGACGATAGCGGGCGGGAGGTCGCCGATCTCGACACGCCCCGTGCCGCTGACGATGGCGTAGCGCTCGTCGATGCCGCTGACGCGGTGCCATTCGGTCGTGATGCCGCGAGGCACCCGTGCGCGCGCAATCGAGAGGTTCGGATCGCCGGCGTCGTTGGCAATCTCGAGGATGAAGCAGCGTTCGCCGGTGAGCACTTCCGCGGCCGCATCGGCGCGGCGAATCTCCGCGTTCATGCCGAGAGGTTACGTCACATTTCCTCGCCGTCATCCGTCATCACTGTAACGAACGAGACCGGCCTTCTCTGACGGGCTGGAAGGGAGAACTCGTATGCAACCACGGATGAAGAACCCGGTGATGATCGTGCCCCAGGCGATGCAGGCGTTGCAGGCGCTCAACAAGGCGACGGAGGGCAGCGTGCCGCGAACGACGATCAACCTTGTCCAGCTGCGCGCGAGCCAGATCAACGGCTGCAGTGTGTGCGTCGACATGCACGCACGCGACATGAAGAGAGCGGGCGAAACGGACGAGCGGCTCTTCGCCGTCGCCGCCTGGCGTGACGCGCCCTATTTCACCGACGCCGAGCGCGCGGCGCTCGCGCTGGCGGAAGCGCTCACGCGCCTCGACGATCGCGCGGACGCGGTGCCGGACGACGTGTGGAACGAAGCCGCGCGCCACTACGACGAGCGCGAGCTGTCGGCGCTCCTCCTGTCGATTGCGCTGATCAACGTGTGGAACCGGCTGAACGTCGCCACGAGGCAGGTTGCCGGAGAGTGGGTGAGGGCGGCGGCAGCGGCTCAGGCATAAGACAAACGGCTGAGCGGACTGGCCGCGTCCTTGCTTTTTCGATCAGCCGGATGACCGAACAGTTGCTGACGCTCGGCGAGGTCGACATCGCAAGGAATCCGGCGCAGCGCCGGATTCTTCGCAGCGCGATTGCCTGCGCAGTCGTGCTTCACGTCGTGCTCCTCGCCATGCTGATATGGAGGCCGCGCACGGCGCCGGTGCGTGTGAGCGTGGCACACGAGGGATCGATCAGCGCATTCGTCAACGTGGCGCCGGCGCCTGCGGCGACGAGCGGCGTGGCGCGTCCCGTCACCCGGCCGCGTCCCGTGAGTCTGGCGGCAGCACCGGCAAAGCCGCCGGCGGAACCGGCGTCGAACGAATCCACCGGCGCCGGGCAGGAAGCGACGGGAGCCGCGCAGGGCGGCGGACCGGTGCGCATGAGCGCCGGCCAGATCCAGCTGCTCAACAAGGTCGATCCGGTCTATCCGCAGCTGATGCTCGCGTCCCATCGCCGCGGCCAGGTGGTGCTCGATGCGATCATTCATCCCGACGGGAGCATCGGCGACGTCACCGTTCTCCAATCGTCCGGGTCGCTCTTCGATCGCGCCGCCGTCGACGCCGTGAAGCAGTGGCGCTACAGCCCGCCAGGATTCGACGCCGTTCTCACGGTGACGGTGATCTTCTCGATCCGCTGACGCGCAACATCGACGCCGATCAGTTCAATCAGGTGTAGACTCCGCGGCGAGGAGGGCTTCATATGCGCCGCTTTGCTGCGATCCTGGTGATCGCGATCGGGCTCACGGTCGTGGCCATTTCCGCTCAACAGCCGTCATCTGGACCTTACAAAGTGCTCAAGACCGCCAGGGTCGGCGGCGAGGGCAACTGGGACTACATCTACGCCGACGTCGCCGGACGGCGGCTCTACATTCCGCGCCGCGCGCCGGCGGTTCCCCCCGGCGCCGAGGGGCCCGCGCCGTCGAACATCCGCACGCGCCTCACCATCTTCAGCCTCGACACGCTCGAGCCCGTCGGTGAGATCGACGGCGTCGGCGGCAACGGCGCCGCCGTGGATCCGAAGTCGGGCCACGGCTTCACCAGCAGCAAGCCGGTGTCGATGTTCGACACCAGGACGATGAAGCCGATCAAGACGATCGACGTCAACCCGGCGTTTCAGCCCGATGGCATCTACTTCGACGCGTTCAACGAGCGCGTGTATGTCTTCAGCCACCCGACGAAGGACGCGCTCGTCATCGATGCGAAGGACGGCACCGCGCTCGGCACCATCGATCTGGGCGGCGTGCCGGAGCAGGGTATCTCCGACGGCAAGGGGACGCTCTATGTCGTGATGCAGGACGCCCAGGGCGGCGTCGCGGTCGTCGACGTCAAGACGATGAAGACGACGACCCACTATCCGTTCGGTGACAAGGGCGGCGGCTGCAACGGGCTCGCGTTGGA
>Ga0114129_10007876_pt1 | contig 15158 bp, 9 predicted proteins | sample RhiMetdeltSRZDD1_FD_80071 | JGI IMG/M metagenome (GOLD analysis project Ga0114129, IMG submission 80071) | Populus rhizosphere microbial communities from Tennessee, USA - Rhizosphere MetaG P. deltoides SRZDD1 (version 2) (version 2) | ecosystem: Host-associated > Plants > Roots > Rhizosphere >...
CCCACGGCGGAGTTCGACTATCATGGGCGACCGGCGCGCGATGTTCATGCGCGACTCAGCGGATGCCGCGAGCGCCCGCCGAGAGGCACGAGATGACCGAGCGAGCCACGCGGACCGAGCTCCTGTTCTCGTGCAGCACCCTGCAGCAAGACCCATCATCCGTTCGCGACCTTCACCGGGCGCGATGCGGACGGCATCGCCGGCACGGTCTTCCAGATCACCGAGGAGGAGCTCAGGAACGCCGACACGTACGAGGCGGCGGCGTACAAGCGGATTGCGGTGACACCCCGCTCCGGCGCTCGCGCGTCGGTCTATGTCGACCCGCGCTACGCTCCGGCGAGCTGAGGCCGGCGCGACGAGTCCCCTGGCTCGCCGGCGGGAGCGCTCGCGCTGGCCGGCGAGTCGGGTGATAATCAGCCGGCGAGGCGCCCAATGAGTCAGATCCCGAAACGCCAGCTCGGACGTACCGGTCTTTCCGTCACCATGCTCGGCTACGGCGCGATGGAGATCCGCGGCGCGCCGCGCGGTCGCGACGTCAACGATCGGCAGGCCGAGACGATCCTGCACGCGGTCCTCGACGCCGGCATCAACTACATCGACACCTCGATCGACTACGGGGTGAGCGAGGAGCGCATCGGCCGCTACCTCGCCGATCGCCGCGCCGAGTACTACCTGGGCAGCAAGTGCGGCTGCCTGGTGGGCGCGCCGTCGGCGCCGCGCGGCCAGACGAGTCCCCACGTGTTCACCCGCGACAACATTCTCAAAGGGGTCGAGCAAAGCCTCGCGCGCATGCGCACGGACCATCTCGACGTGCTCCAGTTCCACATCTCGCCGTCGCGCGCCACCTTGGAAAAAGACGGCGCGCTCGAGGCGGTGATGGAGCTCAAGCGCGCCGGCGCGACGCGCTTCGTCGGTATGTCGGGCACCTTGCCGAACATCCTCGAGCACATCGCGATGGGGGTGTTCGACGTGTTCCAGATCCCCTACTCCGCCGTCGAGCGGGAGCACGAGGCGATCATCGCTGCCGCCGCGCGGGCCGGCGCGGGCATCGTCGTGCGCGGTGGCGCCGCCAAGGGCGCGCCCACCGAGGGCAAGCAGGAGGGTGTGCAGTGGGCCCGGTGGCAGAAGGTGGAGCTGCGTGACCTCATCGGCGACATGACGCCGATGGAGTTCATCCTGCGCTTCACCTTCACGCACCCGGATCTACATACGAACATCGTCGGCACGATCAATCCCGAGCACCTCCGCCACAACATCGAGGTGCTGCGTCAGGGTCCGCTCCCGGCCGACGTCTACGCCGAAGCCAAGCGGCGCCTGGACGCCGCCGGCTCCTCCCCGCGACCGGCCTAGCGCCGCGACGAGCGACGCCCCGGCATCGTTTGCCGACCGTTGTGCCGTCGGATAGCGACGGCTCGACGGCCAGGGCCGGACGCCTAGTTCCCGTACTGGGTCGCCAGATACTCGACGATGGTCTTCGCGTCCTGATCGTTCACCGGCGCGCCGAACACCTTGATCATCTTGGTCACGACGCCGTCCCACTGTTTGGCACTGCCGCGCGGCTGCATCACGATGTAGTCGGTCGAGTGGCACGACACGCACTGCTGACGCGTCACCTCGACGCCGGGGCCCGGCTTGAGAGTCGCGAACGCGTGATCGGCCGGCATCGGAATGACCTTGTCGGCGGCGGCGAGCGCCGACGCGGCGAGCACCAGGAGCAGAAGGCCAGGCAAGAGAGCGCGTCGCATCGCGGCCTCCTATCCGACCTGGAGGTCGACCTGCTCGATCACGTTGCGCAGGTAGCCGGCGGGATTCCAGAGCGCCTCGCGGCCCTGCGACTCACCGATGCGATTGAACGCGCGCACCATGACGCGCGCCGTTCCCGGCTGGCTCGGCGTCCACGTGGCACTCCACTCGCGGAACGAGTAGCGCCCGAGGTCGGCGCCGAGATCCGCGCGGCACCAGAGAGCGCCGCCGTCCGTCGAGATCTGCACTTCCTGAATGCCGTAGCCGCCGTCGAACGCGATGCCCTTGAGCACGACGGGGCGGCCGGCCGGCACGCGCGTGCCCGGACCGGGTGACGCGGTGAACGAGCGCACCGTCATCCGATTGATCGGGACCGTGCGCGCCGGTGCGGTGCCGGGCGCGACGCACCCGCAGGCGTTGTCGGGAATGCGGTAGCCCGGCCGCATCCAGAACTTCTCGAACACGGTATCGATCACCTCGATCTCGGACAGGTTCTTGACCCAGTACGTCGCGTACCAGCCCGGCACGACCAGGCGCGCGGGATAGCCGTTGAGCATCGGCAGCGGCGCGCCGTTCATCTGGTAGGCGATCAGGATGTCCGGGTCGTCCATGATCCGCGTGATGTCCAGGCTCTTGACGAAATCGGGGACCGACGCGAAGGCCGGCTTGTCCAGGCCGTCGAACGTCGCCTGCACCGCGCCCTGACGGACACCGGCTGCGGCCAGGACATCCTTGAGACGCGCACCCACCCATTCGGCGTTACCCATCGCGCCGTCACCCCACTGCCCGCCCAGCACGCGCGGCGAAAAACGCCCGCGGCTGTTGCCCGAGCACTGGTTGACCGCGGTGACGGCCGCGCGCGGGAACTTCGTCTTGAGGTCCTCGAGCGTGAGCTCGAGCGGCCGATCGACGCGCCCGGTGACCCGAAGCCGCCACGTGGCCAGATCGACCTCGAGCGGAATCGGGAACACGTGATAGCGGACGAAGAACGCCTCGTTCGGAGTGATCGCGCGATCGAAGTACTTCATCGGCGTCTCGAGCTGCGGCGGGCGCGATGTCAGCAAGATCAGATCGGTCTTCTCGGGATAACGCACGAGCGGCCGGCCGGCGAGCACTGGATCGTCCTGCGCGAGCGCCGGGCCGCCCGGTCCGACGAGCCCGCCGGCCGCCGCCAGCGCGCCGAATCGAGCCAGACGCTTCATCGCATCACGACGGCAGAGATCACTCATCACCGCCTCCTCCTGCCCCGTGCGACCGCCGCCCTCAGTGCTCCACGTAGAAGAGCAGGATCAGCCCCATCGCGCCGATGAGCCCGGGCCAGCCCCAGCGGATCAGCGCTTCGCCGCCGACCGTGCGCCGCGCCACGAAGATCAAGGCGCCGGCGCCGATCGCCGTGATGCCCATCGCCGCGTGCTGCAGGTAGATCGCGTCAACGTGAAAGCGCCCGTCGTGGAAATGCACGAAGAGCGAGGCGCCGGCGAGGATCGCGAGCGTCGGGACCACCGCGTACCAGTACGAGCGCGCCAGCACGCCGGCCGCGCGCAGGAACCCGATGACGCCGTAGGTGAGCGGCACCATGGCCAGGAGCTTGTGCTGCAGGACGAGCGGGTCGGTGAAGATCTCCATGAACGTCCCCGGCCCCCACGGCCACGACTCGGGATCCGACGTGGGAATGAGATAGAGGCCGAAGAGGACGAACAGCGTGGACGACATGGCCGACCACGGGAAGCGTCGCGGGCGCCACGACTCCCACACGGTCAGGATCGCCACCAGCAGCAGCACGCCACCGGCCACGCGATGCGTGACCTGCGAGTACGCCAGCTCGGTCTCGCTGCGCGGGTGCGGATGCCCCAGCGGACGCGGCGTGCCGCCGTAGGGCGCCAGCGCGCGATTCTCCTCGGAGAACGGACCGTCGGGACTCGGGATCCACGCCCAGACGTGCGCGACGGCGAACGCCGGATGCCACAGCACGAACGGCTCGTTGCTCTCCGGATGTCGCGGCGGGCAATCGGCGGCGCGCGGCGCCGGCGCCTCTTTGTAGTCGCGATAGTGGCAGGAGGCTTCGTGCGTGTGCCACTCGGCGCCGGGCAAGGGATTGGGTCGCGGCGGCGCCGCGAGCGCGTACTCGACGCCGGCGAGCTGCCAGACGCCGTCGCGCTCGACGTAGAGCAGCATCGGCGGCCGCGCGAAATCGATCGCGTTGCCGGCCATGCCCGCCGCGGTCAGGATCGGCGCGTTCATGTTCATGAAGTGATAACCGTGGCGCGCCTCCATGCCGCTGACCTGCACGAAGCCGTCGGCACGGGCTCGGGCGATGTCCCGGTACTGCTCGGTGGCTCGGCGGACCTCGGCGATGATCTCGTCGGCCGAGCGCGGATGGTCGGCCCACGCGGGATGGGCGATCAGAACGAGCGCGGCGAGTGCACACAACGAAAGAATGCGCATGGCCCGCAGCATACACGAGCCTCTCGCGGCGGCCGGCGGCCAGATTACGTTTCGGCTGGACGATGCGCATCTCGCGCGAAATCCAGGGTATGCTGGCGCGAAGCGGCCACGGCCGCGACGGTCAAGGGGGCTCGCGTGCGCGAAGAAAATCAAGGAATTCCGGAAGGTGCGGCGCGTCGTGGTCGCCGGCGGGGCCGCATCGTGGTGGTGTTCGTCGGCCTCGCGTGCTTGCTGATCGCCGGGGCATGGATCGCGTACGGCCGTCAAACCAAGAGCCTTCAACAAGCGAAGCCGGCTGCCGGCGGTCCGGGCGGCGGTCAGCAGCCCCGCGCCGCGGTTCCGGTGGTCGTCGCGCCCGTGCGCACCGGTGACCTGAACGTCTATCTCACCGCGCTCGGCTCGGTCACGCCGCTCAACACCGTCACGGTGAAGAGCCGGGTCGACGGGCAATTGATGAAGACGCACTTCACGGAAGGCCAGGTCGTCCACGCCGGCGACCTGCTCGCCGAGATCGACCCCCGCCCGTTCCAGGCGCAGCTCGTCCAGGCCGAAGGGCAGCTCGCGCGTGACCAGGCCAACCTGGCGAACGCGCGGCTCGACCTCGAGCGCTACCAGCGCCTGGCGCAGCAGGAGATGATCGCGCGCCAGCAGCTCGACACGCAGCAGATGGTCGTGAGTCAGGCCGAGGCGTCGATCAAGGTGAACTCGGGACTGATCGACGCGATCAAGCTACAGCTGACCTACTGCCGAATCACGGCACCGATCACCGGCCGCGTGGGGCTGCGGCTCGTCGACCCAGGCAACGTGGTGAAGGCCTCCGACAGCGGCGGGCTGGTCGTGATCGCGCAGCTCGAGCCGATCGCGCTCGTCTTCAGCGTGCCCGAGGACAGCCTGCAGCCGATCATGCGGCGCTTCCGCACGGGCGGCAAGGTGCCGGTCGACGCGTTCGATCGCGAGGGGCGCACCAAGATCGCGACGGGCACCCTGGCGGCGATCGACAACCAGATCGATCCGGCGACCGGTACGGTGCGGCTCAAGGCCTCGTTCGGCAACACCGACGGCGTGCTCTATCCGAACCAGTTCGTGAACGCCCGCGTGCTGATCGACGTGCTGCACGACGCGACGCTCGCGCCCGCCGAAGCGATCCAGCGTGGTCCGCAGGGCGCGTACGTCTACGTGGTCAAGCCGGACAAGGTCGTGCAGATGCGCCGCGTCCAGCTCGGACCGACCGAGGGCGCGACGGTCGCGGTCCGCACCGGCGTGAGCGACAGCGAGGCGCTCGTCGTGGACGGCACGGAGAAAGTTCAGGACGGCGCGCGCGTCGAACCGACGGTGCGCAAGGCGAGCCCCGCCGACGCGCCGAGCGGGCCCGGCGCCGCGGGAGCGCCGAGCGCGCCGCGGCGCGCGCCGCGACCGGGAGCGTGAATCTCTCCCGCCAGTTCATCGTCCGGCCCGTCGCGACGTCGCTGCTGACGGTTGCGATCGTGCTGGCCGGCTTCGTGGCGTACCGGCAGCTGCCCGTCGCCGCGCTGCCTCAAGTCGACTATCCGACGATCCAGATCGTCACGTTCTATCCGGGCGCGAGCCCCGACGTCATGGCGTCCGGCGTCACCGCCCCGCTCGAGCGGCAGTTCGGCCAGCTTCCCGGCCTCAAGCAGATGACGTCGATCAGCTCCAGCGGATCCTCGATCGTGACCCTGCAGTTCGATCTGGCGCTGTCGATCGACGTCGCCGAGCAGCAGGTGCAGGCGGCCATCAATGCGGCGGCGACCTTCCTGCCGCGCGATCTCCCGAACCCGCCCGTGTACAGCAAGGTCAACCCGGCCGACGCGCCGGTGCTGACGCTCGGCGTGACGTCGAAGTCGTTGCCGCTCACCGCGGTCGAGGATCTCGCCGACACACGCCTGGTGCAGAAGATCGCCCAGCTGCCCGGCGTTGGCCTGGTGACCCTGTCGGGCGGTCAGAAGCCGGCGGTGCGCATCCAGGTGAACCCGGCGCGGCTTGCCGCCAACGGCCTCACGATGGACGACGTGCGCACCGCGGTCGCCGCCGCCAACGTGAACCAGGCCAAGGGCAGCCTCGACGGACCGCTGCAGTCGTTCACGATCGCCGCCAACGACCAGATCCTCCAGAGCCATCAGTACCGCTCGCTGGTGATCGCCTATCGCAACAACGCGCCGCTCTTGCTCTCGGACGTCGCCGACGTGATCGACGGCGCCGAGAACATCCGCCAGGCCGCGTGGATGGGCGATCAGCCGGCGATCATCGTGAACATCCAGCGCCAACCTGGCGCCAACCTGATCGAGGTGGTCGACCGCGTCAAGCAACTCCTGCCGCAGCTGCAGAGCGCGTTGCCTACGGCGGTGCGAGTCACGGTGCTGACCGACCGCACCACGACCATCCGCGCCTCGGTGCACGACGTGCAGTTCGAGCTGATGCTGGCGGTGATCCTGGTCGTCCTCGTGATCTTCGTCTTCTTGAGATCCGCCGCGGCGACCTTCATCCCGGGCATCACGGTGCCGGTCTCGATCGTCGGCACGTTCGCGGTGATGTACGGCCTCGGCTTCAGCCTCAACAACCTCTCCCTGATGGCGCTGACGATCTCGACCGGCTTCGTCGTGGACGACGCGGTCGTGATGATCGAGAACATCAGCCGCTACATCGAGGAGGGCGAGTCGCCGCTGCAGGCCTCGTTTGTCGGCTCGGCGCAGATCGGCTTCACGATCCTGTCCCTGACGGTGTCCCTGATCGCGGTGCTGATCCCCCTGCTGTTCATGGGCGACATCGTCGGCCGGCTCTTCCGCGAGTTCGCGCTGACCCTGTCGGCGGCAATCCTGGTCTCGGCGGTCGTCTCGCTGACCTTGACGCCGATGCTCTGCGCCAAGCTGCTCAAGTCGGTGGCCGACCGGCGTCCGGGCGCGTTCGCCCGCGCCGCCGAGCGCCAGTTCGACAATCTGGTCGCCTTCTACGGCCGCACTCTGCGCTGGGTGCTCAACCACCAGGCGCTGACCTTGATCGTCGCCGTCGGAACTCTGGCCCTGACCCTCATGCTCTACGTGTACGTCCCGAAGGGCCTGTTCCCGATCCAGGACACGGGCGTGATCCTCGGCATCTCCGAGGCGCCGCAGAACATCTCCTTCGACGCGATGGCCGAGCGCCAGCAGGCGCTCGGGCGCGTGATCTTGCAAGATCCGGCCGTCGCCAGCATCTCGTCGTTCATCGGCATCGACGGCACGAACACGACCCTCAACAGCGGGCGCATCCAGATCACCTTGAAGCCGCTGGCCGAGCGCGGCGAGAGCGTCGGCGACGTGATCAGCCGCTTACGTCCGGCGCTGGCCCAGGTAGACGGGATCACGCTCTATCTACAGCCGGTGCAGGATCTGACCGTCGAGAATCGCGTGAGCCGCACGCAGTTCCAGTACAGCCTCGAAGATCCCGACGAGGACGAGCTGCGCGCGTGGGCGCCGAAGTTCGTGGCGCGCCTACGCGAGCTGCCCGAGCTGCACGACGTTGCCACCGACCAGCTCGATCAGGGGCTGCAGGCCCTCGTGCAGATCGATCGCGGGACCGCCTCGCGCCTGGGCATCACGCCGCTCATGATCACCGACGCGCTCTACAACGCGTTCGGCCAGCGCCAGATCTCGACCGTGTTCACGCAGCTCAACCAGTACCGCGTCGTGCTCGAGGTGCTGCCCGAGTTCCGGATGGATCCATCGGTGCTCGACCGGGTCTATCTGCGCTCGGCGGCGGGTGGGCAGGTCCCGCTCTCGACCCTGGCCACCATCGAGCAGCGTGCGACCGCGCTGGCCGTGAGCCACCAGGGCCAGTTCCCGGCGGTGACGGTCTCATTCAACCTGGCCCCGGGCGTCTCGCTCGGCGCCGCCGTGAAGTCGATCGACCGGGTCACGCGCGAGGTCGGCCTGCCCCCGAGCATCCAGACCGGGTTCCAGGGCGCGGCGCGGGCCTTCCAGGCCTCGCTCGCCAACCAGCCGTTCCTGATCCTGGCCGCGATCGTCACCGTCTATATCGTGCTCGGTGTGCTGTACGAGAGCTGGATCCACCCGATCACGATCCTCTCGACCTTACCGTCGGCGGGCCTCGGGGCGCTCCTGGCGTTGCTCCTGGTGCGCCTCGATCTGTCGGTAATCGCGCTGATCGGTATCATTCTCCTGATCGGCATCGTCATGAAGAACGCGATCATGATGATCGACTTCGCGCTCGACGCGCAGCGCACGCAGGGCCGGCCGGCGCGCGAGGCGATCGAGCAGGCCTCGCTGCTCCGCTTCCGGCCGATCATCATGACCACGATGGCGGCCCTGCTGGGCGGCGTGCCGCTCGCGTTCGGCCACGGTGTGGGCTCCGAGCTCCGCGAGCCCCTCGGCGTCGCGATCGTCGGCGGGCTCATCGTGAGCCAAGTGCTGACGCTTTACACGACGCCGGTCATCTACCTGGCGTTCGATCGTCTCGCCGAGCGGCTCGCCCGCCGCGGCGCGCGCGAGCGTGGCCGCGCCGCGGATCCGGTGACCGCGCCGTGAGCCTTTCCACCCCGTTCGTGCGCCGTCCGGTTGGCACGACCTTGATGACCATCGCGATGGTCATCGCGGGCGTGATCTCGTTTCGGCTCTTGCCGGTCGCGCCGCTGCCCCAGGTGGACTTCCCGACCATCAATGTCGTGGCGGGGATGCCCGGAGCGAGCCCCGAGACGATGGCGTCGGCGGTCGCCACACCGCTCGAGCGTCAGTTCGGGCGCATCGCCGGCGTGACGGAGATGACGTCCGTCAGCTTCCTCGGCGCCACGTCCATCGCGCTGCAGTTCGATCTGGCCCGCGACATCAACGGCGCCGCGCGCGACGTCCAGTCGGCCATCGCCGCCGCCCTGGGCCAGCTGCCCCCGAACCTGCCGAGCCTGCCCACGTATCGCAAGGCGAATCCGGCCGACGCGCCGATCCTGATCCTGGCTCTCACCTCGAAGACCATCGACAAGGGGCGCATGTACGACTTCGCCTCGACGGTCTTGCAGCAGAAGATCGCGCGGCTCGAAGGCGTCGGACAGATCTTCGTCGGTGGAAGTTCGCTCCCGGCGGTCAGGGTCGAGCTGAATCCGATGGCGCTCGCTCGCTATGGCATCGGTCTCAACGAGGTCCGACAGGCTCTGGCTGCCGCCAACGTCAACCGCCCGAAGGGCCAACTCGACGACGGCCGTTTCACCTGGGAGATCAACGCCACCGACCAGCTCCGCGACCCCGCGCGCTACGGGCCATTGGTCGCCGCGTGGCGTAACGGCGCGCCGCTCTATCTCACCGACGTGGCCCAGGTGCGCGGCGCCGTCGAGGACCTCCGCGCCGGCGCGGTGTCCAACGGCGAGCCCGCCGTCGTCCTCGTCATCTTCCGCCAGCCCGGGGTGAACATCATCGAGACCGTCGACCGGATCCGGGCGGAGCTGCCGTACCTGCGTGCGCTCGTGCCGGCCGAGATCTCGCTCAGGCCGGTCCTCGACCAGACCGTGACGATCCGCGCATCCGTCAAGAACGTCGAAGAGGCGCTGCTGATCTCGATCGGGCTGGTCGTGCTCGTCGTCTTCCTGTTCCTGAGGAACATCCGCGCGACCATGATCCCGGGCATCGTGGTGCCGGTCTCGCTGATCGGCACGTTCGCGATCATGTACCTCGTCGGGTACAGCATCGACAACCTGTCCCTGATGGCGCTGACCGTCGCCACCGGCTTCGTCGTCGACGACGCGATCGTCGTGGTCGAGAACGTCATGCGCCACATCGAGAAGGGCGTCTCCGTGCTCGAGGCGACTCTCACCGGGGCCAAGGAGATCGGCTTCACCGTGCTGTCGATGAGCATCTCGCTCGTGGCGGTGTTCATCCCGATTTTGTTGATGGGCGGCATCGTGGGGCGCCTCTTCCGTGAGTTCGCCGTGGTGCTCTCGGTCGCAGTGCTGGTGTCACTGGCCATCTCGCTCACGACGACGCCGATGATGTGCGCGCTGCTGCTCCGGCCCCAGGATCCGGTCCACCGGCCGCGACTGGCCGTCCTGGGCGAGCGGATCTTCGACGCCGTCACGCACGCCTACGATCGAACGCTGACCGTCGCGCTGCGGCACCCCGCGATCACGATGATCATCTTCCTGGCGACGTTCGCGGTGAACGTCCACCTGTTCAACATCGTGCCGAAGGGCTTCTTCCCGCAGCAGGACAACGGACGGCTCGGCGCCAACATCGTCGCCCAGCAGGACGTGTCGTTCGCGGCCATCCACGAGAAGATGATGCGCTACGCGGAGATCTTGAAGGCCGACCCGGCGGTCGATACGGTCACGCTGTTCACGGGCGGGGGCGGCGGCCGGGGCACCACCGCGAACACCGGCCGCGGCTTCATCTCGCTCAAGCCGCGCGAGGAGCGAAAGATCTCCGCTGACGAGGTGATCACGCGTCTTCGGCCCAAGCTCGCGCAGGTGCCGGGCGCCACGCTCTATCTGCAGGCCGTGCAGGACGTGCGGCTCGGCGGACGCATCAGCAACGCGCAGTACCAGTTCACGTTGCAGAGCGACAACCTGGATGAGCTCAACACGTGGGCGCCCCGTCTGGTCCGCGCCATGCGAGAGATGCCCGAACTGCGCGATGTCAGTAGCGATCAACAGAATCGGGGCCTCGAGGTGCCGGTGGTCATCGATCGCGCCACCGCCGCCCGGCTCGGCGTCAGCACCCGGATGATCGACGACACGCTCTACGACGCCTTCGGGCAGCGTCAGGTGTCCACGATCTACACCGCGCTCAACCAGTACCACGTGGTGATGGAGCTCGAGCCGCGCTACTGGGAGCGGCCGGATGCGCTCTCGAACATCTACGTGCAGTCGACCACCGGCCAGACCGTGCCGCTGACCGCGGTCACGAAGTTCCGGACGAGCACCGGCCCCATCCAGGTCAACCACCAGGGCCTGTTCCCGTCGGTGACGGTGTTCTTCAATCTTGCGCCGAATGTGGCGCTCGGCGATGCGGTCAAGGCGATCGACGCCGCCGAGCACAAGATGGGCTTCCCGACGAACATCTCCGGGAAGTTCACGGGCACCGCGCAGGCATTCCAGGCCGCGCTCGCCAACCAGCCGCTCTTGATCCTGGCGGCGCTGGTCGCGGTCTACATCGTCCTCGGCGTGCTCTACGAGAGCCTGATCCACCCGTTCACGATTCTCTCCACCCTGCCCTCGGCCGGCGTCGGCGCGCTGCTCGCGCTCCTGATCTGCGGGATGGATCTCTCGGTGATCGCGATGATCGGCATCATCTTGCTGATCGGAATCGTGAAGAAGAACGCGATCCTCGTGATCGATGTCGCGCTCGACCTCGAGCGCAACCACGGGCTCGGCGCCCGCGACGCCGTCCACGCCGCGTGTCTGCAACGGTTCAGGCCGATCTTGATGACGACGATGGCGGCGCTGCTGGGCGCGTTGCCGCTGGCGCTGGGAACCGGCACGGGCTCGGAGCTGCGCCGCCCGCTCGGCATCACCGTCGTCGGCGGCCTTCTCCTGAGCCAGCTCCTGACGCTCTACACGACCCCGGTCATCTACCTCTACATGGAGCGCTTCCGGGTCGCGATGGGCCGCGCGACACGACGCACGCGCGTCGCCCTAGGCCTCCGCCCCGCCACCCAAACCGGCACGCACTCCTAGCCGAAGTCGCACGCCTGCAGGAAGCAGTACTCGTTCCGCAACTAGCTTCTACCGACGACCACTGCTAAGAGTCGGGCGGGTGGCGCAGGGCACGGCCCGGACGCCGCGGCCGTAGTGGGCCCCCCTCGTCCCGCCCGCAGCGCGAAGCGCTGCGAATCGGGCGAGCGGGTGACGGAGGCCGCGCGTCCGGGCCGTGCCCTGCGACAGGACCCGCCCGTCTCGAGTGGTGGCGAACGTCGAGCCGGACGAGGGCTAGCCGGACGAGCGAGGCGCGTCGTCGGGAGGCGAGGGTTCGATGAAGTCGAAGCCGAAGCGACCCTTGATGCACAGATGCCCGCCGGTCACCGACGCGTCGCTCGGCGAGCTCACCCTGACGATGCGGTTGTCCTGGACGTGCAGCGAGAGCGTACACCCCACGCCGCAGTACGAGCAGATCGTGTCGGTCGTCCGCTGCCGCGACTCGTCCCACGTGCCCGCGCGCCGCATGTCGTGCTCGCGCTTGAACATGAGCGCGCCGGTCGGGCACACGCCGATGCAGTTGCCGCAGTAGACGCACGCCGAGTCGGGCAGCGGCACGTCGTCCTCGGTCGAGATGCGCGCGTCGAATCCGCGGCCGGCCACCGCGATCGCGAACGTATTCTGAGCGTCGACGCCGCAGGCCTCGACGCACTTGTAGCAGAGGATGCACTTGCCGTAGTCGCGGACGTAGAGGTCGTTGTCGACCTTCACCGGCTGCGCGACGGTCTCCGACCGCGCGCCCTCCGGCGCCTCGTGATGCCCGGGCTCGCGCGCATCGCGCTCGCCGGCGGCGGCCGGCGCGGCGGGCGTGCCGTAGCGGTCGGGCCGCGCGCCGTAACGCGCCACCAGCCCGTCGACGCCGGGCGCGGTCGAGAGGTCGACCGACGAGGCCAGGAGCTCGATCACCATCCGGCGCGACACTCGCACGCGCTCGGACTCGGTGAGGATCGTCATCCCCGATTCCACGCGGCGCGAGCACGCCGGGACCAGCACGCGCGATCCGGTCAGCTCGACCACGCACACGCGGCAGACGTTGACCGGCGTCAAGGTCGGCAGGAAGCACAGCGTGGGGATGTCGATACCGCGCGCGCGGCACGCCTCGAGGATCGTCGAGCCCGCCGGCACCGTCACCGGCTGCCCGTCGATGACCACGCTGATCGCGGCCGTGGCCGGCCGCTCCGGCGCCGCCGGCGGGCGACTCGGCGGCGGCGGGGGCTTGAACCAGATCGGCTCGGGCTTCATCGCGGACTCGCTCACGATCGGTTCCCGGCGATCGCCAGACGGAAGATCGCCGACTCGACCGCGCTCGAGGCCGTCTGGCCGAGGCCGCAGATCGACGCGTCGCGCATGACCTGACCGAGGTCCTTCAGGAGCGCCATCTCGTCCCCGTCCGAGCCGAGCGGACGGCGCGCCCGGAGCCGCGCGAGCAGCTCCTCTTGCCGCACTGTACCCACACGGCAGGGCACGCACTGGCCGCACGACTCGTCGCGGAAGAACTCGGCGATGCGCCGCACGATGTCCAGGAGATCGACCGACTCGCCGAACACCATGACGACGCCGGACCCGAGCGTGGCGCCGATCGCGCGCGTGCCCTCGAACGTGAGCGGCACGTCGAGATCGGCCGGCCCGACGAACACGCCGGCGGCGCCGCCGAGCAGCACGGCGCGAATGCTCCCCACACCCGCCTGCTCGAGCAGCTGTCGCAAAGTAATCCCGAACGGTGCCTCGTAGAGGCCTGGCCGCTCGACCTCGCCCGAGACGCAGAAGAGCTTGGGTCCGGTCGAGCCGGCCGTGCCGATGCCGCCATAGGCGGCGCCGCCCTCGCGAATCAGCGCGGGCACGTTCACGAGCGTCTCGACGTTGTTCACGACCGTCGGCTTGCCGAAGAGTCCGACCTGCACCGGAAACGGCGGCTTGTTCCGCGGCTCGCCGCGCTTGCCTTCGATCGAGTTGAAGAGCGCGGTCTCCTCGCCGCAGATGTAGGCCCCGGCGCCGCGGCGAATCTCGATGTCGAACACGAACCCGGCGCCCATCACGTTACGTCCGAGCAGCCCTGCCGAGCGCGCGGCGGCGATGGCGCCGGCCATGCGCTCGGCGGCCAGCGGATACTCGCCGCGAAGATACAGAAACCCGCGCTCGCACCCGGTCGCGAAGCCGGCGAGGGTCATGCCCTCGACGACCGCGAACGGGTCCTCTTCCATCAGCATGCGGTCCTTGAACGTCCCGGGCTCGGACTCGTCGGCGTTGCACACCAGATAGTGCGGGCGCGCCTCCGCCTTCGCCACCGCATCCCATTTGCGCCCGGTCGGAAACGCGGCGCCGCCGCGCCCCACGAGCTTCGACGCGATGACCTCCTCGACGACACCCGCCGGTCCGATCTCGATCGCGCGCGCGAGCGCGCGGTAGCCCTCGCTCCCGCGATACGCGTCGAGGCTCGTCGGCTCCACACGCCCCATACGCGCCAGCAGGCGCAGTCCGGGTTGCCCGGCCTGAGGAACCGAGCTCGAGATGGCGCGAAGACGGCCGGCCGGCGACGCTGCAGCCACGCGCGTGTCGGTCGCGCGTGGCGGCTCGCGCAGCAGGCCGACGACCTGGTCGGCTCCGCCGTCGAGCGGCGCCACGGTGGTCACGCGCGGCGTCTCGCCCGCGACGGTCAGCATGACGGCCGGCGCCCGCTCGCACTGGCCCAGACACGGGCTCCGCATCCACGTCGCCCCGCTGCCGTTGGACGATCCGGGGTGGCCGGCGGCGCGCTCGAGCGACTCGCAGAGCGCCTCGGCGCCCCGGAGGCGGCACGCGATGTCGTCGCACACGTGCGCCACGATCGGCGGGCGCGGCTTGGTGGACAGCAGGTGATAGAAGCTGACGACACCCCAGAGCTCGGCGGGAGGCACCGTCAGGCGCCTGCTGATGTAGTTGAGCGCGCCGCGACTCACCCACCCCGTCCGCGCCTGTACGGCGTGGAGCGCGGGTAGCACGAGGTCGCGCCGCGCGCCGTCCGTGACGACGGCGTCTATGGCGGCGCGCTCGACATCGTTGGCGTTCGGTCCGGCGATCTTGAGGTCGATCGGCTCAGGCCTCCAGCCGCTCGATACGGATCGCGGTCGCCTTGAACTCGGCCGTCCCCGACTTGGGATCGGTCGCGTCGATGGTCAGAAGGTTGGTCGCCACGTCGTCCGGGAAGTGCAAGGTCATGAACGTGAGCCCCGCGCGCAGGCCCTCGTCGCGGCGGACGGGCACCTCGACGCTACCTCGGCGCGATCGCACCCGTACGACCTCGCCC
>Ga0114129_10007877_pt1 | contig 15158 bp, 18 predicted proteins | sample RhiMetdeltSRZDD1_FD_80071 | JGI IMG/M metagenome (GOLD analysis project Ga0114129, IMG submission 80071) | Populus rhizosphere microbial communities from Tennessee, USA - Rhizosphere MetaG P. deltoides SRZDD1 (version 2) (version 2) | ecosystem: Host-associated > Plants > Roots > Rhizosphere >...
AAGAATCCGACTACAGTGATTGCAGCGTACACGCACACTGCGAAGGGTGAGCTGATCGCTGCGGGTAATGAAGATGCCATCACGTTCCACTCTATGCTTGGAACTGAGATGCAGTTTATAGACGGTGAGGAGGTTTACTCACTGGTTCCTCTGGAGAGTTACGAGAATTCGTCTTCAAGACCTCCGATCTTCTCCGCCAAAGTGATCGTACTGGATGAGTCTTCTATGCTGGGCGTAAATGAGATTGCGATGCTGAGACAGCGTTTGGATGAGGCCGGAACCAATCCGAAAATTGTGTTCATGGGCGACTACGCACAACTCCCACCGATCGGGACTACTCCAGACCAGGATAGTTACGCGATCGAGCTAAGAAAAGATCCAGCCCGTTCTTCGATCCTGTCTGAAGTAATGAGAACCAAAAATCAAGACATCACTGATCTGGGATTGAAATACCGTAGAGCAATTGATGTGTACAATGAGGGTCTGGACAAGGGAATTTCTTCTAAAGACAATACCCTAAAGATTGCCCAGATCAACCCGGTTGCTCAGAAAGTAAGTAGCTCCAATGTACTGTATGAAGGAAACCGGGCTAAGTTTCTGGACAAATTCGTAGAAGTACTGAAAGCCTCTCCGAAGAACCCGAGACAGGCTGTGATCATTCATTACAATAACGAGAAGCACCAGAACACGATCCGTGCTACTGCTGCCATCCGTAAGAAGCTTTTTGGTGAAAAGGCGGCCATCGAAAATGCTTTCCTTGCCGGTGATGCCATGTACATCAGCGCAGCAAAGAAAGTGACCGTCGCGGGTGAGAGTGTAACCTACGGGAAAAACGAGCGTTTCATTATCCATAGCATCAAGAAAGAAAGAAAAGTAAAACGTGTTGGTAATCCACGCTACGGGTACAGAAACATTGAGGTTCCATTGTATGAGCTTCAGGTAATTGACAGAGCAGGAAACATCATAGCGATGGATGCTTTTGACTATGATATTTCAACCCAGTTCATAAAAAATAACTACAGTCGTGAGAAAAAAGGCTGGGTTCTGGCAGACGGAACTGTATTCAAGTATGCGGATTACAAAGACCTGGAAGCCGATGGAATGACGACGATCTCTCATGGTTACATGATGAGTAGCTACAAGATCCAAGGTCAGACTTACAACTTCCCTTTTGTTGACGAAACAAACATCCACTCATACGAGGGCGCTACAGCCTTCAGGGAATCAGCACTGACACCAAAAACTTTGAGCCAGCACATGTACACTGCCATATCGCGTGCGAAAGAAAAACTGTTCGTGTTTTCTCAGGGAATACCAGACACAAGTGGTAACTTTAAGTCACCAGACCTCACGAAAGATTCTTTCAAACTCCGAGGTCAAAAATCGATCACCACGGTCGAACAGGATTTAGAAGTCCCCGAAACATATTCTCTCAACAACCAATGTAAGTAAACCCTATGAGTTGCTTAGTCCGCCGCAATAACGGAAGAATTGAAAACGTCCTATTGGAAGACGGCCAAACTGAATCGCAAACCTACTGGGAGATCCTTCAATCGATGGAGGGTATTACTGGTGGTGAGCATCAGTTAATGGTAGACAGTGTGCGTCGCTTTGAGGGCACACACATTTTAAATACAGACGAACAGCAAGAGATTGCATTGGGTCTGTATTTGAACACCATGACCAAAGAATTCAAAACCTGGTTTGGTGAGAATGGAATTAGAAATGAGATTGGCGAACCGAAACTAGTTAAAGTTAATGGTCAAAAAGTATTCGCCTCCCATCCGAATCCAGCTCCAGCCCAGACGCGCTCCCTGAATTCACCTGGAACAGCGCGTAAAAACATGGACGGTTTCAGATCTGTCCGTTCCACCAAGAAACTCCTGGCATCTATAACCAAAACGATCGCCATTTTGAATGAGCGTATCAACCGTCTTGACGATCAGAAGAACAAAATCCATAATGATCCCAGATTATCCGGCGATGAGAAACTGATCAAACAAAGAAAGGTTACCAAAGAAATTGAGAAACTCAAGGAGGAGAAGGAAACACTGATCGAAAGAAACACTGTCGAGTTCATTTTTCGTCAAGCATTAAGCGATCTGGCGCACGTAGACGCAGTGAGTAAAGATCCCAACATTGATTTGGGTGAACTGAATATAGCATCCACCGCAGTAGCCACATGGACCAGACTATCAAAGGTGGTAAACATCAGTGATCTTTCTGAAATTCCTGATCCAGACTTGCGTGAAAAGGCAGGCAGGATTATCGAGTTGGCGCACATGCTCGATAAGAAACTGTATGACATCAAAGCAAAGATTATCGAAAATGAGATGGGCAAGTCCATCAAGAACACCAAGAAAACCCGAGGTGAAGACAACCCTGGTGATACAATTGCGCTCAAGGAAGTGAACTGGATTACTCGCGTGGCGCGTGACCTTACCAACTCCGGCACAAACATCGCAACTTATTTGGGTAAAGTGATCGCCAAACTCAATATGCGCGTGAATCGCCAGCGCAATGAGAACCATGCTGCCATTGAATCTGCTCTAAATAAAATCAAAACTCATGCTGAATTTGTAAAAAATGGCTTCAACATTTTCATCAAAGAACAAACCGACAAGCTGGGTGAGAAAACCCTCGGATTACGTGGCCGTTTTTCTCAACAATATTATGACGAGATTCGTGCTAAGTATCGAACCTTCAATAAGCAGAAAGCAGCGTTGGCAAAGAACGGTGATCGCAAAGCTATAGGTAAACTGTACGGCGACTTAAACGCATGGATAAAAAAAACTACCCTGAGCTTCAACCTTACTGCATTCATTGCGGAAGATACCGCAGGAAACTTAATTCTTCCTGAGCAGGCCAGGATTGATTCTCGTGAAACGTTAAAGAAAGAAGGCTTTACAGATGAAGAGATTAACGATTTCATCCAGGATCAGGTGAGACAGTACAACCGCTTCAAAGAAGATCGTGAGAAACAGGAACTCTACCTACGTCTTGATATTCAGGATGGAAAAGTTAACCTGGAAGGAATGGAAGAAGATGATTTTGTTGCCAAGAAAATCAAGGAATGGGAAGCAATGCATTCACCTATCCAATATATGAATCAGATCGACAGCGAAAACCCTCTCGATCTGAAAGCATTTAAGGGATACCGGTATACCTTAAAGATTCCACGCAAAACAATTGACGGCAAAAATTCTGGATTTTATGATGAAGACTTCACCCGTATTGCCAATGATAAAGATTTATATGAGTTCTATAAATTCACTCGTGACTTCCTAAAAAAACAACTCAGTTATTTACCAGAAGATCAGATCGAAGATTTACAATCCAACTTTTTACCGGTGATTGCTAAACAGATGATAGGTGAATACACCAATCTATCTGCAAAAGGTTGGCTTGATGGTTTGGATAGTTGGTTTATGAAAGCCTTGACCAGTGTTGAATTTGAGGACAAAGAGGAAAGAGATCCTCTCACCGGAAACAAGATCAACAAATTTCAATCAAAGTTCCTGAAAGGGAATGTGAAGGTTGAAGACCGTTCCCGTGACCTGGTTGCAATGATGAAGATGTTTGCTGATATGGCTTCTGTGTATCAGCATAAGCTCTCAATGCAAAATGAAGTGGAAGCAGTTAATAGCTTAATTCAGTCTGCGACGAAAACTGTGGTGAAAGATTCCTTTGGAAAAACTAAAGTGATAGAGAAAGCACCGGTGAACGTTCAGGCCATGGCCGAGAGTGCTGTGCAGCGCGCCTTCTATGGTAAACCTCCCGAAAAAGAAGGAATAATTAAGAGTCGCAAGTTCTACAACTCCCTGGAACTACTATCACTGGGTTTGTATAAATCAGATGTCTATAAACAGGCAGTTGATCTGGAGAAAGATTTGAAAGAACTGGACGAGAAGTTGGAGAACCCAGCTCTGATCGATAAAGAACGCAAGAAACTGGAGAAGGATCGGGAGTTGATGATGAAGAAGTATGAGAAACTTGGTGGACGTGAGTTCGCCTGGTCAAAGGCTTCAGACGCAGTAGTGAAATTCACTCGCATTAAAGGAATTGCTTTCAACCCATTTTCAGCATTCCGAAACGTAGTAGTCGGTGGTATCAATAACGTGGTTCACGCCAGCGGTGGAGAAGATTTCTCTATGACAAGTCTTCGTAAAGCGATGGGTATTGTAAGTTCTTCTACCAAACGATATCTGAGTTGGGGTTTCGCGGAAAGTGAACAAGCTGAAAAGATCCTGCGCATTATGCTGGATACGGGAACGATCGAAGGTGAATATGGAGAATTCAAAGATGGTGTACTGGGTCGCAATCCTACACTGGATGTGATCAAGAAACACATCCCTAAGCCATTTGCCTTGATGAAGTCTTCAGACTTTCTGTTCAAGGCACACATGACCATTGCCCAAATGTTGGAGCGCAAAGTGAAAACGAGCATGGGCGAATTCAATTTCTACGAAGTCATAAACAAAAACAGGCAATTCAACAGTGACAAATACGGTGACTGGGTTACCGCTGATAATGGCGGCAAATCATTTGAAGAATACTATGAAGATTTCTTATTGAAAAACTCACAGATCGCAAAGAAACTCCATGGTTTCTCAGGTACTGCAATTTCTCTTGAGGGTAAGGATAAGGCGATTGGCCGGATGATTTTCCTGTTCCGCACCTGGTTGCCGGAAACATTCGCTAACCGTTTTGAAGGTCGTCGTTATGATGATTTGCTTGATAGAGAAGTGGAAGGTTTTTACAGAACCGGTTTCATGAAGAACTACTTTTTTGGTGTGTTTCCGAAAGCCATTAAGATAATGATGAATAGTAAAGATTTGGAAAACATGGACCCCACGGAGCGTGCAAATATTATGAAATTCTTTACTGAGTGGATTACTATTTTCGCACTAATTGGACTTTATGCTACAGCTAAAGCGCTCGGACCTGACGATGAGGATGATCCAGAATCAAAGAAACATTTCAACCTTGTGTTAAATAACATTCAGGCTCTAAGACGAGATCTAACTTATTATAGTGATCCGAATTCAGTTGCAGAACTGGTAAATTCATTATTTCCAGCAATTAACACATTCACTGACGCCACCGCTGCCATGAAAGCCATGATGTATTACATATTTCAAGTCGAAAATGAAGATGGAGAGTTGCAGTATGATGGTGAGAGAACGTTGTTAAAGATTACAAAAGCTTTACCATACCTAAACATGATAAACAGGATCAAGTATCAAACCGAAAAGGTGTTTTAGTGTTAGCGCATCGATAAAAAAAATTAAAGAAGAGCATTTAAAAACAGAACCCATAGAAACGGTGGCGATTTGTGTTGACTGGACTCCTTACGTAAAATGGTCATTGGCTTTTGTCAATTTTACACTATAGGTGTTTTTAGAATACCAGGCTTAAAAGTAGCCTGGTCCTGGCAAAAGCAGGCCAGGTTCATCATAATCTGAACCTCGCAATGCGAAGTTCTTTACCGCCCTGCCCTTTTGGGTGGGGCTATTTGTGACCTTCATATACAATGACCTTGCCTTTCCTAATCACCTGAATCTCAATAGGCGCCTTTTGTTACTGTAGCACCTTCCTCTGCAAGCCCAATTGCTGTATATTAAATATTCATTAAGCAATAGTTTGTCAATACATTTGACGTTGCAAGTACATTTTTCTTTACATTTGGTCGAATCAGCCATACAGGATCAGAGTTGTTTTTATTCTGTACGCTGTGACTGGTCGATGAGTACGGAATAAAATAAATAAATCGAAATAAAAATAGCCATGATATTAAAAACTTTTGTCAGTTTCAATACTGCTGGAAGCATCAAGCCATATGTAACAATACTCTACATTAAAAAAAATTACAGGAACGAAATTGACCTGTATGTTACACCATTTGACAACCGTTTTAAAGGTTATGATAACAACAATGCCGATGCTGAAAAGATAGAATTCAGGGCAAAAGAACTGGGATTTGTGGAAGTTCCTCAAAATATTACTGATATACTGAAAGCTGGGAAGTTCCGGGAGAATTACAACATGATTAAGCCTTTTTGCAATAATGACAAATTTTTAAAGGCTGTTGAGGATTCAGCCGGTGATGAAGATTAGGCTAAAAATATTCAATTTTAAATTATTTCACTTTCCATGTCTTTTGATATTCGCCATTTAATAATTCAGTAGTTATTGCTTGTGATAGCAGAGAAGGTTCGTAAACCTTGTCACATGTTCGGTGGAAGTATATTTCCATTTAAACAAGTATAAAAATTGAACTAAAATGCACCCCAAACCTTCAAATACCGAACTATCCGACAAGAAATTGACCAGGAAAAAATCAAAAAGAATTGAAAAGGTAGATCTGGCCGTTAAAGAGTACTTTGAACAAAACCCAGCAATACAGTCAGTGTGTGCAAGGGATTTAATGCCGCTATTTATAGAGAAGGGTATATTTGAAAATGATTACATGAATGCATTCCCAATTCGAGAGTTACTTCGTACAATGGAAAGGGACAATCAATTTCACTTATTTAACCATGCGAAACCAGTTCGTATTGTTAAAAGTGGTAGAGAAAAACTCTGGTATTTTGAACGGCTTTAGACTCCATTAACATTTGCTGAAATAAAAAGAGGCTGTCTTTTTTGACAGCCTCATTATTTTTAGATCTCTCGCTTTTGAAAGATCCAGTTAAACCGAACACTTAGAACTAATAAGCCTATGTCCAGTTCTTTCCTCACCCAGGCATGGGTTTGATCTTGTTCTTCATACCGGTTCAATCGAATTCCGAAATCGAAAATCCAATACTTCCTGTCGAATAGTACAATATTCAGTCCTTCAAACATAGGCAGTGTTGTTTAGATACTTGGTGCCATCACTGCTATACCGCGTGTGGTCAGTATGTTAAGATACTCTGTTAAATTGGGGTCCAGTGGTAATTTCTCATCGCGAGGTCTGAGACGAATCGCAATGGGATGATTACTCCGCCTACATGTTGTTCTGCTCATTCTCTCAACTGCATGTGTCATTGTACCATATGCCATCCCCAGCACGTTGGCGGCCTTACGCTTATTTGTAAACTCCACAAAGGCTTCCTTCTTTACAGTATCATATATTCTCACTACAGAACTATCAATATCTAATAAGTTGTTTGATTTCGGCATAAACTAAAATGAAAGAAGGAAACCGAAACTCCCTTCTTTTTGTATAGATTACTGATTGATAAATCAGGCTATTTCACGATGAACTTAAAACCATCAATAACCAGCCAATTAATTTCGTTTACGTTCACTTTCCTAATAGGAATTCCTGACTTCACATCCATATCAATTACATCATAAATACCGTTAATTGAGCTGAATTCTGTTTTATACCCGCGAAGTATTCGTTCTTCACCAGGAACATAATCCAAGACCGGATTATTTTGTATTTCAGCAAGAGCCATCCTGAACTGATCGATCGTGATTGAGTCAGAGGTAACCATTTTAACGGTTTTATCCTTTCTCGGGCGACCCGGACCCTTGTAGGGTTTGGGTTGACCAGGATTGATTTTAGCGAGAATATCTGCTAATTGTTTATCACGAGCGGCAATCAATGCTTTGCCAGTTATAGCTTTATCCTGTTTATTGAATGATACAGTGAACACTTTACTTGAATAGATACCTGCCCATATGGAACGAATACCTTTCACACGTACATCACCTTCGCGAACATTAGACTCGGCAGGCAGCTGTCCTTTTGCCTTTGCTTCAGTAATTTGTTTTTCAGTCCACAATTTGTCTTCTTTACCAACCTCTACCTCTTTGTGATACTGATCGGCAGTTATCAATAAATCCTGTACATACTTCTCATCCAGATTGATTGTGTTGCCTGACTCAAGGTGCTTAAATTGAAATTGAGCACCTGCTTTCTGTTGGAATACATAATGTGATTCTTCACTAAATATATCACCTGGGTGAATTTCGTTTAATAACACAGATTGCTTTGTTACTGTAGACATGTAAAAATGATTAAAAACGTTTGTACTTGAAATTGGATTTGAAATGAGATTAGTTGCTAACAACTGATTTAGTATAGAAATTCTCCGATACATCGAGACCCTCAGCCACTGCTTTGGAATACATCATAGTTGCACCTCTAGTTTTCTCAAATGCTTTTGACACACCGGTAGGTGTATTGTCATGGCTCAGTGTGTTGGACTCCTTCACCCCCATCTGACGGATGATATCAGCCACATCCTTCTGGGTGCCAACGAACGTTATAGTGTAACCTTGGCTTTCCAGTGTGTCAATAAGATTTTTCACAGATTTTATATTCCAGTTACCTCGACCATAATCTGTATCTTCACCATCAGTAAATATTTTCACTAATACCTTCTCACCTATCTTTACATTCTTCTGAAGGTTGGTAAGAACATCTCCTACAGTGTTATATAATGGTGTCCCACCATCTGCACCTCTCTCGTGCCACATTCCAATTTTATCCATTGGTGTCATAAAAAAATGTTCTGAATTTCCGTATCCACTGAACTCAATTAGTGTTTGGGAAAACTCAGCATTTTGATCTTTCTGCAGAGTTTGAATCTCTTCCCTGATTCCTTTTACTGCATTCAGATACTTTTCACCGCGCATTGATCCCGACGCATCCAGAATATATACGTTATGGATTACCGGCTTCCTCTCATTTACTGGTGTAGAAGCAGGATCTAATGTGAAGTTTGGGTTGTTGGTTCTAACTCGCATATTGATTGAGTGATTAAAAAATTAATACAGTTTTAAACCTTGATTAACGTTCAGTGTGAACACGCCTGCTTTATACCACACATTGTGACATACACTGATGCGATCGTCAATCACAAACAATGGTTTGTAGTTTGGAGCAATCTCCATCAGCATACTTTGTTTGAGAGCATTATCAGGGCTATTATCTCCATCATGACGCATCAACAGGTGGGCATCATTTTCAATAGGAAATTCATTATCACGTAACCATTCGAGTGTATTTTTTCTCCATTTCTCTTCACGACCAGACAGATAAATGATTGTCACACCTTTCTTACGAGAAAAGATATTACCAGTTTTCGCTTGAAGCGATTGAATTAACCTGCGTACAGGTTCAATGGGTCTGTCTAAGTGAATTTTATCGCCGTCTGCTGCAGAGCGAATTCCGATTGAATCGGCAATGGAACCATCAACATCTACGATGATACATTCTTGGTTTGCATCCTTTTGAAGAGATCTGAACTCAGCCATCACTGGATTCTTGCGATCAATCCATTGATTGAGTTGTTGAGTACTCTTGAGTAGTTCATTGAAATTGTGAAACTGTGATTCGATGTATTTCACATCAGCGTTTTCTCCTTGTATTTGTTTGATTCGTTCTTTGCATACATCGATCTGTGCTGAAGTAATTGGAACAAAAATGATTTCAGCCATGTGCCCAAATTTCTCCTGATACTTTTTCAGATAGGATGCTTTCAAGTGAGTTGAATCAATAATGACATTGTAATTCTGTTGTAACCAATATCGAATCTGTTCAATTTGTAAACTGGTCACATGTCGCTCCATGTCTTTATTATCAGACAAAAAGTATTCGCCGAAGGCTAGCTTACCCAAAATTGAATCCCGAATATCATCACGCGAAACACGAACCCATCCTGGATTATTCCTGATATAATCGCTTGCATACTTTGTCTTACCACATCCACTGGGACCAATTAAAACCTGGATTTTTTTGGTCTTGGATATGAAGGTTTTCTCCATTATAGGAGCATCTTGAGTTTTTGACATTTGATGTTAAATGAAACTGTCTGCTACATGATTAATGGCATTTGCCAATTCACGTAGACTTTTGACGTAGTTTGAAATTTTGTTTGATTCAGTCTTGATGTAGATTGAGATATGTACTGAGTTCCCCTGATTTGATAGGCGTGCGTTGAGCTTCCGTAGTCAATTTGTCGATCAGGCTAAGTAACTGTTGCAATTTAACCGGTGCTAAATGATTCGTTTATACCTTGAACACTTTAATTATAAGCTGTAAAGTTACAAAAAAGGTCTACATATTCGTAGACCTTTTTTTTATTTTTTTGTAGATGATATATTACATTCCAAAGTGACCCAGACCATTTGCAAAGTCTGCGTCTAAATCTGGTGGGGCCCCGGAATCCACGGTGTTTTCATTAATATTTAGTTTGGCTGCGGCTTCATCATCCTGTCCAGGTTCCTCTGCTGGTGCCGGATCAAACATACTCGTCTGACGCACATACCTGGTTGACCGGGCATCTCCAGTGAGTTTTTCCAAATCGGTAAGGATGGTGACTAATTGACGATGGGTGATATAATGATTCGCTAAAGCATCGCTTATTAGAACTTCTTCATGTAAATCATTTACGCTACCAATAAAGATGGATTCTCCTTCACTGTTCAAAGACAAAGCGCGAATATGTCCAAAAAATACATCATCTGGATATGATCCGAACTGAAACATGCTGCGTTCTACCTGCGCTCCATACTTCTGAATTCGTCTCCCAATGGCAAATATTGCTTCGCCCTCCAGGTCATTCAACCTGTTGTGCAAAATCTGTGAGGGTATCATACCGTCTACGTTTGATTGTTTTGTAATTAAGAAAGTTCGTGCCTGTAGGCTTCAACCTTAGCGCCTCTTGAATTACTCAGTCTGTACACTGTATCAGGGCCAGAACCTGTAATCTTTTGGATTTTGTAAATTCCGGAACCAATCCCGTTATCCGGATCGGTCCAGAATACTTCATCATTTTCATACATAAGAGGCTCAAAGCCATCCCGGTTGTTCCATATTCCGTCTTCTGGTTTCTTGAAATCAGTGATCTCGATGGTAGAAGCATTACCATTTTCCTGAATGGTCATCGGGGTTTCTGAGTCAGACAGGTATTCAAACCTTTCATTGGAAGATTCCAACAAAAATGTATCCATATCAGCATGTAAGCCATCCACCAAAAACTTTGCAGCCTCTTCTCTGGTTTTTGCTTTGACGGTATGATGTTCTCTAGTCCATACTGTGACCTTACGATCAATAGTCAAGTGGAACTCCGGAAGTTCGTCGAACTTTTTGCTCATATTTTTCTGGGATGATTTTGCGAATTTTACTAATAAAGAATCTAAGTTCATCTGGATTGCTATTTGCCATGTATATCGCATTTGCGATCGAAGGCACCACACCTGGATCATTTTCCCACTCTTCTTTACTCCAGCTTACAACGTGCGATCCATCATCTTCTATAATACTAATCAGATCGTCATATATTTCTGTCTTCATGATAATTTAGTTTACTCTATAATTATGCTGCAATTTCACTTACAAGCTTGGACTCGATCGGTAATTGTGAGTTGAACAGATGGTGGAGGGTGATCTTCGTTTCAATTACGGGATCACTTGGTACAAGAGGATTTGCTCGTTTATATTCATACGAGTATACTCCTGTTTCGATGAATTTATCTGTGTGTTGAATAAAATTTGATATCAATAGTGATCGTTCGTTCTCGTCGATACAGTTACATATTTGTTCAAATACATCTATTAGGGATTTTTCAATCCTGCATATTGATGTGGTTTGACTTTTCGAGCGAGCTTTCTGACTTAACACATTGATGTGATAAAGGAACGCTTGCATACATATTAATGAATAATAAGATTTTTGTAGAATCGCTGATGATCAAATTCTGCATTTAGTTTCTCAGCGAGAATTTCGTACTCTTTCTCCAGTTCTTTTTTTCGTTGGATGTGTATCGGGGAATTACTCAGTCTTTGGTATTCGTCCCGAATTCCATCCATTCGGGTATATGAATCAGTCTCAACACAAAAGATGTCACCAACACGAAAACATCGTACCGTGTCAGTGACTCCTTTCTCATTCGATTGATAATAACTTACTTCAGTTAACTCCATAGTTATTCAGTAGATGAAAGAGCTTTATCTGCGCGACGCTTTACCTCTCTGTTTGCCCATCCCGTTGCGCATCGTAATGAGCAGAAATAACCATATCCTTCGTAATGGTAATGAGTTTTCTCGTCATTGATTTTGATATTACGCGGCTTCTCACATCCTGGGCAAACTGGGCGATCTTCCATTGCTGGCGCGGGTAAGGGCTGGTGATCAGCAGCATCCAACACGGTTACAGTCTTACACATACTTTTATTCGTTTTCTTTTTCTTGGTAAGTGAGTTCAGTTTTTGTACCAGAGTAATGGCTGTCGTTTGCACGGAACATGCTCACGCTAACCTTATCCGATTCTACTGAAATGAGTATTTCTATATTGTCAACTTCAACAATAAGATTTTGAGCCTCCAGCTCAATAACATTGTGGGGAATGGTTTTAATCGTTATTGGCTTAATCATCTGTAATTGAGTTAATTCCCATCGCTGAATAGAGGTTTCAGATTTGAAACCCTCTTTCGAAGATTTTCAATTGAATTAATAGTCATCGTCTTCGTCATTTTCATCATCGTAATCTTCATCATCATGTTCAGTCTTATCCGGGATGAACTGCTTAACCTCTGGTCTGAGTTCAGATAATAACATGCGAGCCATACTATCGTAATCCTGATCAAGTGTCATCAGAGCCGAAGCAACTAATTCCAGATCGATATCTGCATACACAGGAATCATTCCAGTTGGATGCTTTACTGCATTACAGAGATCGGGATCTCCTCCGGAGAAATACTTACGACAGACTATGGGGCGAGCATCGTATACGTTGCACGAATTGGTAATTGGGTCCAGGAACACACATCGTGCATGTGTGCTGAACAGGTGGGTCTGTTGATTGAGATCCTTTTGGCGGCCCAAGTGCTCTAAATCGATCGGGACGCCTTTTTGCTTGCTATACTCGATCAATACTCTCGCTTCAGTTCTGGATACATCCAAATTCATACGACAACAGAATGAACAACCTTTCTTACATGTGATCATTTCTTTAACATCATCAGACATGTTATTAGTCATATCATTCATCATTTCATAGAAGCCTTTCAGTGCTTCTGTTCTTGTCACTCCATTTTGTAATGACTCTTCATGTTGTCCGACATAACCAACAATACCTTCAATTACAGCTTGCAACAACTCCTTTTGTTCTGGGCCGGATACATTAGCAATTATCATTTGAAGAGATTGCGTAAGTGCAACTTGGTCAGGTTTTATCATTTTATACTTATACTGGTTTATTTGTTAAACAATGAATTGTACTGCCATTCATGAACGAAATACACTGAACCACCAACATTGTCTATATGTTCAGCGTCGTTCTTTGTATATCTCAAGGCACTTAAGAATTGCTTCCTTTTTATTCAAAAAGTCAGGTAATATCATCTTGGTTGTCGTTTAGTTTGAACAGGTTGTTTAAAATAATGTCACCTTCCCAGGTGCGAGGATTGTAGGCTTCGGCAATTCCAGTAGCAAAAGAGGTGTACATGTTAGCGATGTACCGTTCTTCTTCCGGTTTGCGGTGCGCTTGCCTCAATAGCTCACTCATAAGCGCAAAACTTGCGAGACGGTCAGCTATGTTTGTCACCAAATGTGGAAGCATATCAGGAGCTTGTTTTTTAATAATCTCCTCGAACTTCTTTGTGTTTTCATTCTTCTCTGCGATGATTTTTTCCATCGCTGCTTGAATCTCAGGCGGAAACTGCATCAGTCATATTTTTACGTATGTGGGTTTCGATTACATCCACGATCGCTTGGTAGTCTTCATCGCTGAAGTCCAGCAAGAGTTCATTGAGAACCATGAAATCTGCGAGCCGTTGATCATTTGCGATCTCGGTATTGAGTGCAGTTTTGCGAGTGATTTAGGCATTAAACCTATCACCGTCCGAAGTCCGATCTGAACTCGGTTTACAGCTTGATTGATAACGTTTTTATTACTCCCGTGCCAATTTTCATAGATTGGGGGACCACGCCAACCAGTGTTCGATTGCCTTAAGATGATATGATAAGGCTCTGAACAATCTGCCGGTTGACACTTTCACTATTACCTCATGCTGTTGTACATTATTCATAATGAAAAGAGTAGGGGCTGAGTGATCAGCCCCTAATTGAATTGATGGTATGATTAGTATTTGAACTCCCCGAGGATCAGGGTTACTTCAAAGTCTTTAGAACCTGGAAGTTTAAGCGGTATCTTACTATCGATCTTTAAGTGCTTCACCAGTTTAATCAACAGATTTATCTGCTTAATTACTTGTTTTGGCACATGTAAACCGGTAGTAATTACTTCATGCAACTGGTATATAATCATTTCATCTTTCTTACCGCAATTGGTGAAACGCCAAGTGTCTGTATATAGACGATTAGACCATCGAATGTCCGAGTTATTCAAAACACCAAAATAGATCTTGAACATTTTGATCACGAACATCCAATTATGGCCCGATGTTGGAGCAGGCTGTTTGTACTGGAAGAAATTCGGAATGAGTTGAACAAGTTCAATCACGGCTTGTTCCCTGGTAATCTGGAATGGAACCAAATCACTCAATATCGTACTATCGATCATAACCTCAAGCATCTCTTGCTTGGCTTTCAATCGGAAAATAATCTCGTCTATGTTATGTTTATCTGCGTGTGTTAAGTGTTCACAAGTACCTAACTCGCTCTGGTAATATCCGAGTGCAACTTGGATTTCTTCCGGAGTGTTGCAATCTTTGACTTTGTACATGTATTTTAATCTTGTGGTAGCTGATGCTACCGGTAGTAAGTCTTGCATTAGAACATTGCTGCTTGTACATACTCTTTCTTCTGAACTAAGTGCTCGATTTCAGTTTTCTTTAAAGAACCAATCTCTTTGTACACAGTTCTCAGATAGTATGTGGTGTCAATATTGTATTCATCCCAACATTTTTCCTGATATTCATTAAATACAGTCTGATGAAACTTCCCGGCTACAACTCTCTGTTCCCTGCCATCCTCGTTGTGTTTGATCATCTTTGCCCCCTTGTTAGAAACGAAGAAGCGGTTCATCTTCTGTAATCGGACCACATTATTCAGTTGGGACGGGTCGGCTGTCTCTACATATTGCGCGGTGAAGTACCAACCCTCTTTTGCTTTCACAGCTCCGCAGTAATCAAATATGTTGCGGTTCTGCTCCATCGAAGTCTCTGGCCTTATGCCGTGTACGAAGTAGTTAAAGATT
>Ga0114129_10007878_pt1 | contig 15157 bp, 11 predicted proteins | sample RhiMetdeltSRZDD1_FD_80071 | JGI IMG/M metagenome (GOLD analysis project Ga0114129, IMG submission 80071) | Populus rhizosphere microbial communities from Tennessee, USA - Rhizosphere MetaG P. deltoides SRZDD1 (version 2) (version 2) | ecosystem: Host-associated > Plants > Roots > Rhizosphere >...
CAAATCGAGGCCGTGCGCGGCGGCCACGACGCGGAGCTGATCGGCGCCCCGCCCGACGTCCTGGAAGGTGCCGGGCCAGCCGCCGTCCGGGTCGCCGAGGCGCCGGTACTCGAGGCTCCAGGTGGCGAAGCCCTCCGCCGTGAGAGCTTGGGCGAGGCTGCGCACGTGGTCCATCGCCCACGGCGTCTGCCAACAGCCGCCGTGGATCACGATCACCACCGGGTGCGGGCCCTTGCGCTTCGGCAGGCGCAGCTCGGCGACCTGCTGCTTCGCCTCTCCGTACGCGATCGTGTGGTCGGCCGGAGGCTGGGGGAGCCCCGAAAGCTCCGAGGCCCGCATCACGCGAGGGCGGTCCTGCCCCGTCACAGCGACCGCCGCGAGGAGCAGGAATCCCGGACCGAGCGCGAGCCTTCGCATGCGCATCGCCTCCTCACGTCACCTTCGCTCGTTCGGCGTGCTCGGGCCGCTCCCATTCGCGCCGCTCCATCACGGCTCGGAGCGCCACGACCGCGTCCCAAACGTCGCAGAAGCGCAGGTACGCCGGAGCGAACCCGAAGCGGAGGACGTCGGGGGTGCGGAAGTCGGCGATCACCCCGCGCGCGCCGAGCGCCTGCACGATCGCATAGCCCTCGGCGTGCCGCAGCGCCACCTGGCTGCCGCGCCGCTCGGCCTCGCGCGGTGAGGCGAGGGCCAGGCCGGCGCCAGGGCACTCCTGCTCGACCAGGCGGACGAAGAGATCGGTCAGGATCATCGACTTGCGTCGCAGGCGTGCGACGCCCGCGCGTGAAATCGTCTCGACGCCGCACTCGAGCGCGGCCAGGCTCAGGACCGGCGGCGTGCCGCACAGAAGCCGCGCGATCCCGGCCGCGGGCCTGTAGCGGGGATCGAAAGCGAACGGCTCGGCGTGGCCCATCCAGCCCGCGAGCGGAGTCTCGAACACGCCCAGGTGGCGGCGGGCGACGAAGGCGAATGCAGGCGCACCCGGTCCGCCGTTCAGGTACTTGTAGCCACAGCCCACGGCGAGGTCGGCCTCGCATCCCGCGAGATCTACGGGCAATGCACCGGCGCTGTGCGAGAGATCCCAGAGCGCGAGCGCGCCCGCGCGGTGGGCGGCGCGCGTCCACTGCGCCATGTCGTGGAGCGCGCCCGTCCGGAAGTCGACGTGGGTCAGCATCAGCACCGCGACGCTCTCGTCGAGCGCCTGGGCCAGGCCCGCGCGCGGCACGAGCCGATGCGACACGCCGTCGAGCAGCGCGGACAGCCCCTGGGCCACGTAGAGGTCGGTGGGGAAGTTCTCCTCCTCGGACAGGATCAGCTTGCGGCCGGGCCGGAGCCGCAGCGCGCCTGCCAGGAGCTTGAACAGGTTGACCGACGTGGAGTCGGCCACGGCCAGCTCGTCGGCAGCAGCGCCGACGAGCGGAGCCAGAAGCGCGGCTACGCGCGCCGACAGGTCGATCCAGCCGTGCCGGTTCCAGCTGCGGATGAGGCCCACACCCCACTCGCGCTCCACCACGTCGCGGAGGCGCCCCACCGCCGCGCGCGGCAGCGCGCCGAGCGAGTTGCCGTCGAGATAGACGATGCCCTGCGGCAGCGCGAACTCCTCGCGCAGGTAAGCGAGCTCGTCGGCCGCGTCGAGCGCCTCGACGGCTGCGCGTGTGAGCGGCACTGCAGGCATTCGGCGATCTTAACCGGCGCGAGTTCCTTCCTGGTTCGGCAACAGTCCGAGCCTGGTCGAGGCGGCCCCTGTGGGCGCGGGCCGCCAAAACGCGGTAGGCTCGGAAGCATAGGGAGGATCCCACGCCATGCTGGAGAATCGCGATCCCCGGACGGTGACGAGACGAGACTTCATGGGCGGTGTGATGGCCGCGGCGGCCGTGGGCGGTGCGGCGAGCGCTTACGCCTCGCCGGCGACTCTCCAGGCGGCCCAATACCCAGCCCCAGCCACGATCGAGCTGCCGAAGCTTCCCTTCGGCGAGAGCGATCTCGCCCCGCACATCTCGCAGGAGACGATCTCGCTCCACTACGGCAAGCACCACAAGACCTACGTCGACAACACCAACAAGATGATCGCGGGCAGCGAGCTCGCCGCCGCGTCGCTCGAGGACATCGTCAAGGCGACCGCGGGCAAGCCCGACAAGAAGGGTCTCTTCAACAACTCAGCCCAGGTGTGGAACCACACCTTCTATTGGAAGAGCCTCAGCCCGAAGGGCGGCGGCCAGCCCAGCGGAAAACTGCTCGACAGGGTGAAGTCCGACTTCGGCGACTTCGCAAAATTCAAGGAAGAGCTCGCCAAGGCCGCGGTCACGCAGTTCGGCAGCGGCTGGGCCTGGCTGGTGCTCGAAGGCGGCAAGCTCAAGGTCTTGCAGACCCCGAACGCCGACACCCCGCTCACGAACGCGGCCCAGAAGCCGCTGCTGACGATCGACGTGTGGGAGCACGCCTACTACGTCGACTACCGCAACCGGCGGCCCGACTACGTGACCGCGGTGCTCGACAAGCTCATCAACTGGGAGTTCGCCGCGGCCAATCTGGGCTAGAGGCCACCGTTCACGGGGGGTCTGGGGGGTGCGACGCACCCCCCAGAACAAGGAAAGCCAGACAGTGCAGTTGGCCTTCTTGGGTGCCGCTCCCTCAGGTCGTCCCCCTTCAGTCGACGGGTTCTTCCTTCGTAGCCCCGCCGCGTTGCGCCGCCTTCCAGATGTACACGCATAACCCGACGAACAGCAGCGCCGAGACCGACTGCGAGACGGGGACGTCTCCGTAGAACGGGCTCCTGAGCCAGTCCTCGCTGTAGCCGGGCAGCAGGCGGAGCGCCGCGCCGAACACGCCGCCGAGAGCGCCTCCCGCCATCAGCCCCGAGGCGATCACGATCCCGCGCTCGCGGATGTGCGCGCCCTTCGTCTCGGCGCGCTTGTTGAGGAAGTAGGCGATGAAGCCGCCCACCAGGGCCGGCGTGTTGAGCTCGAGCGGCAGGTACATGCCGAGCGCGAAGATCAGCGCCGGCACGCCCAACATCTCCATGATCAGGGCGATCACGCCGCCGGCGCCGAACAGGATGTAGGCGACCGGCTGCTGGCTCAGGAAGCCCTCGACGAGCGACTTCATGATCGCGGCCTGCGGCGAGGGCAGCACGACGCGGGAATCGCCCGGCGCAGATTCACCGAACTGGAACGCGCGCGAGAGCATCACGATCGTCAGCCCCGCCGCGATCGCCGCAACTGCGACGCCCAGGAGCTTGGTCTTCTGCTGCTCGGCCGGGGTCGAGCCCAGCCAGTAGCCGGTCTTGAGGTCGGTCACGAACTGGCCCGAGATCGCGAGCGCCGTAGCCACGACGCCCGCGAGCGCCATCACGAAGAACATCCCGCTCGGGCCCGTTACGCCGAAGCGCAGCAGCACCACCGAGGACACGATCACCGTCAGCATGGTCATGCCCGAGATCGGATTCCTGGCGGTGATCGCGATCGCGTTGGCGGCCACCGAGGTGAAGAAGAAGGAAAACAGCAGCGTCAGCGCGAGGCCGACCAGGACCACCAGCAGCGACTGCCCGAGTGTCGCAAAGAAGACCCCGGCGGCGAGTGTCGAGAGCAGGACGCCCACCAGCAAGGTCACGATGCCGAGGTCGCGGTCGGTTCGCTCCTCGCTCTCCTGAGCACCCGAGCGGAAGGTGCGGGCGGCGACCGAGAAGGACGCGCCGATGATGCGCAGCGACTTCAGGATCCCGAAGATCCCCGCGGTGGCGATGGCGCCTACGCCGATGAAGCGCACGTATCCGCGATAGATCTGGCCCGCAGACATCGACGCGAGTGGAATCGTGGCGGGGTAGACGGTGGCGCCCTCGGGCAGCTCGCGACCGATCATCCAGATGAGTGGCACCAGCACCAGGTTCGAGAGAAAGCCGCCGGAGCAGAGGATCAGCGACGAGCGCGGCCCCATCACGTAGCCGAGGCCGAGGATGAAGGCGACGGCGTCGAACGAGACCACCACCCGCACCCGCTCGGCGAGCGCGCGCATCGCGGGCAGGAACTGGAAGTCCACGAACTCGTGCCAGACGTGGAAGGTGGTGGCGAGAAAGTCGTAGACGCCCGCGATCCCGGTGGCCTGCAGCAGCAGCTTCGCCTGCGAGCCGCCCTTCTCGCCTGTCACGAGCACCTCGGTGATCGCGGTGGCCTCCGGGTAGGGGAAGCGGCCGTGCATCTCGCGCACGAAGTAGCGCCGCAGCGGGATCAGGAACAGCACCCCGAGGCAGGCGCCCGCGAGGCAGATGAAGACGGTCTGCACCGGGTGCGGGTCGAGCTTCAGGATGTAGAGCGCGGGCAAGGTGAAGATCGCCCCCGCGGCTACGCCGCCCGAGACCCCGCCGATACCGGTGATGATCACGTTTTCGAGCAGGCTCGAGCGGCGCGCGTAGACCCGCGCCAGGCCGATCGCCAGGATCGAGATCGGGATCGCGGCTTCCATCACCTGGCCGACCTTGAGCCCGGAGTAGGCCGACGCCACCGTGAAGATCACGCACAGCAGCAGACCCCAGCCCACCGAGCGGAGCGTCGTCTCGGGCATGCGGGCTCCGGCCTGAACCACGGGCCGATACTGCTCGCCGGGCGCCAGCGGCCGATAGGCGTTCTCAGGGAGGGACGTCGTGTCGGGTGCGTCCATCGGGTACCTCGAGGGGTGTCGCGGCCGGTCGGATTGTATGCTGGGTCGATGTCCGAGCCGGAAAACAGGGCGGCTGTGCGTCCGGAGCCGGTGCTGACGCCGGACGGCCGATTGCTGTTCACCGCGCGCGCGCTGCGCTCGTTCGCGTTCGGCTGGCTGTCGGTGATTCTCGCGCTCTACCTCGCGGGTCGCGGCCTCTCGGCCACTGCCATCGGCGCCGTGTTCACGGCGACGATGGTCGAGGACGCGCTCCTGACGATGGCGCTCTCGACGCTCGCGGGCCGTGTCGGCGCCGCGCGGCTGATGGCGTTGACCGCGCCGCTCATCGCCCTCGGCGGCTTTCTGCTGGCGACGGCCGAGAGCCCGTTCCTGCTCATGGCGGGTGCTGTGCTCGGAACGCTCAGCCCCAACGGACAGGATGCCGGTGCCTTCTCCCCGCTCGAGCACTCGCTCTTGCCCGGTGCGCTTCGCGCTGGTCCCGCGGTGCGCGCGTTCGCCTGGTACAACCTGGTCGCCTTCGCTTCCGCGGCGGCGGGCGCGGCGATGGCCGGCCTGGTGCTGGGCGGGGCCGCGCGCGCCGGGATGTCCGAGCTCGAGGCCCAACGCGGCATGCTGCTCGCCTACGGCGCGGCCGGCCTGCTGCTGACCGGAATCTACGCCCGGCTCGCGTCGCGGCCTGTGGTCGAACGGCCGCTCGTCGCGAGGCCCGTTCGAGGCGCGCTCGGCCTCGGCCGCTCGCGGGGCGTGGTGCTCCAGCTCGCGGGTCTGCAAGGCCTCGACGCGCTCGCCGGCGGCTTCATCATGCAGAGCCTGGTCGCCTATTGGCTGCACCTGCGCTTCGCCGCTTCGCCCGAGGCGCTCGGGGCGCTCTTCTTCGGGACGAACCTGCTGTCGGCGCTCTCGTTCCTCGTGGCCTCGCGCGTGGCCGAGCGCGTGGGCCTGCTCAACACGATGGTCTTCAGCCACCTGCCCTCGAACCTGCTGCTGCTGGCGGTGCCGTTCATGCCGAGCTTCGCGAGCGCGTCTTTGGTGCTGCTGGCTCGGCACCTGCTGTCGCAGATGGACGTGCCGACGCGACAGGCCTACGCCGTGGCGCTCGTCGCCCCCGAGGAGCGCGCAGCCGCCGCGGGCTTCACGGTGAGCGTGCGCGCGTTGTCGCAGGCGATCGCCCCAGCATTCGCCGGGGCCACGATGGCGGCGACTGCGACGCCGCTGCCGTTCCTGCTGGCCGGCGGGCTCAAGATCGTCTACGACCTCCTGCTCTTCTTCCGCTTCAGGAGTGTGCCGTTGCCCGAGCCGCTCCGCGAGGCGGCCCGGACCGCATGAGGGGCGGGGTGAGACGACGCGCGCGTGTCGTGGCGGGCCTCAGCCTCGGGCTGCTCGCGTCCATCGCGCCCGCGGCCGAGCCGGACCTCTCGCGCCGGCTGATCGTGGCGGCCGCCCGGGGCGACGCGGCGGGGGTTCGGGCGCTGCTGCGGCAGGGCGCCGATCCCGATCGGGGCGATGCGGCCGGCTGGACCGCGCTCCACCAGGCGGCCGAGCAGGGTGACTCCGCGATCGTCGGTCTGCTGCTCCGGAGCGGGGCGAGCCCCGACCTGCGGGCGCGCGTGCGGGGTACCGCACTCGACGTGGCCGAGACCGCCGGCCGGCCGGAGATCGCGCGCGCGTTGCGCGCCGCCGGCGCGCGCGGCTCGGGGAAGTCGACAGGCGACGGCGTCTGCGTGCGGCCGTGGGCGGGCGAGGGCTACTGCGCCGTGGTGCTCGGCCGTGACCCCACGCACTTCGACTTGCGCCTGACGCAAGTCGTCGGCTGCGAGCAAGGCTGCGCCGCGGACCCGACCTGCTCCGGCGGGAAGCCCGTGGGGCCGGGCGGGCTCGCGACGGGCGACCGGATCTCCGTTCCGGCCTCGTGCCTGACCCACACCGGGCTCCGCTGATGCGGGAGCGCTTCACGACGCTCGTCGCGCTCGGCATGCTGGTCATGCTCCAGGCGGCTTGCGGCGACCCGACGAAGCCCACGACTCCCACGAGCCCGCCGCCGGGCCGCGTGCGCTTCGAATATGGCGGCGTCACCCACGTCTCCTGGTGGCACGACGAGTACGGCTATCCCGCCGCGAGCGACTCGCGCCGCGCCCTTGCCGCGACGGGCTCGCCCTGGAGCGGTCTGCTCACCACCTGGTACATGGAGCGCCGGGACTCGAATCAGATCCGGCCCGTAGTGGATCGCTCGAATGCGGACGACGTGGTGCGTCAGGCGATCGCCGAGCTGCACGCGCTCGGGCTCAAGGTGATGCTCAAGCCGCACGTGGACGTGGAGGACGGCACCTGGCGCGCGCAGATCGAGCCCCGCGACCCCGCGCTGTGGTTCGAGAGCTACGCTGCGTTCCTCGACCACTACGTCGCGATCGCGGCCGAGACGCGCGTCGAGATGCTGGTCGTCGGCACGGAGCTCGCCTCGATGTCGGGGGCGCGTTACGCGGGTGCGTGGACGACGCTCGTCGCGCGCATCCGCGCGCGCTACCCGGGGCTTCTGACCTATTCCGCGAACGGCGTCGAGCCCGGCGACGAGTTCACCAGCGTCTCGTTCTGGCCCTTGCTCGACGTGCTGGGCGTCGACGCCTACACGCCGCTCACGGACAAGCTCAACCCGACGCGCCAGGAGCTGCAGGCAGGCTGGCGCCGCAATCGCTACGGCCACGACATGTTGGCGGCTTTCCAGAACCTGCAGCGGGCGCACGCCAAGCCGCTGATCTTCACCGAGGTCGGCTACCGCAGCGGCGACGGCGCCAACCGCGCGCCCTGGGACTGGGAAGCCGGACTCGCCCCGGACCCGGCCGAGCAGGCCGACTGCTACGCGGCGCTCTACGAGGTGTGGAGCCGCGAGAGTTCCTGGATGCAGGGGGCGTTCTGGTGGGCCTGGGACGTGGATGCGCCGGCCGCCGGCGACGCGGGCTACAACCCCCGCGGCAAGCCGGCCGAGGGTGTCCTCAAGGAGTGGCAGAAGTAGCGTGCGTCAGGATCGGAGGAGCTCGATGAGGTGGATCGTCGCCATCGCCGCGCTTTGCGTGGCGCTTCCCGCGCGCGCGGGGGAAGGCAAGTGGACGCCGCAGCAAGTGCTGGAGCAGGGGCCCGACTGGGTGAAGGCCCAGGGATTCGCGCTGCCGCTCCCACGGCTGTGGGACGCGGCGAAAGGCGGCGGCCTCCTGGCCAACGCCGTCCAGCTTCCCGGCTGCTCGGGCAGCTTCGTCTCGCCCGAGGGGCTGCTGATCACCAACCACCACTGCGCCGACGGCATCCTGCAGGAGCATTCGACGCCGCAGGCGAACCTGTCGCGGGACGGCTACCTGGCGCGGTCGCGCAGCGACGAGAAGAAGGCGGGCGCGTATCGGATCCAGGTGCCGCGGGCGTTCCGTGACGTCACCCGCGAGGTCGAGGCCGCGCTTGCGGCAGCCACGGACGACCTCGCGCGCTTCAGGGCGAAGGAAAGGGCGCAGAAGCGGCTCGTCGCGGAATGCGAGGCGAAGCCCGCCACGCGCTGCCAGTTCGCCGAGTTCGACAGCGGGCTCTTCTTCACGCTCACCGAGTTCGAGGAGCTCAGCGACGTGCGTCTGGTGTACGCGCCACCGCTGGCCGTGGGCAACTACGGCGGCGAGGTCGACAACTGGAGCTGGCCCCGCCACACCGGCGACTTCGCGCTTTTGCGGGCCTATCGGGACGACCAGCCGTATCGCCCGCGCTACTTCTTCCCGGTAGCGACGCAAGGCGTGCGCGAGGGTGACGCGGTCGCGGTGCTCGGCTACCCGGGCCGCTCGTACCGTTCCTGGATCGGCGACGAAATGCAGGAGCGCGAAGAGCTCTACTTCCCGAGCTTGCGGGATCTGAACGCCGAGTGGATCGGGATCATCGAGGAAGAGGGGGCGCGCTCGCCCGAAGCATCGATCGCGACGGTGGACGATCTGCGCACCCTCGAGAACCGGCGCAAGAACGCCGAGGGCCAGATCGCCGGCCTGCGCCGTGGCCGGATCGTGGAACGGCAGCGCGCGGCCGACGCCCGGGTGGCGGCGTGGGCGGAGCGCCAGGCCGACGGGAAGCCAGCGCTCGCGGCGTACCGGCAGCTCGCCGAGCTGAACAAGGCGCGCCTCGCGACCTGGCAGCGCGACTTCCTCCTCGACCTCGTCGCGCGGGGTCCGCGCGGCCTGCGCTGGCCGACGCTCCTGGCGCGGCGCGCCGTCGAAGGCGTGAAGCCGGATGCCGAGCGTGAGCCCGGCTACATGCAGCGCGACCTGGCACGGATGCGCGCCGAGCTCGAGCGCGACCAGAAGCGCTACGCCGAGGTGGTCGACCGGCGGCTGTTCCGCTCGTGGGTGAAGCGCGCCTTGGCGCTGCCCCGGGACCAGCGCATCGCAGCGGTGGACGCGCTGTTCACGGCGGGGGCGGACGAAGCGGCCCTCGACACGACGATCGGCTCGCTCTACGCGGCCTCGCGGGTTTTTGAGCTCGCCTCGCGGATGGCCATGTTCGAGGAGACCCCGGAGGCGCTCCAGGCTCGCCAGGACCCGCTCCTGGCGCTGGGCTCTGCGATCGACGCGGAGCGCCGGGCGCTCAAGCAGCGGAGCGACGCGGCCGAGGGCGCGACTTTGCGGCTGCGTCCCGCCTGGCGACGGGCCGTGATCGGGGAAGCGGGCCGTCCGATCGCGCCCGACGCGAACGGATCCTTGCGGGTGAGCTTCGGCCGGGTCCGCGGCTACTCGCCGCGCGAGGCGGTGACGATGTCGCCGCACACGACGCTCGCCGGCGCCGTCGAGAAGCACACGGGGGTCGAGCCTTTCGACCTGCCCGCGTCCGTGCGCGAGGCGTATCAGCAGAAACGGTTCGGGCGCTGGGCGGATTCGGCGACCGGCTCGGTGCCGGTCGCGCTCCTCGCCGACTGCGACACCACGGGTGGCAACTCCGGCAGCCCCACGATCGACGGCGAGGGGCGGCTCGTCGGTGTGAACTTCGATCGTGTGTGGGAGAACGTCGCCAACGACTTCGGCTACAACCCGGAGGTGGCGCGAAACGTGATTGCCGACGTTCGTTACCTGCTGTGGCTTCTCGAGGAAATCGAGGGCGCCCAGGAGCTGCTGCGCGAGCTCTCGCTGCCGCCGCGTTAAGGCCTCAGCGCCAGTCGAAGAGCTCCGGGAGGATGCGGCCGCTCGGGCCCTGCAGGAAGTGGTGGAAGGCACCGCGGTTCTCCGCGGGCTCGGCGTTGACCAGCCAGGTCTCGCCGCCCGCCCCGCGGGCCTCGATCACCAGCCCGGCCGCGGGGTAGACGGCACCCGACGTGCCGACGGCCAGGAACACGAAGCGGCCGCGCCGCGCTTCGTCCACGAAGCGCCCGATCGCCTGCAGGATCTCGGGAGGGATCAGCTCTCCGAACCAAACGACCGCCGGCCGCAGCCGCCCCCCGCAATGCTCGCAGGGAGGGGCCTGGACGTGCTCGCGCTCGTCAGCGAACGGCTCGCGCTCGCAGCCGTGGCAGCGGGTGCGGAACAGGCTGCCGTGGATCTCGATCACGCGCCGGCTGCCGGCCCGCTGGTGGAGGCCGTCGATGTTCTGCGTGACCAGCAGGAAGCGGTCGCCCATCTTCTCCTCGGCGGCGGCAAGCGCTTCGTGGCCGGGATTCGGCTTCACGCTCCCGGCCTTGCGGCGCCTTTCCGAGTAGAAGCGCCAGACGAGCGCTGGATCCTGCTCGAAGCCCTGCGGGGTGGCCACCTGCTCGATCGAGTGGTTCTCCCAGAGGCCGTTCGCGTCGCGGAAAGTCGGCACGCCGCTCTCCGCCGAGACGCCGGCGCCGGTCAGCACCAAAAGCCGGGTCTCGGGATCGATCGGCAGCGCCATGCCGGAATGTTAGCCTCTTCGCGATGGAGGGAGCGCAATGACGGATGACCCGGAGCGGGTGTTCGAGATGCGGCCGATCGGCTTCGTGCGCAGCCCCTACGCCGAACGCTCGCAGATCCCGAAGGGGCCCGGCGCCGAGCACCGTGCGGAAGGGACGCTGGAGCTCCGGCTCGAGCTGGAGCCGGGTCTCCAGGACATCGAGGGTTTCTCGCACCTCTTCGTACTCTGGGTCTTCGATCGCGCGGAAGGCTTCGACCTCGTCGCGCGGGTGCCGCTCGACCAGGAGGTCCCGCACGGCGTCTTCGCCTCGCGCTCGCCGCGCCGGCCCAACCCGATCGGGCTGACCGTGGTCGAGCTGCTGGGCCGTAGCGGCGCGCGGCTCCAGGTGCGTGGGCTCGACATGCTCGACGGCACCCCGATCCTGGACGTCAAGCCGTACTTGTCGGGTGTGGCGCCCGAGGCGCTGCGCCGCGGCTGGGTCGCCGAGGCCGAGGAGCGCCGCCGCCTTAAGTAAAGCGTCTCGGGCTCAGGCTGCGGGATGCGCCGCCGCGGCGCTCTCGGCCGGGTCCAAGGCTTTGTCCCAGTCGCTGTGGGGCGCGCGGTTCTTCACGAACCAGTCCCAGACGATCTCGCGGTAGCTGTGGGTCTTGAGGCCGAGCTGGGCGTAGAGCGGGCGCAGCTGCAGGTGGAGCTTGCGCAGGTTGTAGAACGGCACGCTCGGGAAGTAGTGGTGCTCGGCGTGGTAGTTCGAGTACACGAACAGGAAGTCCCAGATGCGGCTCGGTGCCATCACCGTCGACCACTTGAGCGGGTGGCTCGGGTCGATGTCGTAGTGCTGGCCCAGGCGGTTGAGCGTGAACGCCACCGGGAACACCAGGAAGTAGGGAATCGCCCATACCCGCAGCAGCACGCCCCAACCGCCGAAGTACCAGAGCGTGGCGGCGACGCTCAGCTGCAGCAGCACCGTCGCCGTTCGCTCGAGCGCGATCGTCCGCCTGAGCTCCTTCGGATACGAGCGCGCCTCGCTCGCCGCCGCGCGGAAGTAGATTGGTATCAGCGCCGGCGTGCAGTAGAGCAGCTTGAACCAGCGCGCGTTGCGCTTCGGCGAGAGCCAGTGGCGCTTTGGATCGTCCTCCCACGAGCCCAGGTTGTCGTGGTGGTCGAGGTGCCAGCGCGTGAACTGGCTCGCCGAGATCCCGCTGGTGCTCGCGTAGACGAGGCCGAGCGCGCGGTTCCAGGCGTCGCGCCTGCGGTCGAACACCGAGCTGTGGACGACCTCGTGGAGCAGCGTCGTCATGTTGAAGAAGGTGAAGCCCTGCAGCACGGCCACCGGCAGCCACAGCCACGGGCTCGTCAGGTGCCAGAGCGCGTAGCTGCAAGCGCCGATGATCGCGAACTGGCGCGCGGCGTAGGCCAGGTGGCGCGGTCCGCTGCGGGCGTGGAGCGCCTTGAGCTCCGCCTGCGGGACGGCTTCACGCAGCTGCCGCTTGAAGGAATCAACGGCCTTCCAGTAGTAGTGCGACTTCACAGAGCCCATGATAGCAGGCGCCCGTGCGCGCCCGTGAGCCCCTCGGGCTACTCGCTCGCCAGCGACTGGATGTCGTTCAGGATCCCGGCCGCCGTTACCTCGGGCCCGGCCCCGGGTCCGGCCACCACGAGCGGCTCGGTCCGGTAGCGGCGCGTGGTGAAGGATAAGAGGTTGCGAGTGCCGGAGAGCGAGCCGATCGGCGAGCCGCGCGGAACCGCCTTCAGGCCCGCCCCGACCCCGCGTGCCGTGGCGACGACGACGTAGCGGAGCACGCGCCCGTGGGCAGCCTCGGCGGCGACGCGGCGCCGCCAGCCTTCGTCGGCTTCGGGCAGGCGCTCCAGGAAGCGCGCAAGCGGAAGGCCCGCGAGCGGCTTCGGGACCAGGCTCTTCGCGTGGCGTGCGATACCCGAGTACCCGATCAGCCGTGCCAGGATCAGGCCCTTGCGCAGCGCGTCAGCGCCCGACAGGTCTTCGCGGGGATCGGGCTCGGCATAGCCGCGCGCGACCGCCTCGCGCACTGCGCCCGAGAACGTGGCGCCGGCTTCGAGCGACGACAGCACGAAGCCCAGCGTCCCGCTGACGCAGCCCTCGACTCGCAGCACGCGATCCCCGCTCTCGACCAGCTTGCGGAAGGTGTCGATCACGGGGAGGCCGGCGCCCACCGTCGCCTCATAGCGCACGCGGCGGGAGGCCGCGGCGGCTGCTCCCAGCAGGCGAGCGTACGCCGCCGCCGAGCCGGCCAGCGGCTTCTTGTTGGCGAGCACCAGGTCGAAGCCCTGCGCGACCGCGTCCAGCAGCAGATCGCCGGTTTCCTCGGCCGTGAGGTCCACGAGCACCGGGCGCGAGACCGCGTGCGCGGCTATCTCGTGGAGCGCTGCGTGCGCCGACGCGCTCCGGCCGCCGAGCCGGGCGAGCAGCGCCCCGCGGTCCTTGCCCGCGGCCAGCCGCAGCAGGCGGCCGCGCGAGAGGCCGCGCGGTTCGAACACGTACCCCGAGCGGTCGAGCGCGGCCACGATCCGGATGCGTCCGTCGCCGCTGCGGCCTGCCATCCCGGCGAGCGCGCGCGCGACGCGGCCGAAGCCGAGCAGCACCACGTCGGTGCTCCGGCCCGGCGGCCGGCCGCCGCCGATCTTGGAGAGCTGGAAGGCTGCGTGCACCTTGCGAGCCGCGTCCTTGGCCTGGCCTTCCTCGACGACGAAGGAGATGTTGAGCTCGGACGAGCCCTGGGCGATCGCGATCACGTTGACGCGGCCGGCCGCGAGCGCCGAGAACACGCGGGCCGCGATGCCCGGCGTGCCGGCCATGCCGCGGCCGACCACCGCGATCACGGCGACGTCCGCTCGCGCGTTCACCCCGTCCACCAGGCCGGCGTCGAGCTCGTCGCGGAACGCTGCCTCGAGAGCCGACTTGGCGCGCACCGCTTCCACGGCCGGCAAGGTGAAGCCGATCGAGCTCTCCGAGGAGGACTGGAAGATCGTGGACACGGACAGGCCCTCGGCATGGATCGCGGCGAAGGTCCGGGCGGCCATGCCCGGCACGCCCATCAGGCCCTTGCCGGCCACCGTCACGAGCGCCTGCTCGCGGATCGTGGCGATCGCCTTCACCGGGTAGCCGCTGAGCGTGCTGCGGGTCGAGACTTCCGTCCCCGGCCGCTCCGGGTGCACGAAGGAGCGCACGTGGAGCACGACGCGGCTGCCGGCGAGCGGGATGAGCGCGCGCGGATGCAGCACCTTGGCACCGAAGTAGGCGACCTCGGCCGCCTCGCGCTGGTCGAGCTGCGGCAGAAGCCGCGCGTCGGGCACGGCGCGCGGATCGGCGGTCAGGATTCCCGCCACGTCCTTCCACAGCACGACGCGCGCGGCGCCCAGTGCGCGCGCCACGAGCGTCGCGGTCAGGTCCGAGCCGCCCCGCCCGAGCGTCGTCACGGTCCCGTCGGGCGCCGAGCCGATGAAGCCCGGCACGACCGGTGTGATTCCGCGCGCGAGGAGCGGCTGCAGGGTGCGGCGCGCCTGCGTCCGCGTCGCCTTGAGGTCGGGCGCGGCCGAGCCGTGGCGGCCGTCGGTTGCGACGAAGCCCGCCGCATCGACGCGCACGGCACGCCGGCCGGCCGCCTGCAGCGCCGAGGCCACGACCGCGCTCGCGGCGCGCTCGCCCCGCGCCACGAGCGTGTCGCTCGCGCGCGGCGACAGGTCGGCGAGCGCCGCCATCGCGTGCGCGATCTCCTCGTACTCGCGGGCCTGCGCATCCGCGGAGGCGAAGAGCGCGCGGCGCGCCGGCCCGCGTGGCACGAGCGCCAGCGCCAGATCCCGATGCCGGCGCAGGAAGGACGCCGCCGCAGCGCTCGCCGCCTCGGGCCGGCCGGCCACGGCGCGCCGCGCGCCGTCGAGGAGGGCGTCGGTCACGCCGGCGAGCGCCGACACCACCACGACCAGCGGACCCTGGTGCGCCCGCACCAACGACACGGCGTGACGCACGGCTGTGGCATCGGCCAGGGAAGCGCCGCCGAACTTCCAGACCTCGAGCGGCGGTCGGCTCTTCGCGGTGCGTCTCCTGGCCATCTCCGGTCCTCATCGGGTCGATTCGCTCCGGGATGGAGCAAGAGCGACGCCGCCGAAACCCTGGATTGTACTCGGGCTGCGAAACGGCTGGCCGCAAGGTCGTCAAACGGTGATAATCCGGCACCGCGGTCATTCGGTCGGGCGCTCCTTGGAGGTGACGCGTGCCACAAGGCATCGAGCTGGGCGGGATCGACTACGTCATCCTGGTCGTCTACTTCCTGTTCGTGCTCGGCATCGGCGTGGCGCTGCGGCGCCAGACGAAGACGAGCGAGGACTTCTTCCTCTCCGGACGCTCGATTCCCGCGTGGATCGCGGGCCTGGCGTTCCTCTCGGCCAACCTGGGAGCCCAGGAGATGATCGGGATGGCCGCCTCCGGGGCGAAATACGGGATCGCCACCAGCCACTTCTACTGGGTGGGCGCGATTCCGGCGATGGTGTTCGTCGGTGTCTTCATGATGCCGTTCTACTACGGCTCTCGCGCGCGCTCGGTGCCCGAGTACCTGAAGCTGCGTTTCGACGAGAAGACCCGCACCTTCAA
>Ga0114129_10007879_pt1 | contig 15157 bp, 17 predicted proteins | sample RhiMetdeltSRZDD1_FD_80071 | JGI IMG/M metagenome (GOLD analysis project Ga0114129, IMG submission 80071) | Populus rhizosphere microbial communities from Tennessee, USA - Rhizosphere MetaG P. deltoides SRZDD1 (version 2) (version 2) | ecosystem: Host-associated > Plants > Roots > Rhizosphere >...
CGGTCTCGATCGCCGGCAGCGCCGCCAGGATCACCGTGCCGACGACGCGGAGGCTCTCCGCGGGGAGCTTGTCCACCGTGTCCCCGGGGGTGTGCCAGTAGGCGTTCCGCCCCGGCGGCCCCCGCAGTCGAGGTCGATCAGAAGCGCAGCCGCGACGCCGGCGTCCAGGAACGGGGCGTGATCGTCCTGCACCCTCTGGGGCTCGTCGAGAAAGTAACGCTCCAACCGAGCCTCCGCGCGACCGCCCACGCCAGTTCGCTGAGCCACGGGGTGGAAAGCGCGCCGCGCCGGATCCTGAGATCACGGTCCCCGATCATGTCGGCCACGACCAGCGCGCGGAGCCGGGACAGCTCACCCGACGCCCGGAGGGCCGCGACGAGGGCGCGGCTCCCGTAGAGGCTGTCGGTCGCCGACCACTCGATCTGGGCTTCCTCCCCGTCGAAGAAGACGAGCCATCGCGTCGACACGGGCGGCTTCGCGCGGAGGCGAGGCGCGAGCACGCGCCCGAGTTCGATGAGGAGCCCGGTCGACGAGCCGCCGTCGTTCGCCCCCCGAACCGGAACTCGTCGTAGTGGCCACCGACCGCGACGATCTCGGGTCACCCGGGCGGGCCACTTCGCGATGACATTGGTCATCGTCAGCGGGCCTCGAGGGGTGTGGGCCGTGAAGGGATGCTCGCGGGCCCGCCATCCGGCACCCCGAAGCTCGGTCGCAATGTAGGCCCGCGTCCGGGCCAGACCGGCGGAGCCCGGCGGGCGCGGTCCGATGGCGACGAGCCGCTCCACGTCACGGAGCGTGCGGGCACCGTCGAAGGCCGGGTGGGTTCCCGGCGCTCGCCCGCCGGCGCGCGAAACCAGGCAGCGCCGCCAGGAGAGCCGTCCCCAGGACGGTTCGGCGCGAGAGCCCGCCCGGGGCCGTGGCATTCACCGGCGGACGCCCACTGCCCCGTAGTAGTTCAGGCTCATGAAGAAGTCGCCACGGTCGGCGGCCGACTCGATGCTCCGGAGCCAGCGGCGCCCGTCCGCGGTCGTGACGAGGCGCCATCGCGTCGCGAGCGCCACCCGCCGCTCCAGCATCGAGCGGACGTAGTCGTCGTAGACCGGGTCCACGACGACGAAGGCCTGGCTTCGCACCCGCGCGAGCCCCGCTCGGCGCAGGCGGCGCGCCAAAGTCCGGCCGCTCCACGGCTCGGCATAGAAGCGCTCCGCGTGTCCATCCACGATCCGCCGCGTCAGGGCGCGATCGGGCACGTCGAGGGCAAGGGTCCCGAAGTCCTGGTCGAGGACCGCCACACGGCCGCCGGGCCGGGTCACGCGAACCATCTCTCCCAGCACTCGGTCGCTGGCAGGCACGTGCAGGAGAACCGTGACCGCCAGCGTGACGTCGAACGACGTCGATGGGAACGGCAACGCGAGGCCGTCGCCGTAACGGAACGTCGGCCGAGCGTCGGAGTCCCCGGCCCGCGTTCGTCGCCGTGCCACGGCGAGGAGCGCGTGGCTCGGGTCGACGCCGACCGCGATGCCTCGGTCGCCCACACGCGCGGCGACGTCGCGCGTCACGACGCCCGTCCCGCACCCAACGTCCAGCACGCGCATCCCGGCCCGGATCCCGGCCAGCGACAGGAATCCACGGCGAAGGCGCGCCTGGTGCGACTGGTTGCCCCGGGCCTCGAGGAGGCTCGCGAACCACCGTGGATTCGCCTGCCGATCGATCGCACGGTATGGATCGACGGCGACGGGAGCACCCGAGGTCACGGGGTCACCCCTCCGCTCGCGCGCATTCGGTGACCCTCGGTCTGCGCGAGAATTGATCGGACGGCCTGTCTAGGCGGCGTGCTTGGACGACCTGCGGCCGGTGGTCGCCTGGGGCCCGGGGCAGCGGGGAGCCTGTGGGCTCACGAGCGCGCGGCGTACTTGTCGGCGCAGGCCGCGCTGCAGAAGTATCGGGTCGCCGACCCGCTCCCGCGGGCGATCGCCTTGCGGCGCGGGATGTAGGTCTCGCAGACGGGGTCCTTCACGAGCTCGTCGAGACCGGCGGGCCGCCTCGCCCCCGGACGGCTGGCCCCGCGGAGTCCACCGAGGAAGGCGTACACGCTCGCCCGAACAATCAGGAAGAGGAGGAAGGCAAGGACCGCGAGGGCGAGGAAGCGGACCACGACGCCTCGGGCTCGGGACGGAGGGGACTGCTACCCGCTCTCCGGCCGGATACGCACCGTTCGCAGGAAATCGCTGTCGAGCTTCGTCATCTCGTAGCGCAGATCGCGCGACTCCTCGGGGTCATCGTCGGTCGCCTCGTCGCGGTCCGCGTCCGTGGCCTCAGAAGCCTCCCCGGCCGCGTCGTCGGCGCCCTCGTCGGTACCACTCGAGCGGGCGGTCGCGTCCGCCAGGAGGATGAGCCGCGGCTCGAAGCCATTGCGCACGAGCTCGTCGAGCGCCTCACGCACGGCGGGGGAGCCATCGAGCGAGGCCTCGACGGCCTCGATCAGCTTCGCTACCAGATCACGCACAACGTCTCGGTCGTCCATCAGACTCCGCGCTCAGGATAGCCGCCGCCCGGGTCGCTGTCAAACTTGCGGGCGTCGTCGGACAGCGTCCTCCAGGCGCTGAAAGCGGCGGCGCAGCGGCGCGAGCGCCTCGTCGTGCGTGATCACGTAGAGCGCGCCCGCCCGAACGGCCGCGAGCGTCTGCGCCGCGACGTCATCGGGATCGAGCGTGCGCCCGATCAGCGTCATCTCGTGGGCGTCCGGAGCGCCCGGCGTGTTCCGAAGCCCGGCGGGCCGATTGCGTGCCGCCTCCCGAATGCGCGTCGCGACACCCATCGGACACACCACCGTGACGCCGATGCGGTGCGGGCGGAGATCCTTCGCGAGCGTCTCGGACAGCCCCACGACGGCGTACTTGGTGGTGTTGTACACCCCAAGCCCCTGCGACGCGACCAGCCCCGCCATGGAGGCGGTGTTCACGACATGGCCGCCTTCCCCGCCCGCGATCATGCGGGGCACGAACGCCAGCAGGCCGTGGACCACCCCCCACAGGTTGACGCCCATGACCCACCGCCAGTCCTCCCACGTCGCCGACTGGAGCGCGCCGTGGACCACGACACCCGCGTTGTTGCAGAGCAGGTGGGTCGCACCGTACCGGTCGAACACGCGGTCCGCCAGGGACTCCACCTGGCGCCGGTCGGCGACATCCGTACGAACCGCAAGGCCCTCCGCGCCCGCGGCCGCCACCAGCCGCACGGTCTCCGCAGCGTCCGCCTCGTCGACGTCCGCGACGATGACCCGGGCGCCCTCCCGGGCCAGGGCAAGCGCCAGCGCACGGCCGATGCCGCTCCCGCCCCCCGTGACGACCGCGACCCTTCCGCCAAAGGTCGTCACGTGTCGCGGGGCCGCTCTGTCCGCGCGTCACGCATTGCTTGCAGCTGCGGGGCCACGATCTGCTCGTAGCACTGGGGACAGACCCCGTGGCTGAACTGGACCTCTGCGTGAGAGCTGACGTACTGCTCGACTTGCTGCCAGTAGTTCTTGTCATCCCGGATTTTCTTGCAGTAGGAGCAGATCGGCAAGAGGCCGTGCAGCTGCTTGACGCGGCTGATGGCGGCTTCGAGCTCTCGCACGCGATCGGCGAGCTTGCGCCGCAGCTGCCCCACCCGCGTCGCCACGATCAGCCGGGCCCGGAGCTCGTCGTGGTCGAACGGCTTCCCAATGTAGTCGTCGGCCCCCGCCTCCAGGCCTGCGACGACGCTCGCCCGCTGGGTGTTGGCCGTGAGGAGTATCAGGTAGGGCGGTGCCGGACTCCCCTGGGCCTGAACGCGACGGCAGAGCTCGACACCTTGGATACCCGGCATCATCCAGTCGAGGATGGCGACCGGCGGTGCATCGGGTCGCTGGAGGACCCGCCACGCGTCATTGCCGTCGATCGTGACGACGACATCGTGGCCCCAGCGCCGGAGGGTGCCCTCGAGTAGGCGGCGCGAGGCGGGATCGTCCTCGGCGATGAGGACAGCGGGAAGCGAGGCAGGCGTCCCTACCGTTGGATCGGATGTCGTCACGGTGAGTCCCTCCACATCCCGGACTTCCCGGGTGACCCGGGACGTCCGAACTCGGCCTCCACTGCCTCCACGCGCCGCCAGGCGCCCCTGACATCCGCCGAGGGATCGGAAGGTCCACCCTCAAAACTACACCCAAGGGGCCACGGGCCGGCGCGTCTCGAGCGACCGGTACCCCGCCAGCACCAGCGCCAGGTCAGCCCGGGCGGACTCCGGCGGGAGGGAGGGGGGCCGCCCCTCTCGCACCGCCGCGACGAACTCTCTCAACTGGGCCACCAGGCCCCGCCGATCGCGCACGAATGCGCGCAGGCGCGGGCCGGAGCGTCCGCGAAGCCAGAGGGCACGGCCTCGATGATCGACTCCGAGGGACCCCTCGGTGCCGGTCACCCACGCCCACTGCGACCGGGGCAGTGCGGGCGCGGCAATGGAGTTGAGCAGCGTGCCGACGGCGCCGCTGCGGAAACGGAGGAGCAGGAAGATCGTCTGCTCGCCCTCGACCCCCGGGAAAGCGTTCGGAGGGGCCAGCGCCATGATCTCATCCACCGGCCCAGCCCAGGCGCGCAGGAGGTGCAGATAGTGGATGCCGCCGTCGATCAGCAGCCCGCCGCCCATCTCCTCGCGCCGGGTCCGCCACCCCGCGGGGCGCCGGTAGCCCCGGGCGCTTACGACAAGCTGGCGGACTGCGCCGATCGCCCCGTCTCGCAGGTACACGCTCGCCGCCGCGAACGCGGGCACGAAATGCGCGTTCTCGGCGACCATCAGGACGACGCCCGCCGAGCGCGCCGCCGAGAGGATCCTGTCGGCTTCGTCGAGAGTCCGCGCGATCGGCTTCTCGAGAAGGATGGCTTTACCGTGCTCGGCCGCCAGGCGAGCGTGCGCCTCGTGCAGGTGGTGGGGTGTGCAGACGACGAGTGCGTCGACGCGTGGATCGGCGGCGGCGGCCTCGTAGGAGCCGAAGGCCGCGAACCCCCCGAAGCGCCGGCGGTACGCCTCCGCCCGCGCCGGATCTCGGCTCGCGAACGCGATCCGGACCGCGCCACCGAGTCGCCGGGCAGCGCGAGCATGGAAGGTTGCGAACCGGCCGCATCCCACCACGCCCAGACCGAGGGGGCCAGGGCCAGGCCGCGCGTGGAGCAGTCGAACCGAAGGGCCACCGCGCACGTCCGGAACCGCCATGTCGGACCATCCTACGTACCCTTCCGGAGCCGCGCAACGTCAGATACAATCGGATCCGTGCGGAAGGTCGCGGTCGTCGGCCTCGGCGTGACGAAGTTCGGCAAGCACGAGCGGACGTGCGCGGAGCTGTTCGCGGAGGCCGGGCTCGACGCCCTGATGGACGCGGGCGTTCACCCGCGCCAGATCCAGGGCGTCTACGTCGGCAACGTCGTCGGCGAGGCGGGCGAGCGGCAGCTCCATCTGGGCCCGCAGGTGACCTCGGCGCTGGGTATTCCCGAGGTGGCAGCAACCCGCTTCGAGACGGCGTGCGCCTCGAGCCACGCCGCATTTCGCCACGCGCTCTTCGAGATCGCTTCGGGCGCGGCGAATGTCCTCCTTGTGGGCGGCGCCGAGCGCGTCCTGACCATGTCCACCGAGCGCTCGACCGAGGTGTTCGCCTACGCCTCGGATGCGGTCTTCGAGCAGCCGGCGGGTTTGACCTTCCCGGGCGTCTTCGCACTCATCGCGCGTGCCCACATGGCGAAGCACGGCACGACCGAGGAGCAGATGGCGCACGTGGCGGTGAAGAACCATCGGCACGGGGTGCTCAATCCCAAGGCTCAGTTCCAGAAGGAGATCACGCTCGAGCAGGTGCTCCGCAGCGCCAAGGTGGCGGACCCGCTCAAGCTGTACGACTGCTGCCCGTTCTCGGACGGCGCGGCCGCGGTCGTCCTCGCGTCCGAGGAGGTCGCGCGGAACACGCGGAAGCCCGTGTGGGTGCTAGGCTCGGCGCAGGCGGGCGACTCCATGTGTCTGCACGACAAGCGGGACCTCGCTCGCGCGGTGGCTACCGAGCGCGCCGCCGTGACGGCGTACCGGCAGGCTGGGCTGGGACCGCAGGACGTCGACGTCGTCGAGCTCCACGACTGCTTCACGATCGCCGAGATCGTCGCCACCGAGGGCCTGGGCCTCTGCGAGCCCGGCACGGGCGGCATCGCGGCCGAGAAAGGCGAGACGAGCCTGGGGGGGCGGATCCCGGTCAACGTCTCCGGCGGGCTCAAAGCCAAGGGCCACCCGATCGGCGCCACGGGGGCGGCGCAGGTGGCCGAGATCACCGCCCAGCTCCGTGGTGAGGCCGGACGCCGCCAGGTGGAGGGCGCCACGGTCGGGCTCACCCACACGCTGGGCGGGAACACGGCGACCGTGCTCGTGAGCCTCTTCGGCCGGGAGCCCCGGTGAGCGCGCCGGCAGCGACGGCCGACGCGACCCGCGGCATGTCCACGCGCGAGTTCTTCGACGAGGTGCGCGCGGGGCGTCTCGTCGTCCAGCGCTGCGCCGGTTGCGGGGCGCTCGCCGTGCCCCCGAAGGTCGTCTGCGCGAGCTGCGAAGGCGTCAGCTGGAGTCGGGTGCCGCTCGGCGGGGACGGTGAGGTCACTTCCTACACCGTGATCCGCGTCCCGCCCGCGCAGTTCGCCGCCCAGGCGCCCTACGTCGTGACCGTCGCCCGAATGGTCGAGGGCGTATCGCTCCTGGGCCGCCTGACCGGAGTGCCGGTCGACGCCGTACGCGTCGGCATGCCCGTGCGCTTCGTCGGCTCACTGGCGAACGCCGACCCGCCCGTCATCGCCTTCCGTCCTCGCTAGCCCGGGCCGCTCCGCCGGGCGAGCGCCAGCCCCACCCGCGGCGCGGGCGGAGGGAACCCGACTCTCTCGAATCGGGTTGCATAATGGAGAGGAGCGTCGGGGAGCCAGGACGACGAGCAGTGCGGCGCTCCAGGGAGGCCCAGCGTGCAGACGCCCCGCATCATCGCCATCGGCACCGCCGTACCCGCCCGGCGATTCACCCAGGAGGAATTGGCCGACCTCCTCGGGTATCGCGACGGGCTCCGACGCCGCTTCTTCCTCAACAGTGGCATCGAGGGGCGCCACCTCTACACGACCGTTGCCGACCCCCGCCCGGGCGAGACCGTTGACGAGATGACGGCCCGCTTCGCCGAGGGGAGCGTGCGCCTGGGTGTCGAGGCCGTCGAGGCCTGCCTCTCCCAGGCCGGACACGGCGTGGCCGACGTGGACTTCCTCGTGACCACCACGTGCACCGGCCGGCTCGTGCCGAGCCTCGACGCGCACCTGATCGCGGCGCTCGGCCTCCGCAGCGATGTGCAGCGCGTCCACGTGGGGGATACGGGGTGCGCGAGCGCGATGGTCGCCCTCCAGCAGGCGTGGAATTATCTCCAGGCGTTTCCGCATCGGCGGGTGCTGGTCGTGTCCGTCGAGCTCTGCTCGGCGACGTACTACATCGACGACGAGGCGGAGACCGCAGTGGCGAACGCAATCTTCGCGGACGGCGCCGCCGCGGTCCTGCTCACCACGACGGGCGACGGACCCGAGATCCTGGGTCACCGGACGCTGATCCGGTCGGAGTATCTGGACCGCATGGGTTTCACGTTCCCGGGCGGGCTCTACCGCGTGCTCCTGTCGCCCGAGGTCCGCCGGATCGCGCCGGTGATGATGGAGGAACTGAGCGGGGCGATTCTCAAGGACCACGGGATCACCAAGGATGACGTCCGGTTCTGGGTGCTGCACTCCGCCGGCCGCCGGGTGATCGAGAACGCGCAGATCCTGCTCGGCCTCTCCGATGACGACGTCGCGTACTCCCGTGACGTCCTCCGCCGCTTCGGAAATCTGTCCTCGGCGACCGTGCTGTTCGTGCTGGACGCGGTCCTGCGGAGTGGCCGACCGCGGCCGGGGGACATCGGCCTCATGATGGCGCTGGGCCCGGGCTTCGCCGCCGAGGGGGCGCTCCTCCGATTCTAGGTCTTGTGCTGTCCCCGCCGCCCCGCGAAGCCGCGCGCGGCGAGCTGATGGACCAGCTCGACGCGTCCCCGCCAGAGCTCGCCCGGAATCTCGCTGACATCGCCCGGCTGAACCGGATCGGCGCCATGCGGGCCATCCAGCAGCATGTCGCGCCGTTCTTCGCGCGGCAACGGGCCGGCGAAACGCTCCGGATCCTCGACGTGGGAACGGGCGCGGCGGACATCCCACTCGCGCTCGCGCGATGGGCACGGCGGCGCGGCCGCCGGGTTCGGATCGTGGCTCTCGAGGTCCATCCCGCGATCTTGCGCTACGCCGCGCAGGCCGTGGACGGAGCTCCCGAGGTGACCCTCGTCGCGGGCAACGCGCTCGAGGCGCCCATCCGGCCTGGCTCGGTCGACGTGGCGCTCTGCTCGCTCGTCCTCCACCACCTCCCCGAGGAGGCTGTCGTCGCCCTGCTCCGCCGGCTGGCCGAGCTGGTGCGGCTGGGCTTCGTCGTGAGCGACTTCCGCCGGGGGCGGCTCGCCTGGGCCGCCGTGTGGCTCGTCACGCGCGCGGTATCCCGGAGCCACATGACTCGACACGACGGCCCCCTGTCGGTGCGGCGGGCATACACACGCGACGAGCTCGCGCGCCTGGCGGCGCGCGCCGGGCTCCCCGACATCCGCTGGCGTCGCGCCCCCGCATTCCGTCAGATCGGCGTCTGGCTCCGTCCGGTCTCCGGGACCGCCCATGCCGGCTGATGCGCTGGTCGTCGGCGCCGGCCCCGCGGGCGCGGCGACGGCGATCCTCCTCGCCGAGCAGGGGCTGTCCGTCGTCCTCCTCGACCGCGCACGGTTCCCTCGAAGCAAGATCTGCGGCGAGTACCTCTCGCCCGAGGGAAGCCGCATCCTGGACCGCCTCGGCGTCCTCGGGACGGTGGAGGCGCGAGGGGCGCGGCCGCTCCGGGGCATGCGCATCCGCGCGCCCGACGGGACCGTCCTCGTCGGGGACTACCCCGCCGGCGGATCGTGGCGCGGTCATCGTCCGCACGCCCTCGCGGTACGCCGCCACGCGCTCGACCTCGCGCTCGTCGAGCGCGCCCGCGCGGCCGGGGTCTCCGTCCGCGAGGGGGTGCGCGTGGTCGATCTCCTCCGCGAGGGCCGGCGGGTCGCGGGTGTCGTCGCCGAGCCCGTGGGGCCCGGGGCATGGACCACCCGGGCGGAGCGCCTCCCGGCGCGCCTGGTCGTCGCCGCCGACGGCCGCGCATCGGTCGTCGTCCAGCGACTCGGCCTCCGGCGGCCGCACCGCTGGCTGCGGCGGCTCGCGCTGGTTGCCGACGTGGAAGGCGCGTGTGGCGACCCCGAGCGGGGTGAGATCGTCCTTGCCCCGCCCGCCTACTCGATCCTGAATCCGGTCGCCGCCGGCGTGGGCAATCTGAGCCTCGTGATCCCGATCGAGGAGGGGCGCCGCCGCAAGGCGGATCTCGCGGGCTACTTCGACGACGTGACGCGTGCCCTGCCCGGGTTCCGTGACCAGCTCCGTGACGCCCGACGCGTCGGGCCGGTGCGCGCGCTGGGACCCCTCGCCTATCGCGTGGTCCCGCCGCGGGAGGATGGGATCGTCCTGGTCGGCGACGCCGCCGGCTTCCTCGATCCCTTCACGGGCGAGGGCATCTACGCGGCGCTCCGTTCCGCCGAGCTCGCGGCGGAGATCGGGGGCCGGGCCATCAGGAGCGGGGACGTCTCGGCCGTCGCGCTCAGGCCGGCCCACGCCCGGCGCGCCGCGGAGTTCGCCGCGAAGACCCGCGTCACCCTCATCCTCCAGCGCGTGATCGCCCGGTGGGCCCCGTCGGTGACGGCGGCGCGCCTCCTGGCCGCCCGGCCGGCCCATCTGGCGCGCCTGATGGGCGTCCTCGGGGACTTCGTGCCGCCGCGGGCGCTGCTGGAGCCGAGCTTTCTCGCCGGTCTCCTCCCGCATCCCCGATCCCGCCTGGTGCGGTCACCGGAGATCCGCTAAGCTTCAGACCGTCGTGGATCCGCGCAACCGGCTCGTGGCGCTCGCCGGGACGATCGATGCTCGCTCGCTCGCCGAGGGAGCGCTCTGGATCGCAGCCGAGGCCCATCCGGGTCTTGACGTCCAGCACTGGCTCGGACGGCTGGACGCGCTCGGGTACCGCGCGGCGGAGCGGGTCACCGCCGACATGGATGTGGACCGTGCGGCCACGACGGTCGCCCGGTTCGTATTCGAGGAGGAAGGGTTCCGGGGGAACACAGAGGACTACTACGACCCGCGCAACAGCTTCCTCGACGACGTCCTAGACCGTCGGGTCGGCATCCCGATCACGCTCTCCGTCGTGTACGTGGCCGTTGCGGCCCGGGCCGGGCTCGAGGCGGCTGGGGTGGGGCTACCGGGCCATTTCGTCGTGCGAGCTGAGAGGCGGGGCCGGCAGCGCCTTCTCGACCCCTTTCACGGCGGCGAGCTTCTCGACCACGCCGGCTGCGAGGCGCTGGTCGCCCGCGTGCGCCCTGGCAGCGATCCCCTCGATCCACGCTGGCTGGCGCCGGTCACGACGCGGCAGATCTTCGTCCGGATGCTCAGCAACCTGAAGGCCGTGTACTCGGCCCTCGGGGACTGGGCGCGAGCCCTGGCCGCCGTGGATCGCATCATCCTGCTCGTCCCCGAGGCGTGGGAGGAGCTGCGCGAGCGCGGCATGCTCCACGCACGTCTCGGCCACGGGCCAGCGGCGGTGCGCGACTGGGAGACGTACCTTCAGCGTGCGCCCGAGGCGCCGGACGCGGGCGCGGTGCGCGACCGTCTCCGCGCGCTGCGCCAGATCCTGTCGTCACGGAACTGAAGAACCGGCGCCACCGGGACGACCTGGCCACGCGAGAGTCCCGACCACGCGGCCCCGAGGTCGTCGCCCGCCGAGTCAGGGGCGTTCCGGGACGGCGCATGCAGCGACGCGAGGGGCATGGGGCAGTCGGCCCGCTGATGGTGGTTCTCTAGCGATGGGGCACGGGCTGCGCAAAGCTGCCCGTGGGCGCGCCCGGTGCCGATGAGGCCCGCCAGTCAGCTCGACCGGTGGCTGACGAACCGGCGGAGGTTCTTCAGGTAGTACGCCATCGCAAGCGTGATGACGGCGCTGATCCCGGCGATCGCGAGATGGCCCGCGTCGCGTGTCTCACGGTAGGCGAGCGCCTCCCACACCGTGTAGAACACGCCGAAGCAGATCGCCGTTCCGATCAGGATCCGGTGCGCGATGATGATGAGCATCGGGCGTCCCCCGTCCGTCATCCAATCACCCAACCGCCGTCGACGCGTAGCACCTGGCCCGTCACGTAGTTCGACGCGGGAGACGCCAGGAAGAGCACGGCCTCGGCGACGTCCTCAGGCTGTCCCATCCGCGGCACGGGCAGCCCCTCAACCAGGTAGGCGTATCCGTGCGTCATCTCCGTGTCCACCCCGCCCGGAGCGACGCTGTTGACGTAGATCCCGCTCTGGCCCACGTCCTTCGCGACCCAGCGGGTGAGGGCGATCACGCCCCCCTTGGCTGCCGCATAGGCGGGGCCCGAACGGCCTTGGCGGACATCCGGGCTGTCGGCCGCCCGCGACACCGCGCCTCCGATAATCCCAGAGATCGACGAGATCGTCACGATCTTGCCGTAGCCCTGGGCACGCATCACGGGCACGGCCGCCTGGACGGCGTGGAACGTGCCCGTCAGCACGACGTCGACGACGTGGCGCCACACGGTCTCGCTGGTCTCCTCGAGGGAGTCACGGTGGATGGTCCCGGCGGCGGTGACCAAGACATCGAGCCGCCCCAGCACCGCCACGACACGCTCGATCCCCCGCCGGACCGCCTTCGGATCGGTCACGTCGAGGGGAACGCCCAGCGCGCGCCGCCCGGCCGCGGCGACGGCTGCCTCAGCCTCGGCCGTGGACAGGAGATCCGCCACCGCGACGTCGGCACCGGCCCGAGCGAGGGTCACCGCCGACGCGCGGCCGATCCCGCGGGCACCCCCGGTCACCAGGGCCACCTGGCCGCGTAGATCGGTCGCGCCGCTCGGCCTGGGGCCGGACATCCCTACCCCTGATCTCGTGGGACCGCGGCGGCGTCCGGGGCGAATCCGAGAGCGGCCATGAGGGGCGCCAGCGCCTCCCGATCCCGCTCGGGACCCTCGCGCCACAGACGCGCCACGAGGTTCTGGGCCGCCCAGAGATCGGGTGGCGCCTCCAGCTCGGTCCCAAGACCCAGCAGCGCGAGCGTGTCGGTCACGGTCGCGGCCGTCGGGCCCGCCCGGAGCGCCTCGAGCACGCGCCTGAGGGCCGACTCGACCGCCAGGGTCACCTGCCCCAAGCCAAGTTCGAGGGTAATCCCCAGCGACCGTGCCTCGGCGACGACCTCGCGGATCCGGTCCACCACCGTCGTGACGGGGCCGCCGGCGGCGAGCACGGCCAGTTCCTCGCTCGCCGCTCGCGCCAGCAGTCGGCGCGCCACACTCGCGAGCGTCGGCGGAACGGGGCTCCCCACCCGGTGAAGCTCGTCCAGGAGCCGCCGACTCTCGGCATCGACACGGTCCCGGGCACCCTCCGGGATCTCCAGGGCGCGCTCGGCAAGGCGAGCCAGGAACCGCCGGCGCTCGTCGGGGAACACGTCGTCGGTCGTGTACAAGGGGCCGCCCAAGTGCCGCTCGAGCGCGCGCGGCCACCCGGCCGGCCCCTGGCCGGCGAAGTCCCGGAAGAGCGCGTCCCGAGCGGGCTCGAGCACGTCCGTGCCCGGCCCAGTCCGGACGCGGCAGTGGACCTCGCCGTCACCCGAGTGCAGCACGGCCACGTCGGCGTCCTCGTGCTCGGTCGTCAGGTGCGCCGTCACACGGACACGGCCGATCGTGAGCGATGTCTCGCCCGAAGCGACACGGGCCCACCCGAGCCGCTCGACCCGGAACGCGTGGACGTCCGCCGGATCCCCATAGCCTTCCGACGGCCCGGCGATCGCGTAGTGCGCGGCCACGCGCGCGAGGTCGGTCACGGACGGCGTTACGTGCCGCCGCCACACACCGGCGCCGTCCCGGAGCTCGGGGATGTTCGACGGGGCGGCCGCCAGGCGCCGGACGAGCTCCGCCTCCAACCGGGGATCGCCCCCGAGCATCCGGGCGAGTTGCACCACACGGGCAGCGTATCGGAGCACCTGAACCGTCTCGATTCCCGAGATCTCGTCGAAGAACCACCCGCACGACGTGTACATGAGCAGGCGGTGACGCTGGAGCTCGAGGCACCGGAGGGCCTGGACGCGGTCGGATGCGTCCAGCGGGTGGAGCGCCTAGCGCTCAAGGAAGGTTTCCACGGACGCGGGGGTCCGGTCGAGGAGCACGTCCACGTAGGCGTCACGCGCGGCCCACGGGTCCTTGAGAAGGGCTCCTCCCCGCGCTTCGTAGAGGGGGTCGACCGCATCGCGCAGCCAGTCGAGCGCCTCGCGGAGGGGCCCCCGCCAGCGCTGCGCCCAGCCGGGGTGGCGGCCCGCCTGACACCCGCAGTCGCTGCGCCAGCGCTCGACGCCGTGCGCGCAACTCCACGAGGAGTCCTCGACGACCCGCGCCTCCGCGGTCGGGGGATGAGCCGCCAGGAAGGCGGCATGGTTGGTCAGGGTCGCCGCACCGCCCGCCTCGATCCGGGCGCACGCGGCCGCCAGTGCCATTTCACCGAAGCGGTGGTGATGGCCGAAGGTCTCGCCGTCCGTTGCGACTTGAACGAGCTGCGCGCACGGACGGCTGTCGAAACCGGCCAGCAGGCGGGCAGCCGTCGCCTCGCCCGAGCTGAGCAGTCCCTCGAAGGCGATCGAATGGGAGATCGCCCCGTCGTAAAACAGGAGCGCGAGCGTCCGACCCTGCCCCACCTCGCAGCGATACGCGCGCCGTGGATCGAGCGCGGCCGCCCCGGCCCGCCAGTCGTCGCCGGGCTCGCGCACGCCCGCGGCCTGGTCCGGCGCCAGGAGGGTGAACCGGACGCCCTCCTCGGCCAGCACCTCGAGCGTCTCGCGGTCCACGGCGGTCTCGGGAAGCCACATCCCCTCCGCCTCCCGCCCGAACCGGTGTTGGAAGTCGGCGAGGCCCCACCGGACCTGGGTGACCTTGTCGCGCCGACTGCAGAGCGGCAGGATCGCGTGGCCGTAGGCCTGGGCGATCGCATTGCCGTGCCCCCGGGCCGCCCGGCTGGTGCGGTCGGCTTCCACGATCGCCGCGTAGACGGCCGGGCGTTCCCGCTCGAGCCATGCCATGAGGGTGGGGCCGACGTCGAATGCGAGGGCGGCGAAGTTGTTGACGATGTCCAGGATCCGGTCCTGCGCGTCCACGCACCGCGCGGCCGTGTTCGGCGCGTAGCACTCCGCCGTGACGCGCGCGTTCCAGTCATGGTACGGGGCGGCGGAGTCCTGGACCTCGATGCGCTCGAGCCAGGGGCTCTCGCGGGGTGGCTGGTAGAAATGACCGTGGATTGCGACGAACCGGTCGTGGCTCACGGAAGAAGGGCCCGTTCAGCGGCCGGCCAGACGCGTCCTGCAGCCCTCCGGCCGGCGAAGTGGCTCACGCGCGGCCATGCCAGCCTGCCGACCGGGACCCGCGCAGACCCGGCCGGAACGGTCGAAGGGGAAACCGCGGGGTCTACCAGCGCGGGGGCCGGCCCGATCCTCCGCGTCCACCGCCCATACCCGACCCGCCGCGACCGCCGCCACCTCCCGCTCCCTGCGGGTTGGCGAGCTCCACCTTGATCGTGCGACCGTCGAGTCGCTGGCCGTTGAGCATGCTGACGGCCTTCTGGGCTTCCTCGTTGGTCGCCATCTCGACGAAGCCGAAGCCCCGCGACTGCCCGGAGTACCGGTCGGTGATGACCGTGGCCGACTCCACCGTCCCGCACTGGACGAAATGCTCGCGCAGGGCCTCGGAGGTAGTCGAGTACGAGAGACCGCCCACATACAGCTTGACCGCCATGGGACCTCCTTTGGTGACGGGTCGCAGCCTTCTTAACCCCGCAGCATAGCACGGTCACCGGTTCGCCTGGCGGGCGACTTGAGGCGTGTAGGGGGTCAGGTGGCGTCTGGTCCCGCGTCTCCTTGCAGGCGGAGTGCTTCGATCCATGGGCAGCGGTCGACTGGCCCTCCAGGTCCGGAC
>Ga0114129_10007880_pt1 | contig 15157 bp, 12 predicted proteins | sample RhiMetdeltSRZDD1_FD_80071 | JGI IMG/M metagenome (GOLD analysis project Ga0114129, IMG submission 80071) | Populus rhizosphere microbial communities from Tennessee, USA - Rhizosphere MetaG P. deltoides SRZDD1 (version 2) (version 2) | ecosystem: Host-associated > Plants > Roots > Rhizosphere >...
CCGGAAGCGGAAGCTTGCCGGGCAGCGCAATGCCTGCTGCCCGAGCCGTCAGTCCAGGCCCCAGCACCTCCAGCTGGACGGCGGCCCGCTCGGGGTGATGGCCAGCAGCACCCGGCCCTCCGCCGTCAGCGCACGCAGATGCTCCTCGTCGCCCAGCACGGCCATCGCGTGCTTGTCGCGGATCGCGCGGAAGCGGGGCAGCTCGGCGGCGATGTCCTCCCGGATCTCCACCGTGCCCCGGACCAGCAGGGCGCGGTAGCCCGTGCAGTCGTCCACGAGCAATTCCGCCCTGCTGTCCCGGCGGAAGATCGCGTACTTGGCCCGGTGCCGTGTGGTCGATACATAGAAACGCTGACCGTCCCAGTAGAACCAGTTGGGGCTCAGGTGCGGGCTGCCGTCGCGGCGGATCCCGGCGATGACGACGTTGCGCGGCTCAGCCAGGAACGCCTCGATCTTGTCGGTCGATGCCATGCGAACACGCTATCGGGGCCCGGGGCCCGCCCCTGCTGACCGTGGCCCGGCCATGGCCCGGAGCGGCAAGAGCGTGCGCTCAGGGTCCCAGCACGTCCTGCGCGACCCGGACCAGGAGGGCGAGCTTGGCGCGCTGTGCTTCCGGGGTGATCGCATTGCCGGCCGCCGAGGTAGCGAAGCCGCACTGCGGGCTGATCGCCATCCGGTCCGATCCGATGCGGGTGCCAGCCTGCTTCAGCCGTGCCGCAAGGTCCTGCGCGGATTCGACCCGGGACGTTTTCGTGGTCACCAGGCCCAGCACGACCACCTTGTCGTCGGGCACCAGGTCGAGAGCGTCAAAGGTGCCCGAGCGCTCGTCGTCGTATTCGAGCAGCAGCCGGTCCGCGTGAATGCTGCCGAAGACCGGACCGGCGATCGGGTCATAGCCGCCGGCCACCAGCCAGCGGCTGAGCTGGTTGCCCCGGCACAGGTGGAAGCCGAACGTGGCCGGGCGTCCGGCTTCGATCACCGCGTTGTCCAGCTCGACCCCGTACGAAAGCCAGCGCTGCATCGGCCACCCACGTGACTCGTAGAACGCGCGCCAGGCCGGGTCGATGAGCAGCGGATAATGCGGAGCGTCCAGCTGGATGTAGGTGCATCCCAGCCGTACCAGCTCCCGGACCTCGTCGCGCAGGACCTCGACCACGTCCGTCATGAACGCGTCCAGGCTCCGGTAGGCGCCCGCCGACTTCTCGGGCGACCACAGGTTGGCGAACAACGTCGGGCTGGGCAGCGTGACCTTCGCCTGCCGGACGGTGCAGCCACGCAAGAACGTGAATTCCTCGGCGGCGAGGTTGCGGCGCTTGCGCAGCGGGGCGGTCACCGCCAGGTCCGCGGGCCGTTCGATGGTCGCGTCACCCACCTGATCGGAATGCCACGCCCCCCACAGCCAGGCATCGAGGCCGACCCCGCTGAACCCGTCGCACGCCGCGGTCAGCTCGGCCTGAAACGACTCGCGCCGCATCTCCCCGTCGTTGACGACCGGCAGGTTCAGCTCATCCTGCAGCGCGACGGCCTCCCGTACGGCGCGGTCCTCGGCCACCTTGAACTCGGCCGGCGCCATCTCACCCCGCGAGAGGGCGGCCCTGGCGTCGCGCAAGTACGGCGGGCGCAGCAGGCTCCCGACATGTTCCACACGAGCGGTCACAGTCACCCCTCCAGCATCCCACCCGGCCAGGCCGCGGCGCCCGCCGCCGGATGGTTCGCTCGCTTACGCGTGCGCGCCGGCCGTCACGGTGCCCACCGTCAGCGTCGGCGTCGCCTGCATGACCGCGCCCACAAGGCTGATCTCGTCGTCGAGCTGCCGCCGTTGCGGCGCGGTCAGCTCACGGAGCGGTTCCACGGTGATGGCGAGCTTGCGGCCGGAGCGCCGCTGGTGCCACACCCCGCCGACCACGCCGTCGACGAGCAGGACCGGGTAGTTTCCGGCCTGGCCCGTCGGGGTGAGCGCGCGGGTGGCGGCCGCGCCGGGGTACAGCCGTTCCCGGGGCTGGCCCGCGACGACGTAGGCGTCGAAATAGGGCAGCAGGCGGATTCCCCGGTGCGGCTGGGACGGCGTCCCGGTGTCGCCGGCGACGGTCCATCCCGGGTCGCCGTCCAGCTCGACGTACGCCAGCTCACCGGCCAGCTTGCCGAACAGCCCGGCGGAGTACCGTGCCGGGATGCCGAGCCATTTGGCGAAGTGCTGCGGCGTGGCCGGGCCGTACGCGTACAGGTAGCGCGTGACGAGCGTGCGAAGGGCCGCCTCTCCGTCCATGGGGCGGAGTCCGGGCAGCCAGCGGTGCGGGTTGGTGTAGGTCACCCTGCGGCCCCGGTCCGGCCCGAAGCACAGCATCCCGCGGTGCGCGGCCGTGCTCGTGAGCTGGCGCCAGCGCGGCCACCTGTCCTGGAACGCGTCCATCGTCCGCTCGACGGCCCACGGGCCGGCGCGATCCGCGATCGCCTCGGTCAGCTCGTCGACGGTCAGTTCGCTGTCCGCCAGCGCGCCGCCAATGGCCGCGATAACCTCGTCCGCCTGTTCGGGGGTGAAACGGACTCCCTCCGGATGCGTCGGCACCGAGGACGGCAGGGCCGACAGCGCGCCGGTCCACATCGGCAGGTCGGCGGTGGGCAGCAGGTGGATGGTGCCGCGCGGGCCGAACGTCTTGACCAGCGCGCGCTCCTCCCACAGCGCGCGCTGCACGTCGGCGCGGGTCACCCCGGCGATGCGCCGCCCGATCGAGAGTTCGGCGGCACTGAGCACCTGAGCGTGCGCGCCGCACAGCACGCCGGCGATGCCGGCCGGGCTCAGGTCCGCAGCCGGCTCGGCCAGCGCGTGACGGGCCATCCGCCGCGTCGTGACGCCGCTCCAAGTGAGCGCGGCCGGGGTCGTGGACTTGGCGGTCATCAACGCGCATTCTCCCTGGCCTGCCCGGTATCGGTCGCATCCAGGAGGGCAACCCGGCGCACAAACTCGATCTTGGCGTGCGCTTGCCGGCCGTATGGTGGCTCGTAGACGCAGCCGGAGGAGGCACGGGTGAAGCGGCGGCCGGTGCTGTATGTGATCGCGTCGGGCGCCGCGCCCGCGCGCGAACTGCCCGCACTGATCCGTGCCCTGCGGGACGACTGGGACACCTGCGTGATCACGACTCCGGAGGGCTCACGGTTCTTCGACGTCTCCCGGATGGTGGAGCTGACCGGCCATCCGGTTCGCTCAGGCTTCAAGGATCCCGACGCGCCGGATGTCTTGCCGCCCGCCAGCGCGTTCGCGGCCGCACCGGCAACCTTCAACACCATCAACAAGTGGGCGGCCGGGATCAGCGACACGCTGGCGCTCGGGCTGCTCAACGAGGCGACCGGCCTGGGCCTGCCGATCGTCACCGTGCCGTGGCCGAACGCGGCCCTTGCCCGCCATCCGGCGTTCGGGCGCAGCATCTCAACGCTTCGCGAGTGCGGGGTCAGGGTCATCCTCGATCCCGGGCACCTGCCCGATGATGACAACCCTGGCCACGCCGAGTTCCCGTGGGGGGAACTGCGCGCCGAGCTCGTGCGCATGCGCACCGCGCTGGCCGGCTAGAGCTGCCAGGAGGCCGGCGTCGGCGGGGAGTAGCTGCAGCGCGTCCCGGTCGTTACCGTCGCCCGCAGATGTGCGCCGAGCTGCGGGTGCACGCGCTCGATCCGGGTGATCACGTCGCGTATCCGGGCCGTGACCGCCTTGCGGGCCCGTTCCGGCTGGTCCCCCAGCCGGCGGGCACGTCCCGCGAGGCCGGTCGCGCTGGCGACCTCGCTGACCAGTGCGTCGCGCTCGGCCCGGGCGCGGCTGGCCCGTTCCGGGTCAGCCCAGGCATCCGCCTCGGCGATCTCCTCGTCCAGATCCGCCAGCCGCTGGCGGATCTGGCGCCGGGCCGTCTCGTCGAGCATCTCGTCCGCCCCCAGTTGCAGGTCCGCCCGGCCGAGGCCGCCGCTGCCGGCCGCCGCCACCAGGGCGGCGGCTGGGATCTCGCGGCCGGGAACGGCGAGCAGCGCCGCGAGGTCGGCAAGCCCTTTAGCGTCACGCATCCGCACCGTCACCCCCTCATAGCTCAGCGTCCACAGGGCGCCCTCCCGCCTGAACACCCCGGTGACCAGTGGGGCCCCGCCCGCCTGGGCGCCGCCGGGCCCGGCGGCGCTGGCCGTGGCGGCTTCGGCCTGAGCGTCGCGGGCGAGCCCGGCCATGCCCAGCCGCTGTGCCTCGCGCCCGACTTCGGCAAGCGCGGCTGCCGCCGCGTCGCGCTGCTGTGGCTCGGCCAGCCGCAGCCGGGCCAGTTCGTACCGGCTGCGCAGGGCCCACGGCAGGGCGCCGAGCCGCTCGTGGGCGGCGAGGGCGCTCTCCAGGTGTGCGGTCGCCTCACCGGCCCGGCCGAGGGCTGCCGCGAGCACGCCCAGATGGTGTGCGACCGACCCCCGGAAGGAGATCGCGGCACCGGACACCACGGTCTGGTCGGCGAACGGCAGCAGGGCCTGGTACAGGTGCTCGGCAGCCGGGCTCATGCCCAGCCCCGCGGCCAGCTCCGAGGCAAAGGCGGCACCGAGCAGGAACTGGTGATTGCGCGGCAGCGACTCCAGGCTGCTCTCGGACATGAGCGAGACCAGCTGCGCCGCCTGGATCCGGTCGCCGGCGGCGAGCAGCGCGGCCGCGCGCAACCCGCGTGCCTGCGCTGAATCCGGGTCCGGAATCATCTCCGGAAGCATGCCGGCCAGTTCGCCGAGGCGGCCCTGGCCGGCGCGCAGGTCCCAGTCCTGGTCCTGCGCAACGTCACGGGCGCCTGGCTCACCGCATTCCTCGCCGAGCGCGGCCGCCTGGCCGATCAGCCGCTCCGCCTCGGCGAAGCGGCCGCCCAGCAGGGTCAGCATCGCGCGCCTGACCAGCGCGGCGTACCGGAACCGCGGCTGGCGTGTAGCGTCGGCGAGCCTGGCGAACTCATCCAGCTCGGCGCGGAACGCCGGGTCGGCGAGTTCCAGCAGGTCCGTCGCTGCCAGCAGGCGAGCCTCGAGCAGAAGCTCGGGGTCGCCGGTCTTCCCGGCCAGCGCGGCCACCTCGGCGGCCACGGCTCGCCGCTCGGCGGCCGTTCCCGGCGCCCAGATCGCGTTGTGCTGGGCCATCAGGCATGCCGCGAGCGCGGGAAGGTCCCCGATCACCCGGGCCTGGGCTACCGCCTCGGCCGCCAGCGCCCGTGCTCGCAGCAGATCGATCCCGTGCCAGGCGAGCACGCGTGCGAGGCTTGCCGCCAGGCGCAGCCGGAGCACGGCGGCGCCGCGGTCGCCGGCACCGGCGGTGGTGACGGCCTGCAGGGCCTCCGACAGCACGGCGACCAGCTGGTCGGGCGGCCACCAGATGCGCCGGCCGAGCGTGTGCAGGCCGAGGGCGGCGTGCGCCAGCCCCCGGACATCGCCTTCGCGCCGGGCCAGGCCAGCCGCGGCCAGGTAGGCCTCCCCCGCCGCCTCCCCCGCACCCATGCGCCAGCGTGCCTGGGCCAGCTCGAGCAGCGTCTCGGTCCTGGCCTGCGGGCTGTCGCCGGCCGCGGCAAGCGCCCGCTCCCAGTGGTGTGCCGCCTCCTCGTAGGCCAGGCGGTTATCGGCCTCACGGGCAGCCGCGGCCGAGTACTCGTACGCTCTGGCCGAGGCGGGGTCGGCCTGCACGAAGTGCCCGGCGAGCTCGGCGAGCGGGACGTCCGCGCCACGGGCCCGGTCGGCTTCCAGCTCAGCGCCGGTGCGCAGATGCAGCCGCGCCCGCTCGGCGGCGGGCAGGCGCTGGTAGGCGTACTCGCGGAAAAGGTCGTGTGCGAACGAGTAGGCGCCGGGCGCGTCCCCGGTGAGCACGCCCGCCCGCGCAGCCTCCGCGAGCGCCTCGGCGACCAGTTCCGGGGGCTGCGCCATCGCCCGCGTCACCAGGTCTGCGCGGAACCGGAGCCCGATGACGGCCGCGGCGCCCAGCGCGGCCACACAGGCAGCGGCAAGGCTGGCGAACCTTTCCGCCAGTGCCTCGCGCACGCCGGGCGGGATCCCCTCCTGCCCCTCTTTCAGCAGCCACGACACCTGCTGCACAAAGAACGGGTTGCCGCCGGTACGCCGGTGGACATCGGCGGCGACCCCGGCGCCCGGCTGCTCGCCGAGGACATTCGCAACGAGGAGGGCGACGGCCTCGACCGGCAGCCCGGTGAGCGGCAGCACCGTGGCGCGGGTGGCTACGGCCGCCAGCGCCGGGCCGGGTCGGGGCCACGGTAGGTGCCGATGACCGACATGGCGCCCGCTGGCAGGCGCCGCACCAGGAAGTCCAGCAGCAACAGCGACGGCTCGTCGGCCGCATGCAGGTCATCGAGGAAGACGACGACCGGCTGGATCCGGGACTCCGCGAGCAGGAGCGAGGTCACCTCGTCGAACAGCTGGAAACGGGCCGACGCGGGCGCGTCCTCCGCGGCCGTCCCCAGCACGTCACGGGACAGCCGGGCATCGAGGCCGAGCGCCCGCAGCACCTGTATCCAGGGCCAGTACCCGGGCGCGCCCTCGCCCGGCCAGCCCCACCCCCACGCAGGGCGGGCGCCGGTGCCCTCGGCGTACCGGGCGGCCTCCCTGAGCATGGTCGTCTTGCCGATGCCCGCCTCTCCGGTGAGCAGCACCATGAGCCCGCGCCCGGCCACGGCCCCGTCCACGGCTTGCCGCAGCCGGTCCAGGACATCGTCCCTGCCGACGGGCGCCACATCACCGCCCGCCGAGCCCGGCCGGCGGCCACGCCGCGAGGCGACCCTATGCCTCGCCATGATCCAAAGTTAGTGCCTGGGGAGCGGGCTGGGCACTGCCCCTGTGGCCGATACTGCGCATCCGTGGACCTCGGCGGGGGGCCGCGCGGCCGACGGTACGGAAGACCCGTCCGCGCATGGTAGGCATGGCCCATGGCCGAACTCATCCCCCGGCGTGTCCTGTTCGGGAACCCGGAACGCATCAGCCCGCGCATCAGCCCGGATGCCAGCACGCTGGCCTGGATCGCCCCGCACGAAGGGGTGCTCAACGTGTGGACCACCCCGGTGGGGCCGGACGGCGCCGACTGGGCCGCGGCCCGCGTGGTCACCGACGACACCGACCGCGGCATCCGCATGTTCGCCTGGGCGCACGACGGGCGGCACCTGCTCTACCTGCAGGACACCGGCGGCGACGAGAACTGGCGGCTGCATGACGTCGACCTGGCGACCATGCAGCGGCGCGACCTCACCCCCTTCGAGGGCGTCCGGGCGGAGATCATTGCCACCGAGAAGAAGTTCCCGACCGAGATCTTGGTCGGGCTCAACCGCGACAACCCGCAGCTCCATGACGTCTACCGGCTCGATCTGGTCAGCGGCGAGCTGGTCAAGGAGGTGGAGAATCCGGGCTTCGTCGGCTGGGTCGCCGACGCTGAGCTGGTCGTCCGGTGCGGCATCGCCCCGCAGCCCGACGGGGGCGTGGTGGTCATGATCCGCGACGGCGCCGGCCAGGACTGGCGCCCGCTGCTGACCATCGCCGCCGAGGACGCGCTGACCAGCCAGCCGATAGCGTTCAGCGCGGACGGTGGCTCGCTGCTGGCGATGAGCTCGGTCGGCGCCAACACCAGCCGGCTCGTCCGTATCGACCTGGCCAGCGGCGCGGCGCAGGTACTGGCCGAGGACCCGGAGGCCGACGTGACCGGGGTGCGGCTGCACCCCGATACCAGGGAGCCGCAGATCGTCATCTTCCTCAAGGAACGATCGCACTACCTGGCGCTGGATCCCGCGTGCGAGCCCGACCTGGCCGCCATCCGCGCGCTGCACCCGGGTGACCCGGCCGGCGGCGACGGGGATGACGACGACCGGGTGTGGCTGGTCGGCTTCACCAACGACACCGGCCCGGTGCCGTTCTATGCCTATGACCGGGAGACCCGCGAGGGAAAGTTCCTCTTCGAGCACCAGCCGGAGCTGTCACGTTACGAGCTGGCGCCTATGGAGCCGTTCTCGTTCACCGCCCGGGACGGCCTGACCGTTCACGGCTATGTCACCTTCCCGCCCGGAGCCGGCCGCGCCGGGCTGCCGATGGTACTGAACGTGCACGGCGGCCCGTGGGCCCGGGACGCCTGGGGGTTCGACCCCGAGGCACAGTGGTTCGCCAACCGCGGTTATGTGTGCCTGCAGGTCAACTTCCGCGGCTCGACCGGTTACGGCAAGGCGTTCGTCAACGCCGGTGACCGCGAGTGGGGCGGCAAGATGCAGGATGACCTGCTGGACGGCGTGGCGTTCGCGGTGGATCAGGGCTGGGCGGACCCGGACCGCGTGGCCATCTACGGCGGCTCGTACGGCGGCTACGCGGCCCTGGCCGGGGCGGCGTTCACCCCGGACACGTTCCGCTGCGCCGTGGACATCGTCGGTCCCTCGAACTTGAAGACACTGATCGAGACCATCCCGCCGTACTGGGCCCCCATGATCGCCCTGTTCCACACCCGGGTGGGCGATCCGGAGAAGGACGCCGGATTCCTCTGGTCCCGCTCCCCGCTGTCCCGGGCGGCCGACATCCGGACGCCGCTGCTCATCGCCCAGGGAGCCAACGATCCCCGGGTGAAGCAGGCCGAGTCGGAGCAGATCGTCGCCGCCCTGAGCGAGGCCGGAATCGACTACGAGTACATGCTCTTCCCCGACGAGGGCCACGGGTTCGCGAAGCCCGAGAACCGGCTGCGCTTCTATGCGGCGGCAGAACGATTTCTCGCCCGGCACCTCGGCGGGCGGGCCGAGGAGTAGCTGGTGGTCGAGCTCAAGAGCGAAGCCGCGCTGGACGCCATGCGCGAAGCGGGCCGGGTGGTCGCGCACGCGCTCGCGGCTGTGCGCGAAGCCGCGGCGGTGGGCACCTCGCTGGCCGATCTGGACGAGGTCGCACACGGTGTTCTCCGCGCGGCCGGTGCCCGCTCCCCCTTCCTGCACTACCATCCCTCGTTCGCGCCCACCCCCTTCCCGGCGGTGATCTGCACCTCGGTCAACGATGTGATCGTGCACGGCATCCCGGACCGCTACCGGCTGCGCGACGGTGACCTGGTGAGCATCGACTGCGGCGCCGAGCTCGACGGCTGGACCGGCGACGCCGCGACCAGCTTCATCGTGGGCAAGGCCGGCCCCGCCGACCTGCTGCTCATCGAGACGGCCGAAAAGGCACTCGCGGCAGGGATAGCGGCCGCCGTGGCCGGGGCGCGGATCGGGGACATCTCCGCCGCCATCGGGGCGGCGGCCCACGCCGCCGGGTACGGCATTCCGGCCGGATTCGGCGGGCATGGGATCGGCCGCCGGATGCACGAGGACCCGCATGTGCCCAACGACGGCCGGCCGGGCCGCGGCATGCGCCTACGGCAGGGGCTGGTCCTCGCCATCGAGCCGATGATGATGGCCGGCGGCGGCGACGACTTCAAGCTGGCATCCGATGGGTGGGCGCTGCACACCGTGGACGGCAGCCGGGCCGCGCACGCCGAGCACACCGTCGCCATCACCAGCGCCGGCCCCCGCATCCTCACCTTGCCCTGAGGCAGGCGGACGCACCGGCGGCCGCTATGCGCGCGTGGCCTGGCTTCGGCTCACCTGGGCGCCGAGGTGGTGGGCGGCCCAGTCGGCGGCGGCGTAGCGGTGGAACGGCGCCAGGTTGGCACAGCCGTGGTTCCCCTTCTCCAGCAGGAGCAGCTCGGCGGGCCCGCCCGCCTCGTCGGCCAGGCGCTGCGCGTGCAGCCAGGGAATGAGGCGGTCGAGGCGGCCCATCACGGCCAGCAGCGGGCAGCTGATCCGGTCGGCGCGGCCCGCCATCGACAGCTCGCCCGCCCTGGCGCGGGCGGTTTCCATGTCCGGCGACTTGGACCGGACGCGGAACGCCTCCCGGGTGAGGATCGGCAGGTTGTCCCAGTTGTCCGCGAAGTCGTACGGGCCCGCCAGTGCGATACAGGCCTTCACCCGGTCGTCCCCGCTGGCCACCCGGGGCGCGTAGTAGCCGCCGAGGCTGACTCCCCACACTCCGATCCGGCCTGGGTCGATGCCGGGCTCGGTTTGCAGGTAGTCGATGATCGCCCCGCCGGGGACCTCCCAGTCACCCCGGATCGCCAGGTCGTATTCGGCCTCACCCTGCCCGGGGCCGTCCACGCTGAAGGTGGCGATGCCGCGCTCCAGGAAGAGTTCCTCGGTGCTCCGCAGCTCCTCCTTTGCCGAGTCAAGGCCGGGAATCATGATCATGACGGGGCGCGGCGCCTCCCCCGGCTCTTGAGCCGGCAGCCGCAAGATGCCGACCATGCGCGAGCCCTCGAACGGGATCTCGACCCGGCGGCCGGGCGGGTCCAGGAGCGGCAGCGCGTCGGTCAGGCAGCCGACCGCCCTCATGTGAGCCGCGCGCATCTGGCCGGGATCGCTCACGAACAGGAACTTCGCGAAGTGGTAATAGACCGCCGCCTGCGACAGGTGCGCGCCCGCCGACATGTCGCGGCCGGCCGCGAGGGCAGTCCGGCCCAGCTGCTCGTGCTCCGCAGCCACCTGGCTCCACCCGGCACACCAGTCGTCCCACGTTGCCAGCCCGCTGGTGATCCGCTCGAAGTCCCCGGCCGTCACGCCGTTCGTCGTGAAGCGCGGCGCCCAATGTGAGATGGCCATGGCTACCCGGTCATCCATCGGCACTCCCGCGGGTCGGCGGCCAGATCCTGCAAACGAATGCATACTCTGGGGATACGTTACGGTCAACAGCTTGGGTGTAACGGTCCTGGTCGGCTCCTTCCGGGCAGTTAGCCCGGCCGGCGGCGGTCGTGAGGGGACGTGATGGAGCAGCACGAACTGCACGTGATGGTGAATGGGGCCGGCCGCACCCTGCGTTGCGAGCCCGATGCCCCGCTGCTTGACGTGCTCCGCCACGACCTCGGGCTGTCCGGCCCACGCTTCGGCTGCGGACTCGGCCTGTGCGGGGCCTGTTTCGTGCTCATCGACGGCGAGCCCCGCTCCTCCTGCGACTTCCCCGCCTGGGCGGCCGAGGGCCGGCAGGTGACCACCGTCGAGGGCCTCATGGACGGCGAGACGCTGGACGTGGTCCAGCAGGCGTTCATCGACGAGCAGGCCGCCCAGTGCGGGTACTGCACCTCAGGCATGGTGGTGAGCGCGGTCGCGCTGCTGCGCAGCAACCACTCCCCGACCGAGCGGGAGGTGCGGGAGGCACTCGACCGTAACCTGTGCCGGTGCGGGGCGCACAGCAGGATCGTCGGCGCGGTCATGAAGGCGGCCGGCGAGGTGACCGGGCGGGCTGCCGGATGAACAGGCCCAGGCCGGCGTCCTTACCAGAACCGCGGCTGCCGCCCACGCTTGCCGCCAACCCCGTGCTGTCCGCCTGGCTCGACTTCGGCGACCCGGGCGTGGTCACGATATTTTCCGGCAAGGTCGAGTACGGCCAGGGCGTGTGGACCGCCCTGGCCCAGATCGCGGCCGAGGAGCTCGACGTTGACCTGCGGCGCATCCGGGTCGCCCCGGTGAGCACCGCCACCAGCCCCGATGAGGGGACCACCTCGGGCAGCCGCTCGATCGAGGAGTCCGGTTCGTCGCTGCGCCAGGCGTGCGCGCAGGCCCGTTATGTCGTCCTGTCCGCCGCGGCGGAGCGGCTTGGCGTCGATGCTGGCGCGATCGGTGTGGCCGACGGCGAGATCACCACCGACGCCGGTGGCACCGGCCTGACCTACTGGTCGCTGGCGGGCCCGGCGGGACCCGGCCTGCTCCGCCGGGAGGCGGGTGATCCCCGGCCGGCCAAGGCGCCGGAGCGGTGGTCGGTCGCTGGCCGCAGCGCCGCGCGGCTGGACATCCCGGACAAGGTGACCGGCCGCCCCCGGTTCCTGCACGACCTCGTCCTGCCCGGCATGCGGTACGGCAGGGTCATCCGGCCGCCCGGCCCGGCGGCATCGCTGGCCGGCCTCGGCGACCCTGCGCTGCCCGCCGGCGTGGTGACCGTGCGCGATGGCTCCTTCCTGGGGGTGATGGCGCCGGCGGACCGGACGGCGGCCGCGGCGGCGCGGGCCGTCGCCGGGGCAGCGCGGTGGAACGTGACCCCGTCCCTGCCCGACGAGCGTGACCTGAAGGGGTTCCTGCTGTCCGCGCCGGCGCAGGCGGTCACCGTGGAGGAGCGGCACGACGAGGCCGCGGCCGGCTCGGTCGCGCGCACGCTGGAGGCCGACTTCACCCGGCCGTTCCTGGCCCACGCGTCGCTGGCGCCCAGCTGCGCCATCGCGTGCTGGGACGGGCCGGAGGTCACCGTCTGGAGCCACAGCCAGGGCGTGTTCGCGCTGCGCGGGGCCATCGCCGCCGGCCTGGGCCTGGGCGTGGACCAAGTGACGGTGAACCACGTCGAGGGTGCGGGCGCCTATGGCCACAACGGCGCCGACGACGTCGCGCTCGACGCGGTACTGCTGGCACGCGCGGTGCCCGGGCACCCGGTCCGGGTGCTGTGGTCGCGGGAGGACGAGATGGGCTGGGCGCCGCTCGGCTCGGCCATGCTGGCCAGGCTGTCGGCCGGGCTCGATGCCGGCGGGCGGATCGCCACCTGGCGCCAGGACGTGTGGAGCAACGGCTTCATCGGCCGCCCGGGCAGTGGCGGCGAGCCGCGGCTGCTCGCGCTCGCGCATCTCGCGGGTGCCCGGCCGATGAGCCCCGCCCCGGACGGGCCGCCGACCGGCGCGATGGGCTCCACCCGCAACGCCGTTCCCGGCTATGACATCCCCGACCGCGTCATCGTCCGGCACCGGCTGCTCTTGATGCCGGTCCGGACGTCCTCGCTCCGATCGCTGGGGGCCTTCCTCAACGTCTTTGCCATCGAGTCGTTCATGGACGAGCTCGCGGCCGCCGCCGGCGCCGACCCGGTGGAGTTCCGGCTGGCCCACCTCACCGATGCCCGGGCCCGGCGGGTGATCGAGCAGGCGGCGCTGATGTCCGGATGGGCCGGCCGGGCCGGGCAGGGGGACGGCGCCGGCCTCGGTCTCGGTTACGCCCGGTACAAGGGGGTCGCCGGGTACTGCGCGGCGGTGGCACGGGTGGAGGCCGATACCGACGTGCGGGTGTCCGACGTGTGGGTCGCGGTCGACGTCGGCCGGGTGATCAACCCAGACGGCGTCATCAACCAGGTGGAGGGCGGCGCGGTGCAAAGCGCCAGCTGGACGCTGCGGGAGCGGGTCAGCTTCGACCGGACCCGGGTCACGTCCGTGAACTGGGACACCTACCCGATCCTGCGGTTCACCGAGGTACCGCAGGTGGAGGTCGCCATCGTGGCCGCCCCAGGCCATCCGGAGACCGGCGCTGGCGAGGTCGCGCAGGGCCCGGTCGCCGCGGCGATCGGCAACGCCCTGGCCGGTGCGGTGGGCGTGCGGGTCCGCGACCTGCCGCTGACCCGTGAGCAGGTCGCCCGCGCCATCGAGGCAAGCTGACCCGGCCGCCGCCGCCCGGGGTCAGTGGGGTTCGAACAGGGCGCTCACCGACTCCCCCTCATGAATGCGGCGGATCGCTTCCGCGAGCGCGGGAGCCACCGACAGGACGGTGAGCTTGTCGTGCTGCAGCCTGCCCTGCACCGGCACCGTGTTCGTGCAGACGATCTCCGTCACCTCGGGTTCGGCGGCGATCTTCTCCAGTGCGCCGTCGCTGAACAGCCCGTGGGTGCAGGCGATGCGGACTGACGGTACTCCGTGCTCACGGAGGTGCGCGAGCAGCTCCACGATGCTCGTGCCACGCGCGATCTCGTCGTCGAGCACGATCACTTCCCGGCCGTCGACGTCACCAATGATCGACGAGATCGCCACCTGCTCATCGTTGATGCGCTGCTTGGCCCCGGCGGCGACCGGCAGCCCCAGCCGCCGGGCGAAGGCGGCGGCCGGCTTGGCGTAGCCGAGGTCGGGCGAGACCACCACCGAGCCGGACACGTCGTGGCCCCGGAAGTAACCGGCCAGCTCGCGGAGTGCGTGCAGATTGTCCACCGGGACCGAAAAGAACCCGTGCACCTGCGGCGAGTGCAGCGTCATCGTCAGCACCCGGCTGGCCCCCGCGGTGATCAGCAGGTCGGCGACGAGGCGGCCGCCGATCGACACCCGCGGCATGTCCTTCTTGTCCGAGCGGGCGTAGGCGTAGTAAGGGATCACCGCGGTGACCCTGGCCGCCGAGGCTCCCCGCGCGGCGTCCAGCATGAGCAGCAGCTCGACCAGGTGCTCCTGGACCGGCGGGCTGAGGGGCTGGATGAGAAAGACGTCCCGTTCCCGGCAGTTGGACTGCAGCTGCACTTCCAGGCAGTCGTTGGCGAAGCGCCGCAGCCGGGTCGGTAGCAGCGGCTCGCCCAGCTCACGGCAGATCTCCGCGGCCAGGTCCGGGTGGGCGCTGCCGCTGAAGACCGCGATCTCTCGCACGTTGGTCAAGGCTAGGCCATGTCTGGCCGGGTCCCCGCTGCCAGGTCCCGCGCCAGCGCCCGCCCGGCCTGGCCCAGCCAGCGACCCGGATCGGCCTGGGCCCGCCCGGGGCCGCCGGCCAGGCCCGCCAGCGTGATGACGGCCGCCGCGGCCGGCGGGGCACCGCTGATCTGGCCGGCGACTACCGCCACCGGTACGCCCGCCGCGGCGGCGGCCGCGATCACCGTCCCGGTCGCCTTGCCGGTGAGCGACGTGGGGTCGAACCGGCCCTCGCCGGTGACGACCAGGTCGGCCCCGGCGATGGCCCGGTTCAGCCCGGCCAGGCGGGCCAGTTCGGGAGCCCCCCGCGCCAGGGCCGCCCCCCAGCCGGCCGCGAGGCCATACCCCGTCCCGCCCGCCGCGCCGGCGCCGGGGGCGCCGGGATCGCCGCCCAGCAGCTCCGCCAGCCGTGTCAGTCCGGCCTCCAGGCGCGCGATCTGTGGCGGCCGGGCGCCCTTCTGGGGGCCGAACACGGCCGCCGCGCCCAGCGGCCCGAGCAGCGGCGCGGTGACGTCGGCCAGGCAGGTCACGCCCCCGGCCGGTGGTGGCCGCAGGCCGGTGGTGTCCACGGCCGCCAGCGCGGCCAGCGCCCCGCCGCCGGGAGGCAGGTCGTCCCCCGCGGCGTCCAGGAAGCGGGCTCCGAGCGCGGCCAGCGCACCGGTCCCGCCATCGGTCGACGCGGAGCCACCGAGGCCGACCACGATCGTGCGGGCGCCC
>Ga0114129_10007882_pt1 | contig 15155 bp, 13 predicted proteins | sample RhiMetdeltSRZDD1_FD_80071 | JGI IMG/M metagenome (GOLD analysis project Ga0114129, IMG submission 80071) | Populus rhizosphere microbial communities from Tennessee, USA - Rhizosphere MetaG P. deltoides SRZDD1 (version 2) (version 2) | ecosystem: Host-associated > Plants > Roots > Rhizosphere >...
CATAGAAAGTGGCGCCGTTGTCGAACGCGCCTTCTGCCCACACTCGACCACCGTGACGATGAACAATTCGCTGCACTGTGGCGAGCCCAATTCCGGTACCTTCGAACGAATCCTGCGAATGCAGGCGCTGGAAAACACCAAACAACTTGTCCTGATAGTTCATATCGAAGCCGACTCCGTTGTCTCTAACAAACACGACCACCTCATTGGGTCCGTGGTTTAACGAATCGATTTCTATCTCGGCTTGCGGGCGCGTTCGAGTGAATTTCACGGCGTTCGAAACGAGATTACTGAACACCAGCTGGAGTAGAGAAAGATCGCCGTAGCAAATCGGCAAAGCTCCAATTCGCCAAACAATTTTCCGACCCTGCGTGTCTGGGGCAATTTCGGCGACCACGCTTCTTACAAGCTGCTCGAGATTAACGGTTGTCTTTCGCGTTTCTACCCGGCCGATCCGCGAGAAAGCTAGAAGGTCGTCCACCAAGCTACCCATCCGATCGGCTGATTGCAAAATCTTAGCGATGTGACGCCGGCTTTTGTCGTCGAGAAGGGGCTCCGCGTCTTTTAGCAACAACTCGGTGAATCCCGCGATGTGTCGAAGGGGCGCCCGCAGGTCGTGAGAAACGGAATAGGCGAATGCCTCCAATTCTTTATTAACGGACTGTAAGTCGTCATTTATTTTCCTCAACTCGGCAGTCCGCTCCTTTACTTTCATGTCCAACTCATCGCGAGATCGGCGAAGAGCTTCCTCGACTCTTTTGCGCTCGCTGAGTTGGTCTCGGAGCGCATGCTCTACATCCTCGCGTTCCTGGATATTCGTTAACAGCCTCTCCACTTCACGCTCTTCCTGGTTAGTCCCCAGAAATTCGGCAGGCGGCACATAGTACAGATTTCGGCAGACCGAGCCACGATAGACCACCACGGGATGCGTACGGATGACGTCGAGAATGAGTTCCGGTGGGAAAAGGCGTCGATTGTACTGGCAAAGCGCGGAACAATTATTTTCCGAGACCGCGTGAGTCAACCTGCTTTCGTATTCCATCCAGCGTTCAAGTCCACGGGCCCCTCTTACGACCCATTCTGTTTCGCCTGTAGCGCGGAGCGCAGAAAAGCCTTCACTCATGGCCGACTGCGTGGCTTCTTTCCAGAAGGTAAACATCCAATCAGGGTTAAAAGATCCATGCCTGAGATATGCTTGCTCTTTGGTTGCCAGAACTAGCGCTTTGGATGCAGTCGCACGCTCTACGTCAATTCCTTCCGATTGCATGGCTTGGCGAACGTCACCGACCGTGCCGTCGTCGGCGATGTAAATGCATTTTTCGCCGCGATCCAGGCCGATCTGCATGAACGCAATGGCAACCCCGTAATGTTCTTCACGGTTCTCGTATATCGAGCAGAAATGGTCGTGTGGGCCAAGTTGTTCGAGTGCCTCGATGAGCGGAGTTCTCTGTGCTGCCAGATTCATAAGGCCTCCTTGTTTTGGTCAAATCTTTTTCGTTTAAGGACTGCCGTCACTATCTGGTGGCTTGCTAAATCCAGTAGCCATCCTGTGGCCGGTCTTCTCGGAAAATCCCACTCAGAAGCACGTGCGCATGGCACGGTCGCTACAATGAGCGTGAGCTTTTCAACAAAGCTGTCACTCATGCATTGACCCTTCCAGCTTTAGGCAGCGCAACGTAAAATGTGGCGCCATTATTGACTGCGGCTTCCGCCCACACTCGACCCCCATGGCCTTGGACAATTCGCTGGACTGTGGCCAGCCCGATACCAGTGCCTTCGAACGCCTCTTGCGAATGGAGGCGCTGGAAAATACCAAATAACTTCTCCTTATACTTCATATCAAAACCAACGCCATTGTCCTTAACAAATACGACAACTTCGTCAGACGTATGGTTTAGCGAGTTGATTTCTATCTCGGCCTGCAGGCAGGTTTGAGTGAATTTCACTGCGTTGGAAACGAGATTACCGAACACCAGCCGAAGCATGGCAGGATCTCCGTAACAGATCGGCAAATTTCCAATGTGCCAGACAATCTTCCGGCCCTTCGTATCCGGCGCAATTTCGCCGACCACGCCTTTTACCAGCGGTTCGAGATGAACGGTTGTCTTTTGCGCTTCGGCCCTGCCGATTCGCGAGAACGCCAGAAGATCATCCACCAGGCTGCCCATCCGTTTGGCTGAGTCCAAAATCATGCTGATGTGATGCCGGCTTTTGTCGTCGAGAACGGCATCAGAGTGTTTCTGTAGGAGCTCGGTGAATCCGGCAATATGTCGAACCGGCGCACGCAGGTCGTGCGAGACGGAATAGGCGAACGCCTCCAATTCCTTGTTAACGGACTGCAAGTCGGCATTCATCTTTCTTAGCTCGCCAGTGCGCTCTTTCACCTTGATTTCCAACTCGTCGCGCGATCGGCGAAGAGCTTCCTCGGCTTGCTTACGCTCGGTGATATTGTTGTTTGTCTCCAGAATCGCACTGGGATTGCCCGCCTCGTCTCGCTGCAACGACCAGCGGCTTGCCGCCACCACGCGCGTGCCGTCGCGCGTCGCGTGGATGAGTTCGCCTTCCCAGCGACCGGTGCGGAGCAGGTTAGTATTAATCTCATCGAGCGGTTCTGGAAAGATCGTGGCCATGAGTTGGTGCGATACCTGACCGACCGCCTCTTGATTTGTCCAACCGTACAGCTCTTCAGCGCCTCGATTCCAGTAAGTGATCACGTCATTCATGTCGCGCACAAAAACCGTGTCGTGCGTGAGGTCGAGCAGGCTGGCGCGCTCCCGCAGAATTTCTTCGGCTCGCATGCGCTCGGCTACTTCCTGCTGCAACTGTTCGTTGGTTTTTCCGAGTTCCGCAGTCCGCCCGGCGACTTTAATCTCCAATTCGTCGCGCGATTGCCGAAGACCTGCCTCGGCCCGTCGCCGCACGATGCCGAACCAAATCAGTAGCCCGGAAAGAACCGCGAATACGGAGAAGTATGCGAAATCCTCCCGCGTGAACGAGATGCTGTAGAACGGTCCCGTGAAGTAATAATTAAAAGCGAGTATCCCAAATCCAAATGCGACCACTGCTGGCCAGACTCCGGCGTACCAACTTGTCAGGGCAACAGCCAGAACGAAAAGTGTAAATACCGACTCGTGAAGGTCGTAGCGGTCGGCTAAGACTCCGAGCGCCGTTGCGGCAGCGACAGAACCCAGCGCCAGGCCATACCGAAAAGTGATTCTCCCAGACGAGTGCGGAGGCGCGGCAACCTTAGTAGCCGGTGTTTGGTTTTCCGTGGCCGAATTCACGCGATCGCGCCCCGCGAAATCAGCCAACCTGTTGGCCGCGGAATGCATTACTGTTGCCGCAAATATCTGATCACCGCCCGACCTTGTCGAGTTCGTTTCCCATCCCTCAAAAGAGGCGCGACCAACTGCCACGATAGGCACAGGAACAAATCTACCGACTGCTTCATGGCGAGCATTTTTCGTAGCTGGTAACCTTTATTTAACAAGAAACACCTGTATGAAAACCAACAAATCCCGGCGCGCGACTCTGTGGCGAATTTTTTCGCGGCGACCCACTCCTCATGATCCGTGGCTCGTCTTCAACTTAAACCTCTTCAATCTCGCGGCCGGTTGGAGGCAACTCCTTGCGAAGGAACAAGCGCAGCAGTTCACCAGATGAAAACGGCGCAAAATGAACTGCCTCGCATCGGCAACAAGCCACAAAAGCCCGCACCGACGTTTATCGACGTGAATGCCGACCGCCAGTCGATCGCCGTCAGCGCGCCAGTGGCGGAAGTTTACCGAAGTTGTTTACGGTTCGAAGATCTTCCGCGTTTCATTACTTCAATCAAGAAGGTCGAAAAGATCAACGACACACGGTTCTCTTGCACGTCGATCATCAATGGCAAGGAAGTAAAAACCGTCGTCACTGTCATGATGCGCGTTCCTGACCGACGGATCGCGTGGCAGGGTGTCTCCGATAATTTTCGCGTTGGTGTCATATCGTTCGACCCGCTCCCCGGTGGCGCAACGAAAGTAACAATCAAGGTCCGTTCAATCGTCGAGCCGGTACTGCTCACCGGAGTGCTCCGCAACTATCTCACAAACTTCAAACGGTTCGTGGAACAGAAAGCTACAGCATAGTATGAACAGAGAACGGCATTCCCCTCTTGAGCTTTACAACTTCGAATAGAAAAGATAACTAGGAAAACGGCTGGCGGGAGAAGTAAACGACATGACTTCGCTGACTGCGTTGCTCTTGAAATGGCCGCTCATTCGTCAAATCCGCGAGCGGACCTACGGCACCGGTTTGGAAGTGATGTCTAACAAAACACGCGCGATGCACGCGCGAATCGACGATGCGCAGGTGGCGCGCTCGATTTGCCCCTACTGCGGCGTTGGATGCGGTCAGCTTATCTATCACAAAGACGGCAAGCTGATTTCCATCGAAGGCGATCCGGAAAGTCCAATCAGTCAAGGGAATCTTTGTCCCAAAGGCGCGGCGTCATATCAACTGCTCACGCACGATCGCCGCGAGACAAAAATGAAATATCGCGCACCGCGCGCGAAAGAATGGACGGAGATTTCGCTCGATCGCGCGATGGACATGGTCGCGGATCGCCTTTGGGAATCACGCAAGCGCACGTTCATCCACAAAAAAGACGGCGCGACGATCAATCACACAACCGCGATTTGTCATCTCGGCGGAGCTACGCTCGATAACGAAGAAAATTATCTCATCCGAAAACTGTTCACTCTCGGCCTGGGGATGGTGTGTATATCCAACCAGGCGCGGATATGACATAGCAGTACGGTGCCCGGTCTGGGCACCTCCTTTGGACGGGGTGGAGCTACGACCGCGCAACAAGATCTGGCCAATGCCGATTGCATCCTGATCGAAGGCTCATCAATGGCTGAGGCGCACCCGGTCGGTTTTCGCTGGGTGATGAAAGCCAAAGAGCGCGGCGCGACTGTCATCCATGTCGATCCCAGGTTTTCACGCACCAGCGCGCTGGCCGACGTCTGGGTGCCGATCCGAGCCGGCGGCGACATCGCATTTCTCGGCGGCCTCGTAAGGCATATTATCGAAAACGATCTTTTTTTCCGAGATTACGTCGTGCACTTCACAAATGCGTCATGCATTTTGCGCGAAGATTTTCGCGATGCGGAAGAAGGTGCCACCGGCGTTTTCTCCGGCTGGAGTGGGGAGCAATGCGGCTACGACAGAGCGAGCTGGCTCTATCAGGGCGATGGCGGCCTTAGTTTTCCCGAGCGCGATCTGACCTTGCAGCATCCGCGGTGCGTTTTCCAAACGCTACGCCGCCACTTCGCTCGTTACACGCCCGAAATGGTAGAGACAATCTGCGGCATCTCGCCGCTGCTCTTTCACAAAGTTGCGGACGCCCTCGTTGCGGCATCAGGTCCCGAAAAAACCGCAGCAATTTGTTATGCCCTCGGTTGGACGCAACATTCAAAAGGCGTTCAAATCATTCGCACCGCGGCGATCCTGCAACTGTTGCTCGGCAATATCGGTCGTCCGGGTGGCGGCATCCTTGCACTACGTGGTCACGCATCCATTCAGGGCTCAACCGATATTCCGACGCTCTATGATGTTTTGCCCGGTTACCTGCCAATGCCGCGCGGCGATGGAAGCGAAGCGACGCTGCGCGATTATCTGGCGCAACAAACAAAGCCAACTGGTCTCTGGCATAGTCTTCCAGCCTATTTCATTAGCTTGCTGAAAGCGTACTATGGCAAGAACGCAACGCCCGAAAACGACTTCGGCTACGACTGGGTCCCGAAGATCACCAGCAACCATTCGTTCTTCGAATACCTCTACGACATGGCCGACGGAAAAATGGAAGGCATGTTCATGATGGGTCAGAATCCGGCGGTCGCGGCGGCAAACTCCAGGTTCGAGCGGGCATCGCTGTCGAAATTGAAATGGCTGGTCGTTCGCGAGATGGTCGAAATCGAAGCGGCGACATTCTGGCGTGATTCGCCCGAAATTGAGCACGGCGAATTGAAAACGGAAGAAATCGAGACGGAAGTCTTCTTTTTCCCGGCGGCGGGTCACGCGGAAAAGGAAGGCGCGTTCACCAACACACAGCGTCTTCTGCAATGGCGCCAGAAAGCGGTTGATCCTCCCGGCGATGCTCGATCCGAAGCGTGGTTTATGCATCAACTCGCTTTGCGCTTAATCACCAAAGCGAAACAATCCAACGATCCGCTCGATGAACCATTGCGCGTTCTTGATTGGTGGTACCCCGAAGACGAGCGGGGCGATCCAAAAATGGAAGCCGTGTTGGCAGAGATCAACGGCTGGTACACCGTTCCTCAACCGAATGCAGACGGAGTCGTGTTCGGTGTCGATCGCGCAGGCAATCCCCATCACGGTCCACAGATCGACGGCTATCCGCGGCTGAAGTCCGACGGTTCGACGGCAAGCGGTGGTTGGATTTACTCCGGCGTCCTCGGTCCGGATAAAATTAACAAGGCGAACTCACGTAATTCCAAAGATTATCTTGGCCACGGTTGGGGCTTCGCCTGGCCGGGCGATCGCCGCATCATATACAATAGAGCTAGCGCCAGTCCGGACGGCGAACCCTGGAGCGATCGCAAGAAATTGATCTGGTGGGACCAAGTACAGCGCAAATGGACGGGAGCTGATAACCCCGATTTCCCAGTGGAGAAATCGCCGGGGTTTAGACCAGCCGGAAACGAGAGCGGCCTTGATGCGATTCCCGGCGACGCCGCCTTCATGCTGCATGAAGACGGCCTCGGCTGGCTTTACGTCGCGAGCGGTTTGCAAGATGGACCGATGCCGACGCACTACGAACCCCTTGAGTCGCCGGTGCACAACGCGCTTTACTCTCGCGACACCAACCCGGCCGTACATTGGTTTACCCGCCAGGAAAATCGGTTCGCGCCGCCAGGAGACCCGCGATTTCCTTTTGTTCTTACAACTTACCGGCTGACCGAGCATCATACCGCCGGAGGCATGTCGCGCTTTCTCAGTCATCTCGCGGAGTTGCAACCTGAGCTGTTCGCCGAAATATCCCCCGAGCTTGCCGTCGAACTGAAGATCGCCAACGGCGACTACATTTCGATAGTGAGTTTACGCGGAGCAATCGAAGCGCGCGCACTAGTCAGCCGCCGTATCCGGCCACTGCATCTCAATGGGAAAACCGTGCACCAAATCGCGATGCCGTTTCATTTCGGTTCGGCCGGACCGGTGAAAGGCGGCGCTACGAACGATTTAATTCCCATTTCGGGTGAGCCAAACGTCACCATCATGGAAGCGAAGGCGCTTACCTGCAACATTGTGCCTGGGCAGCTGCCACGCGGTCCTGCCTTCGACGATTGGCTCAATAAATACGTGCCGAAGGGTGGGCCCGCCAATTTGCACCCTGAACAACCGGCTGCCGGTGCACCCTGTGCCAGAGCCGGTGGTGGTCACGGCTTGGAAGGAAAAATCGACACTCGATGATCGGAGAAGGTCTTCATAGCACGAATCAGAGCAAACATTCGTACGTGCAGGATCACGTCGAGGTCGGCTTCTTCACCGATCCCACCGTTTGCATCGGCTGTAAGGCGTGCGAAGTCGCGTGCAAAGAATGGAACCAGGTGCCCGATGACGGCTTCACCTGGACGGGAAACTCGTACGATAACACCGGCCACCTTGGCGCATCGACCTGGCGACACGTCATGTTTCTGGAACAGGATCGTGCCAAAGGAAATCAAGTCGCCGGCCCGATGTCGTTAGACCAAGACCCGTTCCGGTGGATTTTTCTGTCCGACGTCTGCAAGCATTGCGAAGAAGCCGGTTGTCTGGAAGCGTGTCCGACCGGATCGATCGTACGGACTGAAGTTGGCTCCGTGCTCGTGCAAAACGATGTCTGTAACGGCTGCGGCTACTGCGTCGTATCCTGCCCTTTCGGCGTAATCGATCGACGGCCGTCGCCGCTGCCCGACGCCGGCGGCGCGTTCAAGTGCACATTTTGTTACGATCGACAAAAGAGTGGACTGGTTCCCGCGTGCGCGAAAGTTTGTCCAACCGAATCGATCGTGTTCGGCCGACTCGATGATTTGCGCGCGAAGGCATCTCAACGGGTGCAACAACTCCAGCAAAGCGGTTACAACGACGCGCAACTTTACGATCCAACGGACACTTCGGTGCGCGGTATCCACGCGTTCTTTTTGATCCTCGGCGAACCTGAGGCCTACGGGCTTCCGCCGAAGCCGCAGGTGCCGACGATTTATTTGAAATCGGCGTGGACCGCTGCATTTGCGACGGCAATCGCATCAATTATCGCTACCCTGGTGGCCTTTGCATTTTCATCCTGATGGACGCACCGGCATCAGAAAAGCGGCTTGAACAACTGCGGGAGAAGGCGTGGCAGGAAGGTGTTGTGCCCGGCCGCGGAGTGGATGTGGTTGGGGGGCCAATTCCAAGAAAACCCGGTTACTATGGGGAGCCTGTAGTCAAACCGCCAGTCTGGACGTGGGAAATTCCTCTCTACTTTTTCTTTGGCGGAATCGCCGGGATGTCTGCGGTGATCGCGCTCGCAGCGATCCTGTTTCATCATGTCGATGTTGCGCGCGCAGCCATGTGGCTCGCCGCCATCTCCGGGGCCATCCTCTCGCCAATTCTATTGATCCTGGATCTGGGCCGTCCCCATCTCTTCCTCAACATGCTGCGCGTGTTCAAACATCGCTCCGCCATGTCGATGGGCGCGTGGATTCTGACAGCATTTGGTACGTGCGCGGTTCCAGGCTTGATCGCGCTTGAACTGCACGCTCATCAGATTTTACCTGGCACACTCGATCAACTCCTAAGCCTCGCTGCCGGCCTGTTCATTTTTGGTTCGGCGATCTTTGGAACTTTACTCGCGACTTACACGGGGGTGCTCATCGGCGCGACCGCGATTCCCGCGTGGTTTTTACATCGCACACTACTGCCGATCCATTTTGGAACCGCGGGCTTGGGATCTGCAGCGGCAGTTCTGGAATTGCTTGGGTACCGAATCGCTGCGCTCAATTTCCTCGGGTTTTACGCGGCCGCGGTTGAGTCGGCGCTCCTGATTTGGCTCAGCGTTGATAGACACGGCGTTGCCGATCGCGCGATACACGAACATGGCTCAGGTTGGCTAATTCGAATCGGCGAAGTTTTAAACGGTCCGCTTGCGCTCATCCTCCGGTTTTTCGGCCTGGTTCCGCTTGCAGCGATTTCATTTCTAATCGGCGCGCTCGTCAGTCGATTCGGCTGGATCGCAGTAGGGAAGGTTTCTGGTTGCGATCCGGAATCCGTTTTCGCCGCAGAACGCTAATAGCCGCAGTCCTGATCGCGGTTCTGTATCCCTAACGACCTCTCCCTGAAGGGAGAGCCGCGATCCATCCCTGGGTGGCGTGGGAAAATCCTCCGGACGCGTCGTAGAAACCGATCGAACACGTCGGTAAAATTTTGGTATGAAGACGAACAATTCTCTGGTGATAGCGGTGATCTCATTGTCGATGGTCGCTTCGAGCGCCTTTGCTGCACTTCGGCCGCCCTATCCCACCAAAGCTTACCCTCCTGATCGCATCATCGTAATTGGGGAGGAGAGACATGACTGGGCGGGACTGCGCTTCGAAAATCGAAATGAACACGCTAATAACTGAGCAAATAACTTCATTCATTGCGATGATTCAGCATGCCGGGATTCCTGGTCTGCGTATTGCTTTTACCATAGCAGTCCTCGCGATGAGTGGTGTCGGCCTCCACACCTTTCAAAAACGGTATCAATTGTTTGACCAGGATCCCGAAGTCGCGATCGACACAGCTGTTGCTCGCCACAACCGGATTGAAGAAGTCATTTTTGTTTACGCAAGGATGATGCTGCTTCTGCGCTCCGATACGCGAACATTGTAACATGAAAATAACAACTATCTCTAAAGTAGCTAGCCTCGTGATTTCTTCGGTGATGATTCAGACCGCGGTAGCCGGACATGCCGTCGGAATTGGAGTCGGCCCGCACTTTGGTGGCGGCGGCTTTGGCGGCGGCATTTTCAAGATGTTTTTCGGCAGCGGCGGTTTCCATTCGTCGCCTGCATTTGGAGGCGGTGCTCGCTTCTCTTTCGGCGCCCGTCCGACATTTGGACAGCCAGTGATCGGTCGCTCGGCCTCTCGGATCAGAACTTCACTTGGTCGCTTAACGATACCTCCGCACCAGCGCGATCCAGTCTCATCCATCGATCGTCAGTCGACGGCGAACTCGCGTCCGCAAATCGCCTCACGCATCCAACAGCCGAGCGAACGGGCAGGAAATCACACTTTCCCGCTTTTTATCCTTTAACAAGTCTGGAGCGCAGGAGCTAATAGTTTCAAAACAAAAAATCTAAACCTCAGGAGAAATAATTATGAGCACGTTCACTCGTCGAAGTTTCATCGGAAAAACCGCCGTAGCGATAGGCAGCTTTGCCGCGTTGCAGAAAGTCGTAGGCGCAGACCGGAGCAGAACTGATCCCGGCCCGGTCAATCCGGCGCTTGACGGCCAGAACCCGGATTCGATATGGCCACCCGACACCGACTCCAAGGAGCTGGTTCAAAACTTTAAGTACCCATTCTCTTTTGCGAACAAGCGGGTTTACGAAGGCGGATGGTCGCGAGAGGTGACTTTGCGGGAACTGCCCGTCTCGAAGAGCCAGGCCGGCGTAAACATGAGACTGACTGCCGGTGGAGCGCGCGAACTCCATTGGCACACGGCCGGCGAATGGGCCATCATGTTGTACGGAAATGCGCGGATAACCGCGATCGACCTGGACGGCAAAAGCTTTGTCGCCGACGTAGGCAAGAATGACCTTTGGTTTTTTCCGTCAGGCCTTCCTCACTCCATTCAAGGTCTCAATCCCGATGGCTGCGAATTCATGCTCGTCTTCGACGACGGCGATTTTTCGGAGTCAGACACCGTGCTGCTGAGCGACTCGATGGCGCATTTGCCGCCTGAAGTATTGGCAAAGAATTTCGCTATCGGCCAGGAGGCGTTTAAAAATCTCCCGAGAGAAGAGTTGTTCATTTTCCAAGCGGACGTTCCAGGGTCACTCGAGGCTGACCAGAAAGCAGCAGCCGGTACACGTGGAAAGTCGCCGCAAAATTTTGCGTTTCGCACCATGGAAATGCCTCCGACGAAGAAAACGAAAGGCGGTGAAGTACGGGTTGTTGATTCCAGCAATTTCAAAGTCTCAACCACGGCGATGGCACTCGTTACGGTTCATCCGGGCGGGCTAAGGGAATTGCACTGGCACCCAAACGCAGACGAATGGCAGTACTACATTAATGGCAAAGGACGCATGACCGTGGTGTCAACAGGCAACAGGGGGCGGACGATGGACTTTCAGGCAGGCGATGTAGGATACGTCCAGAAAACTTTCCTCCATTACATCGAGAATACCGGCGACACAGATTTGGTGTTCCTGGAGATGTTTGGCAAGGTCAATCGTTTTCAGGACGTATCGTTCTCCGAGTGGCTGGCTCATACTCCGCCGGAACTGGTCATGGCGCACCTGAAGATCGACAAAGCAACTTACGATGCGATTCCTAGGGACGGCGGTGTGATCATGCCATTGTAGTAACCCTAGGAGGCAAACAAACACTCAGGCATCCGCCTGAAAGGCCGAACCATGATGTCTTGTCAGGCTGCCAGCCCGACAAGAAATTGGCAGCCAGCCTAATGGACCGTTGTGGTCTGGCCAGCAGTCTGCCTGGCGAGTCAGCCCAGGCCGGCTGACATCCCTTCCTAACTCTACCTCGGAAGAGGGACTTCTCTTTAATGCCTGGAGGGCAGGGAAGAATCCCGCCAACGCGCCCTGGCAGCGAAACACGAGTCACACCTATCGTTAGCGATCACCAGATACCTATGAAAACGCTATTTGTTACATTGATCGCAGCGATCGCGTTAACGCATGCAGCTCACGCCGCCGGCTGGATGTGGTTTCACGGAGACATCGGGCTTAGCTTGCCTTTTGCTTCGTCGGGCTCGCCAGCAAACAGCGCTACAGCAGGAGTTGTGACTAAATCGAAAGTTGTCACTAAACGGCAAGCGGCTTCCAACCGGTCTGTCGTGAAAAGCAAATCCAAGTTAACCAAGGCGATAACACTCACCAATCGATAACTTGTACCAGTGCAAACTCTACAAAAGATCGCGCTATTCGCATTTACGTGGCTAGCTACGATTGGGTTAGTTGCGGCCACGTCAGGTGCACAAGACCAGATTCTTCCGGAACTGCCACAAGCAACTACCCCGGTCACGCTAATGGCAGCGACTGATCCGGCTACTGGAAAATCCGAATTTCGTTATCAAGGCAACAACACGCCCCCTGTGATTCGGGTCCAGCCGGGGAGCACTCTCAACGTGGAATACAAGAATGAACTGGCCGCGCAATCGAAAGAGGATTGCTTCGGGCATCCGTGCATGCAGATGACCAATCTTCATTTCCACGGACTACACGTCTCACCGAACGCGCCGCAGGACGACGTGCTGGACATGATGGCCTCACCTGGGGAGACATTGCATTATTCAGTCCGGGTGCCACCGCAGCAACCTCCGGGACTCTATTGGTATCACACACACTCACACGGGGAGAGCTACGTTCAGGACCTTGATGGAATGTCAGGGGCTATTGTTGTCGAAGGCATCGAACGTTACGCGCCCCAAGTGCGTGCATTGCGCGAGCGGATCTTGGTGTTGCGGAATCTTGTCTTACCCGCTGGCGCCACCGAGCGAAAGAGCGTGATGGAATCGGTCGCGATGCAAACCACCCAATGCGGCCCGGCAGCCGAAAAGCCAAAGGCGGCTTTCACCGTGAACGGAATTCTCCGCCCGAAGATCGACATCGCACCCGGCGAACGTCAGTTTTGGCGAATCGTGAACGCGAGCCCGGATTTGTATGCAGATTTGGAGGTGGATTCGGTGTCACTCGAGGTCGTGGCCCTTGATGGCATGCCTTTCGCCTATCACGATCCATCGATGCGCACGCGATCGATGGGCCACGTTTTGCTTCCACCGGCTGGGAGAGTGGAAGCAATTGTTACCGGGCCGTCGGCGGACTCGAAAGCTGCGCTGCGCTCACGTTGTTTCGATACCGGTCCAGATGGCGATTCCAATCCGGCAATGGTATTGGCCGACATCGTTTCGACGCAGCCCCCAAATCTCCCAGCACGGGCTGCACTCGGCGGATCACCGGTTTACGCAATCTTTTCGCCGACCACCCTCAAACGCATCGAGGTCAGCGAGCCGCAATTCGTTGTTACCTTCACTGAAGATAAACAGGGTTTCTATATAAACGGCCAGAAATTCGAGATGAATGCCGGTCCCATGCTGACAGTGGATGTCGGTTCGCTGCAGCGCTGGCGCGTAGTGAACTCAACCAAAGAGGTGCATCCGTTTCATATCCATCAAGTCCACTTCCTCCCTTATTCGGTCGACGGAAATGCGGTGAAAGATCCGGCGTGGGTCGATACCGTGAATGTCTCCTATGGTAGTTCTGTAGATTTAGTTATGGATTTTACCGATCCGATTATTCGCGGCATGTCGCTGTTTCATTGTCATCTGCTAAAGCACGAAGATAAGGGGATGATGGCGAAGATCCTGTTCCGATAGCTTAGGGAGCTGGTTAAAATTATGAGAAAAAATCCTCGCACCGTTCTTGCTGGCTGCCATTCTTATCGTGGCGACCGACCGCAAGCTTATGCGCAACCACCCGGCTCCCTTGATCGCGACAGTGCTGGTTGCCATTGCCACCTGCGCGATGATTGGTGCGGCGCTCGGTATGTTTCTGCTTTGACGGCTTAGGCAAGGAGAGCCTCTTAAGCTTCTCGTCCTAGAGACCGATGCTCAGACGAATCGATGCGTAATAGGGCCAGGGTCTGCCCGTGCAGATGACGTTTCCCGAAAGAGGGAAAGCCGATGAGCCCAGAGGTGTCGGGAATAAATCCTTCGCATGCACAGTAGCGATTCCTTTATAGCAGAGCGTAAATTCAGGAGATGAAAACGAAGTGCGTTCTCGCTCGCTTCGACGCCCATATATTGATATATTCGATCCCTCGGCTTAGCCATATCGGAGGAACGTTATGTGGATCGTTCGCTTAGCTCTTCGGCGGCCCTACACGTTTGTCGTCGCGGCTTTGCTGCTGCTCTTGATGACTCCTTTTGTCCTGACCAAGACACCGACGGATATTTTTCCTGCTATCAACATCCCGGTGGTCAGTGTGATTTGGAGTTACACCGGACTGCCCGCTGACCAAATCGCGCAACGGCTTGTCTACAGCGAAGAGCGAGCGCTCACGACCACGGTCGACAATATCGAGCACATCGAGTCAACCTCTTATGACAGCTTTGGCGTGATCAAGGTCTTTTTTCAGCAGGGCACGAACCCTTCGACCGCGGTGGCTCAACTGACCGCCGTTTCCCAAACCATTTTGAAACAGTTACCGCCCGGAACGACTCCGCCACTGATCATCCAATACAGTGCGTCCACGGTTTCTATTCTCCAGTTCGGAATCAGCAGCCCCAAACTTTCCGAGCAGCAAGTCTTCGACATCGCTTTAAACCAGATTCGCGTCGGACTGATCAGTGTGCCCGGAGTCAGCATTCCCTACCCATATGGCGGAAAGCAAAGGGTTGTTTCGGTCGATCTCGACCTCAAGGCGTTGGAAGCCAACAACCTTGTCGAATCCGATGTCGTCACGGCCATCAGCAACGGCTCTTTAACCTATCCCAGCGGCACGGCCAAGATCGGCGGAAAAGAAGTGCCCATTGATCTAAATGTTAACCCGCCACGAATCGATCTGTTGAACAACCTGCCGATAAAAAGTGTCGGCGGGACCGTGATTCACATCAGCGATGTTGCCCAAGTGCGTGATGGCTATTTCCCGCAGGAAAATATCGTTCGCCAGGATGGTGTCCGCAGCACGCTGCTCAGTATTTTCAAGAATGGCAGCGCGTCCACCCTTTCCGTGGCGGCGGGCGTGAAGGCGGCGATGACCAACATTCTCAAGACCGTGACGAGCGATATCCAGGTGAAGCAATTCGCCGATCAATCCGTTTTCGTGAAGGCGGCGGTCAGCGGCGTCGTTCGGGAAGGTGTGATTGCAGCTGCTTTGACCGCGCTGATGATTTTGCTCTTTCTCGGTTC
>Ga0114129_10007884_pt1 | contig 15154 bp, 11 predicted proteins | sample RhiMetdeltSRZDD1_FD_80071 | JGI IMG/M metagenome (GOLD analysis project Ga0114129, IMG submission 80071) | Populus rhizosphere microbial communities from Tennessee, USA - Rhizosphere MetaG P. deltoides SRZDD1 (version 2) (version 2) | ecosystem: Host-associated > Plants > Roots > Rhizosphere >...
CTGAAGGGGGCGCCTGCCACCGAGCAGTGCGTCATCGTCGAGAACGTCAATTTCCTCAACAACGCAGATCTTGACGGCAGGAGTCTGCCACCCTCGGGCGCGCCGAACATCATGATCGCAGCAGGCGGGACGCAACTCGACGAGGTTCTCGAAGCCTCCAACATCGACGTGTGGCAGTTCCACGTGGACTGGAAGAACCCGGCGAACACGACGGTCACCGGGCCGGAGAAGATTGCCGTCGCGCCGTATCACTATCTGTGCGATGGGCAGCTCACGAACTGCGTCCCCCAATCTGGCACCGATCGCCGCCTCGATGCTCAGGGAGACAAGATCATGTCGCGCCTCGTGTACCGCCGCGTCGCGAATCGCGAGTCGATTGTTGGCGTCCACTCCGTCAACACATCGTCAGGCGGCGGAGGCGTGCGCTGGTACGAGCTCCGGGTCGGGAAGGATCGCAAGGTGACCCTGTATCAGCAGGGCACCTACATGTCGGACGGTCTGTTCCGGTGGATGGCCAGTCCGGCGATCGATCGATTCGGCAACATCGGTGTCGGGTACTCGTTCGGCGGTGGATCCCACTTCGCAGGCCAGCGATTCGCGGCGCGGCTCGCCGGCGACCCTCCCGGGTCGCTCACGCTCCGTGAGGCCACTCTCGTCCACGGCGAGGGTGTGCAGACGATCATGCGCTGGCAGGACTACACGCAGACCGCCATCGATCCCGCCGACGACTGCACGATCTGGTATGTCGGCGACTACGTCAAAAAAGATGCGCCGGCGTACTCCACGAAGATTGGCGCATTTCGTCTGCCCGGCTGTTCCCGCGCCAGATAGTACTCGATGACCACCGCTGATCGCCTACTCTCGAGGCCAAACTCGGGACCCGGCGATCGGAATTACAGGAGATCAGGAGCTCGCGAGAGTTCTGCAAACCGAATCTCCTGATCTCCTGATCTCCTGATCTCCTGTTCATCCCAGCCGACGGTCGCGATTTTGTCCTTGACATCGGTTTAGTAGTACTAGTTAGATAGTAGCATGAGACCGAAATCGTCGACATTGACCCCCAACGAGCTCGAGATGATGAAGGTGGTCTGGGGCCACGAGTCTGCGGTCACCGTCCGCGACGTGTACGAGGACATGCGGAAGCGCCGTCCGATCGCCTACACGACGGTGATGACCACGATGAAGACACTCGAGCAGAAGGGCTACCTGAAAGCGAATCAGCAGGACCGCGCGTATCTCTATCGACCGACGCGGCCCAAGCAGCAGGTGGTGCGAGCCATGGTTCGTGAGTTCGTCGATCGCGTCTTCAACGGGTCGAGCAGGCCCCTCCTGCTGCACCTCATCGAGGACGACCGGCTGAACGAAGCCGATCTGCGCGAGATCACCCGCATGATGGGGAAGAAGCGATGACCACATCGATTTGGCTGCAGGACATCGGATCGTTCAGCGTGCAACTGACACTCCTCATTGCCGTCGGTGCGATCCTCGCGTGGGTGGGTCGCATTCGCGATCCGAAGGTGACGCTCACCTATTGGCGATCGCTGCTCCTCGCATGCCTGGTTCTTCCGGCGTGTCAGGAGTGGCGAGTGATTGCGCCGCCGCCGCTCGAAGCATCCGTCGTCACGGTTGTCGAGAAGACCACTCCTCCCGAGACGGCGGCGCCGGCGACGGCCGCGATGCCATTTGCGGGATGGAGGAACGATGGCCTCGTTTTGATCCTCATCGTGGCGGGCATCGCGGCCAGAGGTCTCTGGCTGGCGCTTGGCGCGCTGAGCCTTCGCCGCCTGCGGCGCAACGCCACACCGCTCGTCCCGCTGCCGCGAGCGGTCGCTGATGCGCAGGCGCGGGTCGGGGCACGTGCCGCGCTCTACGTATCCGAACGTGTCACCGGTCCCGTCAGCTTCGGACTGTTCCATCCGGTGATCATCGTGCCGCCGAACGTTCTGGGGATGGACGCGCGCCTTCAGCAGGCAATCACGTATCACGAACTGCTGCACGTCCGTCGACGTGACTGGGTCGACGAAATCGTCGAAGAGATCGTTCGTACGGTCTTTTGGTTTCACCCTGCCGTTCGGTGGCTGCTCGCGCGCGTGAGGCTCAGCCGCGAACAGGTCGTCGATCGAGCCGCCATCCAACTCACCGACTCTCGCGAGAGCTACGTCGAAGCGCTGCTCGCCGTAGCCCTCGCGCGATCGCCATTGACGCTCGTTCCAGCGCCGCTGTTTTTCCGCCGGGGGTTATTGAAAGAGCGCGTCGCTCAGATTCTGCAGGAGAGCACCATGACTACACGACGCTTGATCGCATCGCTGACCGTGAGCGCCGCCGCGCTCTTTTTCGTCGCCGACACCGCCGTCAGGTCGTTTCCACTCCAGGCCGGCGCCGGGATCCAGACGACTCGTGTCCAGGAAACCGACGCGCCGGTTCATATCATCAGAGGCGGTGAGAATCTGCTCCACGGCGCACTGCCCGAGTACCCGCGGCGCGCAATCGAGCAGCACGTCGAAGGAGACGTACTGCTCGATCTTACGATTGACGAACGCGGCGAAGTCTCTGACGCCCGCGTGCTCTCCGGACCCGACGAGCTTCGACGAGCCGCGCTCGAGTCGGTTCTACAGTGGCACTATTCGCCGGCGGCCCTCAGGTCGACGTCAACGCAGGCGGCCCTCCGATTCCGCGTGCCGGCCGACAGCGCAGAGAATCGCGGAATGAAGGAAAGGCTCGATGGCGAGGTCGTGGAGCTCAAGCGCGCTGCCGTGATGTTCGACAAACTCGGTGGGGCGCGGGATTTCGTGGTCCGGCATGACGGCGAGCACCAGGCGCAGCGAGCCGAGCGGCAACTGGAGGAACTGACCAAAGCCCTCGAGGACCCCAACATCACCGAGCAGCAGCGAGCGGAGCTGAATGCCAAATACCGCGAGGCTGAGGAGCGTCTGGCGAAAGCTCGCTTGATGAATGAAATGGCGGTGAAGGACCACATCCGTGTGGTCGAGAGGGAGGAGTCGGTTTTCAGCGGGCCTCACAACCTCGCTCAAGTCAGAAGCGAGCGGGTCCCGCAAGCGCTGATCGAAAGCGTGCTCGCGCGTGCGGGTGCCAAGGTCGGTGACGTCATCACCGAAGAATCGGAGAAGCGGATCGTCGAAGCCGCCCGATCGATCGACGAGCATATGAAGGTGTCGTTCGTTGGCGACGACGACAACGCCACGGTGACGATCGTGTTGGTGCTTCCCTAAAGGGAAAAGGGACAAGGGACAAGGCAAATTCTCCCTTTTGCCTTTCCCTTTCCCTTGACGTGTTTTTCACTTCCAAATCCGTTGCCACCAATTCGCCGGCTGCGGCGCCGGACCTGTGGTCCCGATGTTTTTGCGAATCTCGTTGATGTCCCACCCGGTCAACGACGCGAGAGTCTGGGCCTCGCGGTCGCGGCGCTGCGGCAGCTCGGCACGATAGCGGACCACCGCCTCGCACGAATCATCGCCTTTCCACTCGTGCCGCAGCACGTATCGTCCCTGAAAATTCGCGCGGTCGGCCGTCTCCTGGAAGACAAGGTCCTCCGGGAAATGCGCGTTGTCATAGCGGACGTGCAGGCGCGTCACGAAGACGTCCTGCGGCCGCGGGCGGATCGGGAACGGCGGCCTCGTCTGCCCGAGCGGCACCGGTTGCGGTGATTCAGCGAGCCAGAACACGCCGAGATTGCGCAGCTCCTCCGAGGACAGCGGATCCGCGGCACAGGGATCGCACCAGCCCATGTCCCACGCGTATTCCGTGAAGACCGTGCTCATGTTCTCTTTCTTCACCTGCTGCGAGAACATCGCCTTGTAGAAGTCAGCGAACCGGTCTTTCACGTACAGCGGGATCTCCGCGCCGGTAGGGAGCTTGACGGTTCGGTAGTTCGTCGTCTCGACGCGTCCCTTGCGGGTCAGCGCGTAGATGAAGAGCTCCTGCGGACCATCGGCGTTCACCATCCCGAGGCGAATCGGCAGCATGAACTTCGGCGACTCGTACGCCACCTGGATTGGCCTCAGCATCGAGAATCCGAGCTTCGCCTGTTCTTTGAGGTTTACCCTGGCGACGAAAAACTTCATGTTCTGTTTGAGATAGCTGTTGAGGACGCTCGATGCGCCGGACGGAATGCGGTAGCCGTTCTCCTTGAGCCACGTCTCGAGGCCAGTACTTTGCTGTGCCGAGAGGATCAGGATGTCGTACTCTCCGACGGTGTATTGCGCCTCGATAGTGACCCCGAGGCTCTTTGCTCGCTCCGAACTGTCCTGCAGTTGACCTCCGGCAACGCCGGGCGCGCTCCGCGCGGCCATTTCATAGATCCGCGGTCGACACGGGTTCTCGTCGAAATACTCGACCAGCCGCGGCGCCGAGTACGCATCGAGATGATCCACGAGTGCCTTGTCTCCGACGTGGATCTGATCCTTCTGCAGCACCGTAGGCACCGGCACGACGACCGCGAACTCCTTCAGCTCCCCCTTGAAGTCGTTCGACATCGTCAGGACGGTCCGATCACCGTCGCGCACGAGGACCACCTGTGACGCCTTGTTGAAAAGCTTCGTGTCGGCTTTAGCTACGTAAAAGCCGCAGAAGGCGAGCAGCGCCGGGCCAGACCACGCCGACGCCGCGACCATGATCAATGCGAGGACGAACCGTTTCATGGGTGACCTCTTTCTTTGAGACACGTCCAACGTCCGGGCGCGACCAGTCGTAACGCGTGCCCGGCAACAGCCAGTCGATCACCGGCAAGAGCGCGGAAAAGGCGGCCAGCGACCACAGCAGACCGTTCGTTCGAAACAGCCGAAACTGCACGTACCACGCGCCGTACGCCACGAGCGCGGCGAACACGATGCGCCCCGTTCGCGAGTTGGGCGTCGTCCGCGGGTCGGAGATCATGAAGAACGTGAACAACAGCAACGCACCGCTCTGCAGCCGATGAATGGGGATCGTCATCGGTTCGCCGAGACAGAGCGAGCGGCCGAAGACCAGCGCGAGGTAACACGCGATGAACGCATAGGTGACGTCGCTGCGCGCCGCCCGATTCACCACGAGGCCGCCCACGCACGCCATGAGGAAGGCGAAGAACGCCACGTTGCCCCACTGGCCGGGCGAGACCCAGACTTGTCCCGTGACCAGCATCATTGCGACGATTCCGAAGTTCGTTGGGTTGAAGAGATGCTTGCGGTTGACGCGGATGACGAACTTGCTCGCAATCGTCACGATGGACGTCAACGAGGCGAGCATGAGTGAGTTGGTTCGGAGCAGCAGACAGAGCGATAGCCCCGAGATCAGGGCGCTTCGCGGATCGAAGGCCGGCAGCCTCCAAAGCCGCGTGCATGCGTACTGCGTCAGGAGGGCAGTCACGAGCGTCCCTGCCGCCTGCCGGCCGCCGATCTCGAAGTCGAGCCCCCCCATCCCGTAGATGAGCAGGCCCGTCAGCATGCCGATCTGATACAGACGCGGATCCCGCCTCATCGCCAGGTTCTGCCCCCTCTCAGTCTTTAGAACGAAGCCGCCCGGAATTCTTGCAGTCGACCGGCACCGTCAGCCGGAGACACGTCAGCCGGAGCCATCCAAGAGGGGTCCAAGAGGGACATCCAACCGGGACATCCAACCGGGACATCCAACCGGGACAGGCACCGGGGACAGGCACCGGGGACAGGCACCGATGGGTGTCCCGGGTGGCTGTCCCGGTTGGGTGTCCCCGAATCGCGAGGGCTGCCGCTAATATGAACGCAGTCGCGGGCGATATCGTCCGCCTGCTCATTCCCGGAGGGTCGAGATGAACGATCGCGAGTTCTTCCTGAGGCGGCGCGAAGCTGAGTTCCCCGCCTTCATGAAGGTGCTGAACGCGCTGCCCCACGATCGCATCAACTACAAACCGCACGAGCGGTCGCCTTCAGCCGGTGACCTGATGTGGACTCTCGCCGGTGAGTTCCAGGCCTGCATGGATGTCGTTCAGAACTACAAGGCCGAGTGGAAGGCGATCACGCCGCCGTCCCCTGCCGAGATGATCGCGACGTTCGAGCGCAGTTACACCGAGCTCGGCAACTGCGTGACGAAAATGGATGATGCGGCGTGGAACAAAGCGGCGCAGTTCTACGTTGACGGGAAGGTCGTGCTCGAACAGGCGGCGGGCGAGTTCCTCTGGTTCATCTTGTTTGACGCGATTCACCACCGCGGACAGCTCACAGCCTACCTCAGACCAATGGGTGCGAAGGTGCCAGCCGTCTACGGACCGTCTGCCGACGATCCGGGAAACTGACGGTGACACAAGCTAGAAGCTAGAAGTTAAAGCGGACACTAGCTGACAACTTCCCGAACCCCGGCGTGACGCGTCAGCGCGGCTCCGCCGGGGAAAGCACTTCGCGTTCGGTTGTGTAGATAGCGGTGATCCGTTCGCCCTGAATTTCAAGCGCCGACGCGCGACCACCTTTGAAGAAACTGCTCAGCATTCCGGTGTCGATCCCGAAGACTCGCCCTCCGAGACGCGGCGTGATCCTCCCGGGTAATCTCGGAGTATGGCCGATCACGAACCGCTTCGCACCGAGTCGGCCGAGAAGGGCGCTCACCCGCTCTTCCGCTTCGGGCGAGGTCTCCTGTGCGAGACCTCGATACCACAACGGCCCTTCACCGGCGAGCAGGGGTGATGTGGTGATCTTCGTGAGCTCGTCGAGCCGCGTCACGTACTCGCGCGTGACGTTCTCGCCCGGCGATTCTCCTGCCTTCATCGCGTTCGAGACACGCTGCAGCTCCGCAACCGCGGCTTCCACGGTTTCCTTGAGCGTGAAGAACGGACGAATCAGGCCATCACGCGTCATCGCCTCGCTCGTCGTGTCCCATGTCTGCAGCGCCTTTTCTACGCTGCGGTTCACATCGTCGAGCGTTCCCTGGGTGTCGGGCGACAAGCCTGCATGCATGAGGATTGTGTCGTCAAGTTTGAGGACCGTTTTGTGCGCACGAAGCCATTGGCCGTACTGGCCCTTTGGACCGAGCGCCTCGACATATTCCAGGAATCCCGGCGGGTGAGCCTTCATCCACTCATCGCGTGCGGCGCCCGCGTCGGCGCCGGCGCGCTTCGCGACGCCCGCGTACTCCTCGAACGCCTTCTTGCGCCGCTCCTCGGACTTCTGATCGGCGAAGCTCGCGAACGACTCAGGCGAAACATCACGGAACTCGCGCAGGAGGTTCATCACCTCGTGATTCCCGAGAAGGACTTCGACGCGGCCGCCGCCACGCCGCGCCTCGTCCTCGAGCCGCATCAACAGATCCAGCACGCGCCGGACACCGGGCCCGCGATCGAAGCAGTCGCCGGTCTGAACGAAGATTGCGGTGTCGCCAGTCCAATGCTGGTTCGCGTCCACGAGACCCGCCGCCTGCAGGATGCCGACGAATTCGTCCGCAGCGCCGTGAATGTCACCAATCGCGACAATGCGGCGATCATTTTGGTGTGGTGCGAGGGGCGGCCTCAGCGAACCGGCGCCGACGGCAAGCAGAGCCAGAAAGGAAACGATCGCACGAAGGAGAAGTGTGTCGGCCACGGCAAGACTGATGATATCGCGTCTTTTTGATGATCTAATCGGTCGCAAAGGACGAATTCGAGCTACGACCCACCGAGCCGTCAACGCCGAGCTACCGAGCCACCGAGCTACCGCCACCGAGCTCCCGAGCTACCGACTACGGCCGTGATAGCATCCCGGATCCGGCCTCGAACGAAAGGTGCCCTGATGACGCCCCGTCGGTATCTGCCCGCCTTGCTGCTGCTGTTCGTCGGCAGCGGCTGCGCCGCATTGATTTACGAGATCGTCTGGTTTCAGCTCTTGCAATTGGTGATCGGTTCTTCTGCCGTGTCGCTGGGTGTCCTGCTCGGCACGTTCATGGGAGGAATGTGCCTTGGCAGCCTCGTGCTGCCGCGCATCATTTCGGCACGCCAGCATCCTCTGCGCGTCTATGCGTGGCTCGAGCTGGGGATTGGGTCGATCGGCGTACTCGTGCTGTTCGGCATGCCGCTCGTGAGCGGCGTCTACACGGCATGGGCGGGTTCGGGAATTGTCGGCATCCTGCTGCGTGGCCTCGCCGCTGGCGTGTGTCTCCTGCCGCCGACGATATTGATGGGCGCAACGCTTCCGGCGATTGCGCGCTGGGTCAAGACGACGCCCGACGGCGTGTCGTGGCTCGGGTTCTTCTACGGTGGCAATACCGGCGGCGCCGTCATCGGCAGCCTTCTCGCGGGATTTTATTTGCTGCGCGTGCACGACATCGCGTTTGCCACGTTCGTAGCCGTCGCGCTCAACGTGACGGTCGCCGTGGTGGCCATCCTCGTCGCGCGCATCACGCCGTACGAAATGAGCGACGCACCCGACAGACCTGCGCGGGTGAAGGCTGCGCCGGGCGCCTGGGCTGTTTACGTGACCATTGCGTTGTCTGGAATGACCGCGCTTGCTGCGGAAGTGATCTGGACGCGGATCCTGTCGCTGTTGTTCGGTGCAACGGTCTATACGTTCTCGCTCATCCTCGCGGTATTCCTCCTCGGGATTGGAATCGGCAGCAGCGTTGCCTCGACGCTCGCGCGCGGCATGGCGCGTCCGCGCGTCGCGCTCGGATGGTGTCAGATGCTGCTCTGCGGCGCGATCGCGTGGACGGCATTCATGCTCGGCGATTCGCTGCCGTACTGGCCGATCAACCCCTCGCTGGCGACGAGTCCGTGGTTCAACTTTCAGCTGGACCTCGCGCGTTGTCTATGGACGGTGCTCCCTGGAGCGATCCTCTGGGGCGTCAGCTTCCCGCTGGCGCTTGCGTCGATTGCAACGGAAGGACAGGACCCGGCAAGGCTCGTCGGTGGCGTGTACGCGGCGAACACGGTCGGCGCAATCATCGGTTCGGTTGGAGGAAGCCTGCTCCTCGTCACCTGGCTGGGCAGCCAGCACGCGCAACAGGCCCTTATCATCGTGAGCGGCCTCTCGGCCTTGCTGATGCTCGAGCCGCTTCCGGCGACGGATGCAGAGAAGCCTCGCGCTCAGCTCGCCGGAACCCTCCCCATCGTCGTCGCTGCCGTGTGCGCCGCCTTGCTCGCGCGGAATCTTCCAGGAATCCCGCCGATTCTCGTTGCGTACGGACGGTACGCGGCGACGCGGCTCGGAACGGCGGACGTGATTTACGTCGGTGAGGGTTGGAACGCGTCGGTCGCCGTATCCCGCATTGGGAACGTTCTCAATTACCACAACGCCGGTAAGGTGCAGGCATCGAGCGAGCCGCAGGACATGCGTCTACAGCGGATGCTCGGACATCTCACGACACTGATCCCCAAGGATCCGAAAAAGGTGCTCGTGATCGGGTGCGGGGCCGGTGTGACCGCCGGCGCCGCGTCCATCGATCCTAAGGTGGAGCAGCTCACGATTGTAGAAATCGAGCCGCTGGTGCCGAGGGTGGTCTCACACTACTTCTCCGAGCACAACTTCGACGTCGTCCGGAATCCCAAGACGCGCGTGGAGCTCGATGACGGTCGCCACTTCCTTCAGACGACAAAGGAGAGGTTCGACGCAATCACCTCGGACCCTCTCGATCCCTGGGTGAAGGGAGCTGCGATGCTCTACACGCGCGAGTTCTTCGAGCTCGTCAAGGCACACCTCAACCCCGGCGGCGCGGTGACGCTGTTCGTACAGCTGTACGAGAGCAACACCGAAGCGGTGAAGAGCGAGATCGCCACGTTCATGGAAGCCTTCCCGAACGGCGTCGTGTGGGGCAATACGCAGGAGGGACGCGGCTACGATCTCGTGCTGCTCGGGCAGGTCGAGCCGACCCGCATCAACGTGGACGAGATCGAACGGCGCCTGCAGCAGTCCCCGTACGCGCCGGTGCGCTCGTCATTGGGCCAGATTGGAATGAACTCGGCGGTCGATCTGTTCTCGACGTTTGCAGGCACGGCCGCCGACCTCCAGCCCTGGTTGAAGGACGCCAACATCAACCGCGATCGCAACCTTCGACTGCAGTACCTTGCCGGCCTCGGGCTGAACCTCTATCAAAGCGATTCGATTTACGCGGCCATGCTCGCCTATGCGAGTCACTATCCCGATAACCTGTTCGTCACGTCGGAGACGACGGCGCAGCTGCTGCGAGAAGGGATTCGAAGGGAACAGGGACGGGCGCAATGACACCGGCTCCTGGCTCAAGGCTCTGGGCGTGCCTAAAGCCGAAGCACAAATCCCGGAGCCGGGCTCTACTCCGCCGGCCGATCGACGACTCGTCCATCGAACAGATAGATGTGCCGCTGCGCGCGCGCGAGGTAGTCGGGATTGTGTGTGGCAAGGCACAGCGTCGCACCGTCGGCATGCAACTCTCCGAGCACTTGCATCAAGGCATCACCGGCCTTCGAGTCGAGATTGCCCGTCGGCTCGTCGGCCAGCAGAATCGGCGGACGGCCGGCAATCGCGCGCGCAATCGCGACGACCTGCTGGTGACCGCCCGACAGCGATCCCGGCCGCTGCTTCGCGCGCCCGGTTATCCCCACCCGCTCGAGCGCGGCGTGCACGCGCGTCTGACGCTCCGCCGCGCTCACACCGCGCAGCGTCAACGGATACTCGACGTTCTCGTAGACCGTCATGTCCCCGATCAAGTTGAAGCTCTGAAAGATGAGGCCGATCTCGACGTTGCGCGCTCGCGCCCTTTCGCCCGGCGAGAGCTGGTCCACGGCGCGGCCGTTCAACCAGTAGCGCCCCGCAGTTGGCGATTCGAGCAATGCGAGGACGGCCAGGAAGGTCGACTTGCCGCAGCCCGACGGCCCCGAGATCGCGACGTACTCGCCGCGCCCGATGTCGACCGTGACATTGTCCAGCGCGCGCGTCTCCTCGTCAGCGTCGCCCTTGAAGATCTTGCTCACGCCCTCCAGCCGTATCAGCGGCATGTCGAGGTCCTGCGTCGCTGTCTCACGCCCTTCCGTGCGCCTGCGCCACCACATTGAACTCTCCTATCGGTGATCTGGCTTTGGGCTCAGGGCTTTTGGCTCTGGGTCAGCTTTGCGGCTGCCTGACGCCAGAGCACCAAGCACCTTGAGCACCGCAGCACCTCTAGCACTCCAGCACCCTAGCACCTGAGACCTGCTCGCACGGTCAGACGGTGCGGGTCGCGAGATGGTTGGTCTTCCACCCCACCGCGCACAATATGCGCGGCGGGGACCCCGGCTTCCACCCCACCGCGCACAACACGCGCGGCAGGACCCGGCTTGTGAGACAGTAATGACCATGACTTTCTGGGCGCTCTTGACACTTACGCTGGGTGCCGGCGTGGCGTTCACCGGATCCGAAGGGTCTGGCCCGAGTCATGGAAAGGGGCCTGCAAAGCCGACCGCTACAGCGCTTTCCGACCAGGAGCGCGCCATAGTCCAGCACGTCGAGACCCACAGCGCGGAGGATGTGGCGCTGCTGGAGCGCGCGGTCAATATCAACAGCGGCACGCTGAACTTCACGGGTGTTCGCGAAGTCGGCAGACTGTTCAGCGCCGAATTCGAGAAGCTCGGATTCAAGACGGCATGGATTGACGGCACCGCGTTCAAGCGCGCGGGCCACCTCGTTGCCGAGCACCAGGGGTCCGGTCCCCGCGTGCTCCTCATCGGCCATCTCGACACCGTGTTCGAAACGCACAGCCCGTTTCAACGGTTCGAACGTATCGGCGAGGGGGAGGCGAAGGGTCCTGGCGTTCTCGATATGAAGGGCGGCGATGTGATCATGATTCAGGCCCTGAAGGCGCTAGCGTCGGCCGGCGCGCTCAAGAGTCTGAACGTCACCGTCGTCATGACGGGCGATGAAGAGTCGGCGGGGGAACCCCAGAGCGCCGCGCGCGAAGCGCTCGTCGCTGCAGCGCATGGCGCACGCGTAGCGCTCGGTTTCGAGGACGGGGACGGAAAGCCCGGACATGCTGTCACCGGCCGGCGAGGCACCAGCAGCTGGACGTTGAAGGTCAAGGGAACGCCCGCTCACTCATCGCAGATCTTTCGTGAGGACATCGGGTTTGGCGCCGTGTTCGAAGCCGCTCGCATCCTGAACGCCTTTCGCGAGACGCTCGCGAGCCAGGAACATCTCACCTTCAATCCCGGCCTCGTCCTCGGCGGCACGCAGATGGACTACGACGCGCCACAGTCGCGCGGCGCGGCCTTTGGCAAGGAGAACGTCATTGCCGAACACGCGATCGTCTCGGGCGACCTGCGTGCGCTCTCGAAGGAACAGTTCGAGAATGCGCAGAATGCGATGAAGAAAATCGTTGCCGCATCGCTTCCACACACGACTGCGGAGATGACGTTCGAGGAGGGATATCCGCCCCTGACGCCGACCGAGGGCAACCGTCAGCTGCTGCGCATGTACGACGAGGCAAGCCGCGATCTCGGGCTCGGTCCTGTGACGGAGGTGAATCCGGATCGCGCCGGAGCGGCCGACGTCTCGTTCGTCGCAGGCGAGGTGCCGATGATCCTCGACGGGATTGGAATGCGCGGCGACGGGGGACACACCGTCAACGAGATCGCAGACCTGACGATGTTTCCTGCGCAGATCAAGCGCGCAGCGCTGTTGCTCTATCGGCTCGGGCGCGCGCGGGACTGAAAATCGCGGTGTCAGTCGCTTCGCCCGCGGACCGCGATGTACCCATTCCGCGCACGGACTTGATAGCCGGGCTGCCGCAACCGCACGCGGATGCTGTGATACTGCCCGTCTGCGCTCTTCGGTGACGCGTAGCCGAGGACGTACTGGCTGTTCAGCTCCTCGGCGATGCGTGTCGTCGCGGCGGCGAGCTCCTCGGGGTTCGTCACGACTTCGGTCCTGCCTCCACTCTGGTTCGTAATCTCGCCAAGCGCCGCAGGATTCACGCGCGTGTTGATCGCTTGCCGATTCGGGGAGTCGATCGCGATCGCGTAGACGAACGCGTCGCTGCGCAGGAGCGCTGACCGCACATCGCGCAGCGAGGCGTCGCTTGCGGTGTCCGCGCCATCCGAGATGACGACGAGTGCGGCACGCTGACGCGTCCGTCGATCGATCAACGGCAGCGCGCTGATGACCGCGTCGTAGATCGCCGTGCCGCCCGACGGATGCACGGTGTCGAGCGCTGCGCGGACGAGGTCCGGCGCGTCCGTCCACGGGGTGAGGATCTTCGGTGCGTGGTTGAAGGCGACCACGAAGAACTCGTCGGACGGGTCGAGCAGCGTGAAGAGGAATCGCTCGACCGCCGCGCGCGCGTCCTTGATCCGCTGGCCGAACATGCTGTCGCTGATGTCGAGCAGCATCCCGAGGCCGACCGGCACGCGCTCGCTGGTGAACACGCTAATGGTCTGGCGCTCCCCGTCTTCGAACACCTCAAACGCGTCGCGGGGCAGGTCGGTCACCAGGGTGCCGTTCGGCCCGAGCACCGTGACGGTCACCATGACCAGATCGACTCCGGATCGAAGCGGCGGCCGCTGATCGCGTACGAGTTGGCGGTCGTTCGTGTGGACCCCGATGCAGATGACGCCAGCCAGCAGCACTCCGATCGGCCTCACGCCCCTATCGTATCCCGCGCGCGCGGAATCGTCAGATCGATTGCAGATCGGTAATCCCTCTGAAGGCGGACTCGCCTCGAGCCGAAGATTCAGGACGATCGTGAAAAAGCCATCTCTCGTGAGGGACAGTCGTTTTGAACCGGCAACTCCGAACCGTGAATCGAGAACCGTGAACCGGACCCTCGCCGGCGGCGGCCTTTCAGCCGCCAGTCGAGGAGTGCATGCGGTTTGCAGCCAGCGCCATCCATGTCCCGTTTGGTCCTCGTGACAGTCCTCGTCTCGACGCTCGCGGCCTGCGGCGGCGGGTCCAAGTCTCCATCGTCACCCACGGACGCGCCCCGCCTTCTTCAGGGCCACGTGGTCAACGCGGTGAGCGGAGCGCCAACGGGGAACCTGACTGTCAGTGTGGCCGCGCTCCGATCGGTCACGACCGACAGCGACGGCAATTTCTCGATCGACGTGAACGGAGCGGGGGCGTACACCGCCTCCATCCGCGGCGGATCGATCGTCGAACGGGAGACGACGCTCGTGCCGACAACGGAGCGCCCGCGGCTCTCCGTCATCCCGACCGTATTCGATTTGACCGCGTTCGACGAGATGTTCCGGAGCCTGAACTCGCGTCTCCAGCGCTGGACCTCCAGACCCGCGCTCGTTGTCGTCGCGACGAGTATGGAATTCCATTCGACGTCCGACGACGTGTTCGAGGCGTCGAGCGAGCAGATGACCGACGATGAAGTGTCGCAGATGGTGGCGCACGTGAGCGAAGGCCTTGCGCTGCTCACTGGCGATACGTACACGAGCTTCGCTTCCGTCGACGTCGAGCGGCCGAAGCCAGGCGATCGAGTATCGACCTCGCGAACCGGCAAGATCGTGGTTGGACGCTACACCGGGATCGTGACGTTCGCGAATACGATCGGGTACGGCCGGTGGCTGGAGACGAGCAGCGGGACCATCGTGGGCGGCGCGATGTACCTCGATCGCGATTTCGATCGTGGAGATGGGCGCCGGCGGTTGCTTCGCATCCACGAGCTCGGTCATGCACTCGGCTATCAGCACGTACGCTCCCGCACCTCGATCATGAACCCGGCCGTCGGTCCCGAGCCGACGGACTTCGACCGTGCCGGCGCCATCATCGCGTTTCAGCGCCCGCCAGGCAATCGCGCACCCGACGTCGATCCCGCCGGGGGTGCTCTGTCGTCGACATCAGAAGGCAGTGGCCGTTGGTCTCCGCCCAGTGTCTGTGAAATCCACCGGTAGTTCGATAGCTCGGTGGCTCGGGAGCTCGATGCGGCGGGTTCAAATCGGGAAGCCGGCGCTTGCGTCGAGAGCGACGTCGCCCGAAGTTCAAGACGAACTGACAAGCCGCCGGAACCAACGCCGAACCTCGAACCCGAACCACGGCACCTGAACGAGCCACCGATTTACCGAACCACCGAACCACCGAGCCACCGAGCCACCGAACTAGCGGCCACTCTTGTAAGCAGCGGTGAGCCACGATTCGCGCAGTAACCGAACCCGGCCCGCGATCCCCCGACCCCGGCCCCCGGCTCCCGGCCCCCGGCCCCCGGCCTCGGCTACAATCACCACCACATGAAGCGCGCACTCACCGTCCTTCTTCTCTCGACGCTCATCGCTGCCGTC
>Ga0114129_10007885_pt1 | contig 15153 bp, 13 predicted proteins | sample RhiMetdeltSRZDD1_FD_80071 | JGI IMG/M metagenome (GOLD analysis project Ga0114129, IMG submission 80071) | Populus rhizosphere microbial communities from Tennessee, USA - Rhizosphere MetaG P. deltoides SRZDD1 (version 2) (version 2) | ecosystem: Host-associated > Plants > Roots > Rhizosphere >...
CGCGCGCCGTAGCCGACCATCAGGAGCTCCGCCGCCGGCACCAGCGCGCCCGAGGCCGTCGGCAGCAGCGTCTGCGTCAGCACCGCGGAGAGCGCCATCGCCAGCTCCTGGCGTACGGCGTTCTGCCGCTCGACGGGGAAGCCGTCAGCGATCCGGGCGATCGCAGCCGAGACATCCGTCGCATGCACCGTCGCGAACACGAGGTGACCGGTTTCCGCCGCCGCCAGCGCGATGCGCATCGTTTCGGGGTCGCGCATCTCGCCGACCACGATCACGTCGGGCGCCTGCCGCAGCGCCGACCGGAGCGCGGTGGGGAAGTCCGGCGCATCGACGCCAATCTCGATCTGCTCGACGATGCTGCGCTGGTGCGAGTGGTCGTATTCGATCGGATCCTCGACCGTGACGATGTGCCGCGCGTCGCGCACGTTGATCTCGGCGATGAGCGACGCCACGGTGGTCGTCTTGCCGGAGCCGGTCGGACCCCCGATCAGCACCAGGCCACGCGGCTGCGTCGTCAGCATGCTGATGTCGTGCGTGAAGCGAAGGTCCGCAAGCTTTGGAATGCGCAGCGGCAGCGCGCGGATGGCGGCCGCGGCCCGTCCGCGCTCGCGGTGGTAATTCATCCGGAACCGGCCGAGGCCGCGGACGGTGAACGCGAGGTCGATGGCCGCGCCTCGCTGATAGGCCTCGAGCAGCCGCGGCGAGACGAGCGGCCCGATCGCCGCCGTGATGTCGTCGTTGCCGAGCACGACGTCGGACGTCGGCAGCAGCCGGCCCTGCGTGCGCACGACCGGCGGCGCGCCGGTGACGAGGAGCAGGTCGCTCCCCTGGAGCTCGCGGAGCCGCCGCAGCCACGATTCGATCGACCGATGGGTGCCCGGCGCTTCGGCCGGGCGCTGCGGCGCGACGAGATTCAGTTCGGACGCGAGGTGATCGAGGTCATCGTCGAAATCGCCCACGGAGAAATTATCGGCTTCGGGTCGGGAAACGGGTATACCCGACCTGCCTCTGTCGGCTCACTTCGTCTGCAGATAGAACTCGACCACTTTCTCGACTTCGATCGGCTGCCCGTTCCGCATGGCCGGCTTGTAGAGCCAGGTTCGCGCGACGCTGAGCAGCAGCTTGTCGTAGTCGGGATGCGTCGGCGTGGCGATCGACGCGTCGACGACATGGCCGTCGGCGCCGATGCGCACTTTGACGGTGCCGTGGAACGTTCGCATCGCGCTGACTCGATCGGGCGCGACCCATTTGGGCATGGTCTGGCGGATCGGCACCGGCGCCTCGACTTGCGCGAGCGCTGCCACCGTCGCCGCCGCCGAGGGGGGCGGCACGACAGGTGGTGCGACCGGCTGAGGCGGCTCTGCTGCCGCCTTCGGCGCGGGCGGGGGCGCTGGCACGCCGTCGAGCAGGTCGAGGAAGCCCGACGCCAGCGTCCGCAGGTCCTCGGCTTCCGCCGTGTCGCGCCAGACGCGATCGCCGGCGAGCGTCATCACCTCGTGAAACGCGCGCTGCGCGTCGGCGGTCTTCTTCGCGCGGTATTGCTCGCGCGCGTCGGCAAACAGCCGCCGCGCGACGACCGGCACGATCCGGCGGCGCGTCTCGGTCAGGAGGTCGACGAACCGCGGCGACAGATCGGCGTCTGCAGGCGCGAACGTCGGCACCGTCGTGACGAGCGTCTCGGTGATTTTCTGCGCGTCGGCCGACCGGCCGAGCGCAAGCAGGCAGAGCGCCTTGTACTCGAGCGCTTCGGGCTGCGCGGCATTGGTGGCATCCAGCCGATCCAACGCGGCGAGCGCCCCGTCAAACGATGCGGCCGCGAACAGCGCCTTGGCGTCGGTCAGCGGTTCGTCGGCGGCCGCGGCGATCGATGCCGCGGAGAGCGAAGCGGCGAGCGTGAGCACTGCAATGCGGCTTGTCATCGTCATCACCGTTTCGTCATGTCGATTGCCACGCGCGCCGGTTCCTTCAGCGTCAAGAGCGCCGTGATCCGGCGCTCGCCGAACTGCGGATGGCGGAAGACCACCTCGTGGGGACCGATGGTGGTCCTGAAATCGCCAATCGGCGTCGCGCCGAGCGCCTGGCCGTCCACCCACACCTGCGCCCACGGGGCCGCATTCAAGCTGACCGTGACCTGCGGCATCGGCAGCGCGACGGATGCGGTCTGGCCGGCGCCGATACTCACCGTCCTCGTCGCCGAGAAACCCAGCGCGTCGCTGCTGAACTCGAACGTGTGCTCGCCGGCCGGCAGCATGATCCGGTCGCTCTCGGTGCTGCCGACGAGCCTGCCGGACTCGAAGATGCGGAGCGGCGCCGATGCGGTAGCGGACAGCCACCCTGACGGCGTGCCGCTCTCGACGCCCGAGATGACCAGCGACGTCGTTGTGTTGGCCTCGACCTGCAGTGTCCTGCGCTGAACCTTTCCGCCACTGCGAACGATGACCTCGTGCTGGCCGACGCTCAGCCCGGCGACGGTGAGCGGCGTCGAGCCGCGATCGATCGAGTCGATGGTGACCGCAGCCGCCGAAGGCTCGCTGACGATGCGCAGGCTTCCGGTGGCGGTTCCCGTGGCAGCCGCGGCATCGGTCTCCGCAGGCCAGGTGACGTGATGCACGATGGTCGCATCCGGTTTGATCGTCAGCGGGAACTCCTGCGTGCGCGCGCCGCGCTGCAGACGGAGCTGATGCTTGCCCTCGACCAGCGCGAGCGTGATGGGCGTGGCGCCGCGCGGGCTGCCGTCCACGAACACGTCGGCCCCGGCGGGTTCCGATTCAACCGTGAGCGAACCGGTCGCAGGGGTGGCGGCGCTCGTGTTGGCGTTGAACCAGAATGCGCCCACGCCGACCGCGGCGACGACGCACGCGATCGCGCCGGCGATCAGGACCGTTGAGCGGAACTTCGACGGGCCTTTTTGGTTCTCGCCCGATTCGCTTGGGAAGGTATCTAGCGCCTCGCCGGAGGGTTGAACCACCAGCGCTCGCAGCTGTGCGTTGTTTTCCATACCACGTCCATGTCCTGGGGGAGCTGCCGGAGGCGATCGACGGGGCGAGGAACGTGCCAGCGAGGCCGGCGACACGTGAATGGAATTGACCGGCGGCACAGATATTAGTCGCCGCCGGCGGTGGCTTTTGTCGGCGAGCGGCGCCGGCAGGTAACAGGTGTCAGGTATCGGGTTTCAGGCGTGGTCCAGGTATCAGACTGATCCCTCGAACACCTGGCCGATCAGCTCCACCTTGCGGCCGCCGCCCAGACCAAACGCCTTGCAGTATTCTTCCGCGATGCTTCTGCTCCTCACCTTATTGATCAGTCCTCCGGCGCCTCAAGGCCTGTTCGCCGCGGCGCCGAATGCGCACTGGGCTGTGCATGCGGTCATTCCGGTCTTCATCGATCGGCGGAACCTCCCGCCGCAAGGCGATCAGCTGGTCGAGAAGGCGATGAAGACATGGACAACCGCGTCGAACGGCGCGTTCACGCTTCAGCGCTCGTTCGTGGCCGACGGCGCGGGCATCCGCATCTACTTCAACGGGGCAGGCGGCAATTACGGCGAGACGCTGCCGCACGTCGATGCGAAGGGGCTGATCAACGCCGCCGAGGTGAACATCGCGGCAGATGCGCCCATCGACGTCGATCCGCTCACCCGCGGGATCGTCGTCTACCTCACCGCGCTGCACGAGCTCGGACACGCGCTGGGCCTCGAGCACACGCGGAACTTCGACGACATCATGTACCTGTTCCGTCAGCCCGGCGACGGTCCGCGCTACTTCGGCAACTACCGCAGGCTGCTGCAAACGGCGGACGACATCGGCACGGCAAAGGCCACCGGGCTGTCGGCGTACGACGTCGAATCGCTTCGAGCGCTCTACAACGGAAGATAACGAAGCGCGGATCACCTCCGGATCGTCGCTCATCGCATCGGCGCCGCGCTGCCGCCGCTCGTCATCGCGACCACCGATGCGGAATGGATCGCGGCGATGAGCGCCGGCCGTCCTGCGGGCTCGAGCTTCCGCGTCATCGGTCCGGGATCGATTCCGCGTCCGGCGCTCAGCGTGCAGCGGCAGGAAGACGTGCCTGCCGCGGAGCTCGCGCTCCGGCGCGCCATCTTCAAGCCGACCGATGGGGTGCTGGCGCGCTTCAACCGGCGCATCTCGCTGCCAGTCAGCCTGCTGCTGATCCGAACGCCCATAACCGCGAACCAAATTTCCGTAGGCATCGTCGCTCTCGGCTTCTGGGCGGCGTGGCTGTTCAGCCGTGGTACCTACGCGGCAAGCCTGATGGGCGCGGCCGTCTCGCTCGCCGCGAGCATTCTCGACGGCTGCGACGGGGAGGTCGCGCGTCTCAAGTATCAGGAGTCGGTCTTCGGCTGCTGGCTCGAGACCGTGGGCGATTACACGTATTACTTCGCTATTTTCCTCGGCATTACGCTCGGGGCGGTCCGTTCGACCGGGGACGCGATCTACTACGACCTCGGCTTTGCGGCGCTTGGAGGGTCGTTGATCACGGCGTTCCTGCTGCTGCTCCTCCGCCAGCGGATGACGGCGGCGCAGCCTGAACGGTTCGGCGCGGCGGGCAAGGCGCACTTCGTCAGCGGCGGAGCTGGATGGGCGCGGTTTCTTGCATGGCTGTCGGTTTGCGCGACGCGTGCCGTGATGCCGTACGGAATTCTCCTGCTTGCTATAGCTGGTCTAACGCCCATCGTCATCGTGCTGGCTGCCATCGGAGCCAACGTGTACTGGCTGGCGCTGACGAGCCGGTTGCGGGCGCTGTTGACGGTGCCCGTGCGCATCGCGCTCGTCATCGCCATCGCGCTGAGCGCGGCGGCGTGCGGCGGCAGCGACAGCTCGCCGTCGAACACGCCGGCCCCGCCATCCGCGCCGTTCTCGAGGACCGATCTTCGTGAAGGGACCGGCGCAACTGCGACGGCAGGGCGCACGGTCACGGTCTCATATACCGGCTGGCTCTACGACCCGACCAAACCTGAATCCAAAGGCACGCAGTTCGACTCCTCGACGAACTTCTCGTTCCAGCTCGGCGTCGGACGTGTAATTGCCGGGTGGGATCAGGGAGTCGATGGGATGAAAGTCGGCGGCCAGCGCAGGCTTGTCATCCCGCCAAATCTCGGGTACGGGTCTCAGATGGTCGGGAGCATCCCTCCGAACTCGACGCTCGTCTTCGACGTGACGCTGCTCAACGTCTCGTGAGGTTCGGGCGAACGCCCTCAGCGATTACCCGGCACGACGAGCCCCTGTTCGCGAAAGCTCCGCCTTCGCCATCCGGAACGGCGGCAGTGCGACGGGCCCGTCAGTCAGTCGCGCGTACTCGTCGGCGTGCGTCTTATAGAGGAAGCCGGCCTCGGTGAGGAATTCGAGCGCGCCCCTGCACGTGTGTGCATCGAGCGCCCACAGGCGTTGCGCCTGCTCCTGCGTAACCCTCAGCCCTGGCATCTCCGCGTACTCGCCGCAGATGCGACGAAGTAAATCCTCTGGTGGCACGGCGATGAAAGACTTGCTCGCCATGACGACCTCCACAGCGTGTGCTGATTCAGGGAGGCGACAAGGCTAGCACCAGTTCGGGCAGGTGTCCATATCTCGCGTACAGTGTCAGGATCCGTCTGACGCGGTGCGAATGAGTTGCGGCGTCGGGTAGACCGCGGAGGAACGCACTCATGGAACGTGATGTCGTGTGCAACATGCAGGTGGATCCCGCGAAGGCCGCGGGAACGAGCGACTACAACGGCAAGACGTATTACTTCTGCTCGATAGGCTGCAAGAAGAAGTTCGATGCAAACCCCGGCCAGTACGCCGGCAAGTGAAGAGGTCGTCGATCCCGTTTGCGGGATGACGATCGACCCGGCCGACGCCATCGGCCACGCCGACTACAAGGGACACAGGTACTACTTCTGCGCCGAAAGCTGCCTCGAGAAGTTCAAGGCGGATCCCGAGCAGTACGTCCAGGGATCAGGGATCAGCGATCAGGGATCACGCGCCATCAAATACACCTGCCCGATGCACCCGGAAATCGTCCGGGACGGCCCTGGCTCCTGCCCGATCTGCGGCATGGCGCTCGAGCCGATGACGGTTACCGCGGAGGAGCCCGAGAACGAGGAGCTCCGCGACATGACGCGGCGCTTCCGGGCGTGCACCGTCCTGACCGCGGCGCTCCTGGTCGTCGCGATGGGCGGCTTCGCGTCGCTTCACTGGCTGGAGCTCGCGCTCGCGACGCCCGTCGTGCTGTGGGGCGGCTGGCCGTTCTTCGTGCGTGGCTGGCAATCGATCGTCAACCGCAGCCTCAACATGTTCACGCTGATCGCGCTCGGCGTCGCCGTCGCCTATGTCTACAGCCTCGTCGCGACGCTTCTGCCCGGCATCTTTCCGCCAGCGTTCCGCGAAGAAAACGGGAGCGTCGGCGTCTACTTCGAAGCGGCCGGGGTGATCGTCACGCTGGTCCTGCTCGGACAGGTGATGGAACTCCGGGCCCGCAGCCGGACGGGCGCCGCGATTCGCGCGCTGCTCGGCCTCGCGCCGAAGACGGCGAGGAGACTGCGGGCGGACGGCGCCGAGGAGGATGTGTCGCTCGAGCAGATTCAACATGGCGACAGGCTTCGCGTTCGACCGGGCGAAAAGGTGCCCGTCGACGGTGTCGTCCTGGAAGGCGCGAGCGCCGTCGACGAGTCGATGGTGACGGGCGAATCGATGCCGATGGAGAAGCAGCCGGGCGACCCCGTGATCGGCGCGACCGTCAACGGCACCGGGTCGTTCGTCATGCGGGCCGAGCGTGTGGGCAGCGAGACGCTGCTCGCGCAGATCGTCAACATGGTCGCGCAGGCCCAGCGCAGCCGCGCCCCCATCCAGCAACTGGCCGACGTCGTCTCCGGCTACTTCGTGCCGCTCGTGGTCGCGGTTGCAATCGTCACCGCGATGGCGTGGGCCGCGTTCGGGCCCGAGCCGCGGATGGCGCACGCCATCGTCAACGCGGTCGCGGTGCTCATCATCGCGTGTCCATGCGCCCTCGGCCTCGCGACGCCGATGTCCATCATGGTCGCGATGGGCAAGGGCGCGACGATAGGCGTGCTGTTCAAGGACGCGGAGGCGATCGAGCTGATGCGGAGCGTGGACACGCTGGTCGTGGACAAGACCGGCACGCTGACGGCCGGCAATCCGAAGCTGATGGCGATCGAGGCGGCGGCAGGCTGGGACGAGTCACGCGTCCTTCGTCTCGCCGCGGCAATCGAGCAGGGGAGTGAGCATCCGCTTGCGGCGGCGATCGTGAGCGCCGCGGTGGAGCGCGGTGTGCCGATTGCGAAAGCAGAGTCGTTTCGATCCATCACGGGGAAAGGCGTCACCGGCCGCGTCGACGGCGCGGAGGTGGCGCTCGGGAACGTGCCGCTGCTCGAAGACCTGCGCATCGCGCCCGGTCCGCTGGCGACGGCCGCCGACCAGTGGCGGCGCGACGGTCAGACGGTGATGTTCCTGGCCGTGAATCGTGAGATCGCCGGCATTCTCGGCGTCGCGGATCCGATCAAGGAGACGACGGCCGAAGCGATCCGGCAACTGCATGCCGACCGCATTCACGTCGTCATGCTCACCGGCGACAACAGGACGACGGCGGAGGCCGTCGCCAGGCGACTCGGGATCGACGAGGTGATCCCGGAGGTGCTGCCGGATCAGAAAGTGGGTGTCGTCAGGCGTCTCCAGGCCGGGGGACGCGTCGTCGCGATGGCCGGCGACGGCATCAACGACGCACCCGCGCTGGCGCAGGCGCAGGTCGGCATCGCGATGGGCACCGGCACCGATGTCGCGATGCAGAGCGCCGGGGTCACGCTGGTGAAGGGCGACCTGCGAGGCATCGCGCGCGCGCGCCGGCTCAGTCGCGCGACGATGCGGAACATCACACAGAACCTGTTCTTCGCGTTTGTCTACAACGCGATCGGCGTTCCGATCGCGGCGGGCATCCTGTATCCGTTCTTCGGCCTGTTACTGAGTCCAGTCATCGCCGCGGCGGCCATGAGCTTCAGCTCCGTTTCGGTCGTGGCGAACGCGCTTCGTCTCCGGCATCTGCAACTGTAAGGCGCACAAAGGGCCGGCCGCCGTGACAGAACTGACACTGCAATCGGGACGTATGAAAGCCGTGTCGACTGTCCGGAACGCGCTGCCACCCGTTCACGACCCACTCGTCGGAGGCGTACGGAGGCGCGTGGAGGTCGCACGCGACCACGCCGTGCTTCGACCAGAACAAGTCGATCTCGTGATGCTGCACGGCGCCAGCAGGTGACGTGTGCTCGCCCATCACGCGACACCAATCCGTGTTGGATGCCCGCCCTCGGACAGGACGTGCGTATGCTGCCGGCAGATGTCCTCGTACGCGCCGTGTTTGTAGAAGTTGCCGACGGAATACCCGCACAGCAGCGAGAAGGGACGGATGGTCCCGAGCTCATTCCAGAGAACCTCGAGCCGAATTGCCGCGTCCGATCGCCCGTCCTTCCAGAGACAATCGACCATCTCTCCATACGCGCGCACGGTCACGCGCGGCCGACCGGTCCTCACGCTGTCGATCGCTCGGGCAAGGCTTTCGTGGAATGCCTCAGGCTGGGGATACCCGTCCTTCATGAACGTCAGGAGTGTTTCCCGGGCATCGAGCATCAGCAGCTGGCCGCTCACCCGCATCCGGGTGACGTCGCATGACAGCGCCTCCAACCCGCGTGCGATCTCGTCGCGATGGACGGGCGTCGCGATCACGACGGCAGGCTGGCCTGCGACGAGCCCGTCTCCGATGAAATCCGACGCGATTTGATAAAGCGATTGCTCGTCCTCGTAGAAGCGAACCGCGTGACAGTGGCCGCTGGCGGCATCATTTGTTGTCGTCGACATCACGTCAACCAACGTAGTCAACGTTCGACCGCGCCGCAATTGGGAGAAGGGCAGGATGGTACGGGTAGTCCCTAATTCGCGCTCTCTCAGGAAGGCCTTAGGGACTTCCCTTACCAGTTCATGACGGCGCTGCGCCTCAGCGCGGCGGTTAACGCAGGTCTCCGCGGCGCAGACGCCGATACAGCTCCAGCGCGTCGCGAATGATGCCGACCGCGTCGTCCGGGCCGAGCAGTTCCTCGACCACGACCTGCTTGTGTTCGAGCGCCTTGTAGTCCTCGAAGAAACGGCGCACCTCGCGCATGATGTGCGGAGGCAGCTGCGCCTTGTCGTGGTAGTCCGCAAACGCCGGATCGCGGATCGACACGGCCACGATCTTGTCGTCGACGCCCTTCTCGTCCCGCATGCGCATGACGCCCACGGCGCGCGCCTCGACGACGGTCAGCGGATACACCGGCTCCTGGCTGAGGACCAGCGCGTCCAGCGGATCGCCGTCGTCGCAGTAGGTGCGCGGGATGAAACCGTAGTCGGCGGGGTAATACACCGCGCTGAACAGCACGCGATCGAGCCGAAGCAGTCCCGTCTCCTTGTCCAGCTCGTACTTGTTCTTGCTGCCTTTCGGGATCTCGATCACCACCGGGAACGCGCGTTCGATGACCGCGTCGTCGACATAGCAGTCGTGCCAGGGATGCGTCGCCATTCGACTATGCCTTCAGTCCGAGCTCGAGAGTCCCGGGACTACGGGATGACGCGAAACGCGAGAAGCGTCCGCACGGCGGCGGCCGTCATTTCGAGAAGATAGTCGGCCGGCGCCAGCGGCGCCAGCGAGACCTCGGCGGACTGCCAGCGCGATCCATCGGGATCGTCGCGAACCGTGGCCGCGACGGGAATCGGCATCGGGTTGCCGGTTCGATCGAGCAGCCGGGCGGTGATCGCGCCGGCGGCCGGCACCGGCACGTCCACGCGCAGACGTTCGCTGCGGCGGAACCGTAGATCCGCGGTGGGCGCATCGCGGTTGACCGTCGCGGGTCCACGCCGGAAAAAAAGCGCGCCCGTCGCCTGTGGCGCGGCCGGCACCGTGATGCGCAGGGCATCGTTGCCCGCCGCGGCGGCGCGGGCGCCCCTGGTTCGAATCTGCAACTGATAATCGCCCGCGACGAGGGTGCTCGACGTCAGCGCGATACGAGCGCTCGTCGCGCCCGGCGCAATCTGCGCGCGGGCGGTTGCGACCGTCCTGCCGGACCCGTCCACGAGCATCGCGTCAGCTTGTCCGCCCCCTGCCCAGTCTTCCTGCGCCCCGCGTCCGATCTCGGTGACCGCCCACACGGTTGCGACGTTGGCAGGCGTCCATCCGGCGGCGGCGTGCAGCCGCACGGGAAGCTCTCGTCCGGCGGTGCTCAGCGCCGCCATCGCGGATTCGATCGCCCGCGCGTTCGCCGCGACGGCGGGCGGCACCGGGGGCGATGCGGCAGCCGCCGCCGACGCCGCGGCAGCCGCCGCTTCGGTGTTCGCGAGATACCCACGCCGCGCGCGCACCTGGACGCCTGGACGCTTGACGCGGACCGTGATGGCGTGGAAGCGGCCGTCCAGTTTGCCCGTGGAGTAGTAGCCAAGCAGGTAGTACGAGCTCAGGTCGTCCACGATCCTGCGCAGGCCGCGCGACAGATCGTTGGTGTTGAGCACCGCGAGCCCGTCGGTCGCCTCTGCGAGCGTGCGGAGCGATGTATTGCGCGCGAACAGACGTGCGCGATCCTCGGCCGGCCCCACGGTGGGATTGACGCCGACGCCCGCGGCGGGAACGATGTCCTCGTCGAAGACGACGAGGCCGCGCGGATCGATTGGATAGAAGGACGCGTTTGCGCGATTCGCCTCGTCCAGCATGTAGCGGAACTGCTGCGCGTCGTCGAGCTGCGACAGCGCGAACCGGTCGCGCTCGCAGTCGCCCCTCTCGTTGCGGCCGGTCGAGTCCGACGGACGGGTCCCGAGCGTCCCGGTTGCGGGATTGACGCCGACGATGGGGCCGGTCGGCACCTGGCCGTCGATCGGCCGCGCCAGCGCGCCGTTCCGCTCGTAGAGCCGCCATCCGTCGGTGATGGCGATGACCGCCTTGCGCTCTTCGCGCACGCCGCCGAGGAACCGCATCAGATCCTCGAGCGCGTCGAGCGTCTGCTTTTCGCGGCGGCGCAGGATCATCTCCTGCGCGATCCCCTGATCCGCAGGGATGGCCTCGCCGGGCCGCGGAATGCCGGGATAGCAGAAGGCATAGAGGTCCTCGACGGGATCCTTGAAATTCTGCCGGTCGCGCTCGCCCCACCAGTAGCGCGAGAGAAACCCTTCGATGGTCGTCGTCCGACGTGCGAAGGTGACGTCGCGCGCGGACATCTCCGGCGTCATGACCGCGATCAGATCGTCGGGGCCGATGAGACGGTCGAGCGCTTCGACGAGCGGCGTCCGGATCTTGCGCGACGCGGCGAGCTCGACGTGATTGACGTCGAGGAACAGCACGAAGACGCGTGCGCGCGGCTCGAGCGCGGCCTGCCGCGACTCGGCGACGGTGTTCGGCTCGCGGCGCGCCTCCTGGGGACCCGCGCTTCGCACGACGACGTGCTCGAACTCGTCGATCGTCTGCGGCACCTTGTCGTCGAGGACCTCGAACTCCTCACGGCGCAGGTCGGTGACCGGCATGTCGTTGCGCGTCGGATAGACGTCCACGCGAACGTAGTTGGCGCCGGTACGAAAGGTCGGCGGGGCCGGTTGTTGCGCCGCCGGGAAGGCGAGCGCGACCGACGCCAGACCGAGCACGAGCGAGACGCGCCGCATGGTTGGCATTATGGCGCACGCCGGCGCCGGCGGGCGATCAGCGGACGTCGGTCACTGGAACATGGGAGATGGCGCCGAACCAGTCGCCCATTCCGGCATCCATCATCTGGAGGAAGAGCGAAAGCGCGGAGGAAAAACGGCCAACCCCGTACTGCATGCGGCTGGGCAGCTTGTCCGTCGACAGGACTTTTCCGGTGCGCCCGTCGATCACCACGACCGTGGCGTCGAGCACGCGCCCGTCCGCGTACGCGTAGGCCGTGCGAATTCCGCGCTGGACCAGGCGTGCCGGCGCGATGTGCAACTTGACCGATCCGGTGATGATGAGCGGCTGGCGGTGTTCTTCACCCAGCCTCTGCCAGTACACGACGTCCGACAGCCGGCGTTCGGAATCGATCGGGAGCGGCTCGGCTTCGACGACCTGCGCGGACGACCACGTGCGCAGCTGCGTTCGCAGCAGGCGGACCGTCTCGGTATTCAGATCGAATTCAGGTTTCCGATCAGTGGCAAATCCGGCGACCCAGACCCGCGGCAGAGCCGCCAGCTTCAGTTGCACGTCCGCCGGCGGAGCCGTCCGCGGCCGCGAAATGTGCGTGGAGCACGCGGCCATCGCGATCGACAGGAGGATGACGAAATGTCGTCTCATAACGACCATCCGTTACGGCAGCGTCCGCGAGGAGCCCTGATATCGCCGCCGCGACGAGCGCGTCAACGCGCCTTGCAAGAGCGGCGCCCACCGGCAACCACGAAGGGCACGAAGGACACGGAGAACGAGTTGGTTGGTGGAGCAGGTGTACACTGAACGTCGTGGCTCGACGATTGGCCGCGCTGACGCTGACGTTTGTCTTCGTCCTCGTTCCCGTGGCAACGGTCGTGTGCGAGGCGAGCTGCACGCCACACGCGTCGGCGATGCCCGGCGGGCACCGATGCTGTCACGGCCCGTCGCCAGGGAAGACGCCGGCCGTCCACGCAGTTGCGCCGCTTTGCGATCACCCGGCTGACACTCCTCCCGGGACCGACGGCTCGCAGCAGGTTGCGGGGACTCCCGCGCTCCCGACATTCGCCGTTTCGCTGTTCGCGCCCGTACTTCACGACGCGCGGGTTCGCACGCGACTCACCTCGCCGGTTCCACTCACGACCACGACGCCGCTCCGAATCTAGACGTTCCTCTCGCCTCGGCCGTTGCTCGCAGAGGGGAGGAATATGTCTGTCGTTCGCATTGGCGCGCGCCTGCTCGGCGCGCTCGTCGTCATCGTTTGTTCGGCCCGCGTCAGCACCGCGCAATCTACCCGCGAAGGCTCCGGGACCAGCTGGCTGCCGGATGCGTCGCCGATGTACGCCGTCCACGTCCCGAAGGGCAGCTGGATGCTGATGCTCCACGAGAATGCCTTCCTGCAGTTTCTTCGCGATTCTGGAAAGCGCGGCGACGAACAGGTCGGCAGCGTGAACTGGGTGATGGGGATGGCGCAGCGAAGTGCCGGAGCGGGCCGCATGACGCTGCACGGCATGTTCAGCGTCGAGCCCTGGACCATTCGCGGGTGTGGATACCCGGACCTGCTCGCGTCGGGTGAACGGTGCGCCGGCGCGACGATCCACGATCGTCAGCATCCGCACGACCTGCCGATGGAGATTGCCGCGGAGTACGACGCGCCGGTCCGCGGCGAAGTGCGATGGCAGGTGTACGGAGGACCGTCAGCGGAGCCGGCGCTCGGCCCCGTGGCCTATCCGCATCGTGTGTCGGCGATGCCGAACCCGCTTGCCCCCGTGACGCATCACTGGCTGGATTCCACGCATGTCTCGTTCGGCGTCGTCACGGGCGGTGTCTACGCGAAGCGGTGGAAGCTGGAAGCCTCCGCGTTCAACGGCCGGGAACCGGATGAACACAGAACGAACGTCGACTTCGGCGCGCTCGATTCGCTCTCGGGTCGCGTGTGGTTTCTGCCGGCCGCAAACGTGGCGCTGCAGGTGTCCGCCGGCCACCTGAGCGAGGCAGAGGCGGGCGAGGGCGGAGCGCCGCGCGCCGACGTGAACAGGCTGTCGGCCTCAGCGACGTTTCATCGTCTGAGCGGGAATCGTGTCGCGGCGTCGACGGTTGCGTGGGGACGGAATTCGGAGTCCGGCCAGGGCACCAACGCGCTGATGCTCGAGACGAGCGTGACGCTGGCCGATCGCGACAGCTGGTTCGGAAGGCTGGAGGTGACGCAGAAGACGCCGCACGATCTCGATGTGCCGCCCACGAGGGAGGCCTTCACGGTCCTCAAGATTCAGGGCGGATATACGAGGTACACGAACGCCGTGGCGGGTTTCAAGGCGGGACTCGGTGCGATGCTCTCCGCAGGCGTCGTTCCGTCCGAGCTCAGCTCCACGTACGGAAGCCGCGTGAATCCTGGTGCCGGCATCTTTCTCACGCTACGCCCCGCGATGATGAATCCGGGCGCCCACGCCACCAACGCCCCGTCGCCGGCGGGCGCCGGCCGGACGATGGTGATGGTGCAGACGGCGTTCGATCCGGCGAAGCTGATGTGTGCAGCCGGCTTCGATCCGAAAACCGCCGCCAGCACGACGTACGAGGGGAAGACGTACTACTTCTGCTCGGCGGCGGATCGCGATACATTCCTCACCGACCCGAAAATGAGCCTTTCGATGATGCCGCCCAGACAGTGAGGCTGACGTGAGGAAGCGCGCCTTCGTTCGGACGCTCGTGTTGCTGCTGCTGACGGTGTTCGGCATCGGCATCCTCGCCGGCGCATACATCATCACGACCGGCGTGAGCGCCCGGCCGCAGCCGGGCCGGCTCGAAGCGTTCACGGCGCGCACCGTCCGCGGCATCGCCATTCGCACCAGGGTGCGCAGCCTCACCAATCCGGTGCCTGCGAGCGATGCGGTGATCGTCGAAGGGATGGAGCATTTCGCGGATCATTGCGCGGTCTGCCACGGCAACGACGGCAGTGGCGAGACCGAGATGGGCCGCGGCCTGTACCCGCGCGCACCCGACATGCGTCTCCCGGCGACTCAGAATCTTTCCGATGCGGAACTCTTCTATATCATTGAAAATGGCGTGCGCCTGACCGGCATGCCAGGATGGTCCACAGGAACAAAGGAAGGCGAAACCTCGTCCTGGCATCTAGTGCACTTCATCCGGCACCTGCCAAAGCTGACGGGAGACGAAATCGCCCGGATGGACGACCTCAACCCGCGAACGCCGGCCGAGTTGCACGAGCGCGAAGAGGAGAAGAAGTTTCTACAGGGTGGCGACGCCGACGCGCCGCCAGCCACACCGACGCACGAACATGCGCATAATCCGTAGCTGGACGTAGAGGCCGACCTTCAGGTCGGCCTGGAACCGCAGGAGATGGACGTAGAGGCCGACCTTCAGGTCGGCCTGGAACCACAGGAGCACACGAATGAATAAATCAGCGATCGCCGCAATTCTGTTTGCGCTCGTCATGATGGTCCCGGCCGTTTCGCGCGCGCACGA
>Ga0114129_10007886_pt1 | contig 15152 bp, 12 predicted proteins | sample RhiMetdeltSRZDD1_FD_80071 | JGI IMG/M metagenome (GOLD analysis project Ga0114129, IMG submission 80071) | Populus rhizosphere microbial communities from Tennessee, USA - Rhizosphere MetaG P. deltoides SRZDD1 (version 2) (version 2) | ecosystem: Host-associated > Plants > Roots > Rhizosphere >...
ACTCCGATCGCAGCGCGACGATCGGATCCACGCGGCTCGCCCGCCGTGCCGGGAGGTACCCGGCAATCAGCGCGAGCGCCACGAGCAGCGCGGCGGCGCCGACGATGGTCGCCGTGTCACGAGGCGCGAGGTTGAACAGCAGCTGTTGGAGCACGCTGACGCTGGCGAACGCGGCGGTGACGCCGACGATCACTCCGGCACCGACGATGATGACGACACCCTTGAGCACGAATCGGAGAATCGAGCCCGGGTCGGCGCCAAGCGCGAGCCGGATCCCGAACTCGACCTGCTGCTGCACCACGAAATAATTGAGCAGGCTATAGAGACCGATCATCGCCAGGAGCAGCGCGAGTCCGCCAAAGAATCCCGCCAGCGTCGCGAGCAGACGCTCGCGGGCCACGTTGTCGCCGACCTGATCGGCAAGAGTTTGAGATCGCAGCGGCATGTCGCGGCCGACGTCCGCCAGGCTTCGGTTGACGACGGGCAGAAGTGTCTCGGGAGACGTCGCAGTCCTGACCAGGAATATCTGCGCAGGGTTACCCGGTGGCGCCTGATTCTCCGGCAGGTACACCGTCGGCGGCGTCGTTTCGCGCAACGACTCGTACTTGGCATCTTTCACGATCCCGACGATCTCGACCGTACCCATCTCGGAACCACCACTGAAGGACTTGCCCATTGCACTCGTTCCCGGGAAGAACCGCCGCGCGAACGTCTCGTTGACGATCGCGACCCGGGACGCGCCTTTCCCATCGAGCGGCGTGAAGTCACGGCCGGAGACGAACGGCGTGCGCAGGACGGCGAAGTAGCCGGGCGTGACGAAATTGAAGTAGCTGCTGACCTTTTCGCCAGCGGCGCCGCCGGATGCGTCGGTGGAAACCGGCGTGACCCAGTTGTCGTCGCCGATGGGCGTGGTGAACGCGCGCGCGACGGCAATCACACCGGGAATCGCCTGAAGTCGCCGCGCGGCGTCGTCGAGAATCACCGTCCGCTGCTCGACCGGGACTCTGATGGTGTCGGCGGCGAACCACTGCGGCTTGGCGGCGATCAGCAGGACATTGTGGCGATCGAACCCGGCGTCGAGCGTGATGAGGTTCGTGAACGTTCGCAACAGCAGGCCGCCGCCGATCAACAGCACGAGCGACAGCGCAACCTGTCCGGCGACGATCGACCGCCCGACGAGAAGCCTGGCGCGGCTGTCAGGCCCGCGTGTCTTGAGGCCTGCGGTCGCGGCCACTCGGGTCGCACGGAACGCAGGGATCAGGCCGATGAACACGCCCGTGAGGAGCGTTACTGACGCGGTGAACGCGAGCAGCCGCGCGTCGAGCGGCACATCGACGAACAGCGGCGTGCGGCCGGTGCTCAGGTTGCGGACGAGCACGTGCGCACCCCAGCGCGCGACGAACAGCCCGGCAACCGCACCGGCGGCTGCGAGCAGCAGCGACTCGGTGAGCAACTGCCGAATGAGACGGAGGCGAGACGCACCAAGCGCCGTCCGTACCGCCATTTCCTTCGTGCGGGTCGCGGCGCGCGCGAGGGTCAGGCCGGCAATGTTGGCGCACGTGATGAGCAGGACGATCGCCACGCCGGCCATCAGAATCTGGAGCGGCTCACGGAATGAGCCACGCAGCAACGAGAGACCCGCGGCGCCCGGTCCCGCCACCAGTCGTGTTTGCAGGAATCTCTCCAGTCGTGCGCCTGTGCCCGTCGGCGACGCGGCGGCACGCATGACGGTCGGCGCCAGAGTGTCGAGACGGGATTGCAGTGCCTCGAGCGAAAGACCCGGCTTCATCCGCCCCATCACCGTCAACCACCATCGCCCGCGGCTCTCGAGATTGCGCTTGTCGAAAGGCGCTGTGGCACAGAGCGGCACCGCGACGTCGAACTTGCGCCCGACCTCGATGCCCGTGAAGCCGGCCGCGCTGACGCCGATCACCTGGAACGGCTGGCGGTTGAGCGTGACTGTGGCGCCAAGGACGCCCGGTGCGGCGCCGTACTGCGTGCGCCAGAATTCGTGGCCCAGCACTGCGACCGACGGACAGCCGCGGTAGTCGTCGGCCGCGCTCAGAAGTCTGCCGGTGGCAGGCGTGATTCCGAGGGTCGCAAAGTAGTCGCCGGAGACCATGACCCCTTCGATGTCGAGCCGTGTCTCGCCCTGGGTGAAGTCGAATCGCCACGGCAGACTCGAGGCGAACACCGACACGAACAGGTCCTGATGGTCGCGGACTGCTTCCCAAATGGCATTCGTGACATAGGTACCCGGGCCGGAGCCGCGCTCTTGAATCCGCACGATGGCCAGCTCGCCCGGCCGATGGACCGGCAGTTCGCGGACAATGATCGCGTCCATCAAGCTGAAGATCGCGGTGTTGGCGCCGATACCGAGCGCGAGGGTTGCCACCGCCGCGGCGGTGAACCCCTTGTTCTTCACGAACGCACGCGCGGCATAACGCATGTCGCCGCGCAGCTCGTCGACGAGCCTCAGGCCGAGACTCTGCCGTGCGCCTTCCTTGGATCCCTCGACGGAGCCGAACTCGGCTCGCGCGAGGCGCCGCGCCTCTTCCGGCGAGAGCTCGCGGTTTCTCGCAAGATCCTCGGCGCGCGCGGCCAGGTGGAACTCGAGCTCGTCGGCCATCTCGCGCTCGAGCGCGTTGCGATGGATGAGGCTGCGAAGGAAGGACCGGAGACGCGATCCGAATGGCATGCGACTCTCCTAGTAAAACTAGGAGAGCATGCTACGCCTCCTTCTCCTAGGCTGTCAAAGAGAAGCGCCGTCCGGTTTACTTCAAGCCAAGCTTCCTGCCGGCGGCCAGCAGGGAGATCGATTCACGAATGCGCCGGGTGCGCGTTTCCGGTCGCTTGGCGATATGAATCCAGACGACGAAGTCACGCCGGTAGGTCGGCGCCAGCTCCCGGAAGAATGTCCAGGCCTTCGAGTTCGCCCTCAGTGCTTTGGCGATGTAGCCCGGCAGCTCGGGAATGACCGGTCGTGGCGCGTAGGTATTCACCGTCGGCGCGGCCGCGAGGCCGGCCGGTGCGAGCAGGCCCGCGGCTTTGAGCTCCGCCCACCGTTTGCGATTGATCCCCGACCACCTGCTCGCCGGCTTACGCGGCGTCGCCTTGATCGCGTACCGGTCGTCATCGAGACGTTTGACGAGGCTGTCAATCCATCCAAAGCAAAGAGCCTCGCGAACGAAGTCTTCGTAGGGGATCGACGTCATCCCGGTATGGGCCTTGTGGAACACGAGCCAGACACCGGAGCTCGAGGTGTGATTCTTTTTCAACCATGCTCGCCATTGCCGGCGACTCGTAACCCGGAGGGTCATGAGTTCTGGTGTCATGCTGATTGGCGTCTGCTAGCGAAACAGCACGGCAATGCCGGTGACCACGAGCGCGCCGGCCCAGATCCAATCCAGGTTCAGCCATGCCGTGCGCAGGAACGCGAGCCCGAGCTTACAGTACACGAACAGCGCTGCCAGCGTCCTCGGGTTTCGTAAGCTGCATCTCGACTGTGAGTGACACGTCGACAACGAAACCCGAGGTCTTAAACCTTGACGGTCACACGAAGAAAGGTCGCCGGAATCGACGTGGCGCCGTTCGCGCTCCTGTTCTGGCGTACGAAGAGCGCTTCGAGCTCCTGTTGCAGTTCCGCGGATTTGCCGCTCTGCCGAGCGGCGGCGAACGCGTTCATCGTCGGCCCGTAGAAGTTCTTGAAGTCAGCCACGAAGGCGACGGGCGGCACGGGCGCGTTGAAGGTGTACGTGTCTTTGACGAACGAGATCTTCCCGTTCGGAACACCCGCGACCGCGAAGCGATCGATCACCTGGCTTTCGACCCCCCATGTCATCGGGCTGATGAAGCCTTCGGGCGGCGGCGGCGAGTAGGCGGAGCTGATTCTCAGAATCTGCGCGACGAGCGTCGGATCGCTCGGGATCCAGTTCCCCATCACGATGCGGCCGCCCGGCCGCGTCACCCGCACCATCTCCTTCGCGACGTCGAACGGCTTGGGCGCGAACATGGCGCCGAACATGCTGAGGACGAGATCGAAGCTGCGATCGGCGAGCTCGCTCAGATTGGCTGCATCGCCCAGCTGGAACCGGCAGTTCGCCAGACCTTCCGCCTGGGCGCGTCTGTTTCCGGCGTCGACAAGATTTCTGGCGATGTCGACGCCGAGGACGTCCGCGCCACGTCTGGCGGCCGGCAGCGCCGTCGTCCCGTCGCCACTTCCCAGGTCGAGCACCTTCATGCCGGCAGTGACGTCGAGGCTGGCGACGACTGCCTCTCCGCTCTCACGCATGCTTGCCGCGATGCGCGTGAAGTCGCCCTTTTCCCACAATGCCTGATTCGGATTCATACGCGTGTGCCTCCGTGTCGGAGTGGAAAGTACAATGCGGGTGGCGGGGCACCCATGCCCGGGCGTCGCGATCACTTGCTCCAGCGGCCGCGCCGATCTGATTCCATTGCCCGGCGGCCGTAGGACTTTGCCGGGAGTCCAGAGGATCGAATGGACGCCTTTTCCGAGATCCTGAGCGGGGTCAAGCTGAACGGCGCGGTGTTCTTCACCGCGGAGTTCTCGGCGCCGTGGGGGTTCACGACGCCCGCGTCGAAGGTGATGACGGAGAAGGTCGCGCCCGGGGCGGCGCATCTCGTCCTCTACCATCTGCTGATCGATGGCGGCGGGTATGTCGAGATGGAGGACGGACAGTCCGTCGCTCTCTCGCCGGGCGATGTCGTGATCTTTCCGCACGGCGATCCGCACCACATGAGCAGCGGCAGGTCGGTCAAGCCGCCGTTCCCGAATTACGGCATCACGCCGAAGATCAAGGCGCGCGACCTCAGTCCGCTGTGTGCCGGCGGCGGCGGCGCCGTTTCGAAGTTCGTGTGCGGGTACATGACGTGCGACCCGCACCTCAGCCGCCCGATTCTCAACGGCCTGCCTCCGGTCTTCAAAGTCAACGTGCGAACCGACTCGTCCGGGCACTGGCTGGAAACGTCAATCCTGCACCTCGTCGAAGAAGCGCCGTCAGGACGCATGGGCAGCGAAGCGATGCTGGCGAAACTGTCGGAGGCTCTGTTTGTCGACACGTTGCGGCGGTATGTCGACGGTATGCCCGAACAGCAGAGCGGCTGGCTGGCCGGGGCGCGCGATCCGGTCGTCGGCAGAAGTCTCGCGCTCCTGCACGGGCGTGTGGCGCATCCGTGGACGATCGCGGAGCTCTCGGAGGCCGTCGGCATTTCGCGATCGGCGCTCGTGGAGCGCTTCAGCCGCTATCTCGGCGAACCGCCGATGACCTATCTGACGCGATGGCGGCTGCAACTCGCGGCCGAGTCGCTCAAGCAGACATCGCGCGGTGTGGCGGACATCGCCGCCGACATCGGCTACGAATCGGAAGCGGCCTTCAGCCGCGCATTCAAGCGGGAGTTCGGCCAGCCTCCCGGCCAATACCGGAACGATCACAAGGGTTCGCGGCAGCAGACACGTGCGGCGGGCTGACTCGGTCGACGTCATGGACGACATGCGCCGCGCGTACGACGAGGTTTACGCCTACACCATGGGTCGTCCGGGCTTCGTGCTGCAGCACGTCGTCGATGCGTTCGCGGCGCAGACGGCTCGCACGGACGGCAAACCGATCGGGATTGTGTTTGCCCTCGTCGGACTGTATCTCCACGTCGAAAAACAGTATTCGGGGCACGAAGTTCAGCAGGTGCACATGCGGATGGGCCGTCGAACGCGGCAGTGGCCGGCGATGGCTCTGCCGCGCGATCGCGGCACAATGACGGCCGCCGACGTACTCGCCGCGCCGGAGGGCGCCGAGCGCGACCAGGCGATCGATGTGTGGTGCCGCTCGGTGTGGACCACGTTCCACGAGAGCCGCCCGGCGATCATCGAGCTTCTGCGCGAGTACGAGATCAATCCGTGACGACCCCGGTTCCCATCGACACACGCGGGCTGTTCCGGCCTGTTTCCAGCAGTCTCGTCACATTGCTGCGCGAACTGCCGCCGGAACGCTGGGACTCTCCAACCGTCGCCGCCGCATGGGTCGTGCGCGACGTCGTCGCCCATCTTCTCGACTCGACATTGCGTCGACTGTCATTTCATCGTGACGGGATGGCGCCTCCGCCTCCGTCCCGTGCGATCGCATCCGACCGCGACTTCGTCGACTTCATCAACGATCTGAACGCGCAATGGGTCAGGTCCGCGAAACGATTGAGTCCGCGGGTCCTGACCGATCTGTACGAGCGCGCGAGCCGCGAAGCGGCAGACTGGTTCGAGTCGCTGCCGCTCGACGCGCCGGCGCTGTTCCCGGTCTCGTGGGCCGGCGAACAGGCGTCGGCCGGCTGGTTCGACACCGGACGCGAGTTCACGGAGCTGTGGCACCACCAGCAACAGATCCGGATGGCGGTCGGTGCCGAGGCACTCGCTGATCCGCGTTTTCTGTCCGCGGTGATCGACGTCGCGATGCGCGGCTTGCCGCACGCGTTTCGTGACGTCCCGGCCGACCCCGGCCAGACAGTCGTGATTGACATCAGCGGCGCGAGCGGCGGCCAATGGACCCTGTCACGCGACAAGCAACGCTGGACCCTGTTGCGCGGTGAACCGTCATCAGCGACGACGCGGGTCCGGCTGGCCGATGACACGGCGTGGAACATCCTGTTCAACGCGTTGTCCGAAGCCGACGCCGTGCGTGCGGTCCAGATCGAGGGACAACGAGAGCTCGGGCGCGCGTTCCTGCGAGCCCGATCCGTCATCGTGTAGCAGCCGCTGACACCCAACCGAAGAGCCATCCGTCGCGTCATGATGCACGTGAGGAGCCTGCTGATGACTGCGTGTCTTTTCAATGCCTGCTGGATTGCTCTTGCCGCGGTTTCAGGTACGGGCCAGATCGCAAAAGTTGCGATTCACTTCGAGCCGCAGTCGCCCACCGAGGCGTTCGTCAAAGCAACGGCCGAGTACGACGCGCTCTGGAAGGCTGAGGGCGCCCGGATGGTCGCGGCGATGGAACGGATCTCCGGCCTGCCATTCGAAGAGCGCGAGATCAAGGCGGTGATCTACGAAGGCGTCAGCTTCTCAGGCTCCGGCACCACGCCGATGCAGCTCAGAGCGAGCTATCCGGCCGAAGTGAAGAAGGCGACGCTCATTCACGAGCTGTCGCACCGGATGCTCGGCCGCGTGCAGACCACGAAAGAAATCGACGAGCATCGCAAGATCTTTCTGGTTCTCTATGACATCTGGGTCGATTTGTACGGGAAAGAGTTCGCTGATCGAAACGTGGCGGTCGAGTCGCAGCGGAAGGGCCTCTACGATTACGAGGCGGCGTGGAAGTGGGCGCTCGCGATGAGCGCCGAAGATCGGGCCGCGAAGTTCAAAATGCTCCGCCCGCGATGAGAAATCCGGCACCCGCCGCTGAGCGGGTCGCGCTGTCATTCAATCCGAACGACCTTGATGGTGAACGGATTGGCGAACGGGCCATTCTGGTTTCGCTGCTGAGTGACCCACATCGTGTCTCCCTCGCGCTTGAGCGAGTAGGTGATGAACACTCCCGGACCCATCACCGCCGGGTTCTTCGAGACGATCGGCCGCATGGTCATGAGGTTGTCACTGGTCAGCTCATAGGTGCCGGCTTCGCCGACGAATGGTCCCCAAACCGCACGCAACTCGTCGGCACTCGCTTTGGCTGGGTCCGCGAGAACAGCACGTGGCTTTTCTGATTGGTCCTCAGTGCGGCTGTAGTGCCTGGCCGTGATGATGGTCAGGTTGGGACGCGGTTCGCGGACGGTGATCGTGCGGGCGGCAGGTCCCGTGATCGCTATTTCCACCGTCTGCCAGACGCCTTGAATTGACTGTTGCGTTGATCCACCTTCGCGCTCAGCACCCCGGACAGACTGTCTTGCGCCGTGGGCGTTCGCCAGCAATGCCAACGTAAGTACGCCGAAAAGGATTCTGGTCACACTCCGCCTCCCTGAAATCGTCGCCTGGGTCGACTGTAAGCCGCATTGTTCGGCGCGGCGTCTATCTGCCTCCGTCTCGGGACCCGTCATCCAACAGGTCTTGGTCGATTATCCCGCGGGTTATTCACGCGTTTGTGTTGACCGCGCAACATCTTTGGGTCATTATCGCCACCCCTCAGGCGACCATTCAGCATCGGAGGATCGGTCATGAAACGGAGTGTCGCGGCTCTCGCCGCCCTGCTGTCCGTTGCCGTGATCCAGGCGTATCGCCCAGTCGCGGCGCAGCACCAGGGCACGTCATCGTTCCAACTCGTCGAATCGACTGTGGAGGAGATGCAACTCGCCCTGCAGACTCGCCTCCTCACGTCCGAGCAGCTTGTCCGGATGTACCTCGCCCGCATCGATGCCTACGACGATGCCGGACCAGGAGTGAATGCGTTTATCCATGTGAATGCCAATGCAGTCGCTCAGGCGCGGGAGCTCGACGCCCTCAGGCATCCAGGGCGCGCCCGCAGCCCGCTCTACGGAATTCCCGTGGGGCTCAAGGACATCATCAACACGACCGACATGCCTACTACAGGCGGCTCGCGGACGCTCGTGGGCTCCTTTCCGCCCACCGACGCATTCATCACCCGAAAGCTGCGAGAGGCCGGGGCGATCATTCTGGGCAAGCTGACGCTCACCGAGTTCGCCAACTTCATCGCCCTCAACATGCCGGCCGGTTACAGCGGGTTGGGGCAGTACGGGTTCAACCCCTACGATCCTCGGCCACTGCCGGGCGGTGATGGCCGGCCGGTGTTGTCGCCGGGCGGGTCCAGCTCGGGGTCCGGCATCGCCGTCAATGCCAATCTCGCGGCCATTGCCATTGGCACCGAGACGTCCGGGTCGATCCTCAGCCCCTCCAACATGAACGGCGTCGTCGGCATCAAGCCCACGGTCGGGCTGGTCAGCCGCAGCGGCATCATCCCGATCACCGCCGATCAGGACACGGCCGGTCCTCTGGCCCGCACCGTGGCCGACGCGGCCATCCTGCTCGGTGTGATCGCGGGGTTCGATCCGGCCGATCCCGCCACGGCTGCGTGCCTCACGCCGGGCAACTGCCTCGACGACTACACGCCGTACTTGGACAAGAAAGCGCTCAAGCGCGCGCGCATTGCCGTGCCGCCGTTTCCCAACAACCGCGCCGACCTGATGAACGCCGCCATCGCCGCCATGCGCGCGGAGGGAGCGTACGTTGAATTGATTCCGGCGCTGCCGGCACAGCTTGGGATCTGCGTGAGCGTGCCGGCACCTTCGGATTGTTCCACGGTGCTGCTGTACGGCCAGAAGCGCGACATGAATGCATATCTCGCGACCAGGCCGAATGCCCCCGTGCACACGCTGTCCGACATCATTGCGCGGAACAAAGTGATTCCTGGCGCAATCAAGTACGGGCAGGCGATCTTCGAAGCGGCTGACACGCTGAATCTGGCGTCCGGGAGCGCTGATACCCTCCGGTATCTCGCCGATCGGGCACAGGATCTCGTGCTCTCGCGCGGCGCGCTCGACGGTGTATACAACGGCCCGGACGGCGTGCGGGGCACAGCCGACGACTTCGATGCCATCGTACTCAACGGCAACAATGGGGCTGGAACGACCGCAAAAGCGGGCTATCCGAGCGTCAGCGTGCCGGGCGGGTTCGTGCCTCCGGCCGCGCCGATCCTGAATCCGTTCCCGTCGACCGTGACATTCACGGGACCCGCGTTTTCGGAGGCACGGCTGATCGCGCTCGCATATGCATTCGAGCAGGCGACGCACCACCGAGTGCCGCCGGCCAGCACGCCGCCGCTGCCGACGGACTCGGTCGTCAGAACGCCGTAGGCCCGGAGGCCTCCGGCTACTTCCGTTTCAGCCCGAGCGCGCGAAGGCGCTTGTGCAGGCTGGTGCGTTCGGTGCCCAGCAGTCGCGCCGCGCCCGAAACGTTCCAGTCCGTTTGGTCGAGCGCCTGTCGGATCCGCTCGCGCTCGGCGGCGTCGCGCACCTCCTGCAGTCCGGCGGCCGGACGAGGTGACTGCGGCAGCCGGAGTTCGAGGGGAATCGACTCCACGGTGATCCGCTCTCCCCGAGTCAGGATCGCCATCCGCTCGACCACGTTTCGGAGCTCGCGAACGTTGCCCGGCCAGCCATAGCTCTCGAGAACCGGCACGACGTCCGGATCGATCTGGCGCGGCCGGAAATTGTTGCGCGCGCAGAATTCGGCGAGAAAGTACGCGACGAGATCGCCGAGGTCCTGGCGGCGCTCGCGAAGCGCGGGCAGGCGAATCGGCACGACGCTCAGCCGATAGAACAAGTCCTCACGGAACGTGCCCGCGGCGACGAGCTCGTCGAGCCGCCGGTTCGTCGCCGAAATGACGCGCACGCTGACGCGAATGGTCTGCTCGCCGCCGACGCGCTGCAGCTCCCCGTCCTGCAGAATCCGCAGCAGCTTGGCTTGCGAGGCCTCGTGGAGATCGCCGACCTCGTCGAGGAAGATCGTGCCGCCGTCGGCCAGCTCGAACTTGCCGCGCCGCAGCCCGGCCGCGCCGGTGAACGCGCCCTTCTCGTGCCCGAAAAGCTCGCTCTCGATCAACTCCGTCGGGATCGCCGCGCAATTCACTTTGACGAACGGCCCTGACGCAAAGGGACTCTCGCGATGGACGTGCGCCGCGAGCAGCTCTTTGCCCGTGCCCGACTCGCCGGACAGCAGCACGCTGACATCGGAGCGCGCCACCTGCGTGGCCTGCTCCACCGCGTGCTGAAAGGCGGAGCTGGAACCGATCATGCTGGGCGCGCTGCCGACCAGCTCGCGGAACCGCTGGTTCTCGCGCAGCAGGTCCGATCGCTCGAGGGCGTTCTTGGTGACGAGCAGCACGCGATCGCGGGCGAGCGGTTTCTCCAGGAAGTCGAACGCGCCGCTCTGCGTCGCGTCGACGGCGTCGCGAATCGTGCCGTGTCCCGAGATCATCACCACCGGCGTCGGATCGTCACCCTGGCGCAACGAACGCAGCAGGTCGATGCCGTTGCCGTCGGGCAGACGCACGTCGAGCAGGTACAAATCCGCGCGGGTCTTGCGGCGCTCCGCCTGGAACTTCGCCGCCGACTCGCACACGGTGACGCGATGGCCCTCGCCTTCCAGAATCAGCCGCAGCGATCGACCGATGTTCGGCTCGTCGTCGACGATGACGATGTGACGGGTGCGCGTCACGCGATCGCCTCCTCGGCCGGCGTGGGAATGGCGGGCAGCGTGATGCGGAACGCCGCTCCGCCGAGCTCGCCCGGAATGACCGTGATGTCGCCGCCCGAGAGCAGCGCGTGGCTCCTGGCGATCGAGAGGCCGAGTCCCATGCCGTGCTTCTTGAACGTAATCGTCGGCTCGAACAGCGTCGCCGACGCTTCCGGACTCAACCCGGGACCCGAATCGTGCACCTCAATCGCCACCTGGCCGGCGTCCGACCTGGTGACGGCGAGGACGGAGCCGCCCGGCCCGGCGGCCTCGGCGGCATTCTGCAGCAGGTTCGTGAGAATGCCCTTCACGAGATCCGCTCCGGCATGCACACGAGGCATACGCGCGTCGAGCCGGAGATTGTAGGTGGCGTCAGGATGCGCGGGCCGCAGCAGCGAGACGCGCTCGGTGACCAGCGCGTTCACGTCGAGCACTTCACGATCGACCGGCGGCTCACTGGAGAACTCGGAGAACGCCCGCACGCGACGCTCCAACGATTCGATCTCGCTGACGACGATTTGCACGGCCTGATCCATGAAGACGCGATCGGATGGCGGCTGTCTGGCCTGCATCTCTTCGACGGTCAGCCGGATCGGCGTCAGCGAGTTCTTGAGCTCGTGGGCGGTCTTGCGCGCGAGCGACTGCCAGCTCGCCATCCGGGTCAGGTGCACGAGCCGCTCGCGGCTCTGCTGCAGCTGATCGGCCATCCGGTTGAAGGCGTCGACGGCGCGGCCGACTTCGTCGCGCGATCGCTTCTTCGGGTGGGGCCCGGCGTCCAGGCGCCGCGTCCAGTCGCCGCCGGCGAAGTCGGTGAGCGCCGCGGTGAGCTGCTGGATCGGCCGGCTGATTCGATGGGCGATGAAGATCAGCGGCGCCAGCCCGGCGATCCACGTCGCGGCGAGCAGGACGAGCAGCGTCAGCGTGAATCCGCGACGGAGATCGTGGCTCGCGATCGATTCGACGAGTTGCCGCGACTGCCGGAGCTCGGCCGACAACTGATCCATGCGGACGCCGCGCAGATCGCGCCGGTAGGCGGCGACGCCGCGATCCGGTGCGCCGCTGCCATCGCGGCGCCGCATGTAGTCCACGTGATCGCCGCCGGCGCCGGACACGCCGAATCGCTCCGCCTCGCCGCTGTCCCAGAAGGCGCGCACGGCGTCCGGCCACGTGGCCACGTCGGCGAGCGGGTAGACGACCGGCGTCGTGCGCCCCGCTTGCGCGTCCAGCTTCAACGCTTCACGCTCGCGCTGATAGAACTGCCTGACGGTCGATTCGAGCGTCCGCGACAGCCGATCGAGCTCGCCCGTCGTCGCGTAGCCCAGGCTGCGATCGAGGAGCGAGGTGGTGATCCAGATCGTCGCCGACAGCGGCAGCACGGTGGCGAGGAGAAAGGCAACGATCAGGCGGTTGCGAAGGCGGCGCATCGCGGCGGGCACGATTCTGTCGCATCACAGCGGCAGCCGGAACGGCCCTGCCTCGATCGAGTGCGCGGGCGGGTCGGTTCGCCGGCGGCGGCTCAACGCTTCCACGAGGCCGCGCAGCGAGAAGTCCCCGGCGCCGTTCTCGGGCGGCGAGGCCTCGGCGTCGAGCACGCGATATCCCAACCGGATCCAGAACGGCAGATCGCGGCCAAAACGGCCGAGCTCGCTCACCGGAACGGTGAGCTGCTCGAGACACCAGGCTTCGGCAGCGGCGGACGTCAAGTACCGGTTCGAGCGCGACGGCGATCCCGCTTGCGTGACGGCAAATCGTTCTTCCCAGAGATCGTAGCTCAGAACGTACGCCTGACGGCCCTGCGCGACGGCCTGGCCGCCCGGGCCGGGCAGCACGTCGAGCTGCAGATCGATGCGCACGGACCGGCCGTCCTTCAGCCGGACGAGCGGCTCGCCCTTGATGAAGTTGAATTCCGGCGCGCGGACCCTGATGGCGTTGCCGGTCCGCGCGATGGTCAGCGATTGAGCTTGAGCGAGGACAACCATGGTCAGGTACCCGAGCAGCATCGACACGGCGAGCGCCACGCGTGCGGACGGGCAGCGCGCCCTCGGGGTCGACGCAGCGACAATCGTGCGATTCACCGTCAGTACTTCTTGACCCCTGCCGACAAAGCCGGAACCCTCAGCCCCATCATGAACACTGCACGGAACTCATCGGTGTTGACCGGGAATCCCACCGTGAAGAACACCGGACCGGGAGTAAAGGTCACACCCGTCGACACGCGCGTCTTCGGATCGGCGCCGTTGTCCCACACGGAGCCGACATCGAGGAACATACCCAGTCCCCGATACCGGTACTCGAACGACGTGTGAAACATCCGGTCGCCGCCTGCCGGCGCGATGTCGTATTTGTCCCACCCGCGAAGCGTCCGCGTGTTGCCGAGCGAAAACCGTTCGAAGAGCGGCGCATTGCCGCTGATGCCGCCGGCCATTCCCGACGCCAGCACCTCGTGGTGCCCCCAGCGATACACGTAGTCGCCCTGTGCGGCATACCGGTCGTACACGAGATCGCTTTCGAGCGCGCGGGTCCCGGCGCGGAACGTCAGTGACGCCTCGAAATCCTGCCGCGGCAGCGATTCGGGTCGCGATCGGTCAGAAAACGTCACCCACCCGATCGCCGCGTTCGCCATCTGTGAGGGCCCGGGCTCGACCAGCGGATCCAGCTCGGTGATGCGCACGCCGCCGCCGACGCTGAGGTGCGGCGTGATGGCGACCTTCATCAGCGGCGTGACGCTCATCCGGTTGCGATACAGGGCTGGGAGACGGGGATCCAACGCCACCGCTGCCAGCGTCGGATCACGCCAGGTCTGATCGAAGGTCGACCACTCGAAGAACACGCCGAACCGGTCCGAAACGATCTTCCGTGTTTCGAAACGCAGTGCGAAGCCGGAGTACTCTTCGATCAGCTCGTCGCCTTCGTCGATGGGGATGATCGCCGCGACGTGAATGTCGCGGCCACCCATGCCGAGCGGCAGATTCGCGCCCCATCCCTGGTCGGAGTGGTAGACCGCATTGGCGTCCACCGGCTCGAAGCGCAGCCATCGCGACCATTCCGCACGGTTCGCGACGAAGATCAACTTGATCCGCCCCGGCTGGCTCCCCTTTACCGTTCGCCGTGACACGTCGTAGCCGGGAAGCGCGTCTTTCAGACGCGTCTCCAGCCGGTCGGCCTCGTCGGAATCGAGCGGCCGGCCGGCGAGCGCGTGCAGATCGTCACGCAACGCCTGGCTGAGATCGCGCTCCGGCACGCCTTTGATTTCCACGTCCTCGACGGTGTATCGGTCGTTGATGTTCGCCTCGCGCTGCTCATCGGGCATGCGCGCCGCGACGAACACGACCCGCGCTCCGCCATCAGGAGCCTGGCTGATGCGCACCGCGAGGATGTACCGCGGATGTTCCGTCTCGATACGCGCCGCGAGATCCCGCAGAGCCTGACGATTGACCGAGCTGCCGGTGAGTTTCTCGATCTCCTCCCTCAGGCCAGAGCTCAGCCGGTCGAGATCGAGACCGGACACGAGCGCGGAGCTGATGCGCGTGCCGTCGGGAGGCTCAGTCTCCTGAGCGCGGGCCGCCGCGAGCGGCAGCGCCAGCAGCAGGATGAGCACGGGGAGGGTCTTCATGGCCGCTCCGTAGAGCAATTGGCGGGCCATGACCTAAGTTGTTGATTTCACGTCAGATCGCCGTCGCCAGGGTGTGACGCCCCGTCACACCTGTGCGGGGAACGAGACAGCGATCACTGTCTGAAAGCCCCAAAGAAGGACATGAAGAACATGAAGGACGTGAAGATCATGAAGAAAAAACTATCCTTCATGGCCTCATGTTCTTCATGAGCTTCAGGTCCTTCCTTTAGTGCTCTAGCTCATCGGCTCATCGCCTCATCGCCTCATCGCCTCATCGCCTCATCGCCTCATCGCCTCATCGCCTCATCGCCTCATCGCCTCATCGCCTCATCGCCTCATCGCCTCATCGCCTCA